>Ga0180009_10008003_pt1 | contig 10610 bp, 10 predicted proteins | sample OS_PC_MetaG_FD_123537 | JGI IMG/M metagenome (GOLD analysis project Ga0180009, IMG submission 123537) | Groundwater microbial communities from the Aspo Hard Rock Laboratory (HRL) deep subsurface site, Sweden - OS_PC_MetaG | ecosystem: Environmental > Aquatic > Deep subsurface > Groundwater... | reverse complement strand
TAAAAATGAAAAAATTTAATTTCTTAGCTTTTAAAACTTTCTTCAAAGCAAAAGATGAGATATTAAAATTAGTTAAGACAAATGATTTAATTTTAATAAAAGGATCACAAAATACACTATATCTAGAAAGAGCTGTTGAGCTTTTACTGGCAAATAAAAAAGATAGGGAAAAATTATGCAGAAGGGGAGTTTTTTGGGATAAAATGCGAGCAGCTACCCCATAAGTAGAAACAAATAATATTTCTCGATATAATAACTTGTTATGTTTCAAAAATTTAAAAATAAATATCATTTGCTAAGATCTATTTTTTCCAATATTTATTACGGCTTTCCGTCTCAGAATTTAATAATAATTGGAGTAACCGGAACCGATGGAAAAACTACAACAGTAAATATTATTTATCATATTTTAAAAACAGCAAAACTTAATCCTTCTATGGTTTCATCCGTTGGAGCAGCCATAGGCGGGGAGCAGTATGATTTAGAACTTCACAGAACAACTCCTGCAGCATGGGGAATTCAAAAATTTATAAAAATGGCAAAGGATGTAAATTCTAACTATTTAATTTTGGAGGTAACTTCTCACGCTTTGGATCAATATCGAACATGGGGGATTAATTTTAAAATAGGCGTTATTACAAACATTACAAGAGAGCATTTGGATTATCATAAAAATTATGAAAATTATGTTAGGGTAAAATTTAAATTACTAAAATCTGCAAAAATTGGAATTTATAATAAGGATGATCAATCTAGGGACTTAATTGAAAATTTAATTAACAATATTAAAGAGAGAAAGAAATGGATTACCTATGGAATTAAGAGTAAGGCCATGGTTACCCCGGAAAGCTTTAAATATAGCTCTAATATTCCCGGAGAATTTAATAATTATAATATTTTGGCTGCAATAGCTACTTGCAAAGAGCTTGGCATTAACAACCAAGACATTAGGAAGGGAATTGCTTCTTTTAGTCTTCCCATTGGAAGAGTGGAGTCTATTTATAAAAAAGATTTTGAGGTTATTATTGATTTTGCTCATACGCCAAATTCTATAGATCAGGTTTTAAAATCAGTTAGACAAAAAACAAAGGGAAGACTAATTCATGTATTTGGATCTGCGGGAAAAAGAGACTATGCAAAAAGACCAATAATGGGAAGCATGGCTTCTAAATATGCAGATGTTATAGTGCTAACAGCAGAAGATCCAAGGGGAGAGTCAATTGATAAGATAAGCGATGGAATTGCCTCTGGGTTTACTAAAGAATTTCAAAAGCAAGAAGTATATGAATTTGTAAATAAAAAAGACAAGGCTTTTGTAAAAATAAATAATCGAAAAAAGGCAATAGAGTTTGCCATAGCAATTGCAGGGAAGGGCGATTTGGTAATAATTACTGGGAAAAGTCACGAAAAATCAATAAATTATGGAAATAAAGAAGAAGCTTGGGACGAGTTTAAAATTGCAAGAGAGGCAATTAAAATCCGAAAAAAATGAATTTTTTAAATTACAAATTAAAACAAAAAAATATTATAGCTTTTTCAACAACACGAAATTTTAAGTCAGTAAAAACTTGGGGTAAGGTTAATTTTAAAAACATAAACAAGGCATTAAGAGAGCAAAAAATAAAAGGAAGAATTATTATTCCTGAGCAAATTCATGGCAAGGCTATAAAAGTAGTTAATAATAAGTCTGAGATGATAATTAAGGGAGTCGACGGTTTGGTAACTAAAGAAAAAAATCTTTCTCTGGGAGTGTTGACTGCAGATTGTATTCCTATTATTTTTTATGATCCAAAAAAAGAAATTATTGGAATAGCACACGCGGGATACAAGGGTATTCTTTTGGGAATCATAGAAGAGCTGATTGCGACATTTAAAAAAATGGGGACAGAAGCAAAAGACATAAAGGTTTCTATTGGCCCTTCGATAGGCGCATGTTGTTATGAAATCTCCGAAAATATAAAAAATAAGGCTTTAGCAAGATATTCATTTGCAAAAATAAATAAGAGAGAGGATAGTTATTATTGGGATTTAAGAGCAACGGTTACAGAGATTCTTAAGCAAAACAAAATCACACAAAGTAATGTTGAAATAAGTCCTTTATGCACATTTGAAACTCCATTTTTATATTCTGCCAGAAAGTCTGGCAATAAGGGGTTTGGAGAGTTTTTAACAGCAGTAGGAGTTTATGAAAATTAAAAAAATACATTTCGTTGGGATTAAGGGTGTTGGAATGACACCTTTGGCAATTATTGCCAAAGAAGCTGGATTTAAAGTAAGTGGATCTGATATAGCAGATATATTCATAACAGATGAATCCTTAGCAAAAGCAGAAATAAAACCAATGGTCGGATTTAATAAAAAAAATGTTATTGGTGCGGATTTAGTAATTACAACAGGAGCACACGGAGGATATAAAAACATAGAGGTTGAAGAAGCTAAAAGAATGAAAGTTCCTGTATGGGCTCAAGGGCAAGCAGTGGGTAAATACATGGATGGAGAAATATTTGGAAAGAAAATAGAGGGAATTTCCATTGCAGGAAGTCATGGAAAAACAACAACCACGGGAATACTTGCAACAATTTTTACCAATGCTAATGTGGATCCATCTTACCTTATTGGAACATCAAAGCTTCCTACTCTTTCTAGCTGTGGGCATTTTGGAAAAGGAAATTTTTTTATTGCAGAGGCAGATGAATATGCAACAGAGCCAGTATTTGATAAAACTTCAAAGTTTCTCTGGCAAGCTCCAAAAATTGCAGTATTTACAAACATAGAGATGGATCACCCAGATTTATTTGCGTCTGAGGATGAAGTTATTGCTGCTTTCATAGCCTTTACTAAAAAAATAAAAAAAGATGGAGTTTTAATTGGGTGCGGAGATGATCCTGCTGTTTTTAAAATTTTAGAAAAATACGATGGAAAAAAAATAAGCTATGGCTTTTCTCCAAAAAATGACTTTGTGATTTCTAGTGTAAGGATAGAATATCCAAATACCTTTTTTTGGATAAAAAGATCTGGGGTAAATTTTGGACGATTTTCCATAGGTGTACCAGGAGAGCATAACGCACTAAATGCGACCGCTGCATTAATTGTTTCCATGGAGTCAGGAATTTCTATAGAAAAAATCAAAAAAGGACTTGCAGATTTTAAGGGGAGTAAAAGAAGATTTGAGTTTATTGGAAAAACAAAATATGGCGCATTGGTTTTTGACGATTATGCACATCATCCTACAGAAATAAGAAAAACACTAAAAGCAATAAGAGAAAGCTTTAAGGGTAAAAAAATTGTTTGTATTTTTCAGCCTCACACATATTCAAGAACAAAAAAACTGTTCGAACAATTTATAGATTCGTTTTATAATTCTGATATGGTTATTATTACAGACATTTACCCCTCACTAAGAGAGCTTCCTGATTTAGAAGTAAGTTCAGAAAAACTTGTTAAGGAAATATTTAAAAAGCATCCCGATGTTAAGCTTTTGCCAAGCTTAGATGATGTGGTAGAATATATCGATCAAAAAAGACTGGATGATAATTTTATTGTTGTTACTTTAGGTGCAGGTGATATTTATAAAGCTGCGGAAAAAATGATATGAGAGATATAGAAAAATTTATAGTAAAAGGAAGAAAAAAACTTATCGGAAAGATAAGAGTATCTGGATCTAAAAATGTGGCTTTAAAAGTCTTAGTTGCAGCTTGCCTTACAGATGAGGAGGTTGTTGTTGAAAATGTGCCCTTAATAACTGACTTTTTAATTATGACTGAAATAATTGAGCAACTTGGAGGGGTGGTAAAAAGAAAAGACCATAGCTATTCAATTAAGCTTAAAGAATTTAGTGGAAATAAGATATTCCTAGATAAAGCTGCTGAGATAAGAACGTCTTTTATGTTTCTGGCTCCACTTCTAGCAAGAGAGCGCAGTGCTTTAATCCCAAACCCTGGCGGTTGTCGAATTGGGGCAAGGCCGATCGGCAGAATTGTTAATGGACTGCAAAAAATGGGAGTAAAAATAGACTATGAAAGAGAGGATGGATATTTTCATGCTAGGACTGGAAAAGATGGATTAACGGGGACAGAGTATGCGTTTTCTAAAAATAGCCATACAGGAACAGAAACAATGCTGCTTGCAGCAGTGCTTGCAAAGGGGAAAACAGTTTTAAAAAATGCAGCAGAAGAACCAGAAGTGGATGAATTAATTGATCTTTTAAATAAAATGGGGGCAAAAATAAAAAGAACAAAACCAAGAGTTATAGAAATTCAGGGAGTAAAAAAATTACATGGAGTTAAATTTAAGATTGGACCAGATCGAAATGAAGTAGTAACGTTTGCGGTTGCAGCAATTATGACCAGGGGAGACATTTTAGTTGAGGATATTAAAAAAGAATCTATAAAAGAATTCTTAGAAAAATTAGATGAAATAGGCGCAGGTTATAAAATCGAAAAAAATGGTATTAGGTTTTTTGGAAATGGAAAATTAAAATCTACGGATATTATTACTAATTTTTATCCAGGTTTTATGACAGATTGGCAGGGTCCATGGACAATTTTAATGACTCAGGCCTTTGGTGTATCTAAAGTACACGAAACAGTGTATGAAAACAGGTTTACTTATGTAGATGAATTAAATAAAATGGGATCTGACATAAGACTTTTTAATCCTGTTTTGAAAAATCCTGCAAAAGTATATAATTTTAACATTACAGATGATAATAATTATTATCACGCAGTAGAAATTACTGGCCCAGTAGTCCTGCATAATGCTGCTGTTAATATTGCCGATCTTAGAGCAGGGGCAACTCTAGTAATTGCGGCATTGGCAGCAAGAGGAGAAAGTGTTATTTTTGGAATAGAGCATTTAGACCGTGGATACGAAAATTTTGAAAAACGACTCCTAAGCTTAGGTGCAAATATTAAAAGAGTTACACATGAATAAAAATAAAAAATCAGAATTACTGGGAGCAATTGTTTTAGCAGCCGGAAAAGGCAGTCGGATGAAGTCTAAAAAAATAAATAAGGTGGTTTTAAACCTTGGTGATAAACCAATGATTGTTCATACAATTAACTTATTAAGCGAATTAAATTTTGGCGCAATTGTAGTAGTGGTTGGGTTTGCAAAAAAATCAGTAATTAGTGTTTTGGGAAATAAAGTTTATTTTGCAGAACAGAGAAAAAGATTAGGGACTGCGCATGCGGTTTCTTGCGCAATGAAGGTAATGCCAGAACACGTGGAAAATATCTTGGTATTAAATGGAGACGATTCAGCATTTTATAAAAGATCAACTATAGAAAAACTATTAAAAGAGCATTTTAAAAATGGTTCTTCTTTTACCCTCTTAACCATAAAAAAGGATGATCCAACAGGTTTAGGTAGAGTGATTAGAGATAAAAATAATAAAGTACGTGCCATAGTGGAAGAAAAAGATGCAACTGCAAAAGAAAGAAAAATAAAAGAAATAAATCCTGGTTGTTATTTTTTTACGTCTGAATTTTTAGCTAAGTATTTAAGTAAGATAAAAAAAAGTGAAGTTACAGGAGAATACTACCTGACAAGTTTAATTAATATGGGTATTAAAAATAACGAAACAATAGATGCAGTAAAAATGGGAAAGATTGTATGGAGAGGCGTAAACACAAAAGATGAACTCGACGAAGCAGAGAAGCTTTTTTTTACTTTAGAAAAATAAATTGAAGAAAAAAATGCAAAGCTCTATAATTAATGAATATGGCTCAATTACTAGGATTTACTTTACTGTCTGCATTGATAACTGGAATTCTTCTTATTCCCTTTATTGACTTTCTTTATAAAGTTAAATTAAGAAGGAGAGATCAGACCACAAAGGACTTTTTAAATAACAACACCCCTGTATTTGATAAGTATAATTCTTGGAAAGTCGGGACTCCTTTTGGTGGTGGGATTTTAATTATTATTGTTGTAACAACATTAACCCTGTGGGCTTATGGAATGTTTAACGTAAAAATAAACCCGTGGGAGGTATTTTTAATATTTTTTACATTTATTTCTTTTGGTCTGCTTGGACTTTACGATGATATTAAAAAATTAGTGCATAAAGATAGCTCTTTATTTTTTGGATTAAGATTAAGACACAAATTTTTAATTCAACTAGGACTTGCGCTGTTTATTTCTACGATTCTTTACTATCAGTTAGGATATTCCTTCCTCTTTATTCGTGGTTTTGGTTTGGCAAGTATGGGTTTTCTTTTTATTCCTTTTGCAGCGCTGGTAATTGTATCTTTTACGAATGCCTATAATATTACCGATGGTTTGGACGGACTAGCCTCTGGTTTATTTTTAATTGCCCTGCTTGCTTTTTTGTCGATATCTTCTACTCAACTTGATTTTTCTCTTGGTATATTTATTGCTTTCCTAACAGGAAGTGTGGCTGCATTTTTATATTTTAATATTTATAAAGCCAGAATATGGCTTGGAGACGTGGGCTCTCTTTCCTTAGGAGCATCTCTGGCGTTAATTGGATTATTATCAGGCAAAACAATTGCTTTAGTTGTAATAGGTGGGGTTTTCATATTGGAAGTTGGATCATCTCTTATTCAAGTCTTAGGCAAGAAATTCTTAAAAAGAAAAATTCTTCCAGTTGCTCCATTTCATTTATATCTACTTAATAAAGGATGGGAAGAACCAAAGATAGTTATGAGGGCTTGGCTCTTGGGTTTCTTTTTTGCAATTCTTGGGCTATACATAGCCTTTATAAGGTAAATGAAAAAAATTGATTTTCTGCTCCTGGCTTCGGTTGTATCTTTGTCTCTGTTTGGGATTTTTATGATCTATGAAGCCTCCTCTTTTGTTGCATTTAAGGACTTTGGGAATAAATATCATTATTTAAAGGAGCAGAGCATGTGGTTGGGTTTGGGTCTTTTTGCGCTTGGATTCTTCTTTTTCTTTGATTATAAAAAACTTTATTATCTTTCGTTGCCATTTTTAATTGGTTCTATTTTGCTTTTGCTTATGGTTTTCATTCCGGGCTTAGGCGTTTATGTTATGGGAGCCAGAAGATGGGTTGATTTTCATTTTTTTGTAGTCCAGCCATCTGAAGTTATAAAGCTAACTTTGGCAATTTATTTATCTGCTTGGTTTTCCAGTAAAGAAAAAGGGAGATTTTGGGCTTTTATATTGCTGCTTGGATTTATAGTTTTTTTGGTAATGCTTCAGCCAGACATGGGGACAACAGGAATAATAATAGCTGAGGCAATAGTAGTTTATTTTTTATCTGGAGCAAATATTTCCCATTTTTTATTATTAATCCCTGGAGTTTCACTGCTTGGATTTTTATTAATAATTCTTGAGCCATATCGATTCAATCGTTTAACGACTTTTCTTAATTTTAATCAATCCCCCGATACATACTCCTATCATGTAAGACAAATTTTAATTGCACTAGGATCTGGAGGGATAGCAGGAGTTGGAATAGGTAATTCACTACAAAAATATGCTTATCTTCCCGAAAATACAACGGATTCGATTTTTGCTATTATTGCCGAAGAAATAGGTTTTTTAGGATCCTTACTTTTAATCTCTGTATTTTTATTTTTCATTTGGAGGGGGTTTATGATTGCCATAAATGCAAAGGACATGTTTGGAAAACTTTTAGCAGCAAGTATTACAACTTTTATTGGAGCACAAGTTTTAATTAATCTTTCTGCACAAACTGCTTTAATTCCCTTAACTGGAGTCCCTTTGCCATTTATTTCCTATGGAGGGTCGGCTTTGATAATAAACTTATGCTCTGTTGGAATTCTTTTAAATATTTCTAAGCAATCAAAATTATGAAAGTAGTAATAACCGGTGGTCATCTTTCTCCTGCAATAGCAGTTATAGAAAAACTAAAAAATTCAGAAACAGTTTTTATTGGCAGAAGGTATGGGCTAGAAGGCGATAAGGCAGAGTCATATGAGTATAAAATTATAAAGTCATTGGGGATTCCATTTTTCGAAATTAAAACAGGTAGATTGCAGCGAAAAATTACAAAAAACACCATTCCCTCTTTTTTTAAGATTCCCGCTGGTTTTTTAAAGTCTCTACAAATTCTCAGACAAACAAAACCCGATGTAGTATTAGGATTTGGAGGATATGTTTCCCTACCTGTAATATTTGCAGCATACTTTCTTAAAATTCCAATTGTTATTCACGAGCAAACCTTAGAATCAGGAATTGCCAATAAAATTGCAGCTTATTTTGCCAAGACAGTGTGTGTTTCCTGGCCCTCTTCTCTAAAATATTTCCCCAAACGAAAAACAGTTATTACAGGAAATCCCTTAAGAGAAGAAATACTAAATATTAAAAGTCAAAAAATAGATACTACTGATAATTTAATTTACATTACTGGAGGAAGTTTAGGATCTCATCAAATAAATATATTAGTGGAGCAAGTTTTAGAAAGACTTTTGGAAAATTTCAAAATAATTCATCAGGTTGGGGATTCAAAGGAATTTAATGATTACGAAAGACTTTTTAAGAAAAGAAAAAAACTTCCACAGGATCTGCAAGAAAAATATTCTATTTTTAAATTTATAGAAAAAGAAAAAGTAGGAGAAATTATAAATAAAGCTGGATTTGTAATAGGAAGATCTGGAATTAATACAGTTTCGGAATTAATCTATTTAAATAAGCCCGCTATCTTAATTCCCCTTTCGTTTAGTCAAAAAAACGAGCAACTTAAAAATGCTCTTTTTGCAAAAGAAGTTGGTTTAGTGGAAGTATTAAGTGGGAAAATAGAACCTAAGGATTTATTAGAGGAGGTAGTTAAAATAACCAGCGAAATAAATAACTACAAGGTTAATAAAAACTTCTTAATAAAAGAAAATGCAGCGGAGCTAATAGTAGAGGAATTAAAAAAATCACTTAAATGAGAAAAAGAAAAAAAAATAATAAAAGAAAAAAAAGTCGCCTTAGAAAAAAACTTCTTTTAGTTTTCCTTTTTTTACTAATCTTTTTAAGTAGTATTCTCTTTGTTTTTATGGGATTTGTAATAAACAATAAATTTATCATAAGCCCAGTTACTAGGCAGCAAGTCGAAAAAAAGATAACCCTGGAGCAAGAATTAAAAAAACAAAAAATAGAATATTCAGAAATTAGAATACTACAAGACTACTATATTATAGAAATAAAGGATAATGGCGTTGCTTTAATATCGCAAAACAAGGCAATAAAGAAACAAGTAGCCTCTTTACAACTTATTATAAATAGGCTTACAATAGAAGGGAAAAGGTTCAAAAAACTAGATTTTAGGTACGATAAGCCATTAATAAGTTTCTAAACTATGAATGAGGGCAAAATTGTTGTTGCTGTAGACGTAGGAACGTCCAAAATCGTAACTCTTATAGCAAGAGTAGATGAAGAAGTTAATATTCTCGGAGTTTCCGAGATAAAATCTGTTGGCATTAAAAAAGGCCAGATAGTAGACATAGAAGAAGCAGTACTTGCTATAAATAACTCTTTGGAGTCAGCAGAGCGAATGGCTGGATACTCTGCATCGCATGTAATAGCTTCTATTGGAGGAAGCCATATTGAATCAATTAATTCACGTGGCGTAGTCGCGGTTTCCAATCCTAGCGGAGAAATAAGTAAAAGCGATTTAGATAGAGTAATAGAAGCTGCCAAGGCAGTATCTATTCCTTCTAGCAGGGAAATTATTCACGTTTTACCAAGAAGCTATACAGTAGATGGCCAGGATGGAATAAAAGATCCCATTGGTATGTCTGGGGTTAGGTTAGAAGTAGATACTCATCTTATTTCCGCAAGTAGCATTTCCATTAGAAATTTCGAAAAAGCATTCACAGAGGTAGGGGTAGATGTAGACGCCTTTGTTTTTGGTGGATATGCCAGCTCGCTTAGCGTTTTATCCGAAACCGAAAAAGAATTAGGCGTTATTATGGTAGACATTGGTGCTGGAACAACTGATATTTCTGTTTACTTAGACGGTTCGGTTGCGTACTCTTCTGTTATTCCAATTGGAGCAAGGCATATTACTAATGATTTGGCCATTGGGCTTAGAATTTCCTTAGAATCTGCAGAGAAAATAAAGTTATTTCTATCGAAACCAGGCGGGCAAATAGAGAGAAAAATTACAACAGAACACTTAGATGGAAAGACAAGGGAGCGCTCATCTGATGAGCTAGATTTATCTTCCCTTAACTTGCCAGAAGAAGTGAGCAAGGTTTCTCGAAAGACTTTAGTAGAGGGTATTATAAAGCCACGGCTTAACGAAATCTTTACATTTATAGGAATGGAATTAAAAAAGAGCGGATTTGTAGGACAAACGCCTTCGGGACTAGTAATAACAGGAGGTGGATCTCAGACAATAGGAGTAGTAGAAGCGGCAAAAAGAATGTTGGCAATGCCTGTTAGATTGGGAATTCCTGTAGACATAAAAGGAATTATAGACGAGGTGCAAAATGGAGCATTTGCCGCTTCCGTTGGTCTTATAGCTTACGGAGGGGAAATAGAAGACAAAGCTTCTCTTCCGTTTGGTTTTTCTCTTCCTAAGATTCCAGGAATTAAAATAAATAAGGTTTTATCTAAGGCAATTGCCTTTATTAAGTCTTTTATGCCTTAGATTGTGAAAATTGTGAAAAAAT
>Ga0180009_10008002_pt1 | contig 10611 bp, 6 predicted proteins | sample OS_PC_MetaG_FD_123537 | JGI IMG/M metagenome (GOLD analysis project Ga0180009, IMG submission 123537) | Groundwater microbial communities from the Aspo Hard Rock Laboratory (HRL) deep subsurface site, Sweden - OS_PC_MetaG | ecosystem: Environmental > Aquatic > Deep subsurface > Groundwater... | reverse complement strand
TTTTTGGTGGTTTCCCGGTGTTCTCCTGTGTAGGGATCCACAAACATGATCCCCTCTCCAAAGTTCGTGAAGGTTATCCGGTTGGCCTCCAGCACCACATCGCTTTCCGGGATTCGGCCGTAGGCGTAAAAGGTGTCTGGTGCTGAGCGGATGCAATCTTCCACCAGATATGGGGGAAAGGTGACCACCTTGTTTTTTTCATTGACATCAGCACCGCCGATTTTGAAAATTTCCCTGGCTTCTTCACTTTCCACGTATACGCCCGTGGTTTTCAGTATCTCAAGGGTCCCCAGATGAATTTCATACAATTCATCCTCTGTGAGGACATTGAGGCTGAAGCCGCCGCTGTGACTCTTGCCTGACTTGATAGGTCGTTTCATGTTATACTCCTTTATTCAATTTGCCATTTAGCACAATCTATAAATGCACGATCAAAGTATACACTATCTGGGCTTTTTTGGTCTATACTTTGATGGATTTTCCTTCAGGGTCATAGGGCGCTTTTAAATGAAGAGTGATGGGATATAGTTTATCTTCCACCTCTATTTCATAGTCACCATCCATGATCCATTCATCACTGATCCCATCTTCATTGGAAAGGTAAACCATGCCAATGGAATGCCCTGTGACATGGGCATAGGAACCATGGGTGTTTTCACCAACGATCCTGCCATTACAATAAATGGGCTCATCATGATAGATTAAAGGTTCAGGATCATCTATGGTAAAGATAACCAGTTTTTGCTTTATGCCTTCTTGTCTTTGTTTGACAAGGGCGGCTTTGCCGATAAAATCCTCCTTGTTCAGTTTGACGGCAAAGCCAAGACCTGCCTCATAGGGGGTAGTATCAGGGGTAATGTCACTGCTCCAGTGTTTGTACCCTTTTTCAAGTCGCAGGGAATCCAGGGCATGGAGACCGCAGAGCTTGACATTAAATTCTTCCCCGGCTTTCATGAGTTCATCAAAAATGCCCTGGGCAAAGGGTGTGGGGATATAGAGTTCCCAGCCAAGCTCCCCTACAAAACTCATACGGATGGCAAAGGCTGTGGCATATCCTGCATGGATCTCTTTTGCCGTGGCAAAGGGGAACGCTTCATTGGACAGATCTGCATCTGTTATTTTGTTTAACAGATCCCTGGATTTGGGACCCATTACACCCAGCATGACATAGGACCAGGTGACATCCGTCAGAACGGCATTGGCATCTTCCGGTATATGGCGCATGATCCAGTCAAAATCCCGGGTGGTGGTGGCACCGGCCGTTACAATGAAGAATTTGTCTTCCGCCATTTTTGTTACGGTCAGGTCAGCTTCAATGCCGCCGCGTTCATTGAGCATCTGGGTGTAGACAACCTTGCCCACTGGAACGGCCACATCATTAGCGCAGATCATTTGAAGAACCTTTTGAGCATCCTTGCCCTGCATGAGGAATTTGCCCATGGAAGTCAGATCGTAAATTCCCACATTTTTTCTGATATTCATGTGTTCCTGGGCAGAGAAGTCAAACCAGTTCTGACGTCCCCAGCTGTATTCATATTTGGGTTCCACGCCTTTAGGGGCAAACCAGTTGGCCCGTTCCCAGCCTGAAACCACACCAAAACAGGCACCCAGGTCTTTTAACCGGTCGTGGATGGGGGTTTTTAAGACATCCCTGGAGGATGTGGGCTGCTTAAAGGGCCAGTGATCCGTATAAAGGTTGCCAACGGATTCCACATTAACCCTCTCTTCAATATATTTCAGGTTGTTCTGCCATTTGTTGTACCGTCTTATATCCACAGGCCAGAGATCTTTTTCCGGATAGCCCTGGACAATCCATGTGGCAAGGGCCATACCCGCGCCGCCGGCACTGGTGATGCCAACGGAGTTCATGCCACAGGCCACAAAAAAGTTTTTCACTCCTGGTGCTTCTCCCAGAAGATAAGCCGTATCCGGGGTAAAGCTTTCCGGGACCGTGGTGAGATTGGTTACACCTGCTTCGGCAAAGGCAGGGACCCTTATAATTGCATTCTGAATGAACAGATCCATCTGGTCCCAGTCTTCATCCAGCTGGGTATATTCAAAATTTTCAGGAATACCTTTAACTCCCCAGGTCTTTGCCATGGGCTCAAATCCACCCATGAGAAGTCCTTCCATTTCTTCCTTGATATAAATATAGCCATCCATATCCCTTAAATAGGGCATGCCTTTGTATACGCCTTCAATGGGTTCCGTGGTCATGTGCATATGTTCTGCCGCAACCAATGGGATGCTTACCCCCACCATTTTACCCACTTCTCTTGCCCACATGCCGGCACAATTGACCACATATTCACACCGGATATTTCCTTTATCAGTTTTTACACCGGTCACAGCACCCTGGTTCATCTCAATGTCAAGAACCTTGATGTTTTCCAGGATGGTTGCGCCACCCATTCGCGCTCCCTTGGCCAGTGCCTGGGTGGTGTCTTCGGGATTGGTCACACCGTCATCAGGCTGATACCATACACCAGTCAAATCATCCGTATTCATAACCGGCATAAACCGTTTGGCCTCTTCAAAGCTGATCTCTTCCATTTTGATACCAAATGCCCGGGCCATACCCAGAGATCTCAGGTATTCACTTCTTCTGGCCTGGGTCCTTGACACCCGGAGTGATCCATTCCGCTTATAACCCGTGGGTTGTCCTGTTTTTGCTTCCAGCCCTGCATATAGGTCAGCGCCATATTTTGCAAGTTTGGTCAAAGGACTTGTGGGCCAAAGCTGTCCTAAAAGTCCTGCTGCTGCCCAGGACGTGCCTGAAGAAATTCTTTTTCGCTCCAGCACTACTACATCTTTCCACCCCAGTTCCACAAGATGGTAGGCTGTGCTGCAACCGACAATACCACCACCGATAATGACCACCTGGGCATGGGTGGGTAATTGACTGCTCATGTTTTTATCTCCTTATAGTAAAAGGGTTTTCATTATATTAAATTATAATGGAAAGCTATTATTGTTGTGCAGATGTGAAAGAGCAAATAGTATACCAGATGGTTATAAAAATTATAATACCTTGATTTCATAGGGTTTATTGAATTATGCCAAAAGGGGTTAAATAAAATTCGAGTCAAATATGATTTTGTCATGATAGGATAAGATCTTGAAATAAAAGAATATATTTCTTAGACTCAGGATTTTTCAAAAGTGATTTGATAAAATTTGTTATGATATCGATTACTTATATGTGAAAATACTTTTTTAAAAAGCAATAGTGAATCAGAATGGGACCATTCATCTGTGTTTTGGAAATGGAAAAAAGCAGGTTACAATTGTATAACCATCACATGCAGGTCCTGCAATTTTTTTGCACTCTAGTATTGAACCGGGACAGGCATCCTTGTTTTTGGGAATACGGCTGCATCGTTTTGATATCATGGAAATTTTAAAATTAAATCTTTCTGAAAATATTTTCATCCGTAGAAGATCAGCACCTTTTCCCCCTGCATTAAAATCAAAGGGCTGTTTTGAAGAGTAATTCATTGTCTCCTGGGTGGAGAAAAAACCTTCAAAAATTCTTTTCTGGGCTTCCTGGGTAAGTCCGATTCCATGATCTTTTACCGTAAATTCCACCCCATTCTTTTTTTGATGAACAAGGATTTCTATTTCCCCCCCGTCCGGTGTGTTTTCAATGGCGTTTCGTATAAGGCCATCCACTGTTTTTTTTAAGGGTTCACAAGGCATCTGAATCGGAGAAGAAGATTCAAGACTTGTGATAAGGGAGATATCTCTATGGGCCATATCCAGCTGAATGGCTTTAATCCTTTTTTTGACAAATAGATTTAGAAAAATATCTTTGACAACAAGATCGCGGGGGCTGAAAATGTTTTCAATTCTTTGCCGCACTTTGGTAAGAATTCCTTTTTCACCGATCTCCTCGGCAATAAGGGCTTCTAATTCATCCTGGCATTGTTCCAGGATAAGGGAAAATATTTTATAATGAAAGACCTCTTTTTTTTCAACAATATCATAAACTTCCCCTTCAATCCCGATAATACGATCCAGATTCCTGCTAATTCTTTCAATGGTTGGTCGCCAGGTTTCTTCAGGAATATCTGCCAACCTTTTTGAAAGGATTTTAAAAGAGCTTAAAAGAATTGCCACAGGTGTTTTCAGCTCATGGGACAAATGATTGATCATTTTATCTTTTGCATTATTCAGACTTTTTAATTCTTCATAGGCTTTTCTCAATTCCCTTGAAACCCGGGCATTTTCAATTGAAAGTGCAACAGTAGCTGAAATGGTATTCAAGGTTTCAAGATCCGTATCATCAAAATCCCCGGTCTTTTTATTATCGGCTGCAAGTATGCCAATAATTCGATCTTTATTTCTTAAAGGGACCAGAATTACATTTTTAACCTTATATCCAATTGTCCGGTCCCGTGATTTATACTGGTACTGGTCATGGGAAAGGTCGTTGACGATCATGGAATTACCGGTTTCCACCACCTGGCCGGACAAAAGTTCAGCAACGGGAAAACGGGCTTTCTCAATACGTTCCCGTGTGATCGGATCATCGTGGGCAGCACTTATAAAATAAAATTCTTTTTGAGTCTCATCCAGTAAAATCGTATTGGCGCCTTCGGTTTCAAGGAGTTCCTTGATTTCAGTGTTTACATAGAAAAGAAGTTTTCCCAGGTCTGGATACTGGGGAAGAGCTTGACTGATCCTGGCCATGACGTCACGATTGCGTTGGATTCTTTTTTCCATGGTCATATCCCTGAGGACAATTATCATGCCTTCGGGATTGTTATTCTCATCCTTGTCCACACCGACTCGAAGCATCACATCTAATATTTTACCATCTTTTGTGAGCCGTTTGGTGCTCAATTCCAGGACGTTTTTATTGTTTGGCAGGGCTTTTATTTTGCTGGTCAGTTCGGTTTTAAGGGAATCAGGAACATATTGTTTTCCTTCTTTACCTTTTAATTCATCTAAACTCCAACCAAAGGTCTTGGTAAATGCAGGGTTTAGGTAGGTGATCAGGCCTTTTTCATCCCTGACAATGACGGGGTAGGGCAAAAATTTTAAAAATCTTTTATAGTTTCTACTTGCTGCCTTTGTAGCCTGATAGATTTCTTTGGCTTCCAGGGATTCTTTTTCCAGGGTTTTTATCTTAAGTTTTAATTTTTCATATATGGGATTTTGAACCATGGCATTACCTTAATAAAAATATACAAAAATAAAAATATTTGCAAAGATAGTTTTGATTACCAATTGCAGCCCATGCTGTAAAGAAAATTTTGTTTGATTTTTAAGTGATTTCAAGGTAAAGGCATTGTCTGAACATAAAAATTTAATTTAGACAGGTAAATAGTGTGCGACCGAAAACCGCCGATTTTTCCGATTATTGCGCTGGGCCAAGCTCATAGAAGAGAGTATGCCCGCAAAATTTTTCAGGTTTTTGTTCAAACACAAATAGGAGAGAAAGCGTGAAAAAAGAATCATACGGACAACACATTATTTTTATAATCATTTTAATACTCATTTTTTTCTTGAGCTATTATGCAATCCCTTTGCCTGAGCCTGTGAGCAACCACAAAATATCAAAAAAAGCCCAAACAAAAGTTATTACCGGCCAAAAAGACAAATTAACGTCAGTGGAAAAAAAATCGATCGTGAAAAAATCTGAAAAAAGTGAACCAGATACTATCAAAGCAAAACCTGAAGAAGTATCTGTTCAGCCCGTAGCCAAAGTTGAAGAACAAAAGGTTGAAGAACTGAAAGTTGAAACCAAGACGGATAAATGGGAAAAGGGTGTTCTCACAGATATTATTGTGATGAATAATCCCGGGTATAAAAAGCATACCAAAGGGATTATAGAATTTACCCATAAAAAACATGTGGAAACATATTCAATTACCTGTGGCAGGTGTCACCATGGTGAAACAGGGAAGCCCCTGGAATTAACTGTTAATGATAATGTCCAAGGATGTATTGAGTGCCATAAGGAGACAGAAAAACCAAAAGGTGAAAAACTTGAGAAAAAAGAAAAAATAGCCAAGTACCATTTTGAAGCCCTCCATGCCAATTGCATTGATTGTCACAAGGAATATAACAAGGAAAAAGGGGGCGACAAGGCCAAGGGACCGGCACCGGCATCCTGCACTAATTGTCATCCAAAGGAATAAGCAACGCCTTATAACCTGGCAATTTTACTGATTATTGGGTTGGGTTCAAATTTTAATCCTCAGCTTGAAGAGGATGGGATGCTTCCAAAATTCTCAGGTTTTCAATCAAGCCATGTTTAAATATCAGATTTTTTAGAATTTTGCCGCCAGCAGTATTGCTTGCTGCATCCTGGCATCATATATGATTTTTCAATGGTCTGTTTTCGGGCAAAGTTTTCAATAAGTTTTAATGCATTTCCCGTAACAAAAGAGATAAGCTTAATATCATTGTTCACAATTAAATCTGCAGGTTTTGTAGAAATGGCACCGCATATTAAAACTGGAACCTGCATTTTTTTCAGCAGTTTTATCAGGTCAAAAGGTGTTCCAGGATCAAAAGATGTATAGCTTTTTTTTACTACCATCCTATTTTCAATGTGAGCCACAAGAAGTGTAGCTGCAGCATCAAAAACAGGGGAAATCCGGTTGCCCCAGATTGTTATTGCTATTTTCAATGATGTCCTCCTTTTGGTTTTATGTTACTGGATTGCAAAGCATGTGCCTGAAGGAACAGGTCTGTTTGAATTTTTGATATATTCTTTTATTTTAAATAGTTAAGTTTAAAAAAAAGTTTGTGATCAATAACCGGGAGAATGAAAAGGGTTGCAAAAGTAAGACTATTTAGATTGCAGGTGTTGCGCTTTGCATATTCATAATGTCATCCCCAGGTTTTTAATCCTTCTGAAAAGGGTACTTTTATGAATTCCCAGATCTTTAGCTGCAGCACTGCGGTTAAAATTATTGCGTGCCAGGGCATCTGTTATGAGTTGGATTTGTGCTGATTTAACAGGGTCATTGGTTTTTTCGTCATTGAGATTGGAGGGCAAAGATAAAGATCCGGGTAAATGGGCCGGCTTTATGTAGCCTTCAGAACAGAGGACAAAGGCATGTTCAATAATATTTTCAAGCTCCCGGATATTGCCTGGAAAATCATGGGACATAAATGTCTGAAGTACTTTTTTATCTGTTCCCTGGATAAATTTTCCCTGGCGGATATTCATTTTTTCTATGAACAGATCCACAAGAAGGGGGATATCCTCTCTTCTATGTCTCAACGGCGGTAAAAAAAGTCTGATAACATTAATCCGGTAATAAAGATCCTGCCGGAATTGATTTTGAGAGACAAGGCTGGAAAGATCCTTGTTGGTTGCTGCGATAATTCGTATATTGGTTTTCTCCTGGCTCAATGCGCCAAGGGGGGTGAATTTATGATCCTGAAGAACCCTAAGAATGCTGACCTGAAAAGCCGGGCTCGTATCTCCGATTTCATCAAGAAAGATGGTGCCACCATCGGCAAGAGCAAATTGGCCGGGCTTGTCCTTTATGGCATTGGTAAAAGCCCCTTTTTTGTATCCAAATAATTCAGATTCCAGAAGCGTGTCAGGAAGTGCGCCGCAGTTTATGGCGATAAATGGTTTGTCTTTTCTGTGGCTCATATTATGTATGGCCCGGGCAAGTAATTCCTTTCCAGTGCCTGTCTCTCCCTCTATCAGAACCGAAGAATCACTGTCTGATACCAGGGGCAGGATATTAAAGATATTCTTCATGGCATCGCTGTTGCTGATAAGATCTGCCACTTTAAATTTTGTTGAGAGTTCTTTTCTGAGCTGCTCAACAAGAGAATGATCCCTGAAGGTTTCAAGTCCACCGATAACGTCTCCTTCTTTATCAATCAAAAGGGAAGTGGATACTGTGATGGGGATCTTTTGTTTTTCCCTGTTAATAATATATCCGGATGAGCTGATAAAGGGGCGGCCTTCTTCCATGGTTTTTTTAAGAGCACAGTCTTTTTCACACATATTTGAACGAAAGACTTCCCAGCAATGCCTGCCAATGGCATCTTTGCGCGAGATGCCGGTTATCTCTTCTGCTGCCCGGTTAAAGGATGTGATTTTCCAATTATAATCTATTGTAAAAACACCATCTGATATGCTTTCAAGAATAATCTTGGTGGTATCCTCAGTAAGAGGGCCCAGCATTTTTTTCTTTATCATTTTTTTTAAGTCCAGTCTTTTTTATTTTATTAGGCTGTACTTTAAACCAATGATTGCATTATTGCAACCATTGCGGGTCTGGATATAATTATCCTTTGGTCCAGAGAATTGCTTTCCTTTTTTTTGGGATTATTTTCTGTAAGTCTTTAATTTTGCCGAAGGTCAGGCAACTTGCCATGCAGTGTTTTACGCAGGCAGGTTCAAGACCCTTTTTGACACGACCGGCACAAAAGACACAGGCCCTTGTAAAGATGGGGATATTGGTAATAAATAATTTGTCATTGGGAAGGGTGTGGATGAATTCTATTACCTCAACGCCCCCCACTTTCCCGGCAGGCCTGTCATATTCCTGTTTGCACGCAACTTCACAGGTCTTGCAGCCCGTACAATATTCATAATCAATCAGCATTGCATATTCTGACATTTTTTTATCCTTTCGCCTTATATACTTTGCACAGCATGGTTTTTATGGGAGCGCCCAATCCTGCTTTCCCTTCATGGGACATGGGAATAAGCTGGTTAACATTGACATCCCAGACGCCGAAAAGCTCAGGTTCCTTACCATCTTTTTCAGGAAACCACCACCCATGTTCGGCCATGACAATATCTGGATGAATAACAGGAGTAACAAGGGCTTTTACCGTGATTTTTCCCAACCAGTTTTCCACACAGACCTTTTCTCCGTGGGCTATACCATATTTCTGGGCTGTGTCTGGATGAATTTCTAAGACGGGATCTCTTTGCTGTTCGCGAAGCCAGGGTATCTGCCGGTGTTCTGAGTGAAAAAAAGGTCCCATTCTTCGTCCCGTGCTGAGGATGAGCGGATACTCTTTAAACAGGTCTGGAGTACTGACAGGGCTGTAGGGTGGTTCTTCATGGTAGGGCAAAGGGTCAAGTTCCCATTTTTCAAGCCAGGAGGAATAAAGCTCGATTTTCCCCGATGGTGTTCTGAATCCAGGCTTTTTGTCCTGTCTGAGCAGTCCTTTTTCATACCTGAAGTAGGGTTTGCTGGGGTGGCCCTTGGGAGGGATCATCCAGGTCTTGTCACTCAATTCTTGATACGTCATACCTGCGGATTTTAAAAGCGTATCAAAAAGTTCCTTGGTATTATTATATGGAAAATCCTTCATGAACCGCTTGCAAAGCTCAAGATTGATTTCAATATCAGATTTGCACTCTTCCACTTCAACAACTTTTTTAATGGCCTGTAAGGGTACCCACCAGGCTTTTAGCGAGTCTTTTTCAAGAAAGGTTGCCGCGGGCAGAATCACATCACAGAGCATGGCTGTGGGTGTCATGAAAAGATCCACACAAACGGTAAAATCAAGTTTTTTAATGGCATCCCGCCATTTTTTTGGCTCCATGCCCGTGCAGGCTATGGGATTGGCTGTCTGTATCCACATGCCTTTGATGGGATATGGTTTATCTGAAAAAATCTGCTCCAGGACTTTATCGGGCTGGGCCCATGCCCTGAAATCCTTGATCGCACCATAATCATGGATGCCAATTCGTTTTTCCATCACATCCGGGGGAAGGCTTAGTATGGCACCGCCCGTATGATAGGGATAAGTCACTACATCATAGGCATACCGGGCAATGGCATTGCCGCCTGGGTTGTCAAGGTTGCCCGTGAGGCACCAGAGATGGTTTATGGCCTGGGAGGTTGGAACCGTTGACGGGATGGTGTCAATGGGAAGTCCCCAGTGAAGGGCAGAGGGTTTGCTTTTGGCATAGATGCGGGCGGCTTTTTTGATTTTATCCGGCGCAACCCAGGTGATTTTAGATACTTTTTCAGGTGTATACTGCTCAGCGTTTTCTTTATAAAGGGTCCATACAGTTTTTGCCCTTGCCTTTGAACCAGTGGCAAGGGTAAGGTCAAACGCTCCCTCAATTGATGGGCGTATATCACTCTTTTTATAAGCCTGCTCGTCAGAATCCCATACCACAAAACTGTCTGAAACAGGGTCATGGGCAATGAAATTGGTGGCCAGGCCATTTGCGACAAGATCACTCTCTTTTAACAGGGCTGGTTTTTCCTGGTCAACTCTCACAAGAAACGGGGAATTGGTCCATTTTTCAATGAATTCCATATTGATCAGGTTTTCTTTGATCATGACATGGATAAATCCAAGGGCAAGGGCTGCATCAGTTCCAGGTCTTAACTGGAGCCAGAGTTTTGCCCTGGAGGCAATCCAGGTGCATCTGGGATCGATGACCAGAACTTCAGTGCCCCTTTTCATCAGATCAATATACCAGTGACCAAAAAACCCATCAGGGCAGGTTGCCGGAAGATTCTGACCCCAGATTGTGACGGTTTCAGGAATTTCGTATTCAGGATCATCATATCTTTTTTCATGCCACTGGGATGCATCCACCACGGCAAAATCCCCCTGGGTGATGGACATCATCATAAGGCGAGGCGTATAACAGGA
>Ga0180009_10008001_pt1 | contig 10613 bp, 9 predicted proteins | sample OS_PC_MetaG_FD_123537 | JGI IMG/M metagenome (GOLD analysis project Ga0180009, IMG submission 123537) | Groundwater microbial communities from the Aspo Hard Rock Laboratory (HRL) deep subsurface site, Sweden - OS_PC_MetaG | ecosystem: Environmental > Aquatic > Deep subsurface > Groundwater... | reverse complement strand
TCCCCATCACTTCTGCGGTTCTAAATTCCTTGATCGATATTCGATATTCAAAATTTCAAATATTTTTGGAAAGATTTTACTATTGGTTTAACTCGTGTAAGGAGGCTCTTATGAAAGTACTGAGTTTATTGGGCAGCGCCAGGAAAAAGGGAAATACGGCAACTGTTTTAGGCTGGATTGAATCAGAACTTCAGACCATAGGGCATGAGATTGAGCGGATTCATCTACCCTCTAAACAGATAAACGGCTGCCTCGGTTGCGGCAAGTGTAAAGAGATACCGGATCGACCAGGCTGCGTCCAGAAGGACGACGGATTGTCCGTTATTGAACAAATGGTGGAGAGCGATGCGGTTATCTATGCGTCACCCCTTTACTACTGGGGATTTACAGCCCACATGAAAGCGCTGATCGATAGAAGTTACTGTCTTTACAGAGGCGCATGCGGCACACCGGGACATAACTCTTTTGTGGAAGGTCAACGCCAAGCCCTTGTGGTCACTGCGGCCGATGCGTTTGAAAACAATACCGAGCTGGTCATCACCTCGTTTCAAAGGGCGCTCGTTTACAGCAAAGCGAAATCGGCCGGGGAATTGATGGTTTGCAACAGCACGACTCCGGAAGAACTTGGCGAGGAAATCAGGGAGCAAGCCGGAAAATTCGCCCGGCAAATATTCAACGACACAAACGCGCCCTATGCCCTGATGATTCCGGGTGGAGCCCAATGATGATACCCGCTCACTAAACGGTTAATCCTATTATGGATCCAATTCCTTGCTATCAGTGTACTAAAACCCCATTCGCCCCCATCCTTATTGGAACTGTGTTAATTCCATGGTGCGAAACTTGAGCACGTTATTATAAAGAATTTTTATAATGATTATTAGTTATTAAAATTTGAACTTATGCAAATTATATATTATAGGCGATAGGGTTTTATGGGTTTTGTTGCCTCATATCTATCCTGATGATTCTGATACTTCTATCAGCCGGAGCAATGGACGATGAAGATTACACATGTTGAAGTTTTCTTGGTGCTCGTTCCATTAAAAGGGACGTTTACCACATCCCAATCAGCCAGAACGCATCAGAAATCAGTGGTCATTGAAGTTCACACCGACACGGGATTATCCGGATTGGGAAATGTGGACCCGTCACCGAAATATTCCGACGAGACGTCGGAGGAAATCGTCTCCTGTCTAAAAGATGCCCTGATACCGATTGTACTGCAAAAAGACCCCAGAGAGATCGTTCGCCGGATGACGGACATGGACCGGGAGATGTCCGGTCATTATCACGCCAAAGCCGCACTGGAAATGGCCTTTTTCGACCTCTTCGCCAAAGAGCTCAATGTTCCGGTATACCGTTTGCTCGGCGGGCCCGTGTGCGAAAAAGTACCGCTCATCTCCTCCTGGATCGGACATATTCCTCCAGAGGAAGCGGTGAAGCAGGCCGGCTATTGGGTCGAAAAGGGATTTCAGACGCTTAAAGTTAAAGTTGGACATAATGTAGAGGAATCGATTGAGCGTATTCGGGTCATCCGTGAAGCCGTCGGGCCGAACATCAATCTCCGTGTCGATGCCAACGAAGGCTTCACAATTGATGAGGCGATCAAGGCCATTAAAGGATTTACACCTTATAATATTCTATACTGCGAGCAGCCGGTGCCCCGCGACGATTGGGATGGAATGGCCCAGGTCCGGAAAGCGGTGGATGTACCGATCATGGCCGATGAAGGTATTGTGGGACCAAAGGATCTCATCTTGACGGTTGAAAAAAAAGCAGCCGATATTGTCAAGGTCAAGGTGATGAAAAACGGCGGGCTTTACGGCACGGGCCGGATGATCTGGCTTGCCGGTGCACTCGGTCTTAAATGCGTTATGGGACACGGTTTTACGCTCGGCATCAATTCGCTGAGTGAAATTCATCTGGCTGCTTCATTGCCGAATATTATGATGCCGATTGAGACGACGGGGATGTTAAAAGTCAAAGAAGACGTCATCTCTGAACCGATTCAGGTAAAAAACGGTTGTGTTGAGTTGTCCCGGGCGCCGGGATTCGGCGCCACCCTGGATCGAGAAAAGATTTCTAAATTCAGTGTACAAGTTAAATAGGACGCAGATTTTCGCAGATACACGCATATAATAATCTCTTTTTTCTTAATCTAAAATATCTGCGTTCATCCGCGTCCCCAAAAAGGAAATTCCTATACTATTAATTATAAGGAGGAAACCGATTATGACGACGATACCGGAACAGATGAGGGTAGTTGAAATTACCGAACCGGGCGGTCCTGAGGCGCTTGCTGCCGGAACCCGCCCCGTGCCGCAACCCCAAGCAGGCGAGGTGCTCGTCAAAGTGGTTGCCGCCGGGGTGAACGGACCCGACATTGTTCAGCGCAAGGGATTTTATCCGCCGCCCAAGGGAGCCTCGGACCTGCTGGGCTTAGAGATCGCAGGCACTATCGTTGCTGTGGGCGATGATGTAAAGGGCTGGTCTGTGGGCGATGAAGTATGCGCCCTTACAAACGGCGGCGGGTATGCCGAATACTGTGCTGTTTTAGGTCCCCATTGCCTTCAAATGCCGAAGGGTTTGAGCATGGTGGAAGCGGCAGGAATCCCCGAGACCTTTTTTACGGTTTGGAGCAACGTATTTATGGGCGCCGGACTCAAAGAAGGGCAGACCTTCCTCGTTCACGGCGGAGCCGGTGGAATCGGGTCGACGGCAATCCGATTGGCCAAGGCATTTGGTGCAACGGTTTTTGCCACGGACAGTCCTTCAGAGCGGTGCGACGCCTGCAAAAAGATGGGGGCTGACCGTGTCATCGACTACAAAGCGGAAGATTTTGTTGAGGTTATACGGAGTGAAGCCAAGGGCGCCGACGTGATTCTGGATATTGTCGGCGGCGATTATATCGAACGAAACATAAAGGCCTCGGCGCCGGATGCCCGCATTATTCAGCTTGCCTTCAACAAGGGTTCTAAAATTGAAATCAACCTGATGCCCATCATGCTCAAGAGACTGGTTTACACAGGCTCCACACTGCGCAGCCGGCCGGATGCCTTCAAGACGGAAATAGCTGCACAGCTCAAGGAAAAGGTGTGGTCGAAGATTGAGGATGGCGAAGTCAAACCGTCCGTATATAAGACCTTCCCGCTGGAACAGGCGGCAGACGCCCATCGGCTCATGGAAAGCGCAACCCATGTGGGCAAGATCATCCTTGAAATATAAACAATGGAAACATCACAACCCGGACAATCCGGGACCATAAATGAATTCTTTTATAGAATTAACGTTTGCATCATAATTGAAAGATACTCGATACTTGATGCTCGATCCTGGTAAAAATAAGGAGTATTCCCTTTCTCAATCCAGTATCAAGAATCCAGTATCCAGTATCAGGCCGATAAATGAATCCCAGTGAGTATTAAAAATCTGTTGCCATAAAAAACACGAAAATCACCTTTAAGGATCAAAGAAAATGAGAGGAGAAGCATAATGAATGAAGTCAACATGGATGAAATAAACAAACAGATCGACGAATGGGCCCAAAAAACAAAAAAACTGACCGGCACGGAAGTCCGCGAGAGGGAAACCTGGAACACCGATGTCACCCCGGATACGATCCGGCATTTTTGTTACGGAACCGACGATGACAACCCGCTCTATATCGATCCCGACTATGCCGCGAAAACAAAATTCGGAAAACTCGTTGCCCCTCCCGGCTACCTGGTTTCCGTGCTCTATCCGATTCTCCACGGAGAACCGATGAAGGCCCCTTTGGCATCGCTGATCGGAGGTGTTGCATACGAGTGGAACCGGCCGATTTATGCGGGCGACAAGCTGCATGCCGTTTCAAAGCAGGGCAAGTTTTTCGAGAAGGTGAACAAAGAGGGCCGGCGACTCAATTTTGTGATTTCGGATATCAGCTACCTGGACGAAAAGGATGAATTGGTGGGCAAAGCCACCGGCACCATGATCATGGCCACCCAGGTCGGCCGCCAGACCATGTTCGAAAAGGAGATTCACAAGATTTCGGACGAGGACCTAAAGGAACTCGAAAAGACCTTCAGGGCAGAAAAACGGACCGGTGCCGAGATGATCTATTTCGAAGATGTTGAAACGGGGAAGGGGATTCCCTCCATGGTCCGCGGGCCTTTGACCATTGGGGATATGGTTGCCTGGAATGCCGCCATCGGTCCGTCCTACAAAGCCGGCCGGTGGGGGTTTTTGGAAGTGCTGAAAGCGCCTCATGCTCAGGCGGTAAATCCGGCATTGAACTTTCCGGTGAAGTACTCGCAGCAGCACGAGGATTTTAATCTTGCCGCCGGCAGAGGAATGCCCGCGCCATTTGACAACGGGGTGATGCGGTTTGCCTGGGTGGCGCCTATGGTTACCAACTGGATGGGAGACAATGGTTTCTTGCGAAAACTGGATGTGCAAGTCCGTGCGCCCGGACTCTACGGCGATATCATCACCTATGAAGGCAGTATCTCCGAAAAAGACGAAGACAACGGCATCGTTACCATTGATATTACCGGCACAAACCAGAGCGGGCAGGTATCCACCAAAGGCACGGCGCTTGTGGAATTGCCGAGGAAATAATCGAGGGAAGGGAAAACGAAATGACGACCGAAGGCACAGACGGCTTGATCTCGGGTCTCAGGGTCTTGGAACTGGGGCATATCATTGCCGGCCCCACCGCCAGCCTGATCCTGGCCCAGATGGGGGCGGATGTCATCAAGATCGAAAGGCCGGGCAGCGGCGATCAGTCCCGGTTCAGCCGTGGAAACCAGGGGTATTTCTTGTCATTCAATTCCAATAAGCGCAGCATCACCCTCAACATGAAAGACCCGAAGGGCAAGGAAGTGTTTACACGGATGCTGAAAACCGCAGATGTGGTGATCGACAACTACGGTCCCAATGTGCTGGAACGGCTGGGTTTCGGATATGATGAGATGGTCAAGATCAATCCCCGCATTATCGGCTGCAGCATCAAAGGGTTTTTACCCGGACCTTATGAGGATCGCACCTTGTTGGATGAACCCGCCCAGATGATGGGCGGGCTGGCCTACATGACCGGTCCGCGGGGGATGCCGCTTCGGGCGGGGGCGTCGCTGATCGACATTACCGGCGCCATGTTCGGGGTCATTGCCGTTTTGATGGCGATTCATGAGAGAGAAAAGACCGGCCGCGGGCGGAAGATACAGGTCGGTCTTTTTGAAACCGTGGTTTTTCTGGTATCCCAGCATATTGCAAAAGCAGGGATATCGGGTGAAGTTCCGCCGCCCATGCCGGAACGCGGCATGGGAAAGGACCTGGGGTGGGGTATCTACCGGATCTTCGATACAAAGGACGACCGCCAGGTGTTTATCGGCGTGACCAGCGATGCCCACTGGGAAAGATACTGCAAAGCGTTTGAACTGCACGATCTCTGGGAAGAAAAAGAACTCCGTACAAATGCCGGACGAAGACAGGCCTATGAGCGTCTCACCCGGCAAACCGAAGACATCGCAAAAAAATACGCCTTTACTGAGATCATCCAGCGGTTGGAGCGGGCCAATATTCCGCATGCCCCGGTCAACACACCCATGGATCTCTTCCAGCACCCGCACTTGACGGCACGGGAGCACTTCTCAACGGCCACCGCCCCGGACGGAACCGCTTCTCCGCTGCCCAAACTGCCTTTCAACATCGATACATGGAACAGTGTGCCCCGGAAAGATCCCCCGAAACTCGGGGAGCACACCGCCGAAATCCTTGCCGAACTGGGTTATTCACCGGAGGAAATTAAAGCCATTTCAACGGAAAACACCTCATGAAAAGGAAACATGATAACAATGAACAACACTGTCTGTTTTTTTTCTTGACACAGGGGGATAATTAAATGTTAAGTAGGTTCTACTTGTAATACTGGTCTTACCAATTTTGACAAAGAGCGAGTTCCATTCAATTCTAACCCAAGGGAGGTAGCCCAATGAAGACTTTATTGAAATCTTTCCGTCCGGCGATCATTGCAGCAGGTGTGGCTTTCATTTTGTGCATTACCGGAATGACGGTCATGGCAGCAGATAAGTTTCCGTCCAAAACCATCGATGTCATCATCCATTCCAAATACGGCGGTGGTACGGATATCACGGCCCGAATGATGATGATCAAGGCACGTGAATTCCTCGGCGTGGATATGCGCGTGATATCGAAACGCGGCGGTTCCGGCGCCAAGGCGCATCAATATACAGCCCAAAAGCCGAAAGACGGCTACACAATGCTCGCCCTGACTCAAACCCACCTTTACACCATTGCCCGGGGAAAATCATCCATAACCATCGACGACATCGTCGGTGTAGCCCGAGCCATGAACGACGCCACGTTCATTACGGTAAATGCAAAGGGCAATATCAAGACCATTGAGGATCTCATTGCCGCTTCCAAGAAAAAACCGCTCAACTGGGGGGTCGCACAAATCGGCGGTACCGAACATATCGGCCTGGCGCAATTCTGCAAAGCCGTCGGCATCAAGCACAAAGCGGTTCCCTTCGGCAGCGGTGCGCAGATGATCCAGGCACTCATGTCCAGCGCCATAGACGCGACGCTCCCCAACGTCAGTGAAGCACGGTCTCAGATCGATGACGGCATTCTCAAGCCGTTGATCGTTATGTCTGAGGATCGCCTGGCTTCCTATCCCGACGTGCCTACAACATTCGAAAAGGGTTGGAAGGTCGATTGCTCCACCACCCGTGGATACTACGTGTTGAAGGGAACGCCCATGGATCGTGTCAAAATCCTCTCCGATGCCCTGGTCAAAGCCATGAGCAGTGAGGTGTTTGCCAACTACCTGAAATCGGCCGGACTGACGGTCAAAGAGAGCGTGGCCGGCCAAGAGGTATGGGACGCCCACATCAGACGCGAGTATGCAAAGGCCGAAGAGGCGGTTCAGAAACTCGGTTTCAAATAATCGGGAATAGCATCATAAGCACCGAATCTAAGGTAATCAAAAGGAGCTGACATTGTCGAACGATAATGCCGAAACGAGGGCGGGCGGGGAAGACGCTGAAACGAGATTTTCCTCGCTCGTCCATCGGACGGATCTCACCCTGGCTTTGGTGATTCTTGCGGTCTGCGGTGTTCTTTATTACCTGACCACCCGTTTTGAAAAGGTGCCGGACCTGATGTCCCAGAACATCCCGCCGGAATGGTTTCCGCGTCTCCTGTTATGGGTCATCGCCCTTCTGACTTTCATCATCCCCTTCGAGCACCTGTTGCATAAGAAGGGAAAGAAACATCTGGACGAGGACCGGAGTGCGCGCATCAAACCGATTTCCATCTATTCGGCGATCTTGCTCTGCTGTATCGTCGTGTCGATGCCGTGGCTGGGGACTTTCCTCACCCTGATACTGGTTTGTATCCTGATGCCGATTTTATGGGGGGAGAAACGGGTCAAGGTGATATTGCCCTTTGCCGTGCTTTTCCCCGGGCTGGTGACGCTTCTCTTTACGAAAGTGCTGGGCGTATTTTTCGAACCGGGTATTTGGTCAAAGTTGTTTTGAGAAAGGACACACCATGGACGCTGTAGTTCAGGGACTCACCCTGTTGATGGATCCGTTTAACATCTTTCTGATTTTCATTGCCGTTTTGATCGGTGTCCTGGTCGGGGCGTTGCCGGGATTGAGTTCACCCATGGCCATCGCCCTCCTGATGCCGTTCAGCATGTCCCTGGAGCCGATACCGGCCATCGCCATGATGGCGTCCCTTTACTGCGCGGGTACTTTCGGCGGGTCCATCACGGCCATACTGATCAACGCCCCGGGTGCGCCGCCTGCGGTGGCCACGGCATTCGACGGCTATCCCATGGCCAAGCGGGGTGAGGCCGGCCGTGCCCTTGGGCTGGCTGCGGTCAGTAGTATTATCGGCGGAATTTTCAGCCTTATCGTCTTTCTGTTTGCCGCGCCGCTGCTTGCCGCCGTCGCCCTTAAATTTCGCCCCCAGGAATACTTTGCACTTGCCATTTTTGCGCTGTCCATGCTGGCTACCATCAGCGGCAAATCATCAATCCGCAATCTGATTGCCGGTGCTTTCGGTGTTCTGGTGGGCACGGTCGGCATTCACTTAACGACCGGTGTCGAGCGGTTTACCTTCGGTATTCCCGATCTGTCTGAAGGTATTAATTTTGTTCCCGTGCTGATCGGCCTGTTTGCCATGGGGGAATTGCTCAACCAGTCTCAAACCCTGGACAAAGTCTACGAACGGATCACCTCGGTAGTGGTGAAGCTTCCCACATTTCAGGAGATCATCAAGCTGAAAGGAACGATTCTTCGATCCTGCTGCATCGGCACCTTTATCGGCATTCTGCCGGCGGAAGGGTCCACCGTGGCCGCCATCATGGGATACAACGAGGCCAAGCGCTTTTCAAAGAACAAGGAAGAATTCGGCAAAGGCTCGCCCGAGGGGATCGTCGGTCCGGAGGCTGCCAACAATGCCGCTGCCGGCGGCGCCATGGTGCCAACCCTGGCGCTGGGTATTCCGGGAAGCGGTTCCACAGCCCTCATCCTGGCCGGGCTTATCATGCATGGATTCCGGCCGGGGCCTTATCTGATAAAAGAAACGCCTCACTTCGTGTACGCAATTTTCGGCGCCATGATGTTGGCCAACTTCATGTTTTTGGGAATCGGGCTGGGCGGCGCCAAGCTCTTCGCACGGGTGACCCTGATCCCCCGGAATCTACTCTGGCCTGCAGTATTTGTTTTTTCCATGGTGGGAGCCTACGGCTTCGCATCCTCCATCTTCGATGTGTGGACCATGCTCGCTGCCGGAATCGTCGGGTTTGTCATGAGGCGGCACGGATTCGGGCCCGCACCCCTGGTGATGGGGTTGATCCTGGGGAATCTTGTGGAAGACAATCTGTCCCGTTCCATGATCATCCACGACAACAACTGGTTGAAATTTTTCGAAAGCCCCATCGTCGACTTCTTTTTCTTGTTGACGCTTTTAACGCTGTCCTGGCCCTTTATCAGCAAAATCTGGGCGCGCCGTGCAGAAAAGGGATAATACCCCGATCGATTTGTTAGTAACAATTCGACTTTTCGCAGACAATTCCGTGACGAATTCTCTGGTTGTCCGATCAGGGGCAGAAATCACTGATGGCCATGGTAGATAAAAGCCTTCGACCGGCGGTTTCCGCGTCCGAGACGTACGCGGAAACCGTTTCCTCCTTGAAATCGCATAAAATCCCCCCCACCGTTAGAACCGTGGTGGAAAGCGCACTTCTCGATGTTGCCGGACTGTGCATGGCTGCGCGAAATACCGACTATGTCCGGACAGTTTTATCCGCATGGGACGGAAAGGGAAAATGCACGGCTTTGGGACATGCCGGATCGATGGATGCGGCAGGCGCTGCCGTTGTCAACGGCACCGCCGCACATGGCGAGGATTATGACGACACCTTCGAAGGCACACCGGTACATGCCGGAGCCGTAATCATCCCGGCAGTTCTGGCCGCATGCGAACGGTACGATCGGAGCGGCGGGGACGCCCTTTGCGGGATAGTGGCCGGTATGGAACTCATGTGCCGGTTGGCGTTGGTAGCGCCCACCGCCATCCACCGCGGCGGCTTTCACCCCACAGCGGTCATCGGCGCATTGGGAGCAGCCGCGGGTGTGGGTGTTGCCCTCAAGCTTTCACCGAAGCAGTTGACGGACGCCATGGGAGTTGCGGGCAGCATGGCATCCGGGATCATCGAATATCTGGCCGAAGGCACATGGACCAAACGTATCCATCCGGGCTGGGCGGCCCAGTCCGGTCTGCGTACGGCCCTTTTGGGTAAAAACGGCTTTTCCGGTCCCCGGACGGTTCTTGAAGGTGAGCATGGATTTTTCTTTGCATTCGGTGTTCCCGAAATAAAACCGGATTTTACCAGAGTCACCGAAGCTCTGGGGGAAACCTGGCAAATGAAAAAGATCGCATTCAAGCCCTATGCCTGCGGAACCATGCTTCAGCCGTTTATCGACTGCGCCGTCCGTCTCGCCCGGGAAGGTCTCGACCATCAGGATGCTGTTCATATTTCATGCAATGTGGGTGAAGGCACGGTGCATCGACTGTGGGAGCCGTCTTCTGAAAAGAAATATCCCACAACGCCCTATTCCGCCAAGTTCAGCGGGCCTTTCTGCGTTGCCGTGGGGCTTGTGGACCGGGCAGCTGGCCTCACCCAGTTCACTCATGAGAAGATTTCCGATCCGGATATTCTGACACTTGCCGAAAAGGTGGAATACCGGATCGATCCCGAGGACGAGTATCCCCGGAACTATTCGGGTCACGTCCGCGTAACCTTGATAGGCGGTTCGGTTCGGGAGACCCGCCAGCCTCATTTGAGGGGCGGTGTTCGGGAACCGTTAGATCGCAGCGAACTGGTGGATAAATTCAGAGCGAATATAGCCTTCGGCGGCATCTCGGAAAAACAGGCAAAAGCGATCGAGGACGCCTTGTCCGGACTCTTCGACGCCCCGGACATGAGTTTACTGACTGCATGCCGGTTGGAGGAATAAATTTTGATTCTTCTCCAATTTGGAGAAAAGGGTCCGATGATCCTAAATATCTATTCATCTATAAGGAGAACTCAACGT
>Ga0180009_10008000_pt1 | contig 10613 bp, 10 predicted proteins | sample OS_PC_MetaG_FD_123537 | JGI IMG/M metagenome (GOLD analysis project Ga0180009, IMG submission 123537) | Groundwater microbial communities from the Aspo Hard Rock Laboratory (HRL) deep subsurface site, Sweden - OS_PC_MetaG | ecosystem: Environmental > Aquatic > Deep subsurface > Groundwater... | reverse complement strand
ATAAAAAAACTGTCTACCTTTGTTATTAAAAAGTCGGCAGTCTGGCAATCATAGCAATAAAATGCCTTAGACCCAAAACTTTGCGCCCTATCCTTTTGGATAGTTTGCTATTTTCAACTTTTTAAAATATTCCTTGAATGCTTTCTGTTGATCTTTATCTAATTCATTTGTATTTTTTGTTTCAACCTCTAAAATAATTATCTTTTATTTCTTTTTCTTGCCTCTTTAGCCGTTTTAATTGTATGTCTCTTTGTTTTTATCAGATGAAGATTCCGAAGCGTGTCTGTCCCGCCTTGAGAGAGTGGTATTTTATGGTCTAACTCATACCCTTTAGGTATCTTTTTAAGTCCATGTAATTCTAACCATCTTTGTATCGTTTCCTGCTTCCTTTGAAATTTTGGTCCCTTTTTCATATTTATACCCCGGTTTTATAATAATTATATTGTGTTAAATTGTCAATATTCTCTAGAACCGCTTTCTTGATCTTTTTAAGTGTGGTAGGTATTGATTATTGGTAAAATTTGTAATTCTCCCTTATGATTCCCTATGAAACTTAAAAATCGTTTGTTATATGCGCTTATATTAAAGCCATTTTTCAGTAATTGATCGAATAAACAAGAATAAATAAGTAAACAAAGCAGATGGCAAAATTTTATACAGAAGACGACAGGAGAGAAATTATCGAAAGAGATTAGGTTCATGTGAGTTTTTAATCAGTCAAGAGACTTGGGTAAGCTTCACCTCATTGTTAGATAGCTTTGAGACACAAGACATTGAATTAAGTACTGATTGAAAAAATTATCCGCTAGAATTTTTCAACTTGGTTCTTAGGCCAAATAAAGACTATCTTATCTTCTTTGTTGATGTAATATTCGATTTGGTCCTTGTTCCGTGAAAGTATATCTTCCAATAATGAAACATACATCTTTCTTTTAAAAAATTTTAAACCGCCAGAACCGAAGTATCTATTTGCATCAATCTTCAAATCTGATGCCGGTTTTAGAATGTAGAATTTATAGTTTGGTAAGTTCTTTGTTATTCCTGAATCATCAAGTACAGTTTTTAAGTTCTGATCAACTTTAGAATTATGGAGTGGACCGGGATCCCAAAAATAGTCTTTCCACGAATGGTAACTCATTACAATTGCTACTATAATAGCTAAAATTGCCAAAAATAACATTAGCTTTTTATAATTTGACATATAAATCTCCTTTTAATCTTTTATTTGTGGAAGAACTTTAGTGCATACAAGTATATTCCTTCCATGAATATTTACCGTAAATCTTACAGTTCCTTTCTCAACATACATTATTGATTCTTCTATATCTATAAATGTATTTTCTGGATATTCCTCATGGAGTCCTACAAAAATAAGCAACATATCTTGTCCACGTCTATCTAGCATCCTAAGCAATAAATCATCGATAATGCTTTTTTCTTCATCACTCAAAAATGGAGCTGCGAGATAAGATGATCTCATCATAAATGAAAAGAAATAAATAGGATTAAGATCTTCTTCTATTAGAGCATATAGAGCATAGGGATTATCATACAAATTTATTGCTTTTGGTAATATATTTAATTGTAATTCCATAGGATCACCAAATATATCATACCGAATTAATGATTTTTTTATGTCTTGATAATCTTCCGCTCTACGTAGCTGGCATTTCTTCCTTGTCTCGTCCATCGTATAAGAACAAGTTCCTGCAAAATATCCTATTGCTTCATATTCACCAGTATCGAATTCGCATTTGCAAGTGTATGTATCAGAAAACGCAAAAGGTTGACTAATTATAACTATAAAGAAAATAGCTGGTATTATTTGTAAGATTTTAGATCTCATATTTAACCTCCTATATCATTCTGGTGGAAATAGTCTAAGTTACCATCTTTGTAATTAAGGAAGTGGTCCGTTAGGGATATAATTTAACTTATTTAATACACAGTCTCTCATTTGTTTTAACTTTATAGGAATACTTTAATCTTAATATCTATTTATTTATATATCCCTTTCATTTAATCTTGTCAAATCTATTGTTGTAAAATTAAATTAAATCCCTTATAGTTCATCACTATTACCGAAATTTTGCTCATTAAAAATCATACCTTAATATCTTTCCTTAGACCATTCTAATTTTTACAAAGAAGATAAAGCTATTAGAAGTAAATCATGAAAAGATATTTGATGATCCGCCATTGTTTGCCCATTAAAGTTTGACGCCTTCAGAACCCTTCAGAATCATTTTCTTGCCCTGGGTAAATACCGCAAGTATCCGGTTATTGGTAAAATATATAATTCTCCCTTATGATTACCTATGGAACTTAAAAATTGCTTGTTATACGTGCTTATATTGAAGTCATTTTTCAGTAACTGCTCGAATAAATGAGAATAAATAAGTAAACAAGGCAGATGACACGCTTTTATACAGAAGGCGACAGAAGGGAAGTTATTAAAAAAGACTTATGAACTAAAAAGGCAGATCAAAAATTTATCTTCAAAACGATAATTTTAAATTTGTTATAAATTTATACGTCTAATTTTTAGAATGCTTGGTTACATTTATGCGAGAATATCTGTTAAATTGGGTATTAACAAAACTGTAGCCTCAAAATAGGCTCCTTAAATTAAATACTCTAAAGCAAGAGGTAAGAGAAAATCTAGATAAAAGTGCAAAACCTCTAAATAAGTTCGAGTACATTTCTACTTGAGGCAGTGTATAGCTTTCAAGTATATTTTTATGTGAGGCATTAAGCTTGAAAATAGGTCCCTATTAAACTATTAAATATTAAATTAAATCCTATTAAAACTTGATTCGAAATTTACCGCTACGCATTATCGTCTTTCCATCAATGATTATAGTTGGGCTTAGTATTAAAATATCATAATGAGTTTTGCTTTTGTTTTCTCCACCAAAATCCAAATTTGTGCCGAATCCTATATGAGCAGTACCAAGTATCTTTTCATCTTCAATTATTTTACCTATTAATTTAGCCTTATCATTGGTTCCAATCCCAAACTCAGCAACTATATACGCTTTTTGATCATTAACAGATTTTATAAAACTTTCAAATTTTCTAGCTTCTTTTTTACCAGATATTTTTACAATCCTGCCTTCATTTATCGTAAGAATAATAGTTTCTTTAAGAAAACCAAGAGGAGACATGGTGCTATTGGCTACAAGAATCCCCGATGCAGAATTTTCAATTGGAGCTATAAAAGCTTCGCCAGCAGGAAGATTTCCCCATTGACATGGATTTACATATAAACCGTCATCTGGATCAGCCGGCGTTCTATTAGCTATGCTAAATTTAAGATTAGTGCCATCCATTGTATTTATTTCTACAGTAGAACCATTATTAAAATATTTTGAAAGCTCTCTTGTCCGCTTGGCAACAAGATCATAATCTGCACTAAGTCCATATTGAAACATGTCTGTTGTTACCGATCCCATACTTGCTATTCTAGTTCCTTTTTTAGTGGAACTAAGCCTCGCATAGGTATGACTCAAAGAAAATGTTGTTACCAAAATAGCAACATCACTCATTTCCATTACTTGCCTTACCTCATCAGGAGGCTCTTCACCTCGATACTTTGCGGGACTCATTATTTTAACAATTGGATCAATATTGATAAATTCACAAGCTTTTTTAAATAATTTTGCTGTGTTTATCATCTGAGTATCAGTTATAATTGCAATGGTCTCTTCGGGCTTGACACCAAGATTCTTTTCTAATATCCTAATCGCAATTTTTAATATTTTTGATGATTTAATCATATGTCACTATTTCTTTCTTTCAAATAATTAAAGATAGTATCTTTGCTTTTTCAGTATCGATAATCCCAAGATCAGAAACCTTATAATAAGGACTCACAGAAAGCGAAAGAATTGTTAAAAAAATTAAAGGACTTTTATGAACTATTCCCATTTCTCGAAAAATTTCTTCAATTTCTTTTATCTTTGCTGATACTTCAGATATTGGAACATCAGTAATAACTCCTCCAATTGGAAGTTCTAAAATAGCCTCGTGTTTCCCATTTACTACCGACATTCCTCCACCTACATTTATAACCAAATTAGCAGCTCTTACCATTGAATCAGGATCTTTACCCACGATAACTAAATTATGACTATCATGGGCAAAAGAAGTGGCAAAAGCTCCATACTGCATGCCCAAACCTTTTAAAATACAGAATGCTCCTGTTGGTTCTTTTGATCTCCGTCTAAAAACAGCAATTTGAGCTAAATCCATATCGTTGATAAGGGGATATCCCTTTTTAAATTTAAGAACCTTTTTAGTCAAATTAGTAACTGTGTTCTTTCTATTTGCAGTGATTACATTAAGTTTATATTTACAAATGGCCTGATTGTCTACAATCTTAAAATCAGTCTTTTTAAGTTTTCTAATAGCTAGTGAACTAGTGTACTTTTCTGCCAGAGAAGTGGGGATAATCTTATTTGGTGAAAAACATTCCCCTTCAATAAAAGTATTTTTAGGTTTTAAAGCCTTGAGTGTTTTAGAAGTAAAAAAACTAGCAGTTTTACCTGGTGTTATAGAACCAAGATTATTACTTATTCCTAGATATACTGCTGGCCGCGCAGTACTGGAAGTTATAGCATCTATTGGATCCCACCCTTTTCTAATGGCCTCGTTCACTACTTCATTTAAGTGTCCTTTTTGAAGATCTGAAGGGGGGATATCATCTGTTACTAATAAAATTCTCGACCTATCCTTTAATTTTTTTACAAAATTTATATTTTTCTCTGTTATAGACTTTCTCTGAAACATAACATGCAAACCCTTTCTAAGCTGTTCTTGTATTTTATCTGGGTTTGTGAGAGTATGATCTGACCTTATTCCGCAACTAATATATTGAGAAAGCTTTTGGCCTTTTAATGTAGGACAATGCCCTTCCAAGGATAATCCTTCTTCAACAGCAGCCTTTATTATTGCCATTATTCCTGAGTTTCTTTCAAGGACACTGTTATAATCCATAATTTCGCCTAAAGCTATAACATTTTTATTTTTTGCCAAAACATGGATATCTTCAGCTAATATTTTTGCATTCCCTGTTTCTAATTTATTCCTGGTAGCTGGAACACAGCTAGGGATAGCTGTATAAATCTTCAATGGTTGATGATTAGAGTTTTTAATCATAAAGTCAATTCCATCTCTACCAAACACATTGGCCATTTCGTGTGGATCTTGGAGGACAGCACATGTACCCCACGGTATCACGGCCTCAGCAAATCTCCTGGGAGTTAGCAGACTACTTTCGATATGCATATGTGCATCGATAAGTCCTGGAATAACGTATCCTCCGCTTAGATCTATAACATCACCTACAAGGTTTTTAGAGTAATTTCCCTCCTCAACATACTCAAAGAGTCCATTAACTACCGAGAACCATCCATTATAGACACTTTCATTTATCGTGTCCACAATTCTTGCATTCTTAAAAATCTTACGCCTACTCATAGATTAACTTCCCTCGTTCTTTTTTATCAGTATCTTCACAGCTTCTAAAGCCACATCTATCGCTTTTTTTTCTCCTTTACTGAATAATTCTTCCTTTTCACTGAGAGAAGGTTGCCTTTCCAACCAGATGTTTGAATCCGTTGCGAGTATCGCGCCGACATGCAGGTATCGGATAGTTCCCAACACGAACACCGTGGCACATTCTTGCTCAGCTGCGACAACACCTGTGCCTTTCAAGAATTGGTTCAATTCCTTATCCTGAATATAATAAGCATCGCGAGTGTACACTAAACCTATGTAATATTGATACCTCAGTCTATTACACGCTTCGATAAGGGCGTTTGTAACCTTAAGATCCGCAACTGCAGGTAATGCTATGGGTGCATATGCCTGGGAAGTCCCTTCGCCCCGGTAAGCCGAGGTAGCTATGACTAGACTTCCGATCGGCATATCCTCTTGTCTTCCACCTGCAGAACCCACACGGATGAAGTATTTAGCACCAATACGGGCTAACTCTTCGACAGCGATCGAAGCCGAGGAACCTCCTATACCTGTCGAACACACACTGACATTCACAGAGTCAATTTGTCCCGTGAAAACTACATATTCGCGATTGGCTGAGATTTGCTTTGTGTTGTTTAGCCTGTCCGCGATCTTACGTGCCCTTCCTGGGTCTCCTGGTATCAAGACATACTTACCAACATCTCCTGTCCGACACCGGATGTGTTTTTGAATTTCTTCCATTCTTTTCACCCTTTAAATTTAGTTTTATTTCCGTTCTGTTAGTACCACTAACTCTTCTGGTTTTAATTTAACAAATACTGATTCGCCTTCTTCAAAACTGGCTTGTGTTTCCGATCGTAGAGCTGTCAACTCTCCCAAATCAGTGCTTGAAATATAGACTGTCCTGTCGCCTTGAAAGATTCTCGAGATGACTACGCCTGGAAGTACGTTTTCCTCACCTTCTCTAACAATTGCGAAAAGCTGAATAGATGAGGGTCGTACAGCCAGGGTAACTTCTGCCTTAGAAGAAAGAGTCTGTCCTTTATAGGAGGATGCTATCAAGTGATGTCCGGCAGCTTCAAGGTGGACGAACTGTTTATTCTGGGAAACGATTATTGCTGGGAATCGATTACTTAACCCCATAAAATCTGCCACAAATACATTTGTAGGCTCAAAGAAGAGTTCTTTTGGTGTTCCAATTTGTTCAATTCTTTCTTGGTTCATTAAGACAATTCTATCGGAAAAAGCCAATGCCTCTAATTGATCATGGGTCACATAAATGGTTGTGACACCTAACTCCCTTTGAAGTCTACGAAGCTCTGCTCGCATATTTTCTCTTAGCTTAGCGTCAAGATTTGAAAGTGGTTCATCTAGTAATAAAAGTAACGGTTCTATAACCAATGCCCGTGCAAGAGCGACTCTTTGCGCTTGTCCTCCAGAGAGCTGTCGGGGAAATCTCCCCTCCAATTCCTCCAAGCTTACCATAGTAAGAGCGTCTATGACCTTTCTCTTGATCTCCATAGCAGGTAAGTGCTTCATCCTAAGCCCAAAAGCTACATTTTCAAAAACTGTTAAATGCGGAAAAAGGGCGTAGGATTGGAAAACGATGCCGAAGTTACGCTTATGGGAGGGTATATTAGTGAAATTCTTACCCTGCACCAAGATCTTGCCTGATACAGGTTGCAGAAAACCCATTATCGTTCTAAGGAAGGTTGTTTTTCCACATCCTGAAGGTCCAAGGAGGGATATAAATTCCCCTTTGGAAACAGTAAGGTTGAATTTGTGTATAACCGGTTCGTTTCGTCTATACTCTACAGTGATATCCTTTACCTCAAGGAATACCATTTCTTCACCTCTCTAAAAGTATTGGGATAGTCCCAGCGTTTTTTCTACAATTTGGACAATAACTACCGTTAGCAAGATAAGAAGGGTTGATAGGGCTGCTATGGTCGGGTCATAATAGTATTCCACATATGACAACATCTGAACGGGCAACATGGTAACCCCGGGTCCTGTAAGAAACATAGATACTGGAACATTATTAAAGGACGTGATGAATGCAAGAATAAAAGCTGCTATAATACCGGATCGGATATTTGGTAATACCACGCGAAAGAGAACCTTCCATGGAGCGGCTCCCAAACTTATTGCTGCCTCATCAATGGAAGGATCCAGATTTTTAAGACTCGCTAAGACCACCCGGATGGTGTAGGGAAATACAAGGGCAACATGTCCTAGATAAAGTCCAATGAGTATTGGAAATCCACCGATCAGCACGAAGAATCGAAGAAGGGAGTAACCGATGACCAATCCGGGAACAATAGCAGGGGATAAAAAGATAAGTTTAACAAGCCCCTTCCATTTAGAAGAAAAACGAGCGGTTGCATAAGCAGCCGGAACTCCAAACACCAGCCCGGTAAGAGTAGAAGCGATTCCTATAAGCAAGCTTGTTTTCAACGCGTCTATAAACATACGCATTCCGAAAAGCTTACTGTACCAGGAAAGAGTGAAACCCTGTGGTGGGAACTGAAGCAAAGCTTTCTCTCCGAACGATGCAGCTAACAGAATTATATAAGGTCCCAGCAATAAGCAAAGAACCAAGACCAGCATCAGCATAGAGAATCCTAGAGTCCTCATGATGTTTCCTCCAGTCGCCTTCCCTTGAACACCTGGTTGATAAATATAACCATGATTACCATTATCACCGCGATTACAGTGGCACTTGACCACTGTAGTAAAACCAACGATTTTTGCTGTAAGAGTGTGGATAACATCAACAGCTTCGTCCCCCCCAACATGGCTGGGGTGACGTAAGCAGTTGTACTTCCGGTGAATACTAGGGTTCCCCCAAACACTAAGCCTTCCCTCGAGAGCGGAAACACAACCCGCCAGAAGGTTTGCAGTTTATTTGCTCCTAGGCTATAAGCCGCCTCCTCTACATCAGCAGGCATGTTCTCCAGAGCGCTAACTAGAGAAAGCACCATAAAAGGCAGGAAAAGCTGTAAAAGACCTATGATAACAGCAGGTTCGGTATAAAGAATCTGCACCGGGTTTCGGGTGTCCCCTAAAGACAACAATACACTATTGATGAGACCATGACGTCCCATTATTACCAACCAAGCATAAGTACGAGCTACAGCATTGGTCATAAGGGGGAGGATTATTAATGACATGAGAAGATTTCGCCTTTTTGATTTAACAATTGCAGAGGCTGCTGGGTAAGCTAACAGTGCAGCAAGAAAGGTCACGATGGTGCTTATCTTTAATGTTCTAAGGAGAGCAGTAGTAAAGACTGGCTGGGAAAACACATTTATATAGTTGTCGAAACCCCATGTTTTTTCAGCTTGAAAACTCTCAATAAAAATGAAGAAAAGTGGAGCAATAAAAAAGATGGTCAAGAAACAGAGTGCTGGAAAAGTCCAAAACCAAGCTTTTTTCTTCATATGTTATCCTCCGTTACGTCAATATGCTATGCCTAAATAGAGGGACTGGGGGCTGGACACCCACAGTCCCCTTTGTCTCTTCTTACTTACAGTTTCAATTTATCCCACTTTTCCACCCATTCATCGATATTTTCTCCTAGGTAGGTCGGGTCAAAGAAAACTAGACTATCGATAAGTTCTTCCCCGTAGACCAATTTAGCTGCGATGTCAGCGGGAAGATCAACAAATGTGTTGACAGGTGAATCGACCAAATCCAACGCTTCGGCCATTTGCACCTCGTGTGAAAGCAAGAAATTTATGAACTCTTCAGCCCAATAGATATTTGGCGTTCCGTTGACGACTCCCACGACACTCATCTCTCCAATAACGCCTTCCTCAGGGAAAACCCGTGCAAGGGGAAGACCGAGGGCTTCCACGCTGCCCCAAGCAAAACTTGGCATCGGGGCAAGCCAAACTTCTTCCTGCTGAAGTAACATGATCGCTTCCGAGGAACGCCGATAGAGCGTTGGTGCTCTCTCGATTATATCTGACAGCTTTTGCCATCCAACATCCAGATCACGATCCGATTCACCCCAAACCTTGGAGGACATAAGTAACAGAGCAGGTCCATACGTAGTGTTCATCTCCGGCCAAGTAAGGTAACCACTCAGTTCTGGTCTCCAAAAATCTTTCCAGGATGTAACGGGAGGTTCTATCTTGTCCGTTCTATAATAGATTCCCATACATTGAACTGTGTATGCAACAACATAGTGTCCGCTCAAGGGATCCTGAGCCCAATCATAAATATAGGCAAGGTTTGGGATACGTTCGGGTCGATAAGGCTGTAAAACCCCTTCCTGTATTGCTCTGTAGGCAAAGGTAGGGGTAAAGCCTACAACATCAACAACTGGTTTATCTTTTCGTACCACCAACCGGGCTAAGCGAGCCACATTGTCCCCAACGTCCCATTCAACCTTAATTCCATACTTCTGTTCGAAAGGTTCTGCGATATTCTTATCAAGAAGATCAAGGTTAAACCCCCACCATGATACTACAAGCTTATCAGGTTTAGATGGGACCGCCGCGTTTGTTTCTCCCTGGGCTAATACCAATATTCCTAACATTATGATTAATAGCACTACACTAATTATCTTCTTCATATAAATTTCCTCCTTTTTAATATTTGATTGATAGAGTTTTTTGACCTAAGTTTTCCCTATAAATATCACCTCCTAACATCTTCTGTTCGACACCGGATGTGTTTTTGAATTTCTTCCATTCTTTTCACCCTTTAGATATAGTTTTATTTCTGTTCTGTTAGTACCACTAACTCTTCTGGTTTCAATTTAACAAATATTTATTTGCTTTCTTCAAAACTGGCATGTGTTTCCGAATAAATTGCCAGAGATTGTCTTATCTCCTGTCAATAAATATCTTGGACAAAGTGGTTTAAAGTTATCACTACCAGCAAAGTTTTATAAAATAGTTGGTTGAACTTTTCTGGTAGCAAATATAAAATATTTATTTACGTTAAATATTTCACGCTATATATTATATATACTACACTTATTTTAAAAGTCCTTCTTTTAAAATTTAAACTTTATTAAAAATTATTTTAAGGACCCTGCAAAAATTCCTCAGATCCCTTTATAATTCACTATTACTGCAATTTTGCTCATTAAAAATCTTGCCTTAATATCTTTCCTT
>Ga0180009_10007999_pt1 | contig 10614 bp, 9 predicted proteins | sample OS_PC_MetaG_FD_123537 | JGI IMG/M metagenome (GOLD analysis project Ga0180009, IMG submission 123537) | Groundwater microbial communities from the Aspo Hard Rock Laboratory (HRL) deep subsurface site, Sweden - OS_PC_MetaG | ecosystem: Environmental > Aquatic > Deep subsurface > Groundwater... | reverse complement strand
GCCTTGACGATTTACGATCTTCTCTACCGCCGCTACCCAGAAATTGCCTCGCCGAAAGCAAGATTGTATGAGTTTTTTGTTTCCAAATGGGTAGTGCGCCGCGCCGAAATAATTTTTACCATTTCCGAATTTGTAAAAAGTGATATAGAAGGATTTTTAGGGATCAAAAAGGACAAAATTGTCAACATTCGTGGCGCAGCGGGCGAGGCCTACCAGCCGCTTAACAACAAGGACTTACAGAGCCTCGCTCTGAAAGTCCTAAAAAAACATCAGATTGCAAAGCCGTTTTTTGTTTATTTGGGAAATTTTCGACCACACAAAAACCTCGCAACGCTTTTGCAAGCCTTCGCAAAACTCAAAAAGCGCTACGCTCGCTCCCTTCGGGAGGGCACAACTCAAATCTCAAATCTAAAACTCGTTCTAATAGGTTCGGTGGATGCGCAAGGTAGAGATCACGATTCTCAAAATATTCTTAATTTACTTAAGAAACTTAATTTACAAAATGATGTTATCCTGACCGGAAGGATCAAGTCCGATCGGGAAGTGGCGGCGATTCTAAACGAGGCGGTGGCCCTGGTTCATCCAAGTTTCCACGAGGGTTTTGGGTTAACCGTTTTGGAAGCGATGTCCTGTGGCTGCCCGGTGATTGCGGCGAGGACGTCATCTATCCCAGAGGTTGGGGGCAATGCGGTTATTTACATCGACCCTTTTGATGCTGGAAGTATCGCCTCGGCGATGGGTGAGATTCTCCACTCTAATACTGCGCAGTATCAGAGTCGGGTGCAAGAAGGTTTAGAACAGGCGAAAAAGTTTTCTTGGCAGAAAACAGCTGAAAAAGTTTTAAATACTTTAAATACTATGGAAAGCATCAAATTCAACCCGACGGGTTGAATTTCAGTTTCGAGGCTGTGGTTGTGGGATGTTAACCCGACGGGTTGACAAAAGGGGCATTTTAGAGATGATTATAGGGATTGACGACCGGACAACTAAAAATCAATACAAAGGTCGGGGGATTGGGAATTATACTCGGCACATCATCGAGTGGTTGCCGAAGGTTGGCGCTGATGTCGAAATTGAGACCACAGACTTCTCACGAGCCGATGTTTTTCTTCAGCCCAATTTTTGGGATGGGTTTCCCATCCGCCTCGGATCCGCCTCTGGCGGATGGCAGATCCCTGTTCCGAAAGTCCTAATGATTCATGATTTTGTTCCTCTGGCTACCAAACGTTTCTCTGAACGTGGGCCTCTTGTCAACTTTGCCAAAGGAGTTTTGTACAGGTTGAAGATGCAAAATATCAAGAAGGCCGAGGCGGTTCTTGTCAATTCTGACAATACGAAGAAGGATGTCGTTAGGTTTGCTGGCGCGGATCCAGAAAAGATTCACAGGGTTTATTTGGGGGTTGATGAGGAATTCCGGACGCAAAGTCCTGTTCCTAGAGAAGAAAGGGGAAACTGTGTTTTGTTCGTCGGGGGAGTGGAGGTGAATAAAAACGTTCTTCGATTGTTACAAGCATTTGCAAATCTTAGATCAATATCCAATATCCAATATTCGGTATCTAATATTAAATATTCAATATCCAATATTCGTTTGATAATACCCGGAGGACAGTTTGTAAACGAGGAGAAAATTGAGACGAAAATGATTAAAGCGAAAGTAAAAGAGCTGGGTCTTGAAAACAACGTGGAGTTTCCAGGGTTTGTGCCGCAAGAAAAGTTAATTGAACTTTACCGAAAGGCGCTGGTTTTTGTTTACCCTTCTTATTATGAGGGCTTCGGTTTCCCGGTTTTGGAGGCCATGGCTTCCGGCACGCCGGTAGTGAGTTCCAACGCTTCTTCCCTGCCAGAGGTTGGTGGCGATGCGGTTACTTATGTTGATCCTTTTGATGTGGAAGGTATCGCTAAAGAAATCGAGAGAGTTCTCTACTACCACGCTACAGAGTACGGAAAATATGAGAAGATGGTTAAAGATGGTCTGGAGCAGTCAAAAAAATTCTCCTGGCAAAAATGCGCTAAGGAAACTTTGGAGGTTCTCAGAACAACGATTTGAAGTGACACGCTTGCGTGTTATATGGCGCGGTTGCTGACAAACCTGGTTTGTGTTCTACCCCAGTTGTTCAGGGGAGCTGCTTACCTTATATTTGACAAATCCCCTGAATTTCCTCTCGAGGACGCGTCCGAAGGATTCCTCCCTTATCCCTCCTCCTTCCCACCAAGTGTAGATACCAGAAAGCAGGGTTTTGTGAAGATAAACAGATGAGGCTTTGTTAGCTCCTTTAGGGTACAGAAAGCTTAGTACCCTCTCTTCGTTCTGCGCATCTATCTCACTTTCGGGATATTTCAAAATATTCAATAAAACAGCTCCCACCCCAAACCCCTCAGAGCCTTCGTTAGTTTTTTCAATATAGTCCACCACCCGGTCTCCAGAATCTTTTTCGACGAAATCTAGGAAATCTTGAATATTTTTAACCTTAAATTTCCAGTCTCTTTGGACTTCTGGGTCTTTGAATGACGGAATTTCCTCCTGGGCGGAGGCCTTGATTCTCTTTAGATTCTCAAGCGGATCCTTAGGTTGACCCACCTTAAACTGGTAAAAAAGATCGTTTCCTTGCTTCATGGATCGTTCCACCTACATGATAACAATTGTGAGGACATTATGGCAAGCACCAATTTCCCCCCTCATAAACAAATCCTCCTTCGCTAAAGCTACGGAAGGACTTCGCCTTCCAGACGATTTGCTTGTGAGAATGGGCGGCTCAACGCTTTACAAAAAGCATTGCGCCAAGCCGCGCCCCATTCTCCCTGTCCATTTAGCTTGCCTCGACGGCCGCCAAATCTTGCCGGAGCAGCACCATCTCCTTCTCAGGAATTTCCTCGTGGAGCTGGAGCATTGCGGTGTTGAAATCTCCCGCTTCCGGCGCGCGACCTTCACGAGCAGCGATCTGGGTAGCCGTATCGACTACCTTGCCCCGCCAGGACTCATCGGCAACGACGGGGGCTTTCTCTACCGTGAAGTGCTCTCGTTGGACTTCGAACCAGTCCGCGTCGGCCTCCTGCTGTTGCCGGTCGAACTCGTCGTCAAGCAACTCCTCGAATGAGACGAGCCACCTACCATCCTTATAGAGAGCAAAAAGGTGAGTCGTCTCAGCGGGCATATCCAGAAACAGCTCGAGCTCCGCGAGGGCTGTGAGAACAGTGGGTGTTCCTGAAGCTTTCCGAACGGCACCCACGAGGCCCTCGAACTTGACCACTTCGTCGGCTGTCTCGAGGATAATGTAATCAGGATTTACCTGATCCATATAAGTGTCCTTGTAGATGCCTACTGCTCCAGCTTCGAAGGCGTTGAACGCCTCCTGAACCGTGCTTACGATCTTCATTTTGTTCCTCCTTAACAATTTTTTGATAGGTCTTTTTTCGACCAACGGCTCAAGTCTGCTCCCAAACACATTGCTTGAAAGCAGTGTTTGAGCCGTCAAAATCAAAGAGTTAGACAGGGAGTTTTTAAAGTGCTACTCGCCTTTTCAAGTATTCTCCGAATAGAAAAACCCTCCGGAGAGGGCTGTTACGCCGCCTCTCTCCTATATTTTCTTATACCCTAGTTATAGCATACTCTTTTCCGTTTGTCAAATTAGGCGAAGTGAACTTCGCTACTACATTCTACTTTCTAATTGTAGCATATTATAAGGCCTGTGTCAAATTGAAATTTACCCAAAAAAGTGTGGTAGAATTGGTAACAAATGAAAATTGCTTTGGTGCATGATGATTTGATACAACACGGTGGGGCGGAGCGGCTCTTTGAGGCGATGGTGGAGACGTTCCCCGAAGCTGACATTTATACGTCGATGGACCGCAACCCGTCGGGTTTAGACGACGATGAGTCAACCCGACGGGTTGAGAAGTCGTTTATGCAGAGGTTGCCATTCAAAGAAAAGCTTTATCGCCACTATTTCCCCCTCTATCCACTTGCTTTTGAAAGTTTTGATTTTTCTGAATACGATGTTGTCCTTTCGTCATCGACGAGGTTTGCCCATGGGGTGATTACAAGGCCAGAAACACTTCACATTTGCTACATGAATACCCCGCCGCGAATGTTTTGGGAACCCAAAACATATTTCGAAAACTTTCCTTATCCCTTTAAATCCCTCTTAAATCCCTTTTTATCCTATTTGCGTCTTTGGGATTACACCGCCGCCCAGCGAGTTGACCACTTTATTGCCAATGCTAAAACGCCGCAAGCCCGCATTAAAAAATATTACGGGAGAGATTCAAAAGTTATTTATCCGTTTGTTGATTTGGAAAGATTTGATACTCGAATGGTATCGAATAGGGAATACTCTAATAACTCGAATACGGATCGAATGAGCTCGAATCGGGGGAACTTGGGTATTAGAGCGGATTCGAGGAAAAATTCGAGCGTATTCGAGAATTATTTTCTGATTGTTTCGAGATTGGCCTCGTGGAAGCGGATCGACATCGCCATCGAGGCCTGTAACAGGCTTAAACTTCCTCTCAAAATCATTGGCGAGGGTCCAGATTTCGAGCGACTAAAAAAATTGGCAAAACCAACGGTCGAGCTTCTTGGCCGGTTGACAGACGAGGAGGTGGTGGGTTATTATCAAAACTGCCGCGCGCTAATCTTTCCCCAAAAAGAAGACTTTGGCATCACGCCTCTCGAAGCGCAGGCGGCAGGAAAACCGGTAATCGCTTACAGAGCCGGCGGTGCTCTGGAAACAGTTATCAAAGGCCAAACGGGAGAATTTTTTCACCCGCAGACGGCCAGCGCCTTAGCAGCGGTTCTTAAAAAGTTTGACCCGAAACGATATCAAAAAGAGGACTGCCGCCAGCAGGCGGAAAGATTTGGCAAGAGCCGCTTTCAAACAGAGCTTAAAAGCCTTGTCGAAGAGGTCTATGAAAAACACGCCTGACTCTTACGAAATAGCCAAACGGCTTTTAGACATCGTTGGTGCGGCTGTTGGTTTGGTTCTTTTTTCTCCGGTTATGCTTCTGACTGCGATCTATATTAAATTGGTTTCGCAGGGTCCTGTTTTTGCTGACATTCCGGAGAGGATTGGCAAAGACAGCAAGAAATTTCGGATGTATAAGTTTCGCTCGATGATCACCAACGCCCATGCCTACCTGCTACAGAATCCCGAACTTTATGAAGAATACAAGAAAAACAGCTACAAACTAGAAAACGACCCGCGCATCATCAAAGGTGGTAATTTTATTCGACGAACCAGTATTGATGAATTACCCCAGTTTATCAATGTTTTAAAAGGTGATATGAGTTTGGTGGGTCCGCGGGCTTATTTCCCTTTTGAGTTGCGCGATCAGCAGGTCGAGTTCCCCCAAACCAGACCCTACGTTGAAAAATTACTAACCATTAAACCAGGAATCACTGGGCCGTGGCAGGTTGGGGGTCGTTCGCAGATTAATTTTGTCGAGAGAGCGAAAATGGATGCGGGGTATGCAAGCCGCCGCTCAATCCTTTACGATCTCCACATTGTCTTAGAAACCCCATTAGCCGTTTTGCAGGCGAAAGGAGCAGCCTAACAAAATGTCAAAACTCTCGTCCAAAGGACGATCGGCCTCTGGCCGAAAATCCCAAATCTCAAACTTCATTTCTAAACTCGGACGGCTGTGGGGTAGTCGAAGGGTTAGGCGTTCTTTTGTTCTCCTGTTCTCTTGTTTTTTTGTTCTCTTGTTTTTTTGTTTTATCTTCGTCATTAGGCCGGGAATGAAGGTTTACGCCGATGTCAGGCTTGTTCGTCAACAAGGTAAGCTTCTGAAAGACGGGTTTATCTTGCAAGACCTAACCAAAATTGAGCGGGATTTTGCCGGCTTGGACGGACTGGTTGTCCAAATTGAAGAAGACCTCAAGCCCCTCTCCTGGGCAAAACGCGTTCCTTTCTTTGGAAATTACTACAAAGATGTGGAGCATATTTTGCGGGCGGCGCACCATGGAATTGCGGCCGGGGAGATTTTAATTGAAGCGGTCGCGCCCTTTGCCGATGTTCTAGGTTTCAAAACCGAAGGAACCGAGGCCTTCCTCGACGCCGAGAAGAAAATTGAGGGTTTGGTCAAAGTGATGCCCGAAATTGCTCCTCGGCTAGACGATGTTGCCGCCGAGTTTGCCGTTATTCGTCAAGAACTGGAAACGGTTGATCCCAAACGTTATCCTCAATCGTTTAAGGGCCAGCCGATTCGTCCGCTTTTAGCCGATGCCAAACGAACGATGAATACGGTAGAAGAGAGTATGCCGGATATCAAGGAACTTTTGACCGTTCTGCCGGGGGCTTTGGGCGACCCGACCCCTAAAACCTATTTGATACTTTTCCAAAACGACAAGGAGTTGCGATCGACGGGGGGCTTTTTGACAGCCTATGCCCTAATGACTATTGAGGGAGGAAAGATTGTTGATATGCAATCAGACGATATGTATAAATTGGATGACCTGATTGCCGAGAAGGTTCCCCCGACCCCGGTTTTGGCGCAGTATCTAAAAGTCGAAGAATTTTTTATTCGTGACTCTAACTTATCACCTGACTTCTACGAAAATTGTCAGAAGTTTGAGTGGTTCTTGACCAAGGCCTCGGGATTTCCAAAAATCGACGGGATAATCGGCATTGACACCTATCTTGTTAGAGATATTCTGGAGGTCTTGGGTCCGGTGAAACTTGCCGGTTACGAGGAGGAATTTTCGTCAGACAATGTCGTTTACCAATTAGAGCTTTACGCCAATCTTTTGGGGCAGTATATTGTGGGCCGCAAAGATCTTTTGGGAGTGCTAATGGATGCGATGATGGATAAGGCCTTTAACGCCCCGAGAGAGCAATGGAAGCCGCTTTTTGAAACGGGCTTGAGGCTGGCGGGAGAAAAGCACATTCTTTTGTATCTTCATGATCCGCGGGCGCAAAATCTGGCGGAGAAATATAATTATGCCGGACGGCTGCAGGAGTTTGAGGGCGATTATTTACATGTTAACGACACTAACTTTGCTGGGGCCAAGGCCAATCTCTACATTCAAGAAACGGTAACTCTGGATTACAAGGTGACTAAGGACGGGACGGTAACGAAAACGGTGACGATTGGTTTGAATAATCCCGAACCGCACGACGGCTGGCTCAACGGGACCTACTATGATTGGATGCGGATTTATGTTCCCAAGGGCTCGAAGCTTTTGGACAGCGCGGCTTGGCGAGAGGTAAGGGTTTCTGAAGATTTGGGTAAAACGGTTTTTGAAACTTACACCTATTGCTACCCAGAGAATTCTAACTCTGTTTCCGTTACCTATGAACTGCCTTTTAAGGTCCCGCAAGGCCAGGCCTTGCAAATGCTGGTTCAAAAGCAACCCGGGACCGAAGGCCATCGGTACGTAATTAATAAGGATGGCGAGAAGGTTAGGGAGTTTGAACTGACTAAAGACATAACATTAGATTTGGAGTGACAAGTTTACTTGTTACCGATGGCTACTTACAAAACCGAAGGAGTAATTTTAAAGCGGCTGAACTACGGAGAGGCAGACAGAATTCTAACGATTTATACCAAGTATCGCGGTAAGATTAGAGCGATTGCCAAAGGAGTGAGAAAGATTACTTCGAGGAAAGGGGGAAATCTGGAACTTTTTAATCACTGTGTTTTATTTCTGGCCGAAGGCCGCAACTTGGACATCGTCACCGAGGCGCAAGTTGTCCATTCTTTTTCGCGAGTCAGTGACGATCTGGAAAAAACCGCCACCGCTTTTTATCTTGTTGAACTGATTGACCAACTGACGCCGGATGGCCAAGTTAACCGTCAGGTTTTCGATCTTCTGGTCGAAAATCTCGGAGAGCTGAAGAGCCGAAGACCTGCCTGCCGGCAAGGCAGGGCAGAAGAGCTGGGTGCTGTCATTCGAAGTTTCGAAATCAATCTTTTAAAACTTCTCGGCTTTTGGTCAGACGCGGTTGACATCAGAAACGTTAAAAGTTATATTGAGGAGATTATTGAAAGGAAACTAAGGTCTCCTCAATTTCAAAAGGAAATTGATAAAAACTACAGCACTACTTTTTGAGCGGAGTGAAAAAATGCAAGGTTCTCGAGCGTAGCGAGAGGTTCTTACATAGTGCTGTAGTATTTGACGAAAATGACTGAACAGAATCTGTTAGAAAAAGTTGTTAGTTTGTGTAAACGGCGGGGATTTGTTTACCCCAACTCCGAAATTTACGGGGGGTTGGCTAATGCCTACGATTACGGCCCTCTTGGTGTTGAGCTTTTAAGAAACATCAAAAATAGCTGGTGGAAGACTTTTGTTCACGATCGTGAAAACATCTACGGAATTGACGGTGCAATTATTTCCAATCCCAAAGTTTGGGAGGCGAGCGGGCATACCACCGGTTTTAACGATCCTTTAATCGAGTGTCGAAGTTGCCATCGTCGGATTCGAGCCGACCACTTGGTTGAGGATGTGTTGGGTATTAAAGTTGAGGGTAAGTCCCTCAAGGAGATTGACGCAGTAGTCTCGGAAAATAAGTTGAAGTGCCCCTCTTGCGCTGGGGATGATCTGATGCCCACCCGCAAATTCAACCTTCTTTTTAAGACTTCCTTGGGAAGTATTGAGGGAGAAAAGTCTGATGTCTATCTTCGTGGGGAAACGGCGCAGAATATGTTTTTGTGTTTCCAAAATGTGGTTGATTCTTTTTCGCCAAAACTTCCTTTTGGTTTAGCCCAGATTGGCAAGGCCTTCCGTAACGAGGTCACTTTGGGGAACTTCACTTTTCGCACCTTTGAGTTTGAACAAATGGAGATTGAATATTTTGTTCGTGAGCAGGGGTGGGAAAAACATTTTGAAGAGTGGAAAAAGCAAATGATGGGGTGGTTGGTGTCGCTGGGGGTTTCTGAAGATCGGCTGCGCTGGCGGTGTCATTCGCAAGAAGAACTTTCTCACTATTCGAGGCGGACCGAAGATATCGAATACGATTTTCCCTTCGGCGGATTTAAAGAACTTTACGGTTTGGCTTACCGAACCGACTACGATCTGAAACAACATGCGGAATTCAGCGGTCAGGATTTGCGCTACCGTGATCAGGAAACGGGTGAGGAGTTTTTTCCACATGTAGTCGAGCCGACCTTTGGAGTAACGCGGACGGCGTTGGTTGTTCTTCTTGATGCTTACTGTGAAGACCCTTCGGCAGGCTCAGGGCAAGCGCGGGTGGTTTTGAAGCTAAATCCGCGGTTGGCGCCTTACAAAGTTGCCGTTTTTCCGCTGTTGGCGAATAAGCCGGAATTGGTTAAAAAAGCGCGAGAAGTTTTTGAAATGTTGCGTGTAGAGACGGGGCATGCCCCGTCTCTACCAATCGCATGGGACGACCGTGGCAACATCGGCAAAAGATATTACACCCAAGACGAAATCGGGACTCCTTGGTGCGTCACCATTGATTTTCAGACATTGGAAGACGACACCGTCACCGTCCGCGACCGTGACACTACCGAGCAAGAACGAATCGCCATCCCCGACCTCAAAGATTATTTTTCCGTAAAGCTGTCAGTGTAATTCTCATATTTTAAACTTTACCAACTAGATGACCGAACGGACACCTTTTCTGTTATGGGGGAGGTTGTTGTTGCGGGTTTTAGCTGTTACCCCAGCACTATGACTTCGTCAAGTGCGGGGTTGATTATCTCTAAGCTCACTTCGTTCGCTAAGATATAATCAAAAAGAGAAAACTCCCGGGCGCGGGGAAGAACGTGTGCGCCGCGGGAGCTTTTTGTTGCCGTCGACAGAGTTTTCGACCCGTCGGGTTTAGACGACGTTGGGTTAACCCGACGGGTCTTTCGGACTCTACCGGCGGCTGTTGTTGAGGTATTCGTTGAGCATCTTGATACTGTACCGGCGATGACCTCCGGGGGTGCGGTAGGGGACCAAGCCCCCTGCCCTCTCCATCTTGCTTAGGGTGAAAATGCTCACCCGCAGATACTTGGCCGCCTCCCTGGCGGTCATAAGACCACCTGCTCGTCTCACGGACAGGCCACATCTGCTAAGGAATTCGTTCCCTCGGACTGTGATCTCTACCGACCGCTGAAGGAGCCTTGCAACAGCGTCCGGATCGACCCGGAGGTTGGGGTCCATCTGCTCTTCGTTGAGCACCACCTCCACTAGAGTTATTTCTGCCATTTCTAGTCCTCCTTTCTTCTCCAGCCCTACGGCTGGGCTATGTGGGTTTGTAGTGCTTTCTGACCTATAAAATAGCAAAATAAACCGTCGTTGTCAATTTGACGCAACCCGTCGGGTTTAGACGACGTTTGGTCAACCCGACGGGTTGAAAAATTGAAAAACTGGTACTTGACAACTCTATTTATTTTCTGATAAAGTGGCAACAAGTGGTAATCAGTGGGAATATAATCAAGAGGGATTGAACGGGATCAAGAAGAATAAACTGATGTTATGCTTATTGGAGAATACAAATACAGAGTCGAGGCCAAGAACCGCGTCTCGCTTCCAAAAAAATTCCGTGAAGAAATTGGAAACAGGGTGGTCGTTACCCAAGGGTATGAGGGCTGTTTAGTTGTTGTCTCTCCCAAGCAGTGGGAGATTTTAATTGCCGACGCCGCCGCCGGCCCCTTCGTCGCCGAAGAAGTGCG
>Ga0180009_10007998_pt1 | contig 10614 bp, 13 predicted proteins | sample OS_PC_MetaG_FD_123537 | JGI IMG/M metagenome (GOLD analysis project Ga0180009, IMG submission 123537) | Groundwater microbial communities from the Aspo Hard Rock Laboratory (HRL) deep subsurface site, Sweden - OS_PC_MetaG | ecosystem: Environmental > Aquatic > Deep subsurface > Groundwater... | reverse complement strand
GCGGCGCATATGGCGCAAGTCGAAGAATCTGAGGCGTTTACAGAGAAACGCCTTGATGTTTCGGGCCACCGAAGCCTTCATTCATTCACGAGTTAACGCCCTGAGATTGCGGTGCGGACGGACCGCCCGCCAGGGCGAAGCCCATGAACCAAGGAGGTTTCGGATGGAAGCAACGACGTATCAAGAGGTCCAGGGACTCTCCAGGATGACAGTCGGAGAGCTGCGGGGAAAATACCTCGAGGTCTTCGGGGAGGAGACGCGCTCCTACCACAAGGAGTTCCTTCGCAAGCGCATCGCTTGGCGTATCCAATCCCTGGCCGAGGGCGGCCTTTCCGAGCGAGCCCGGCGCAGGGCCGAGGAACTTGCCAATGACGCCGACTTGAGAACGCGCGCTCCGCGTGATCCGGTCGCTTCTGGTTCCGCCGATGTCAAAGCGAGAACTGCGACCGGCCGCATGTCACCGTCGCGCGATCCGAGGCTGCCTCTGCCCGGCACTTTGCTCGCCCGCGAGTTTCAAGGGCGCGATGTCGTGGTTAAGGTCCTCGACAACGGATTCGAGTTCGACGGCCACCGCTTCAAGTCCCTCTCCGCAATTGCCCAGGAGGTCACCGGGAGCAAGTGGAACGGGTTCCTCTTCTTCGGTATCGCCGATGGCGCGGCCAAGGGCGGAAGCCGAAAACACGAGAGGAGGAACGAATGAGCAGAAACAACAACCGTGGCCGGGGAGAAGCCCGGGAGTCGGTATCAAGGATCAACGGGACAATCCGCTGCGCGATCTACACGCGCAAGTCCACCGAGGAAGGGCTGGAGCAGGAGTTCAACTCGCTCGACGCCCAGCGGGAATCCGCGGAGGCCTATATCGCGAGCCAACGTCACGAGGGATGGGTGTGCATTCCGGATCGGTTCGATGACGGCGGTTTCACCGGCGGTAACATGGAGCGGCCCGCCCTTAAGCGGCTTTTTGCCGGCATCGAGTCGGGCGACATCGACTGCGTGGTGGTTTACAAAGTAGACCGACTCAGCAGATCCCTCCTGGACTTCGCCCGCATGATGGAAATCTTCGACAAGCACTCCGTGAGCTTCGTCTCGGTTACCCAGCAGTTCAACACGACCAGCTCCATGGGGCGGCTCACCTTGAACATCCTGCTTTCCTTCGCCCAATTCGAGCGGGAAATCATATCCGAGCGCACACGCGACAAGATGTCCGCCGCGCGCCGCAAGGGCAAGTGGGTCGGCGGGATGCCGGTTCTCGGGTATGACGTGGACCCTAAAGGTGGAAAGCTGATCGTCAGCGAGGACGAAGCCGCGCAGGTCCGGGCGATATATCAGCTTTACCTGGAGCACAAGGCCATGATCCCTGTCGTCCAGGAGATCGACCGCCGCGGTTGGCATACCAAACGGTGGACCACCAAGAAGGGCCAGGAGCGCGGCGGAAAGCCCTTCACCAAGAACAGTCTCTTTCGGCTCCTGACCAACGTGATCTACACCGGCAAGGTCGACTACCAGGGAACCATCTACAACGGCGAACACAGCGGGATCGTGGACATCGACCTTTGGCAGCAGGTGCAGGATGCGCTCCGGCGGAACGGCAGGACCGGAGGAAAAGAGGTGCGCAATAAGTACGGAGCGCTCTTGAAGGGACTACTCTACTGCGTTCCCTGCGGCACCGGCATGGTGCATACCTACACCGCCAAGGACAACGGCAAACGCTATCGCTACTACGTCTGCCTGAACGCCCAGCAACGAGGATGGGCGTCCTGCCCGACCAAGTCGCTCAACGCGCACGAGATCGAGACCGCGGTGGTTGAACACATCCGAAGCATAGGCAGGGATGAGGAAATCATCGCGGCGACTGCTGCACAGGTCCGGGAGGAAAGCGGCAAGCGCATGGCGGAACTGGAAACTGAACAACGCGGCCACGAGCGTGAACTCAAACGGCTGCACATCAGGGTCCAAAAGTTGGTGAGCGAGTCCTTCACTGCCGTCTCGAACGGAGGGGCGGCCATGGACCAGCTCGCCGACCTTCAGGATCAGATTCGAACCATAGAACAGCGGATGACCGCCATCCGCGAAGAGGTCATCGCGATCCAGAAAGAAGCCGTGGACGAAGGCGACCTGGTCCGGGCGCTTGCGGTATTCGATCCTGTCTGGGAGTCGCTGTCTCCCCGAGAACAATCCCGGATAGTCCGACTCCTCATCGAGCGTGTCGGGTATGACGGGCGGGACGGCAGAGTGACCGTGACCTTCCGCTCGCCGGGAGTCAAGGCGCTGTGCAGCGAGGCCGACATGCGCAGTCGGGAGGTGTCTGCATGAAAAACCCTGCCTTCGACGGAACAGGGCTGAGCCGGCTGGAGATCTCCTTCAGCTTCAAACCAAAACACGGTCGGAAGAACGGCAACGATCTTCGGGACAAGGATCGTTGCATCGAGCCGGGGAATATCCCCCGCGTATCGAAGCTGATGGCCCTGGCGATCCGCTTCGACGGACTGGTCCGGCGCGGCGAGGTGCGCGATTACGCTGATCTGGCCAGGCTCGGCTATGTGACCCGCGCGCGCATCACCCAGATCATGAACCTGCTCAACCTGGCTCCGGACATCCAGGAGGCGATTCTCTTCCTGCCCCGGACGGTAAAAGGGCGTGACCAGCTTCGAGAGAAAGATGTCCGTCCCATTGCCGCCGTTTTTCACTGGTCGCGTCAACGAAAGATGTGGGCGAAGCTTACCGCAGAGCGGATGAGCTGACGACCCTGCTCAGGGCAACCGGCCGCCTCTGTATCCCTCCGTCCGATCACCGATCTCTATTCTCATCCCCCGCCGGCAATTCCTCAAACCCACTGATTCATGTACATTTTTTCTATTGACCTGATGCCTATCAGGTCGTATAATATCAGCCTGTAACGTGGCCGTAGTTTGCCCCGACCGGGCCCTGCGGCTGTGGCTGTTCACGACAAGCCCCTTGGATGGTTGAGGATACACATGAGTCAAAGACCACGAGGCAGACGCCCCGTTCATGAAATAACCGAGCCGCAGCGCCGTACATTGAAGGAGATCCGCCTCTTCACGAACCGGCGGGGGTTCCCCCCGACCATGAAGGAACTCGCGGACATCCTCGGGATATCGCACGCCAGCGCCCATGGCCAAGTGAGCCAGCTCGTGCGGAAGGGCTATCTGAAGCGGGAGGCGAGAAAGGCCCGCGGCATCGTCATCTTGCGCGATCCGGAGGATGACGTTCCGGATCTGGTGGCCGTCCCCATTATCGGCCGAGTGGCGGCCGGCCAACCGATCCTGGCCGAGGAAAACATCATCGGAGAGGTGCTGGTCGAAGGCGGGATCGCCCGGGCAGGCCGGTGCTTCGCCCTGGAAGTGACCGGAGACAGCATGGTGGACGCCGGTATCCGGGAGCGCGACCTGGTGGTGGTGCGACAACAGCCCGTGGCGGAGAACGGTGACATCGTAGTCGCGTTGTTGGAGGACGAAGCCACGGTGAAGCGGCTTTATATACGAGGCGAGAGAATTGAATTGAGACCGGAAAACCGGAAGCATCGACCGATCCCCGTGGGGCCCGACGACGGGCTGCGCATCATCGGCAAGATCGTCGCCGTCAGGCGGCCCGGCTCGAACACTCAAACGCCGGGGACGGCCTAGCTATAAGAACTAAGGAGGAAAGAACGAATGGCGACGTACAATCTCAGGCGTTTTGCCCATGCCGACGGTCTCAAGGCCATCGCGCGTGAGCATTTATTGGCTCTGCTGAACCCTCACAAGCCCTACTTCGACGGCCGAGGATTGACGTTGCCACCGCCGTCCGCCTCCGACGGCATCGATTACGACCAACTCGTCAATGTTCTCATGAACCCGGATACGGACACGCCGAAGGGACTGCTCGACGCACTCTACTTCGTGCATGAGATGGCCACGCCGGAAGCCATGGACGTCCTCCTCCAGGAAGCGGAGAACAACGGCATCTCTCTCGACGGGAACCCGGACCCCACCGCAGCGGATGTAGCCGTTCAAGTCTATCTCCAGGACAAGGAACTCCTGGAGCGCAAGCACGCCGAGCAGTATCTCATGAAGCCCCGGTCCTTCGAATACTTCCAGACCGATACGCATCCGATCCCCAAGTTCAAACCGCCGACCGCTAAGACGCTGGCCACCCTCGAAAAGGACCTCGACGACTGGTTCGAGAAGAAGAAGCGCGGACGGGGATCGAAAGTCTTCGTTTATCCCAAGAAGGATTCAGTGTGGTTTCTGGTGCGCCACGGCGATCCATTGAGGCGCGAGGGCAGCCTCGACGGTGGTCAAACATCGAGCGTCTTCTATCGTCCAGAAAAGTATGACGTCCTGGTGTATGAACCAACCATCGGCGAGATTCGGATGCACGCGTGCGGAAAAGGGGAAAAGGACCTCTTCCGCCGACAGTTCGGCCGCCATGTGTTCAACAATGAGGATTTCTTTCCTGAGACCGGCAAGTACACGCTCGAGCCGCTTCGAAACGGCGGAGACACATCCATCGTCTGCACCGACGTGGATGGGATGGAATGGGTACGCCTAAAGGAGATTCAATTCTTCTGGGGCGGCTCCGAAAAGGAGATCGAGATACGCAAGGCTAACGACGTGTTCGCCGCCTACGCCGGACGCAGCCGCGCCATGCCCCAGAAAGCGCGGATCATCCGGGCGAGCTTTCAAGTGAAATTCACCGACTCCAAGACGGCCCGGACCGTGACCATCCGACCCTCGAACATCGCGCAGTATACCAGGGACAGCGATGCCGCCGTGGTCGAGGACTGGCTCACGAAGCGCGGATTCATCCTGGCCGAGCAGGAAGACGATGACGAATAGCCCGACCGGATTCTGGCAGGCGCTTGAAGCCGTTCCAGGCTCGGCGGCCGTGGATGCCGAGTGGAAGGCCCGGTTCGGGAACGATTATGGGACGGCGAAGGCCTTCCTCCGTCCGAACGGTAAGCTGGCATCTTCACATCCCTGTATGGTTCAACGCGGCTGCGGCTGTGAGCACGAAGTGGTCGTGCACGATCCGGAGGACATCGTCGCTGTCTGCAGGTGCGAGCGTGGATGCGAGACCTTTGCCCTACAGCGATCCGACATCGTGGTCTATGAGCTGGATCGTCCGGCCCTCGACACGGCGCTCGCCAAGATCTTCGGCCTGATCGAAGAAACCGATGCGGGAACCGACCTTCCCGGAACGACGCGCATCGGCGTTTACTCTCCATACGCCGGATATCGCTTTCCGGTCTACCTGACCATCCAGATCGAGCCCGACGATTTCAGCGAGGTACTCGACGGTCTCCTCGGCCGAAACGAAGGGCCGTTCCTTCTCTTGGCCCCCACGCGCGGGCTTTGCACCGCGAAAGCGGAAAAGCGATTGACGGACAAACGGTCGGGCATGGTGTCCTTGTCTGAAAATATGGGCATCGAGGCCAAACGACAGTTCCAGCTTTTTCATCCCATGGATGACATTCTGGCCCAATTTCGCGGTTTCAATCTTCCGCCGCCGAAGGAAGACGTTGCCACAGCCTTTTTCCCCACACCTCCAGACGCGTCGTGGGGCGAAGTGTCGATCCGCTTCAAGGATGGGCATACCGTCTCGGTCAAAGCGAAATCGGCCGGAGGCGTGTTCAACTACACACAGATGGGCATGGCCAATAAGAAGAACGGAGACCCCACCGTTCAATGGGAGCTGCTCAAGACCTTCGCCGAGGAGCGAGGCATTCTGGACTGGAGCAGCAACAAGGCCCACAGACGCAACCAGAAACGCCGCGAGCTTCTCGCCGCCAACCTGCGCGAGTTCTTCCGCATCGAAGGCGATCCCTTCCGCCTGACGGATGACGGAAAAGGTTGGCAGGCGCTCTTCCTCATCTCCCCCGACGAATAGTCTGTTCTCCGAGTCAGCGAAATTTCGCTGGGCCTCCGGAAATAAAATCAAAAAAAGTTTCCCCTTCGTAACTCAGGCATCAGCCTGAAATCTCTGCATTTTCCTGTCTTTCGCCATCGACGCGCCGGCCTATTCCGCCCCTCTCATCGAAATTTCGCCAAAGAGGGGTGACGGTCCGGCGAGACCCTCACCCCTGGAAGAAAAGCCCGGATGATCCGGGTGAACGCCCCCTGGGAGGTCCATTCGCCGGACCCGCCTCCCAGGGGGCTTTTCGTTGATGCGCCCGAGGGCGCGAAAGGAGGTCCGGTATGACGGATGTCGTGACAAAGGCGGCCCTGACTCCTGCCAGGAAACGCCTGGTCGAGCTGATGCAGGAGGTCAACTACGGACGGATCGAGGGACTTCATGTCCGGGACGGCGAGCCCGTCTTCGATCCCCCGCCCACCGTGCTGCGGCTTTTCCTGTTCGGCAAGGACAATGGGCCGAACGAATCCCGCGGCAACGACGGCTTCGCCCTGAAAAAGAAGGTGGCGGAGCTGTTCGAGGTCTTCGACCGGGAGCGTTCGCTCTCGATCCAGGAACTCATGATCGACAACGGATTGCCCGTCCGCATGACCGTGGCGGACGCGGGCCGGGTCTGATTCAGACCCGGCCATAGAGCACGGTCCATCACCAGACAACAGACTGGCCGCAGAGCGGAGGTCGTTGTGGGTGTCGCCGATACCGGCGTACTCGCAACACCTCCGCTCGCTTCATTTAGAGCGGTCGTCCCGGCGTAGGTCGACACCCACACGAGCTCCTCCTCGGCCCCGAGGAGGCTCAGATGGGTTTCAAACGCTACGAAGGAATCGACGAGTATGCCGTTCAGATCATCAAGTACAAGGCGAGACAACTGGTCGGACGGGTGGGCTTCACCGAGTCCGACCGCGAGGACCTGGAGCAGGAGATGCTGATGGACCTGCTCCAACGCCTGCCCAAGTACAACCCCGACCGTGCCCAGCGCAACACCTTCATCGCCCGCGTGGTGGAACACAAGATCGCCACCATCATCGAGGCGCGGAAGGCCGGCCTGCGGGATTACCGTCTCTGCAATTGTTCGCTCAACGACCGCTTTGAAGACGAACAAGGCGGCTCCGTCGAGCGCATGGAGACCATCGACCAGGAGGATTATATGCGCCGCACGGGCAGACTTTCACGCCCGGCGGCCGAGTTGCGCGATCTCTCCGTAGATGTCCGCCAGGCAATCGAAAAGCTCCCGCCCGAGCTGCGTGAACTGTGCCGGCGTCTCGACACCGACACTGTCACGGAGATCTCCCGCGATACCGGAATTCCGCGGGGAACGATCTACGAGTCCATCAAGAAGCTGCGCACGATCTTCGAAGACGCCGGGTTGAGGGACTACCTCTGAGCGTCCGACGGTCCGGGTCAGGCTCCGGTAGGTATTGACCGGGTCGGATGCACGGAAGGCGTCCGAGAGGTCGCCGAAAGCATCCGGCCCGGGCGCGCCCTCCAACAGACCTTACTGAACGGAATGGAGGCAAGATAATGAACCGAGAACTTTACCGATACAACTTCAACTCCAAGGTCCCGATCCGGGACGTCGAGGAGTCCCTGCTTCTGGCGGTGCTCGCAGCCGAGAGCCTTCACGGCCGGTCGCTGGTTCGGCTGGACGCATCCTTCTGCCTGGATTCGCACAAGCGCTCCTGCGTTGTGGACGCGGCGACTGAGGTCGGACGCGCCATCGCCCGCATCTTCACCGGCTTCCTCACCCGAGAGTTCGGCGAAGAAGCCTTCAAAGTCGAACGCGTGGGTGACACTCCGGTGGTCAGCCCCGAGCTCAAAGCCACGGGGGCCGCATGATGGAAGCGAAAACGACCACCACCTATTCGATGTGGAGCCTGTTCCGCAACTGCCGTAAGGCATGCGAGTGGCGCTACATCCAGGAACTGGTTCCCCTGCAACGGGACCACAACCTGGCCTTCGGCACGGTGATCCATAAGTGCCTGGAGATCTGGCACGGTGGCAGGGACCTGGGGCCCGTCCTCGATTTCATCGACCGGACCTACATCGACCGCGCACGTGAGGAAGACCAGAAGCGAGATTGGCACCTGGCCGCAGCGATGATGAAGGGCTACGCGGCCTGCTATGCGAGCGAGGAGTTCGATGTCGTCGCCCTCGAAAAGACCTTCGAGGGGAGCATCGTCAACCCGGCCACCGGCGCAATGTCCAGGAGCTTCGTGCTTGCCGGAAAGGTGGACGGCGTCGTCAGGATCGGCGACGAGCATTTCCTGCTCGAGCACAAGACCGCCTCGCAGGTGGATGCGGACTACCTGGAGCGACTCTGGACCGACTTCCAGATCGTCCTCTACTCCCGTTACGCGGAACAGACGCTCGGCATCCGCATCGCGGGCGTCCTCTACAACATCCTGGTCAAGGCCCGTCTGCAACAGGGACGCGGTGAAACCGAGGCCGACTTCGAGGCGCGGCGGGCCGATCTGATCGCCAAATCCAAGACCGGCAAAAGCAGCGCCAAGCGCAGACTGCCGGAGAGCGACGACGAGTTTCAGGAGCGTCTGGCTGCCAAGTACACCGAGCCGGGCATGTTCCACCGGGAGATGCTTTACCTCTCCCGTGACCGGTTCGAGACGCTGCAGTCCGAGCTCTGGGAACTGACCCAGGCTTTTCTCGACGCGCGCCGACGCGGCGTCTTCTACCAGAACACGGCCTTCTGTTTTCACTACCGCCGGTCCTGCGCCTATTTCCCGCTCTGCCGCGCCGACGGCAGCACCAACGTCATCGAGAACTTTTACCGAAAAGTCCCCCCGCACGAAGAGCTGCGGGACGAGACCTCGTTCGAAGAGGCTTCGGCTTTTTGAGGACCCCATAGAAAAGGAGAACCGACATGTTGCCTACGAAGAAAAGTCCCCCCAAGCAAGATCACGCCGATCTCACGGTGCTGGTTTACGGCCCGAGCAAGATCGGCAAATCAACCTGGTGTTCCCGGTCCGAAGGCGCGCTCTTTCTCGCCACCGAACCCGGGCTGAATTCACTGGATGTCTTTCAGCTCCCCATAAGGAGCTGGGAGGAGTTGCTCGCCGCCTGCGGCGAGATCGCCGAGGGCAAGCATCCCTACAAGACCATCATTCTCGACACGGTCGACAACGCCTATCGGATGTGCAGCGATTACATCTGCACGAAATTCAAGATCGAGCACGAGTCCGACCTCGGCTACGGCAAGGGCTGGGCGCTGATCAACAACGAGTTCCAGCGCGTCCTGACCAAAATGGCCTTCCTGCCCTACGGACTCTTCCTGGTCTCTCACTCCCAGGAGAAGGAAATCGAGACGCGGACCGGCAAGTACATCCGCATCATCCCGACGCTCCCCGACAAAGCCCGCAAGATCGTGTTGGGGATGGTCGACCTGATCCTCTTCTGCGACCTGGAAGTGACGAACGACGAGAGCGGCAAACCGGTCTACCGCCGCGTCATGCGCACCAAGCCCAGTCCCCACTACGAAGCGGGCGACCGCACGGGAAGGCTTCCCGAAACCATTGACCTCAATTTTCAGGCTTTCATTGAAGCGTTCAACAGGCCGGCGGCCGCGCCGAGGGCGAGTGCCCCGCGGTCGGTGCCGGCACCGGGGGATGGGCAGGACAAGAAGCCCGCGCCCGCCGGTAAATAAACCCCATAGATGGAGGAACAGACCATGCAGAACGAAGACTACGGACATTTCGACCAGCCCCGCGGCTCTGAGGACATCGACCTCGCACAGTTCGACGACGACTTCGCGCATGCCGAAGTCGAGGAGCGTGAGTTCGAGACCATCCCGGATGGCAAGTACCAGGTGAACGTGGAGAGGGCGGAGCTGACCCGGGCCCAGACCTCGGGCAACCCCATGCTCAAGTGGACGCTGCGCATCCTCGCCCCGAAGTTCCGGGGAAGGCTCCTGTGGCGCAACAACGTCATGGCCACCCGCGAGAACATCAAGTGGCTCAAGACGGACCTGCACACCTGCGGGTTGAATCTGGACAAGCTCTCCGAGCTTCCGGCCAACCTGGAGAAACTCATCAACATCAAGCTCGAGGTCACCAAGCGCACGCGCGGCGAGAACGAGAACGTCTACATCAACCGGCGCATCGTGCTCGAAGACGGCGGAGACGAATACGACGCGGCGGCGCAGAGCGCCCTGGCCCCGTTCTAACGTGGACCGGGTCACCGTCGTCGTCGACACGCGGGAGCAGGAACCCTACACCTTCGACTCCGGCTGCACGGAGGTCGTCCGCCGCGCCCTCCCCGCCGGGGATTACTCCGTCGAGGGGCATGAGGATGCCGTGGCGGTGGAGCGAAAGACTCTCGAGGATTTCGTCTCCACCGTCATCCGCTCCCGCAAGCGGTTCACCAGGGAGCTGCGCCGTCTCTCCGAGTACGACGCCGCGTGCGTCGTGGTGGAAGCGGATCTCCGGGACATCCTCGGCGGCCGCTACCGCTCCGGAGCGCATCCCAACGCCGTCCTGGGAACTCTGCTTTCCATCGTCGTCGACTTCGGCATCCCGGTGTTTTTCTGCTCCGACCGGCAGGCTGCCTGCCGGTTTGTGGAGGGATTTCTACACAGGTATCACCGGAAGGTATCGAGACGATGCGAACAAGATCAAACAACCAATCCGTAACCGTCCGCGGCCGCGTCGAGACGGTCTTCTACGCCGGGCCACGGTTTTCCGCCGGCCG
>Ga0180009_10007997_pt1 | contig 10617 bp, 7 predicted proteins | sample OS_PC_MetaG_FD_123537 | JGI IMG/M metagenome (GOLD analysis project Ga0180009, IMG submission 123537) | Groundwater microbial communities from the Aspo Hard Rock Laboratory (HRL) deep subsurface site, Sweden - OS_PC_MetaG | ecosystem: Environmental > Aquatic > Deep subsurface > Groundwater... | reverse complement strand
CACCCGCCGCGCAGCGCGCATCGGCGACGTCGCTTCCGGCACCAAGACGCCGATGTTCGTTCTTGCGCGCGATGGCGGCATCGAACTCGAAGCCTACGTCACCGAGCCCAAACTTGCCAGCATCGCCCCCGGCCAGAAAGCCGACATCGAGATTGCCGGCGCCGGCAGCGTCGAAGGCGAGGTCCGCCTCGTTTCCCCGGAGATCGACCGCACCACTCGCCTCGGCAGCGTGCGCATCTTTCTTGGCAGCGGCCCGCAACTGAAGATCGGCGCCTTCGGGCGCGGGACACTGACTGTTGCGACCAGCAAGGGGCTGTCGGTTCCGCAGTCTGCGATCCTGTTCGAAAACGGAGAGGCCTTCGTCCAGAGGGTATCCGGCGGCAAAGTCGCGACCGCGCCAGTGACGCGCGGCCTGACGTCGAACGAGGATGTCGAAATCAAGTCCGGCCTTGCCCCGGGCGACGTCGTCGTCGCCAGGGCCGGGACCTTCCTGCGCGATGGCGATGCGGTCCGCCCCGTGGCGCCGCGCCCGCGCGTCAGCGAGGCCAACTGATGAACGTCTCAGCCTGGGCCATCCGCCAGCCGATCCCCTCGCTCGTGCTCTTCCTGGTGCTCATCGTGCTGGGCTGGCTGAGCTTCAACACGCTGCCGGTCACCCGCTTCCCCAACATCGACGTTCCGATCGTCCAGGTGATGATCACCCAGTCCGGGGCGGCACCCGCCGAGCTTGAGACCCAGGTCGCCAAAAAGGTCGAGGACGCGATCGCCGGCATCACCGGCGTCAAGCATCAGACTTCGGCACTGACCGAAGGTTCCTCGGTGACGACGGTGGAGTTCCGCCTTGAGATCGATCCCGACCGCGCCTTGAACGACATCAAGGATGCAGTCGCCCGCATCCGCAGCGACCTGCCGCGCACCATCGACGAACCGATCATCCAGCGTATCGAGATCGAGGGACTGCCGATCGTCACCTACACGGTTCGCATACCCTCGATGACCATTGAAGAGCTGTCCTGGTTCGTCGATGATACCATCAAGCGCCGCCTGCAGAGCGTGTCGGGTGTCTCTGCCGTCGACCGCATCGGCGGCGTCCTGCGGGAAATCCACGTGACGCTCGACCCCGACAGGCTGTTGTCGCTCGGCATCACCGCCGGCGAAGTCAACGCCCAGCTCCGCGCCACCAACATCGATCTCGCTGGCGGCCGCGGTGAAATCGCCAGCCGCGAGCAGGCGATCCGCACGCTCGCCGGCAAAAAGACCGTCGCCGATCTTGCCGCGACGTCCATCGCGCTGCCGGGCGGACGCAATATCCGGCTCGATGAACTCGGGACCGTCACAGACTCGTGGGAAGAGCCGCGCACATTTGCCGAGCTCGACGGCGGATCCGTGGTCGCCTTCGCCATCTCGCGAAGCAAGGGCGCCAGCGATCTGACCGTTTCAAGAGCCGTTACGAGGGAAATTGCGAGCATCGCCGCCGACTATACCGACGCCCGCATCGAGCGCATCGACAACACCGTCGACAACACCGTCGGCACCTACGAAGCCACCATGAAGACGCTGCTTGAAGGCGCAGCCCTCGCCGTCTTCGTCGTCTTCCTGTTCCTGCGCGACCTGCGCGCCACCGTCATCGCCGCCATCGCCCTGCCGCTATCGATCATTCCGGCGTTCTGGGCCATGAGTGCCGCCGGCTTCTCGCTGAACCTCGTCTCGCTGCTTGCCATCACCATCGTCACCGGCATTCTCGTAGACGACGCCATCGTCGAGATCGAGAACATCGTCCGCCACACTCGCATGGGCAAATCCGCCTACCGCGCCGCCCTCGAGGCCGCCGATGAGATCGGCCTGGCGGTCATTGCGATTACCGTCACCATCATCGCCGTGTTCGTTCCGGTCAGTTTCATGGGCGGCATCGCCGGACAGTACTTCAAGCAGTTCGGACTAACCGTGGCATTCGCAGTGTTTTTCTCGCTGCTTGTGGCACGCCTCATCACGCCGCTGCTTGCCGCCTACTTCATGCGGCAGGCCGAGCCCGAACAAAAGGAAGGCTGGCTGACGAAGGCCTACACGCGCCTCGTCGGCTGGACCGTTCGCCACAGCATCGCTTCCGTCGCGCTCGGCCTGATGATCTTTGCGGGTTCGGTCGGTTCGTTCTACCTGCTGCCCTCGGGCTTCCTGCCGACCGAGGATCTCGGCCGCTCGCTGCTGGGCGTCGAACTGCCGCCCGGCTCGCCCATTGAAGACACCCGCGATGTGACGAGCCGCATTGCCGAGCGCCTCAATAAAGACCCCAATGTCGAAAGCGTTTTCGTCAACGGCGGAACGATCCTCGGATCGGGCGCCGAAGTGCGCAAGGCGACGTTGATCATCAACCTCACCGACAAGAGCAAGCGCACCATTTCCCAGGCCGAAATCCAGGAACAGATCGGCCGCGATCTCGCTGATATTCCCGACATCCGCTATTGGTTCATGCAGGACAACGGCCAGCGCCAGGTCCAACTCGTCGTCGGCGGTCCGAACGCCGCCGAGGTCGAACGCGTCGGTGCCGCGCTGACAAGCGAGGCCAAGCGCATCCCGGCGCTTCTCAACGTCGTCTCGACGGCCGAACTCGACCGGCCCGAGCTGCGTGTCTATCCCAGGACCGACATTGCCGCTGATCTTGGCGTGTCGACGCAGGCCATCTCGGAGGCCGTCCGCGTCGCCACCATCGGCGACATCGGCGCCAACCTTGCTAAATTCGATGTTGGCGACCGCCAAGTACCGATCCGCGTCAAGCTCCCCGATAGCGCGCGCTCCGACCGCCAGCTTCTGGAAAACCTGATGGTGCCGACAGCCGCGGGCGGCTACGTGCCGCTTGCAACGGTGGCGAAATTCGAACTCTCGCAGGGGCCGACCGCCATCGACCGCTTCGATCGCAGCCGCCGCATCCTGATCGGCGCCGACCTCGTCGGCGAATCCCCGCTCGGCGATGCCGTCAATGCCATCCTTGCGCTCCCCGCCGCCAAGAACCTTCCCGATGGCGTCGAAGTCAAACAGTTCGGTGACGCCGAGATCATGGTCGAGGTGTTCGAAGGCTTCGCGACGGCGATGGGCGCCGGCCTGATGATGGTCTACGCCGTGCTCGTTCTGCTGTTCGCAAGCTTCCTGCAGCCGATCACGATTCTGTTCTCGCTGCCGCTCTCGATCGGCGGCGCCATCGTCGCCCTCGCCCTGACCGGCAACCCGATCAGCCTGCCCGTCGTCATCGGCATCCTCATGCTGATGGGCATCGTCACCAAGAACGCCATCATGCTCGTCGACTTTGCCGTCGAAGAGGTCAAGCGCGGCGTCCCGCGCAACGCGGCCATCATCGACGCCGGCCGCAAGCGCGCCCGCCCCATCGTCATGACGACGATCGCCATGGTCGGCGGCATGATTCCCTCGGCACTGGCCCTTGATGCGGGCGGCGAATTCCGCGCGCCGATGGCCATTGCCGTGATCGGCGGTCTCATATCGTCGACGGTGCTGTCGCTCCTCTTCGTCCCCGCCGTCTATGTCCTGATGGACGACATCGGCCAACTCGCCTGGCGGCTCGTCGCACCCTTCGTCGGCAAGGCCGACGAACCAGACGAAGTCACCGCCCCGGCAAAAACAGATAACCGCCCTGGCACCGGCAGTGCGGCACCGGCCGAATAGGAGCCGGACAGGAAAATCACAGGTATCGGATTGCACGCAATGATTCTTGCTGGCGTCTCAATGCAGGCCTAATGTCGCCGCCTCTCACCAAGTTTTCGGAGGCGATAGCCATGTTTGACGCAAAGAGCATCCTCGAGTCCCTGGTGACCGGAGGCCAGCGCGGCGGCGCTTCCGTTTCCGGAAAGCACGGCGACCCCCTGAGCGACCTGCTCGGTGGCCAGGGCAGCGGTGGATTGGGCGACCTCCTGCGCAACATGATCCCCCCGGGCGAAGGCTCCAGCAGTAGTGGCCCCCAGGGCGACCCGCTGCGTGATCTGCTCGGCAAACTTGGCGGCGGCCGCAACGAGCCCGGTCCGGCAAGCTCCGGCGGTGGTAACGGCTTCAATCTCGACGATCTCCTCGGCAAGCTCGGCCAGCCATCCGGTGGCAGGTCAGCGCCGACGGCCGGATCGCAAAGCGGAACCGGCTCCAGCATCACCGACATCCTCGGCGATCTCCTCAGGCAGGCGACCGAGGGCACGACGGAAGGCGCCCGCAAGATCGACGAAGCGACCGGCGCCAGCGGCAAGATGGGAGACCTCTCCCGCCAGCTCTCCGGCAAATCGCCGGAAGAATTGCTGAAAGCCCTGCAGGATCTGATTTCCAGCAACAAGCTCGGCGCAGGCGCGGCTCTCGGCGGCCTCGGCGCGCTCATCCTTGGTACCGAGACAGGCCGCTCGGCCGCCGTCACCGCCGCCAAGCTCGGCGCGCTCGCCCTCATCGGCGGCCTCGCCTACAAGGCCTACCAGAACTATCGGAACGGCAGTTCCGCTGCGGCCGCAGGCAAAGGCGCTATCGAAGTGCCGCCGACCGGCTCCGGATTCGAACCGGCAACCGTCACAAACGACGATGCCATTCTCATGCTGCGCGCCATGATCGCGGCTGCCGCTTCCGACGGCCGCATCGACGGCGATGAACAACGCCGCATCCTCGACAGCTTGCAGCAGGGCGGCGGCGAACTCGAACCGGCCGCCGAAGAGTTCCTGGCCCGCGAATTGAATGCGCCGGCCACCGCCGATTCTATTGCCGCAGCCGTCAATTCGAAGGAGCAGGCCGCCAAGATCTATTCGGCAGCCCGCATCGCCGTCGATCCCGACACGCGCGGCGAACAGCAGTTCCTTCACGAACTCGCCCAACGCCTCGGCATCGAACGCGATCTGGCCCAGCACATCGACGCTGCCGCACGCAACGCCTGACGCTGCCAACGCGCAAGCCAAACGCAACGCAACCCAACGCAAAAAATCAAAAGGCCCCGGACGGTAGCATCCGGGGCCTCTTTGTTTTCAGTATTGAGTTTTGAATTTTTGGTTTTCAAGTCTCGCGCACGCGAATAACGATCGCAACGCCCGGAACTTTGCCGATCACGCTCAGGTCTTGGCCCCGATCGAAGCCGATTTGCGCTCGGCTTCCTCGCGATGGAAGAACACGTCGACGCGCATCCCCGTCAGCAGCGGCGGCACACCCTCGAGGTCGACAAGGACTTCCAGGACATCGACGTCGTTTGGACGCCGTGGACCGCGCGATGCGATGCGCGGACTGCCGAGTGCGCCGGAAATTTCCTTCACCACGCCCTCGAACTGCTGGTTGGGGAAGGCATCCGACTTCACAACCACCTTCTGTCCGATGCGAACCTTCGCGACATCGCGCTCTTCGACTTCGGCGCGAACCCGCATCTTGCTCAGATCGCCGAATACCGCGACAGGAGCTTCGGGCCCCGGCGCTGCGGTTTCGCCGACACGCGCCAGCAGGTTGAGTACGCTGCCATCGAAAGGAGCGCGAATTCGTGTCTTCTCGAAAGCTTCTTCAGCAAGCGCCAGATCCGTGCGGGCAATCGTCAGCGAGGTATCCAGTCGCCCAGGCAGCGGCATGTCCGCCTTGGCATTGACTTTGGCGAGTTCAGTACGCGCCGTCGCCAGTCGCTCGTCAGCCTTCTCGGCGGTTTCACGCGCGGCCGTGACATCGCTCTCGCGGGCTTCCCCGCTGCGTTTCAATTCGACGGTGTCATCGAGTGCCCGCCAGGCGGCAAACCGCTGACGCCGTGCCTCAGCGACTTCATCTTCGGCTGCCCGCCGCTCCAGCGCCAGCCCTGTAACTTCCTCTTCCTGGCGCTCAAGCTTGCGCACGTCTGCTTCCGCAGTTGCCGCCATGATCCGCTGCAGGGCTTCCGTGTCGTCCAGCTGGACAAGCACGTCGCCCTTGGCGACCTGCTCGCCGACAGCGATCGGAACCTGAACGATGCGCCCGCCGATCAGGGACGCGACATTGACCACGCCCGAAGCTGGCTCGACACGGCCGGTCGCCGAAGCTGCCCAACGCGGCATACCGGCAGTCTCGGCGTTCTGGGCTTCGGCTGCATTGCCGACGAACAGCGAATGCTTGCCGTCTCCTAGCGTGCCGCCGTCGATTGAGTTGAACAGGATGCCGCCCGCGATGGTCGCGGCAATCAGGAATGTCGAGAACGTCGAGTCAATCTTAGGCATGCGCTTTTCGCCTCTTAGTGAGATCGGTGATTTCCGGCGCGTCGAGACCTTCCGGTCTGCGTTCCTCGCCAACGATAAGCCCATCCTCGATCCGCACGACACGGTCGGCATAGGGCAAGGTTCTCGGATCGTGCGTCACGGCCAGGACGCTACGGCCCTGCTCGTGCGCGATCCGCGCCAGAAGTTCCATGACCGCATTGCCGTTTTCGCCGTCGAGTGCGGCCGTCGGTTCATCGGCCAGCACGATCGAAGGCGACGACACGATCGCCCGGGCAACGGCAACGCGCTGCTGCTCTCCGCCGGAAAGATTGCCCGGGAAGTTGCGCAGCCTGTGGCCGAGACCGACTTCGCGAAGCACTTCTTCGCAACGGCGCGCCGCTTCATAGCCCTTCTGCCCTCGGACATCGAGTGCGATGCGGACATTTTCAAGCGCCGAAAGCGTCGGGAACAGGTTGTAGGACTGGAAGATGAAGCCGATGTGATCCCGTCTGAGAACTGCCAGTTCGTCCGGCGACAGGCCCGCGGTCTTGGTGCCGGCGACGGTCAGTTCACCAGACGTCGGCGTCATGATGCAGCCGAGGATCGACAACAGCGTTGTCTTGCCGCTGCCCGACGGTCCCATCAAGAGCGTCAGCTCACCTGGAACCAGTTGCAGATCCACGCCCTTGAGGGCCATCACCGTACCGGCGCCGCGTCCCAGTTCCTTGACGATGTTTGTCGCAGACAGGACGGGCTCGGACTTGGCATTGCTTTCCGTGGCGGCTGGGGTCGCTGATTTCTTGCGTGTCATCGGCTGAACACCGTTGCTGGATCGATCTTTGTCACCTTGACGATAGCCGATACGGCCGAGATCGCACACATGAATACCGTCACCGTGAAGAGCCCGGCGGCAAGCTGCGGAGTCATCACGATTGGCAGCGGAGTCGATTGGCTCCCGAGTACGATCAGCAGCGCCAGCAGCATTCCGAGCACGTAGCCGATCACCGCACTGAGACCGGCCTGCGTGAGGATCACCTTGTGGATGTAGCCCGAAGATGAGCCGAGCGCCCGCAACGTCGCGAATTCGTTGATGTGATCCTTGGTGCTCGAATAGAGCGTCTGCGCCACGATCACCGTGCCGACGAGAATGCCCAAGAGCGCCCCGCCGATCAACGCGACGCCGGCACCTGTCCGGAACAGCCACTGACGGAGGCTGCGCTGATGGAATTCTTCCGTGGTCAGCACTTCCGCGCCTTCGAGACGGTTCAAGAGGCTGGTGCGCACTTGCTCGACATCCTGCCCCGGATAAACCTTGACCAGATGGAACGTCGCCAGATCGGACCCCTCCGCCCCGACCAGCGAGCGGGCGCGCGACAAAGGCGTATAGACGTAAGGTGATTGCGTAAACGAGCGCACGCCTGAAGTCAGCGCGCCGACCTTGACCCGGCTGGGACCGATCTGCGCGGTATCGCCGATGCCATCGACGCCAAGATCCTTCAGATACGTTTCATCGACGGCGATGGCGTCGGGTGCCTTAATGTCTTCCCAGGTTCCGGTTTTCAGCGACAGGGGCTTCACCGCGCCTTCCTCGGCATCGGTGCCAACGACGACGACGCGGGTCGACCCGCCCTCCGGCTTGCGCCATTCTGTGAAGCGGACGACAAGCGGCGTCACCTGAGCGACACCGGGGGTTGCAAGCGCCTGGTGCCGCTCCCGCGTGCCCATCAGCAAACCGCCATCCTCGAAGCTTTTCGCCCCGAATGGCATGATCCACAGATCGGCATCGGCATGATCGATGTTCGCTGTGATCATCCGGCTCGCACCAAGATACAACCCAAGCTGCACGGCAACCAGGACGATCGAGAACAAAATGCCAACCAGCGTGACCGCAAGACGAATCCGGTCATGAAAAAGATTTCGGAAGGCAAGCGTAAAGATCATTAAGCGGATCCGACTTTTCACTGTTGTTTAATGTTGCGGCTCGAAACGCCCACGCGGCGCCCGGTCGAATGCACAAGGAGCGATTTCCGAAAGCTCCCGGAACTCCTCCGAAATCGCGCCCGGAACGGCCGATACAGCACACCCCGGCACGACCGTACATGAGGCGTTGTATCACAAGCCTGCATTGAGTAAGGTTAATAATGGGCCAAGATAATGTTATTGTGGGACAATTCAATAAGCTGCGTCACTATGAAGTCATCTTTCGGTGGCCAGGTCATTGTATATTGATAAGAAACTAAATACCTGATTTGTGCCCTTTTGATGGTTCATCCGAATACGATGGAATCGAACAGCGGAATTGAGGAACGCCATGCCCATGCCTGCTTTCCCGACACAAAGCCGAACGGCACAGCTCCTGGCGGCCATCGCTGCCGGTTTTCTTCTCGCACCATTGGCCCCGGCGGCATCGGCCGAGCCCGCGGAATTCGGGCTCTGGTATGATGATACCGGTCGCGGAGCCGTCAAAATCGCCCCGTGCGGCGACAAGCTTTGCGGTCACATCGTCTGGCTGGAGAACCAGCTCAACTCCAAGGGCCAGCCCCTTCACGACATCTACAATCCCGAACCGACGATGCGGGCTCGTCCGATTTGCGGAATTCAGGTGATCGGGAATTTACAGCCGCAATCCGATGGAACATGGGGCTCGGGCTGGGTCTACGATCCGAAAGTCGGATCGAGCTACGACGTCGAGATCAAGCTGGCTCGCCCCGATGTTCTCGAGGTCTATGGCTATGCCGGGCTGAAACTCCTTGGAAAGTCGATTTATTGGAAACGCGCGCCTTCCGACCTCCCGCGCTGCAGTGACAATGCGTCACCGCAGAAAGTATCTCGATAGCGCCACAGGCAATAAACCAGCAATGGAACGCGAAAGACCGGGAATCGAGTTTCACCTCGCCCCGGTCTTTTTGTTTTTCCCGCCGGCTGCCGGTCAGGCAGCCGTTTTGAGCCCAGGAAAGCTGCTTCAGCCGGTAATCTCGACGACGTCGGCGGTGCGCTGGGGAGCCGCGCTCTTGCGCTCCTGTGCGATACGGGCGACCAACCGTCCGCTGAAGTCGAGAGCCCGTTCGAGGACAAGGTCGCGCTGCCGGTCGAGCGTCACGATGTGATAGCTGTCGTCCAGCACGATTGCTTCGACCGGTCCGCCAAGTTTGGATTGAAGCGTCAGGGCATTGCGCAGGTTTGACTGATCGTCGTGACGCGGATGCGCGATCAGCGTCGGCGTGGTGATACCCGACAGTTCGCTGCGCACCTTCTTCACCAGACGGCAGAATTCGAGCACCATGACGCCGGGCCGCGCATAGACTTCCTCGATCCTTCGGTTTTCCGACTTGAACGCATCGACCATGAACTTGCGGATGCGCTCGTCCTTTATGCCGTAAGGAGCTCTCTGGCTGAACCGGAACATGCGTGCGAACCAGCGCGTATGCACCAGCCGATAAAAGTTGAACGTCCACGGAACCGCCCAGCCGTTCGGCCAAAGCGTCGGCGCGAACGCGAGCACTCCGGCAACGTCGTCAGGACGGTCCTTGGCAAGTTTCAGCGCCAGGATTGAACCGGCCGACAGACCACCGACGATAACCGTGTCGCACTTCTCGCGCAGCGTCTCGAAAGCGCGCTCGACTTCGCCGTACCAGTCCTGCCATCGCGATAGGCTCAACACATCCGTGCCGTTCGTCATTCCAGGGAGGATCGGGCACTCGACCGAGTAGCCTTCGCGGGCAAATCCTTGCGCGACGTATTTCAATTCGAGCGGCGTACCGCCAAGGCTATGGATCAACAGCACGCCCACACGGCCACCGTCGTAGGACAGGCCGTTCAACAAGGCCAGTTTGTTCGTCTTGCTTTTCATTGCCTTACCCGAACTCGCCGTCTTCCAGCTGACATTTCTATGCCATCATAACAACACGTGCAAACACGATGCCGTAACCAACTGGGTCGGCTTGGTTAACTTATCTGATCCTGGCTTATCCCGCTCCGGTCGGAGACGGGTCTGCCCCTGATGCCGCAAACAACCGCGAAACTCCGTTCGTCCTTGGTTTTTTGCGACCGCCACTGATTGATCGCGAACGCTCGCCACTCCCAGTCGAGTACAGCAGTGTTTAAATCCCCGACCCGGCCTCAATAGCGATGAGGCATCGCGCCGCAAGTTATGAACACAGCTTTGTGCAGCGCACAAATAGCCCGGTTTCAGCCGAAGTGTGCAACCCAGGATCAAGAATATTTGATCATTGTTACAGCGACGTAATCGACTCGGCTCACATCCGACTGAATGCCGCAGCGCACAATCGGCCGGTCTCTGACGCGGGAACCCGACGTCCGGTTCCCCGAGAGCTTGAGAACCGCTCTGACCAAGGATTTAAGCCGAAACAGATTAATCGTCTGTCGCCTACGGAACACCTGGGGCTGGATATTTCGAGATCGAGGAGTCGTTAGGAAACAGAACGTT
>Ga0180009_10007995_pt1 | contig 10620 bp, 11 predicted proteins | sample OS_PC_MetaG_FD_123537 | JGI IMG/M metagenome (GOLD analysis project Ga0180009, IMG submission 123537) | Groundwater microbial communities from the Aspo Hard Rock Laboratory (HRL) deep subsurface site, Sweden - OS_PC_MetaG | ecosystem: Environmental > Aquatic > Deep subsurface > Groundwater... | reverse complement strand
TAAATGGCTCTGAACTTGAAGGACGAACCTTAAAGATTGATGAAGCTCGCCCTCCTAAAGATAGAGATAGTAGACCAAGGAGAAGTTTTGGCGGCGGCGGCGGCGGTAGAAGATATTAAGATATCCTCAAACAAAACAGGTTTGCGAAAAAACAATATTTTTCACAAACCAACTTCGGAGCGACTTCGGAGCGAGCCGTATAATTAAACTTTATGAAAAAGGCAACTATTGTTGCCTTTTTCACTAAGAAAAGATAGTAAAGAGTTTAAGGAGCAAAGGAGAGTCAAAGGAGAGTCAAAAAGATGAAGAAGTATTTTCATCTATTATTTTTGTTGCTTTTAATTACTTTAATGCCTGGTTGTCTTCCTAAAACTTGTTTTATTCATCAAGATTTTGGTAAAGTAACTAAGGTGGCAATTCTTCCTTTTGTCAATGAGACTAATGATTTAGCTGGGTCAGTGGTATTGAGAAGATTATTTTGGACCGGTCTTTGCAAGAAGGGGTATTTGGTAATTTCCTTAGAAGAAGTTGATAACAAATTAAATGAATTAGGAATTACGGAAGGAGGTCAGCTAAATAGCATTTCTCAAGAAGAACTGATGAAAGCACTTGATGTATCAGCTTTAGGCTATGGGGTGTTAAATAAGTGTGAATATATGACCGTTGGATTTTATAAAAAGAAAGAAGTAGAAGGAGAAGTTAAGATTTATTATCAAGGTGAGCTTTTTTGGGAAGATAAAGAGAAGGTAAAAGAAGATGAATTCGTAAGTGGAAATGTTCTTGAGAATGTTGGAGAACAATTAAAAGAGAAACTTAAGGAAAAAGTAATAAGTAGTGTTCTTAAGATTCATCCGTTAGAACCTCAGCTTGAGGAAATGACTAATAAATTATTATTAAATATTCCTGGAAGGTAAAAATTCAAAGAAAAGGAGGAACATAGGTTTGATTAAGGATTTTTTTAAGCAAGGAATAATTTTACTTTTAATGATCAACTTTATCTTTTTACCTGCGGTAAAAGTTAAAGGAGAGCAAAGGGCTTCCTCTGAACCAGCAAAAGAAGTAAAATCTGAATATACTGGTCCTAAAAGAAAAGTAGCAGTTATTGACTTTGAGAATAAGACTAAGTATGGTGAGAGAAGATTAGGAAATGCAGCTTCTGATATCTTGATTACAGAACTAGGAAAGACAGGAAAGTTTATCTTGATAGAGAGAGAAAAACTAAATAAGGTTTTAGAAGAACAAAAATTAGGGATGACTGGAATAATAGATCCTAATACAATTGCTACCGTGGGAAAGATATTAGGGTTAGATGCTATTATTACTGGTAGTATTTCTCAGTTTGGGACAAAGACAGTTGGGACAGACTTTTTAATTACTCAATCTAAAAGCCAAATTGCGGAAGCGACAGTAGATATTAGAGTGGTAGATATAGAAACAGCCCGTATTATTTATACTGATTCAGGGAAAGGTGTCTCTTCGGAAAAGCATAGTTCTTTTTTAGGAATGGGTACCAGAGGAGGATATGCCGAAACCATTGAAGGAAATGCTTTAAGAGCTGCCATTACTAAGTTTTCAGAGAATGTGGCTACTCAAATAAGCAAAAGGCCTTGGTCGTGTAGAGTAGCAGATGTAAGTGAAGGAGAGATTTATTTAGATGCGGGTCAAGAATCTGGATTAAAATTAGAAACAGTTCTGGTGGTTTATGAACTAGGGAAAGAGATCATTAGCCCTGATACCGGGATAGTTATTGGTCGTAGGCAAACTAAAGCAGGAATGATAAAAGTATTAGAATATTTTGGCGAAAATGGCTCTATTGCCATGTTAGTAGAAGGTAATCTTCCTAAGCCAGGAAGTTTATGTAAGATGTGTCTATAGGACATATTAAAAGTACATTAAAAGGTTAGTTTAATAAGATGAGGGATAGCTACTTATTTAAGGAGAAGGTTATCCCTTTTTTTTGTAAGTTTTTAATTAAGGTTTATTCTTTCCAATATTCCTAAATTATTTTCTCATTATAAAATTAGCGCAAATTCCATGCCAAGCTAACCAATGGTTAACATCTAAATAATTTAAAGGTTTTTAGCCAAAGAGAGATTAACCCATAGAGTAAAGTGTTAATTATTTTACATATCCAGGTAATTTATTACACCCTCCTTTAAGCAAAAAAATAAAGCTAAAGTTTAGACAAAATTTTGCCGATTTCTAGAATTAGAAGGACGTTTTGGGGAATTAGTTTTAAAGAAGGGAGGAAATAAGCAAACATAATCTATCTGGAGAATAATCCAGATTTTTTGAAAAGAAACTAAGGAGGGAAGAAATGAATGTTAATGCTATTAATACCAATAAGGCAAATTATGGATATTTAGCTTATCAAGAGCAAACTATAATTCAAGAAAGAAGAGCTTATAGTAGTAACCAGGAAATGGATAATACTATTACGGCTAATGGTCTCAATAAAGATGAACAAGGAGAACGAGCTGCTTTTGAATTTGAAGAGGTAAGAGTATATCAAAATAAGCTCCTCTATCTTGAGTTTGGAAAATCAGATCTGGCCAAAGATCTTGCTGGGAAGACAAGAGATGAATTACTGGAAGCAGTTAAAAATAATACTAAAGATGATGAGAAAAAAGCTAAGATTGATGCCTTAATAGCTAAGGTAGAAGATTACTGGAAGCCAGAAGCAGTAGGAGGAAGAATATTTGATTTTGCAGTGGGTTTATTTGAAGGGTTTAAAGAAAGATATGGATTAGGAACTGAGCAAGTAGATAACTTTTATGAAATTATTAAAGGAGCAGTAGAAGAGGGTTATAAACAAGCTAAAGATATGTTAGGTATGCTTTCAGATGAAGTTTCTGGAGTAATAGAAGAGACAATGAGTAAGTTTTCTGAAAAGTTTGATGAATGGTATGAGAAGACCAAGAAGGAAGTTTCAGAAGATCAACATATTAATACCATTGCTTAAAAATAAGATTTAAATCATGGAAATAAAAGGAAAATAAATAAGCTCAAGACTTTAAAGTTTTGAGCTTATTTATTTATATTTAATGAAAATTGGTTTACGAAAATTTTAGATAGTCTATAGACTTTTTTTAACCACTTTTTTGCCAACCTGACTTATTTGGGTATATCCTCAAATATTTTTACCCCGCCGTTTTTATTTAAGACTAATGATCATCAATTAGAAGTTACTAAATTTTTCCTTTGGCAATTTAGATAAATTACGATAAGATTAAAAATAAAATGAGTAAGTTTGTTTTTTTTTAATGACTATGAAATAAGTTTTTCTAATGATTGTTGTTTATCTGAATGGAGTCACCTAAAGTGGAATGGAAGATATAAAGTTAGATTCTGATGCAAACCTGATGGATAAGGTGGCACAAGGAGATCTCCTTGCCTTTTCCGAGCTCTTAAGTCGGTATCAATCGCCTATCTTTAATTTTATCTATCGCACCCTTTCCGATTATGAGGAGGCGCAGGATTTAACCCAAGAGGTGTTTTTAAGGGTTTATACTACCGCTAAAAGGTATAAGCCTCTGGCTAAATTTACCACCTATCTGTTTAAAATCGCCCGCAATCTTTGTCTTAATAACTTAAGGAAGAGACACCGCTTTAGGTTGTTTTCTTTAGATAAGGAAGAGGAAATCGCTGAGATTCAGGCTCCTGATTCCAATAGTCCTGAGGTAGTTTATGATAAAAAAGAGGTCAGCATTTTAATCGAAGGGGCATTGGACTCTCTGCCAGAAAACCAGCGGATGGCTGTAGTGTTACAGAGGTTTCATCATCTCTCTTACCAAGAAATGGCCGAGGTTATGGAATGTTCTATCTCATCGGTTGAATCTCTTCTATTTCGGGCAAGACAGAATCTGAAGACAAGATTGTCCGCAAGTTTTTTAGATAATCGGTGTTTATAGATATAGGAGGCAAGAGGAAATGAAATGCGAAAAAGCAAGAAGAAGATTATCAGCTTTCTTAGACGGTGAAATTAATGAAAAAGAGGGAAAAGAGATTAGGGGGCATTTAGGTGTTTGCCCTTCTTGCTCAAAAGAACTGGAAGCCCTTTCTTTCTCCTGGAATTTTCTTCTTAAGCTAAAACTAGTTGAGCCTCCGGTCCATCTCATTCAAAGAATCATAACAAAAGTAGCTACCATCAAGAAAGAGTTACCCTGGTGGCAGGAGCTTTTTTTAAGACCAGCCACGGCAATGTTCATTATTATCGTAGGTCTTATGATAGGTAGTATTCTCTGGCAATTCCTTTATTTGAATAACAATTATCCTGGAGAAACAAGCTATGAATTTGCCAGTTCCATTTACTTAGATAGCTTTGCTAACTTTTCTGAAGGATCAGCAGGTAAAGTAATCTTCGTCGAGGAGGAAGGATAATGAAAAAGAGGTTATTTATCATGGCTTTTGTCCTTTCAGTAGCACTCAACTTAGGGTTTTTGGGGGCAATTGGATGGCATCATTGGCAAAGGTACGATAGGATTGGGTGTAAACACGGATTTCGTCCATTCTATGAAAAAAGGTTTGGCTTGTCTAAAGAGAAGGCGACAAAGATGGAAGGGTTAAGAAGGTCATTGATGCAAAAGATGAAACCCATCAATCATGAATTGGCCGGGGAAAGAAAAGAGTTAATCAGCCTTCTTTCTGAGCCTGAGGTGAGAAAAAAAGAAATTGACCGGAGGCTAAATAATATTCAAACCTTGCAGGGAAAGATTCAATTAATGATTGTGGAACATCTGCTTTCTGCTAAAGAAAATCTTATCCCGCAGGAACAGAAAAGATTTTTTAAGTTTATCATGGAAAGAATGGACTCGCCACATCCCCCTTGTCCTCGAATGAGACTTCGGATGAAACCAATAATGGAAAGAGAAAGGAGGTGATAAAGGATGAAAAGATTAATGCAATTACTAATAATTATGGCTGTGGGAGTAATGATTGTTGTCCCCACAGTATTCGCTGAGCCGTCCGGATTGTCCAGGAAGATGGACGGATTTGCAATGGGTCATGCTCAACAGACAGATAAGATTTTCAAAGAGCTTAATCTGACTGCGCAGCAGAAGGATAAGCTTAAGCAAAACCGTAAGGCACAGCAAGAGAAAATGAAGGGATTGCGAACGCAACTAATGGAGAAGCAGGCAGAATTAAGGGATAAATCAATCGCCCCTGATGCTAGCAGAGCGAGTGTTGAGCCGATTACCACAGAGTTAAAGGCGTTACAGGCAAAGATGATTGATTGCCGCACAGATGGGATTTTTGCTGTAAAGGAGATTTTAACCCCTGAGCAGTATGCTAAGTTTCAGGAAAAAATGAAGGAAAAAACGGAAAATCGGAAAGAACGACGCGGGTCTCATGGGCATGAAGAAGAAGAAAGCGATTAGCAAAAATTTGCTTTGCGAAAAGGAATAGGGGGCAGGATACGTTCCGTGCCCCTTATTATTATAGCCGGAGCGAGTAATTGATACTATCATACTTTTCAGAAAGAGATTTTATGGGATGTTTATCAAAGTTCGTGTCAATAATAATGGTCATTATTTTACTTGCTTTCTCAAATGTCTTTGCTCAAAGCACATCCATTGACCCCAAAAAACCATTGGCACTAAAAGAATGCATTCAGATAGCCATGGATAACTCATCAAAGATAACTATAGCTAAAAGAAGCCTGACCATGGCAGAAATAGAAGTAAAGGATGCCAAGGCAGGGTGTTTTCCAAAATTAAAGGCAAGTTTGGGCTATGGGGTTAATGACACCTATAATCAGATAAAATGGACCCAAGACCATTATTCAGCTAACCTAACGATTGCAGAGACCTTTTATGATAATGGCAAAACCTCCGCTAAAATCAAGCAGGCTAAAATCAGTCTTGCGTCTACCCAATTAGATTTTCAGAAAATACGCAGTGATCTGACCCTTGAGGTAATCAAGAGCTACTATATACTTCTTAAGGCACAAGGGATGCTCAAGGTAAAAGATGAAGGCTTAAAGCAAGCCCAAACCCACCTCAATTTAGCCAGAGCAAGGCATGATGCCGGAACCGTCCCTAAATCCGACATCCTTAAAGCTGAGGTAGAGGTGTCGGGTGCTGAATTAGACTTAATTTCTGCAGAAAATACAGTTTCCATAGCCCAAACTGACCTCAATAGTATTATGGAAATAGATTTGGATACCCCGCTATTGATTGTAGATACAGAGAAGAGTGAACCAATAGATATGACTATTGATGAATGTCAGAATTACGCCTTAAAGAATCGTCTTGAAATAAAGAAGGCTGAAATCAGCCTAAAGACAGATGAGATAAATCTGAAATTAGCCCAGAAAGAGGTCTGGCCAAGTATTGCTTTAGAAGGCAACTACAATACCGATGTAGATCAACTCCTCAATAAATATAGTTGGAATGAGAGCTCAGGTTGGGAGATAGGTATAAAGGCAAGTGTTCCCATCTTTGATGCCGGTAAATCAAAAAGAGGGGTAACAAAGGCTGATATTAACCTATCAAATGCCATGATCAATGCGGACCAGTTGAAGAAAGAAATCGCCTTAGAGGTGAAAAAGGCATACTTGACTGCCAAGTCGCAAAAGAAGATGATGGAGGCTACCGAAAAACAACTTAGCTATGCAAAGGAGAACTTTGAGGTTGCTCAGGGAAGGTATAAGTCAGGGGTAGCCTCTATAATAGAGTCAATAGATGCCCAAGTTTCTCTTAATAATGCCAAAACCAATTATGTTAAGGCAGTCTATGATTACCAAGTAGCCATTTTTACCTTAAAGAAGGTTATAGGAGGAAAGATATTATGAAAAGGATAGTTGTGGCAATTATCTCAATAGCCTTGTTGGGAGGTATAATCTTTGGAATGAAATCCTGTTTCAAGAAGAGTGATGAAAGTGGTCTAAAGGTAAGGACTGTGGCTGTTCAAAAAGGGAACATGATTATCAAGGTTACAGAGACAGGTAGTGTCCAGCCGAAAACTATTGTCCAGATAAAATCAAATGCAGGAGGAGAGATAGTCCGACTGCCGGTCAAAGAGGGTGATTTGGTCAGGAAGGGGGACCTGTTAGTCGAATTGGATACAACTAATCTTAAAAACAAGCTCAGTCAGGCAAAGGCAGATTTTGAGACGGCAAAGGCAAAACTTTCTACCTTACTGGCTGGAGAAAGACCTCAAGAGATAGCCAAAACCCGTGAGTCATTAAAGCAGGCAGAAATTAAACTTGAGGATGCTAAGATAAAATTAGACAGGCAAAATGGGCTTTTCAGACAAGGGTTTATCTCAAAGCAAGATGTGGATACAGCCCAAAGAGAGTATGAATTAGCCCAGAGCAGCTATAACGCTGCTTCTTCCAGCTTGAGTCTGATGCTTGAGGGGGCAAGAGAGCAAGATATTGTTTCTGCCAGGGCAAGTGTATTAAAGGCAGAGGTATCTTATGAACAAGCCTCCTCTGATTTGAAGGATGCTATGATCTATTCTCCGCTCGATGGGACAATTCTGGAGAAGAATGTAGAGGAAGGGGAGAAGGTTACCTCAGGCATTGGTAATAGCGGCGGTGGAACTGTCATTCTCACCATAGGAGACCTTTCATCAATGAAAATCTTAGCTAAGATTAATGAGGTAGATATTACTAAGGTTAAAACAGGGCAGGAGGTCGAGATTACCTTAGATGCCATAAGAGGGGAAAAATATCAGGGCAGGGTGACCGATATTGCCTCTTTGGGTAAGATAGAGAACAATATCGTTACCTATGAGGTGACGATAGAGATATTGGGTGCAGGGGTCAGGATTAACCACAGAGACACAGAGACACAGAGGGAACAAGAAGTCAGGAGTCAGAATACAGAATACAGAGCACAGAACACAGAACACAGAACACAGAAGACAGAAGACAGAAGGCAGATGGTTCAAGGGATTAGCCGAACCCCGAACCCCGCATTAAAAACCGGGATGACAGCTGATGTGGACATAATCACTGATAGAAAAACAGATGTTCTCTATGTCCCCCTTGAGGCTATTGTTGAGCATAAAGGAAGAAAGAAAATCCTTGTCCTTGAGGATAGCGTGTTTGTTGCGAGGAGAATAAAGACTGGGTTGCAGGATGAAACTCGTGTAGAGATAATTGAAGGATTAACCGAGGGCGAAAAGGTGAAATTAAATAGTCTAACCCCAAAGAAGGAAAAAACTGATTCCTCAAGTCGCTCACGCATGTCAGGACCTCCAGGGATGGGGAGAATGCATTGAAGATATGAGCTTAAAAAAACAAGAAAAACAGGTTGTCTCAAAGAAAAGAGTCGCCGACCATGGCGAAGTTTTCACTGCCAAGCGGGAAGTAAATGCTATGCTTGATTTGGTGAAGCAGGAAACGGAGAGGATTGAATCCCGGTTTCTGGAGCCTGCCTGCGGGAAGGGGAATTTTTTGGCGGAGGTGTTGGATAGAAAACTTCGTGTTGTTAAAGCCCGTTACAGCAAAAGTCAACTGGAATATGAACGGTATTCGGTTATCGCTGTATCCAGTATCTACGGCATCGATATTTTGGAAGATAATGTCGTTGAATGCAGGATGCGGCTTTTGACATATTCAACGAGAGATATGACAGCCTTTACAAGAAAACGGCAAGGGAAGAATGCAAGAAGGCAATCAAATATATTCTTGAGAGGAATATCATCTGGGGAGACGCGCTCACACTGAATACGGTGGGCGAGAATCCAAAGCCGATTGTGTTTTCTGAGTGGTCTCCTGTCAACAGCAGTATGATAAAACGAAGGGATTTTGCTTTCCGTGAATTACTTTCTCATGCACGAATGAAAGAATTGCCGCTTTTTTCTGATCTCGGAGAGGATGTTTTTATTCCTACTCCGGTAAAAGAATTTCCTGTAATTCACTTTTTGAGGGTAGCCGATGTTGAACAGCAGTAATTACAATCCGGATGTACTGACTTGCCTTGCGAATTTGAGCAACGATGAGGTGTTCACGCCTCCAAAAATGGCAAACCAGATTCTTGATTTATTGCCCCAAAACATTTGGTGTGATAAGAATGCCAAATTTCTTGATCCTGTCTGCAAGTCAGGCGTGTTCCTGAGGGAGATTGCCAAGAGGTTAAATGTTGGCTTGGAAACGGTAATTCCAGATAAGCAGAAGAGAATCAACCATATTTACAAAAACCAGCTCTTCGGTATTGCCATAACTGAGTTGACCTCGCTGCTTTCCCGCAGATCGGTTTACTGTTCCAAAACAGCCGATGGAAAATACTCTGTCTGCGAGACTTTTGATGATTTGCAGGGCAACATCCGTTTTGAGAGCATCGAGCATACATGGGAAAACGGTCGGTGCGTCTTTTGCGGGGCGAGTGCGCAGGTGTCTGACCGCGGCGATGAACTCGAAACACACGCCTATCAATTCATTCACATAGAAAAGCCAGAGGAGGTATTTAATATGAAATTCGATGTCATTGTAGGTAACCCGCCGTATCAGCTGAGTTCTAATGAAACTGGGATTCAAGCAATACCACTGTATGATAAATTTGTTGAGCAAGCAAAAAAACTGAACCCAAGATATTTGACCATGATTATCCCTTCCAGATGGTTTAGTGGAGGGATGGGAATGAATGAATTTCGTGACAAAATGTTAAATGATAGAAGCATTCGGGTGTTATTTGATTATCCAAAAAGTAGAGATTGTTTCCCAGGGGTAGAGATAGCAGGTGGAGTATGTTATTTCCTTTGGGATAGGGACAACAAGGGTTCTTGTTTAGTTAAAACAAAAATTGGTAATGAAACCAAAAGCAGAGAAAGAACCTTGAATGAATTCAAGATTTTCATAAGAGATAATGTGGGGATTGATGTTATTCACAGAGTCTTGGCTCGTAGTGATAAAACCATGGCGGGTAAAGTGTTTTCCATTTCGCCATTTGGCTTTCCAACATCTAAACGAGGAAAAGAAAAAGCATTTCCAAAGAGCGTAACTTTAATAAGTAGTGCTGGCAGGAGCTACATTTCAAGGGATGAAGTTCTTAAAAATTCTAAATTAATAGATAGGTACAAGGTATCGATTGGACAATTGAATCCAGATCGTGGTGGGGTAAACAATGCTTCGGACGGCAAGATGAATGTAATTACGAAGGTCAATATTTATCGGCCTGGAGAAGTTGTTACGGCAACATATTTACTTATAGATCACTTTGGAAATATCCAACAAGCTAATAATTCTTCACGCTATTTGAAAACAAAATTTGTTAGATTTTTAATCTCTTTGACATTGTCTTCTATGCACATCACCAAAGATAGCTTTCAGTTTGTCCCCATGCAGGACTTCTCTGAGTCGTGGACCGACGAAAAACTCTACAAGAAATACGGCTTAACCGAAGATGAAATCGCCTTTATCGAGTCCATGATTCGTCCAATGGAGTTAAACAATGAGTAAAGAATTAAGCCAAAATCAGGGCATATTCAGCGAGATCAAATCGCTGATAGATCAAACCCGTCAGCAGGTAGCCGTAACGGTAAACGCCGCCATGACCATGCTCTACTGGCATATAGGCAAACGAATCAACGAAGAGGTGCTGAAAGAGAAACGGGCAGAATACGGCAAGCAGATTGTCGTATCGCTGGCACGACAATTACAGGTAGAATATG
>Ga0180009_10007994_pt1 | contig 10625 bp, 6 predicted proteins | sample OS_PC_MetaG_FD_123537 | JGI IMG/M metagenome (GOLD analysis project Ga0180009, IMG submission 123537) | Groundwater microbial communities from the Aspo Hard Rock Laboratory (HRL) deep subsurface site, Sweden - OS_PC_MetaG | ecosystem: Environmental > Aquatic > Deep subsurface > Groundwater... | reverse complement strand
TCGGCGAGATGCAGTTCGAGGCGCCCGGGATAGGCTTCGGCGATCTCGCGCAGGGCCGACTGACAGCGTTGGTCGCGTTCGATCGCAATGACGCGGGCGGCTCCCTCCATGAGCAGGCCGCGGGTGAGGCCGCCGGGTCCTGGCCCGATCTCCACCACGGTGTTGCCGGATAATGGTCCGGCGACGCGCGCGATCCGCCGGGTGAGGTTGAGGTCGAGGATGAAGTTTTGCGACAAGCTCTTGCGGGCGCTGAGGCCATGCTGGCGGATGACTTCGCGCAGCGGCGGCAAGGTGTCTTCTGTCACAGCCGGTGCGTCAGTAGCGCCGTCCAACGCAGCCGGTTGCGTTCTCGCGTCTTGGCCGGCCTCGGGATCATCGGGACGGGCTGTCATGGGCGCCGTGCCGCAGATCGGCGTGCCGCCATGGCGGCGGCGAGCTTCAAAGCTTCGATCAGGCTGGCGGCTGAGGCCGTCCCCTTTCCAGCGATGTCGAAAGCCGTGCCGTGGTCGGGAGAGGTGCGCACGAATGGCAGCCCGAGCGTGACGTTGACGCCGCGATCGAACGCGAGCGTCTTGATCGGGATGAGCGCCTGATCGTGGTACATCGCGACGGCCGCGTCATAGCGCTGCCTTGCGGCGGCATGGAACATGGTGTCGGCCGGGAGCGGGCCGGTGACTTCTATGCCCTGCTGGCGCAGGCGGTCGAGAGCCGGCCCTATGATCTCGATTTCTTCGCCGCCGAGCGCGCCGTCCTCACCGGCGTGCGGGTTGAGCCCGGCAACCGCGATCCTCGGGCGGGAAATCGCGAAGTCGTTGACAAGTGCGGCGGCGAGGATGCGAACAGTCGTGGCGATCAGCTCAGCGGTTATGGCGCGCGGAACGCTCGCCAGCGGAATGTGGATCGTCAGTGGCACGACCCGCAGTTCTTGGCTGGCAAGCATCATGACCGGGATGTGGAATTGCGATGGATCGTGAAGTCCGGCCAGTGCCGCGAGGTATTCGGTATGACCGGGGTGGCTGAAGCCGGCCTTGTAGAGCACCGACTTGGCGATCGGGTTGGTGACGATGGCGCAGGCGCGCCCGTCTGCGGTAGCGCTGACGGCCTGCTCGATGGAGGCAAGCACGCTGGCGGCGTTGGCGGTATCGGGCATGCCGGGCTCGACGCGCGCGCGAAGTCGGACCGGCACGACCGGCAGCGCGGTTGTGAAGTGCTTTGCCGCGTCTTCAATCCGCTCGATTACGGCGATGGGGACGTCAACGCCGATGCGGTGCGCACGCTCAGCGAGGAGATCGGGGCAGGCGAGCGCGGCAAAGGCCGGCAGCCCGCAAGCGGCGCGTTGCGTCCAGGCGGCCAGCGTGATGTCCGGGCCGATGCCCGAAGGTTCCCCCATCGTCAAGGCAAGCGGCTTAGCCGTGGTGGGATGCCGGCCGTCGCTCGGGGGAACATGTGCCACTCAGCGATACTCGATGTGGGCGTCCTGGCGCAGGTCGTTGAGATGGCGCTCGGCGAGGACCTGGAATTCACGCTGGCGCAGGTCTTCGGCGGCGGCATCGCGCTTGGCGTCGTTGGCACCGACGGTCTTGCGGCCGCACAGAACCCAGAGTTCGACGCCTTGGCCGCCGACGCTGGCAGGCAGCATCTCGCCATCGCTTGCGCTGATCAGAAGAGTGCGGGTCGGTTCCGGGATCTTGACGGCTTCGGTCGGTCCGAGATTGGAGAAGCGGGCGCCACCGGCTGACTGAGCCAGCGTTCCCGTCATCGAGCAGCCGGTGAATTTGGTGCGCAGCTCGCTTGCCTCGCGCAGTCGGCGGGCGAGTTCGGTCTGACCGAGATTGTTGTCGTAAAGCAGCGTGATGAGCTGCACGTTGAGTTCCGTCTTGTCGTCGCCGTCCGCCGAGGCGACCGCGCGGTCGAGGTCCTGCGTCGAAATGGAGATCTGGTGGCCGAACTGGCGGCGGATGACGTTCTTCCAGGACAACATCGCCTTGAAGCGCGATCGCATGGAGTTGACGTCGGCGCCCATCGATTTCATGTGCTTGCCGAATTTTTCGATGTCCATCTTGTTACGCTCGGCGATGCCGCCGACCAGACGGTCGACTTCGTCGTCGCCGGCAAGGACATTGAGACGCTTGGCCTCCTGCAGCTTCAGGCGTTCATCGATGAGTTCATCGACGGCCTGCTTGCGAAGGCCCGGAAGGACGCTGGCGCGGGCGCTGGAGACGGCCTGCTGCTGCAGGCTCTCGGCGAATTGCTTCTTGCGCCGTTCGAAGATGTCGAGGATCTCGTCCTTGGACTTTCCCGGATTGGCCTTGATGACATCGCGCAGAATATCGCGCAGCTTTTCCGTCGTGCTCTTGGCCGAAATGAGCGCCTTGAATTTATCGCGCGCCTTGTTCTGGATGTCGCCGGCGCCGAGGCTCAGGTACTTCTGGCGCTGGTCGATTTCGTAGTTGGTGATCGGATCGTCGTTGACGAGAACGGCGATGCCCTGGGTTCCGGTGGAGCGGACCTGGATCACGTTTGATGTGGTGGCGGTCGTCTTCGCGATCGCCGATGCGGAGCCGCCGGCCGAGGCGCCCGCAGCAGTTGCTGGTGATTGAGCGATTAGAGGAATGCCAAGGGCGACGACAGCCATCACTGCCACCGCCGCGTGCCGGCACGTTGCGGAGGATTTCGCCGGGGCATAAGGCTTCGCTGGGGTCTGATCGGTCGGCATGGTATTGCGGATCCTTCGCGGTCTCTAGTGTAGCGCATCTAACGTTTGGTACCCACTAGCGGCTGGCGTATCGACCAAGCGTTAGATGTAAAAGCTACACTAGAATCATAGGCTTGCTAGTGTTCCTTATGGTTCCGACATTTGCTCTTAGACCTGCTGCAACGGGAAGCAAATGTCGGAACCGGAACACTAGCCTTGCAGCGTCGCGCCAACGCCAAAACGGACCGTTCAACGCGGGCTGGCGGTGGATTCTACGGCTCTAGAGCCATGATTCTAGCGCAACTTCATCCGATCCGGGAATCGCTCCAGACGATTCCGTCAGATCGGATGTTGCTCTACGCCTTATCAGCGTCAACCTTGACGTCGTGATGGCAGCGGTTTTCCAGCGGTCCGGTGGATAACCGCTCGGCCACGTCACCGCCAGCAATCACGACCAAATTATTGGCGCCGACCGGCCCGCAGGCGGGTTTCGGCCGCAATGTACCGACGGCTACCACCGGATTGGCTGCAGCATGCTGTTGACCAAAGCAGCCCTGCCCCCGTGGACGGCCAGGCCGAAGGACCGATTGGCCCGTGAGCGAAAAAGCAAGAATGTTTCCGCCTAAAGCCGAAACGATCTAATTCTCGGCTGTTTCGTCGCCAAAGATGTCGGTCTTATAGTCGACGAGGCCGAGGTGTTTGAACTCGAACGACAAATACACCGTACGGTCGGTGTCGATATCCTCGTTCTCGTAGAACCGTTCGGAATAAGTCGCCGTCAGAACGAAGCATTCGTCGGCGTAGCGCAGCTGCACGGCGTCGGACAGCAGCTCCTCCGCATCGAGGTCATAGCGCACGCGTCCCAGCACCGACCAGGTGTCGGTCAGTTTCAAACCAAGGCTGCCAGAGACATCCTGCTCGGCGGTGTCGACACCAAAGACCGGGTCGGCGGAGATGTAGGTATAGGTGGCCGACGCGGTGAGCGGGCCGATGTCGGCTCTCACGAAGAGGTCTTCGCGGCGCAAAGCCAGCGAATCCTCGTCGAAACGGGTTTGCGAAATGACGCGGAAGGCATCGATCGGAGCGACGTAGGCGCCGAGGATGTAATCGGATCGGGTGGTTTCCAGCCCGCTGGCCGGGTTCAGAAGATACTGCGGGTTCTGCCTGGCGAGATTGTTCCTCGGGTTGATAACCGCAATCCGCCCGGGGTCGGCGAACGGGTTCTCACCCGACAGCTGGAAGCTTTGACCGGCAAGCAGCCGCGCATAGCCACCCGTGTTGGCCTGGAACGTGTATTGAAGGCCGACGTTTGCGCGGGACCCGGTTTCGGTTCGGTCATACCCGGAGAACTTGTCGATTTCGAACAGGTTGGTGTCGTCGAAAACAAGGCTTTGGGCGTCTTCGTTGGGCAGGCCGCGCTTGTTGTTGCTCTGCGTGCGGCCAATCACTTGACCGATCGGCTCAACCGTATGGGCGCCGACTGACGATGGCGCCACCCAGGGATAGGCAACCGTCAGGCCGCCGGAAGCGACGCCGTTGGCAACGGTGTCGTCTTCGAGGGACGGATTGAGCAGTTCAAGCTGGGGATCGGGGGCCAAGGGGTCGCGGTAGTTGTTGAACTGGATGACGTCGCCGCGCAGGTTGGCGAACGGTGTGTAGGTGATTCCGATTCTGTCGATTAGCGTCCGCCGCCAGGTCAGTTCGGACGCAATCCGTGCCGAACTCTGCTGGGTCTCGCTGAAACTGCCGCCGGTAAGGATGACCTCGTCGCGGCTCAGGCTATAGGCATTCGTATCCCAGCGGAGTTCGCCGCCGAGCACCGGATCGCTTAAAATATAATTGTAGTCGATGACCGGGTGTACGAGGCTCTCGGACCGCTGCGTGTCATCAAGCAGCAGCCCGCCGAATTGATAGAGGGTGGCGCCGAAGTAGTTGCGATCGGATATGCCTTCGACAAAGGCCTTGTTGACGCGATCCGTGATGAGACGGCCCTCGAGGCCGTAGAACCGGCGGAACGTATCGTCGCTCTCGATCGTCGCGTCCCAGCCGAAGCTCCACCAGCTTGACAGTGAGAACAAGCCCTGCGTCCTGATGCTTCCACGCCAGCCTTCGAGATCTTCGCGATCTTCGGCTGACACTTTGTCGGGCAGCGAGCCGCTGCGCTGGTCGATGCCGGCCATCTGGATCTTGTATTCGCCGTTGGCCAGCTTGTGACGCCACTCGCCCTGGTAGAGCACGCCCTGCTTCGTCGTGTAGCGCGGCGCGAAGGTGAAATCGTAGTTCGGCGCCAGTGCGAAGTAGTAAGGCACCGTCGTTGAGAATCCGAGATCCGTAGAAGTGCCGAACGCCGGGGCAAGGAAGCCCGAGCGGCGCTTCACCGACGGATCGGGGTGCTGGAAATAGGGCAGATAGACGACCGGTTGGCCGAACACCTCGAACTGCGCGTCCTGGTAGGTGATCGTCGCCTCTTGCTGGTCGTGGACGATGCGGCGCGCCGAGATGCACCACAGCGGCGGCATGCCGCCTTCGGACTTGCACGGCGTGAACTTGGCATCCGAGAACTCGGTGACATTGCCTTCGCGACGGGTCGCCTGGGCGGCGGCGATGCGCGTGTCGTCCTTGGCGACGACGCTGAGCGACTGGACGAAGCCGTCGCGGAAGTCGTCGGTCAGGGTGTAGCGGTCGGCGCGGATGACGTTGCCGTTGGGCTCGCGCAGGATGACGTTGCCGGCGGCCGTCAGCGTATTGGCCGACTGGTCATAGACGACTTCGTCGGCGGTCAGCGCGTAGTTGTTGAAGTAGATCTCGACGTTTCCGCGGGCGATGACGCTGTTGCCGGAGTTGTCGTAAACGAGCTGGTCGCCCTGCAGGTAGAGGGGTTGCGAACGGTCGACTTTGGTGGAGGGAAGAAGGTCGTTGCCGGGCTTTTTGAACGTCGTCTTGCCGCCGCCGCCACCGCCGCCCCCACCGCTGGGCCCACTGGATTTTGCGATGCTGGGATCTTGAGCGTAGACGGGCGCGAACGCAGCCGGCGCAAGCGACGCCGCCACGGTCAAGGCAAGGGCGCTGATAAACCCGATCCACGGCCGAGATCCATTCGGCACCGGCTCATCGCAAGCGTGGATAGGCTTTTCGGCGCGCCCCCAGCCGCAGCGGTCCTGCGGTTTTCGCGCCAAACGCGTCACTCAACCGTCCTCCTGGTGCAACAACACCGTTAGTGAAATCAGGATCACAAGCAGAATAGGCAGCCAGACCGCTGCCCACGGCGGAACAAGTCCGGCCACCCCGATCTGCCGAGACACCTCGGCCAGCAAGAAGAACCCCAGTCCCCCAAGCATTCCGGTGATGACCATAGTCTGAATGCCTCCGGATCGGAATGACCGCAACGACACAGTGGCGGCCAAAAGAACCATGGCGATGCAGAGCAGCGGCCGCGACAGCAGGAGTTCATACTGGATCTGCAGTCGCGAGGAAGAAATATTAGCCTTTTCAGCGACTTCGATGAGCCCCGGCAGGTCCCAGAACGACACCGAAATAACTGTGCCCAGCGCATCCTGGACGCGCTCCGGCGTCAGATAGGTCGAAAGCAGGTAGGTCTTGTGCTTGGTGGGCTCGATTCCGGGCGCTACAACCCATGCGTCGGTCATTTCCCAATAGCCGTTTTTCAGCTCGGCGGTCTGGGAATCGACACGTGCGACGAACTTTCCATCTGGGTCGTAGACGAGGGCTGAGACGACGGTGAGTTTGAGCCCGCGGCCTGTGGCATGGGCCGCCGTCAACACAGATTGGCCGTCGATACCGTTCTGCCGCAGCCAGGATTCGCCCGATTTGGCGCGCAGAAGGTTACCTTCCTGGCCGAAGGTGTCTGCAAAAAGCTGTTCGGCTTGTTCGCGCGCCGCCGCCGCGATGGGATTGTAGACGGTGGTGGCGAGCGTACCGAGCACGACAGCGATGACGAGGCCGGGGCGAAGAAACTGCCAGGCCGACATGCCGCCGGCGCGCATGACAGCTAACTCGCTCTTCCGGCTCAAAAAAAGCAAGGTGGCGATGGCCCCGACCTGGACCGCGAAGGCGAGCAGGAATTCGGTATAGGCGGGCAGCCGCAGAAGCGTCATCCAGAACAGCAGGCCGGCGGGAACAGCGCCGGTATCGTCGTACTTGCTGGCTTGGCGCAGCAACTCGACAAAGTCGATCATGAAGATCAAAACAGAACAGAGAGCGAACGCACCGAGGATCGCCGTCAGGAATTTCTGACCCAGGTACCAGTTGAGGGTTGCTCCTTTCATCTGACCGTTCGCACCCCGCTGCCGATGCCGAGATCCGTCACGTCGCCTATTGGGGCGTCAGGCGCCTTTTGCCGGATCAGGCGGCGCATGATGGGGGATAGCAGATCCTCGATACGGTCGCTGAGGAGCGGGCCGCTGCGCGGTCTCGCATTGCGCACGATGAGCACGAATGAAACGGCTCCGGCGACGACCGGGATGACGTAGAGCAGCGGCACGAACGCCGCGTTGGTGACGACGAGATTGTTGGCGGCAAGCCCTCCCATGCGGCAGCCGACGGCCACGACGAAGCCGATCACCATGCGTTCGGTGCGCGCCTGGCGGGTCGATTGCGCCTGCCCGGCGGCCGCCAGCGCGATCAGAATGAAGGCAATCGGATAAAGCGGGTTGGCGAAGCGCTCGTGGATTTCCGCCCGGAACATTCCGGGGTTATCTCGGTAGAGAGGGTCGTCGCGATCAGGGTTGACGAGTTCGTCGAAATAGCGTTCGCGCGGTTTCAGATCGAAGCGCTCGTCCTTGCGCTGGTCGAGGCGGTCGAGATCGATGATGTACTTGTCGAAAACGATGATCTGGGCTGGCTCTTTTGGATCGGTCCGCCGCAGGATGTGGCCGCGGCTCATGATCAGAAAGGCGGTCGGCGGCTGCTTCACGATCTGCCCGTGTTCAGCCAAATAGGTCTGCGGTTCCTTTGGGTTTCGGATGTCATTGACGATGAGCCCGATGAGATCGCCGTTGAATTCCCGCTTCTTGATGTGAAACGTCAGCCCTTTTTCGGGCGATGAGAACTGGCCGGGTTGCATGACCTGGGTCAACAGGTCGGTGCGCATCTGCACGATGTATTCGCGCAGCAGCCGCAGGCTCCAAGGCATGCCGGCGTGGTTGACGAAACTGACGGCGATGGTGACGAGGATCGCGACAGCGATCAGCGGTCGGGCGACGTTCCAGACGGTTGCACCGGCAGCCGTCATGACGATCAACTCACTGTCGCCGTTGAGCCGGTTCAGGATGTGCAGCGCCGAAATCAGCAGCGCGAACGGGGCGATGATCGCAAGCAGGTTCGGCAGCGCCAGCGTCGTCATCTTGAGCAGCATCCAGGCGTCCTGACCCTGCGATGTGACGACGTTGAGCTGCTTCAATGCGAGCGCGATCCACACGATTCCGCCTAGCGAAGCCAGTATCAGCAGCAGTGCTGCTCCCGTCTGGCGGAACACGTAGCGAAATATGATCGTCGTCATTGAAATCTGGCTTACTCCCTGGAGCGCATGGCATTCTTCGACGATCTCGACCTGTCCACGCGGCGCCGTAAGCTTTGGCCTGCACGCGGGCCGGACTTGTCCGCTCTGCATGGTGCCCGGCCGCCTGCGCGGTCAAGGCCGTAGCGCAACGCGCGGCAGAGGCTGGGTTCCATGGCAGCGTGGCAGAAATTCGGCTGATCGCCCAGCCGATCAGGGGTTGGCGCCGATTGTTGCGCAATTACGCCTGTCCGGTTCGCTAAAGGCACCGTTCATGCCTGCGATGGCGGCGAATTCACCGCTGCAAAACTGGCGCTCACCACGTTTTTTGCGCGCGGCTTGATCTTGACGGCGGGCTGGCCCATCCTTGCTGTCGATCATTGGGGTTCAGGTCACGATTTTGTCAACGGCTCCGCTCAACGACCGGCGGAGCCTTGGGCATCTTGCGTGGCCGATGCTCGTTCCACGTTTAATGGAGAATTCAATGCCCGCATCGCCGGCAGGACGTCTTGACGTCAGCTTCGCTTCCCTCAAGGACGGCGGCGAGGAGGTCGTGGGCCTGCTTGCAGTCGACGGTCCGGAATTCGGAGCCACGGGAAAGGCCATGGACCAGTCGGGCGATGGCATCCTGAGCCGCGCCGCCAAGGCCGCCAATTTCAAGGGCAAGGCGAAATCGGCTGCCGAAATCCTGGCGCCTGCCGGGATCTCTGCGTCGCGGGTGATCCTGGTGGGTGGCGGCGACGCCGAGAAGGCCGAGGAGAATGACTGGCTCATGGCCGGCGGGGCGGCGCTCGCCAAACTCGATACCCACAAGGCGAAGTCGGCGAGCCTGATCGTCGAGGTCGCCGGCAAGTCGAAGCTTGCCCAACACGAGATCGCCGCGGCGATGGCGCTCGGCGCCTATCTGCGCAGCTACAAGTTCGACAAGTATCTGACGAAAAAGACCGAAGACAACGAGGACGAACCCAAGCCCAACGGCTTGAAGAAGCTGGTCGTCCATTGTTCCGATCCCAAGAAGGCGGAGAAAGCCTTCGAGCGGCAGAGAGCCATTGGCGACGGCGTGATGCTGGCGCGCGATCTCGTCAATGAGCCAGCGAACATCCTGGGTCCCGTCGAGTTCGCCGAGCGGGCGCAGGTTCTGGAAAAGATCGGGATCGAGGTGGAAGTGCTCGATGCCAAGGATCTCAAGAAGCTGAAGATGGGGGCGCTTCTCGCCGTTGCTCAGGGCAGCCCGCGGCCGGCCCGCGTCGTCATTATGCAGTGGAATGGCGGCAAGAAGAACGATGCGCCGGTTGCCTTCGTCGGCAAGGGTGTCGTGTTCGACACCGGCGGCATTTCGATCAAGCCGGCGGCCGGCATGGAAGACATGAAGGGCGACATGGGTGGGGCTGCCTGTGTCGTCGGTCTGATGCACGCGCTCGCCGCGCGCAAGGCCAAGGTCAACGCCGTCGGCATTATCGGCTGTGTCGAGAACATGCCCTCGGGCGAGGCGACGCGACCGGGCGATATCGTCACCTCGATGTCGGGCCAGACGATCGAGGTGCTCAACACCGATGCGGAAGGCCGGCTCGTTCTCTCCGATATCATGTGGTACGTGCAGGACCGCCATAAGCCGAAGATGATGATCGACCTCGCGACCTTGACGGGGGCCATCATGGTCGCCCTGGGCAAGAACTACGCCGGTCTCTTCTGCAACAACGACGATCTCGCCGCCGGCATCCTCGAAGCCTCGAAGGCAACGGACGAGAAGGCGTGGCGGATGCCGCTCGACAAATCCTTCCACAAGATGATCGATTCCAAGAATGCGGATGTGAAGAACCTCGGCGGGCGTTGGGGCGGGGCATGCACGGCCGCAGCCTTCCTGGAGCGCTTCGTCAAGGACAAGGAGACGCCCTGGGCGCACATCGACCTGGCCGGCACCGCCATGGACGCGCCCCGCAACGACATCAATCAAAGCTGGGGGTCGGGCTGGGGCGTGCGGCTCCTCGACCGGCTGGTCGCGGATAAGTACGAGGGATGACGAGGTCGGCGCTGGGCCTCAACGAATGCGCGTGAGGCCCAGCTCAATTTTGACCGACCAGCAGACTAATATATCAATGTTTAATATCATTCATTTTCCATAATATGCGTTATGCGAAAACACTTCAGAGATGCCGGGCGCCGACCGAAGAAGGTGGCAGCCTCGACTGCGGATCCCGGCCTGCGCCGGGATGACGACCCTTGCAGGGTGTGGCGCAAGACGGCCTCATGCGTGCTTGGGTTCGCCGCCTGCGCGGGAATGACGATGGAGGGGGGAGCGCGGGCAGCACCCGCGCCGGTCGAACTCCCGCGCATCGGCACCCGCATCTGTCATCCCCGCGAAGGCGGGGATCCGTCCACGGTTCTAGGAACCGCCAGAGACTGCCATTGTTCGCC
>Ga0180009_10007993_pt1 | contig 10626 bp, 8 predicted proteins | sample OS_PC_MetaG_FD_123537 | JGI IMG/M metagenome (GOLD analysis project Ga0180009, IMG submission 123537) | Groundwater microbial communities from the Aspo Hard Rock Laboratory (HRL) deep subsurface site, Sweden - OS_PC_MetaG | ecosystem: Environmental > Aquatic > Deep subsurface > Groundwater... | reverse complement strand
GCCTTCTTGCTGGCGAAGGACTCGCGCGCGTACCCCTTTGGCAGCAGACGGCCAAAGATCAGCGCGACCTGGGCCAGGCGTTTTTCGCCCACCGCGTTCGCCATGTCGTAGATCGCGACGGTCCACACGCCGCCGGCGCGCTGCACGTCCACGACGACATCGCGCTTCTCATTGGGCGATGTCTGGTAGCTGTACGCGCACCGATCGGTCCAGCCGTCCTTGTCTGGTTTCTTGTTGACCACCTTGAGCGGCCATCTGGCATCGGGCTTGTATGCCTTCCAGGCAGCGGCAACCGCAGCCTTGGCGCTCGGCGCGCGCACGTCGACCAGCGCGATGGCCGAGCTGCCCTCGGGCGGTTCGAGGATGGTGGCCGGACCGCGCACGGCAATGCTCCAGCCGGCTGGTGCGATGAAGGCGTTGCCCGCGGTCGTGGTCCTGGGCGTGTCGCGGCTCAGACGTTCGGCGACCGGAGCCGGTGCCGGAGTCGGGGCAGCTGCAGCCGGCGCCCTTGCCGGGACGGCGGCGGGCACCGCGGGCGGGCCGGTCGTCCTGCAACTGCCGAGTAGGCAGGCGAGTGTGAACAACGCTGCTGCTGCTGTGACGATGCGATTCATGACAACCCCTGTGGCATGTGCGTCTGCGGTTTGGGTCCGCACGGTTCGGGCGTGTGCGAAAGACCTGTTGCTGCCAGCCAACGCCCGACTCGACGAAAAGTCAATGCTCTGCTCCGCCCGCCCGCCCCACTTGACTACAATTGCTCTGCTGCTGTTCAACGTGGCCGCGGCTGCATACCCGGTCGCGTCGCGCGCACGGCTAGGGTGCGACGCAGGCAGCTCATCGCTTCTTCCCACGCTTGCCCTTCCCGAGCTGCTTCTGACCTCGCTTCGCCTCGAGCTGCTTGGCCTGTTCCACGGCGCGGTCGAAATCGGAGGTGGGTGTCGTAGCCTCGAGCTTGCGCCGCTCGTCCCGGTAGCGCTCGAACTGGCCCTCGGCATGGCTCATGGCCAGCTCTGTGCCGACCTTGCCGGCGTGGGTGAGGATGTTGCGCTCGTTGAATCGAAGGAAGCCGTCGAGCTTCGCGATCCAGTCGCTCATCGTCATGGCGTGTCGGCGCCGGGCTTGATCCTCCGCGTAGTCCAGGTACATGGTGACCACGCGGTTCAGCTCCCGGAGCTCGTCCTCGGCAAGGTAGTTCTTGGCGATCGCCACGTCGCTCTTCCAGATCGGACCCGACGGCGAGTTCTTCCACGACGTGAGGCCCATGTTGGGCTTGGTGGCGTCGGCGCGTTCATGGATGAGCTCGGCAGCCGTCCGTCCATGGATGGCCCAGTGCAGCTTGTTCTGCACCGTCGCGTAGAAGGCCTGCGTGATCTCGGTGCGCGGATCGTAGTCGACGCTGCACTGCGCGTAGATGTCGGTGATCTTCTGGTAGAAGCGACGCTCCGACGCGCGGATTCCACGGATCCGCTCCAGTAGCTCGTCGAAATAGTCCTCGCCGAGGTGAGCGCCGGACATCAGGCGCTCATCGTCGAGCACGAAGCCCTTGACGAGGTACTCGTCGAGCCGGGCTGTCGCCCACTGTCTGAAACGCGTCCCCTGGCCTGAGTGAACCCGATAGCCAACCGCGAGGATTGCGGGCAGGGAGTAGTGGTCAACCAGGCGAGAAACCGAACGATTGCCCTCGGTTTGAACTATCCGGAATTTCCGGATCGTTGCTGTCGGGTCGAGCTCGGCCTCGTCGTAGATGTTCCCGAGGTGCTCGTTGATGGTGCGGACGTCCTTCCCGTAGAGCTCTCCCATCAGCTTCTGAGTCAACCAGACGGTCCCCTCGGAGAGCCGAACCTGGACGCGGGCAGCGCCGTCCGCGCCGACGTAGACCAGCAACTCCCCGGTGGCGGGGACGAGATCCTCGGGGCCGTCCATAGGTGGGATCTTTAACACGCATGCGGCGCATCGCGGGGAGAGATTCGATTCCCCGCCCTTCGTTCGGTTGCGAGCCGCGGCCCCATTGAAGCGATTTCCTTTTCATCGGCGCCCATGCCGGGACGGGATCTCCGCGGCCGACGAGCCGCGGCCCCATTGAAGCAACCCAAGCTCCGCCAGCCCCAGGGCCTTGCTCATCGTCTCCGCGGCCGACGAGCCGCGGCCCCATTGAAGCCACCGACGCCACTGGCAACGGATGCACGTCGCCCGGGGGGCATCTCCGCGGCCGACGAGCCGCGGCCCCATTGAAGCAAGATCCGTGGCCGGCACCGGTACTGAAGCCGGAGCCGTGGCACAATCATCTTGGGTATGATCAGACCCTCCGGGGGCTGTGCACCTATGCTGCACGGCCCATCGCCTCGCCGTCGATTTGGGTTGACTGGCTGCGGGAGGTCATTCCGACGAGACCTGCGCTCGCTTCGAAACCGGGCCTGTCGCGCCCCACGTGGCCGCTGGTGGGGCGTTCTCGCGATCAGTCCCGCACCGCGTCTCGCCGACGAGAAACGGAGGCTGAGCACCGCGTGGCGAGGCCGAAAACCCCGCGTGCTACCATCTGTCGACGACCGGTTTGTCGACGGAGAGATGCTCATGGACCACAACCCGCAAGCCACCCTCACCCCCTGGGACCGCCCCGGCCCCGACGGCGGCCCCAGCCTCGCCGAGCTGGACAGTGCCATCGCCGAGCTGTCGGCGCACATCGACGCGGCCATGCACCGCCAGCTCGTGCTGATCGCCGAGTTTGACCGCCGTCAGGGCTGGGCCGTGGGCGGGTTTCTGTCCTGCGCGCACTGGCTCAACATCCGCATCGGCCTTGGCCTGGTCGCCGCGCGCGAGCGCGTCCGCGTGGCCCGGGCCCTGGAGCAATTGCCGCTGATCAGCGAGGCGATGTCGCGGGGCCAGCTGAGCTATTCAAAGACGCGGGCTCTCACGCGGATCGCGACGCCGGACAATGAGCAGGAATTGCTGGCCCTGGCCCGCGCGGCCCCGGCCTCGCACGTGGAGCGCGTGGTGCGCGAGTACCGACGGGTGGGCCGAGCCGGGCTGGAGCTGGGGCAGCGGCAGCAGGAGGGCCGGTACCTGCGCACCTTCACCGACGCCGACGGGATGCTGGTCATAGAGGGCCGGCTCCCGCCGGAGCCCGGGGCGCTGCTGCTGCAGGCGCTCGAGCGGGCCGACGATTCCGCGGAATCGTCGACTGCAGACAAGCAGAGCCAGCGTCGGGCCGACGCCCTGGGCCACGTGGCCAAGCAGGCCCTGTCCGCGCCCGGGCCAATGCGGCGGGGCGAGCCCTACCAGGTAGTGGTGCACGTGGACGCCGAGGTCCTGGCCGATCCCTCGGCCGAGGGGCAGTGCTGGATCGAGCAGGGACCGGCGCTGAGCGGTGAGACCGCGCGGCGGCTGAGCTGCGATGCCCCGGTGGTGAAGCTCACGCAGGGCGGCGACGGCCAGCCGCTGTCGGTCGGACGAAAGAGCCGACGGGTCTCCACGGCGCTGTGGCGGGCGCTGCGCTCGCGCGATCGCCAGTGCGCCTTTCCCGGCTGCACCCGACAGGGGAAGCAGGTGCACCATGTCCGTCACTGGGCCGAGGGCGGCGAGACGTCCGCAAGCAATGCGACGGTGCTGTGTAGCCGGTGCCACTGGCTGGTTCACGAGGGCGGCTTCTCGGTGCGGGGCGAGGCGCCGCATGGGCTCACCTTCCTCGATCCCCATGGCCGCGAGCTGACCGAGCGGTTCGAGCCGCCGGCGCTGCCTGTCGACCCGGCGGCCGCGCTGAGGGCCGAGCACCACCGGCGCGATCTGGGGATCCACGACCGGACCGGCGGCATCGACTGGTGGGGCGAGCCGCTGGACCTGGACGCGGCGGTCAGCGGCCTGCTGGACCACGAGCAGCACCAGGCGCCAGCGGGCGTGGTTCAATGAGGGGGCGTATGCTCCGCTGTCTCCGTTCCTTGGCCCCCCCTTGGAGCAGCGAGTGGCCGACAACACCTTCGGTGGTCGCACTTTCCTTCTCCTTCAGCCCCATTGAAGCGAAGCATGCCACGGACGATGCGGGCCGCCTGCTCTCGTCTCCGCGGCCGACGAGCCGCGGCCCGGCCTCGTCGTGCGGTCCCAGGAACACGAACTTGATGGTCTCGTCATCGCGATCACTGCAGTCCGAGCAGACCACGAACGCATCGTCACCCTTCTTCCGGCAGACGTGACAGTAAAGGTAGATGATGATGAAGCTCTTCTTGACCGCGCAGGAGTAGAACCCCCTGAAGCTGCCCTTGAGCGGCTCGCCCAGAGCCAGCGGCTGCTCCATGATCATCCGGACCTTGTTCTCCACCTGCTTCTTGATCCCGGCGTGCTTGCGGAGCGCCTTCACAAACGCCTTCTCGAACAGCCCTTCCATCAGTCGGAGAAGACCTCGTCAAAGCTGTGCCACTCGGCCTTGCCGTCGCGGAGCCTGACCTGGACGTCCTCCAAAGCCGGGTGAGCGAGGATCTTCACCGTGGTCTCGCCCTGCGCCCTGCGCTTCAAGCTGAGGAGAGTACCGCCCGCGGCGCCTTCTCCAGAAAATCATCCAAAACCATGATTTTACAATTGATTATCAGGTGGACAATATTGTCCTGGGACATTTTCGTCCAGGCTCCTTGACACCCTGTCTGAAGCTTGAACAATATTGTCCATGGGCAAGACTGTCCCACACTTCGAGACTCGCATGCCGGTCCATGGAGAAGACTTCGTCGACCGACAGGAGCTCCTGGCCCAGCTCGGCCAGCTCGCGACGGCCAACCTGCAGGGGCAACCGAGCTGGATCGTGCTCCTTGGGCCACGCAAGGTCGGCAAGACATCAGTCCTGAAGGAGCTTGAGGAGAGAGCGATGGCCAGCACCAATGGCGGCCTCGTTCTGTCCATCGATCTGTTCCAGGTCGACGTCAGCGCTCAGGAAGTTTTCACCGCCCTGGTCGTTCGGTTGTTGGCGGCGGCATGCCGGAGAACTGGTCGTCACGACCTCGCCGGACGCCTGCTTGCCCGGCCGGAACGCCCGAGCGCGGATCTGAGTCACACGATCTCGACAGCTCTCCCCCATGGCTGCACCCGCGACGCACTGGAGATGCTGGAGGTCCTGAGGGGCCGCACCATTCGCAGCGCGGATGTCCAGCGCGCGCTGGACCTCCCCCAACACTTCGCCCGAGAGATGGGAGCTGTCTGGGTCATCTTCGACGAGATCCAGGAGCTCGAGGCGCTCAACAGACAACAGCCCTTCAACAAGCAACACACGGTCTACAGGCTGATGCGCTCCGTGTGGCAGAAGCACACCGATGTCAGCTACTGGGTGACCGGTTCTCAGGTCTCGCTCCTGACGAAGCTCTTCACCGCCCGCCAGTCCCCCTTTTTTGGCCACTTCCGGCTCTACCGCATCGGTCCGTTTGACCACGCCGCGGCGACAGAGCTGCTGCTGGCCCGGCTGGAGCCCGCGTCAGATGCCGCCGAGGCAGCGGCGTTCGCGGTCAGCTCCCTGGGATGCCACCCCTTCTATCTCCAGGTCCTGGGCGAGGAGATGAAGCTGCGGGGGTTGCGGCTATCCGTCAAGGGCGTCAAGGCCACGCTGCAGGAGATCCTCCTCTCGCCAACGGGGCGTCTGGCGTTGCACCTGCAAGGTATCCTCGACGTGGACGCCAGCTCCGGTCAGCAGCGGGCCGTGCTGAGAGCGCTCGCCCGCGGGGAGGCCGGACTGTCTCAGGTCGCGGCATCGATCCCCTCCCTCACGCGCGACATGGTCAACTCCCTGTTGAGAAGGCTCGAGGCGGCGGATATCGCCGAGCGGGCCCCGGGAACTCACCGCTATCGTGTCGCCGATACTGCACTGGCGGCCTACCTGCGAGTCGGCGGGCTGTCATCGGAGCCTTCACCGGTGGTGCTGGGAGACGAGGGCGAAAGGGCCGCGGCCAGGCATCTGCTGAGCCAGGGATTCCGGCCGGTCTATCAGTCCTACCGCTCCCTGGGACCCGCCGACCTCGTCTCTCTCGAGCCCGGTCGTCGCCTGGCGGTCCAGGTCAAGCGAACGCGGCTGCCCGTCTACATCGGCGAGGCGGAGCACAAGAGGCTGGAGGCGTGGGCCAGGGAACAATCGATGACTCCGCTCCTCTGTCAGGTGGACCCGGATGCCCTGACGTCCGTGCGCTACTGGCGCTGGCGCGACGGGCAGCCCGCCGGCAAGCGGATGCGGTTTGACCTGGCCTCGGCGAGTGTTTCCGCGCTTGAGCTTCTCGTCGGGGAGGGAGACGACATCCCGTCCTGATCTGGTCACCGGACCCGGAGCCGGACCCGGTCGCCGGTCCCTCAGGCCCGGACCGCCATCCGCGCGAAGGTGAGCAGGATCACCACGCTCCCGGACAGAGCGGCGGCGTACAGCCCGACGTGAAAGTCGAGCCCCGGCTGGTAGAAGAAGAGGTAGACCGGAACCGCCACGACTCCCGCGGCGAGGATCAGCTGCAGCAGCAACACCAGGCCTGCGAGCCGCCGCTTGGCCGTGCGGATGTAGATGCACACACCGATCAGCAGCGCGCCGCCGGCGCTCGCCGCCCCCAGCCCCTCGATGCCGGAGACCAGCCCCTCACCCAGCACGTGGCGCCAGGGGAGGAACGCGGCGACGAAGGACACGAAGGTGAAGACCAGCCCGATGCGGTCGACGCGGTGCATCCGCGCGTAGACCATCCTCGCCGACTGACCCAGCTGGTCGATCGATTCGCTGAGCGACTCGGCCTCGACGACGGGCTGTCCCCTGCCCGGCTTCCTGGCGGAAGGAACGTTCTGTTGTCGTGCGGCCTTGCGCACCACGCCGGGGATCGACACGTCGACGATCCTGGTGTGGCGGTCTATCTCCGGGTCGGCGTTGACGATGCTGGTGTGGATGCTGGCCTGGGCCCCTTCGCCAAAGGTCCTGCGCTGGGGCGCGGGGGTCGGCTGCCCGGCCGGCGGCGGTGGCACCTCGCCGGTCGAACGCGCCGAGGTGTAGACCTCCTGGCTCCGCCGCGCGATGTCCAGCTCCGGCGCGTCGGGCGGCACGACAGGCATCGAGTCGTCCCACGGGAGGTCGAGGTCGGAGTAGGCCGGTCCGATGCTCTCCCCGCAGTGGGGGCAGGTGGAGGCCGTGTCCTGGACCATGTTGTTGCAGCGGGGACAACGCATCGCGTGGCAAGTATACCGCCACCGCGGGCGGCGCGGCTACATCAGGGAATCGATGCACCGGAGCGCGGCGGGGCCGTCCCAGTCACGCTTGTTGATGAACCGGTGACGTATGGTCCCGCTGCGGTCGATGAGGTAGGTCTCCGGGAACTTGGTGGTGCCGAAGGACGCGGGGACCTTGCGGTCGGGATCCAGCAGGACCGGGATCGATCCGAACCCGTGTTGCTCGAGGAAGGTGCGGACGACCTTCGCCTCCTGGTCCACGCTCACCGTGACCAGGGCGAAATCATCGCGGCGATGGGCGAGCATGCGCTGCAGGCGAGCGATGGAGGGCATCTCCTCGACGCAGGGGCGGCACGAGGTGAGCCAGAAGTTGAGCATCACGACCTTGCCCCGCAGAGCGGAGAGCCTGTGTCGTACCCCCTCGAGGTCCGGCCGCTCGAAGTCGGGCGCCTTGACGCCGAGGGGCTGGGGATCCAGGGCGATGCAGGCCCCGGCGCGCTGCCGCTGTGCGGCGCCGGAGATCGCGGTCAGGTAACGCGCGACCAGCAGCGACGCCCCGGCACAGACCGCAGCCAGCGCCAGGATGTGGGCCAGTCTCATGGATGGTCGGTATCACACCCGGGTGGGTCGCGCCAGCCGAGGGAGAGCCTCCCTTGAAATTCTGGGGGGTTCACGGTATGAGAACCCAACCAGTCAAAGGACGCAGCTGATGACTGACAGCAACGACAGCTCTGCTGGCAGCTCCAGGGCCGCCGCCATCCTGGGGATGATCGTGACCTTTCTGGGGGGCTATGTGCTGGGCAGCATGAGCGCGGGCAGCAAGGCCGCGGCAAAGGACCCGGCCAAGGTCAGCCGCAAGTCGGTCCCGGTCGGCGTGAGCCCGGCACAGGGCCCGGCAGACGCGCTCGTCACCATCGTGGAGTTTGCCGATTTCCAGTGTGGCTACTGCGCGCGGTCGCTGCCCCTGAGGCGGCGCCTGTTCGAGTCCTACGGGGGCCGGGTGCGCTGGGTGTTCAAGCACCTTCCGCTCAGCTTCCACCGTCGGGCGCGAGCCGCCGCGGTGGCCTCCCTGGCAGCCGGGGCCCAGGGGCGGTTCTGGGAGTACCACGACCGGCTGTTCCTCAATCAGGGCAAGCTGAGCGACGAGGAGCTGGTGGGCCACGCCACGACCCTCGGCCTCGACGCTGACCGATTCCAGCGCGACCAGAAGCTGCAGGAGAAGCTGGTCGACGCCGACGTCGCGCTGGCCAAGGAGCTGAAGGTCGAGGGGACGCCCAACTTCTTCGTCAACGGCCGGCACATCATGGGGTCGATCAGCCACTCCAGGCTCGAGCGGATGGTTCGCGAGGAGATCGCATACGCGCAGAAGCTGATGGGCGACGGCGTGAAGCCCACGGAGCTGTACGACGAGCTGACCAGGACCAGGTCCCCCGACGAGGGCAAGAAGGCCAAGGAGGGCGACAAGGCCAAGGAGGGCGACCGGAAGCCGGCCTCCTCCTCCCTGACAGGGCCGTCCGGCGCGCTCCGCCTCGCCGCCCGCTGAGACCCGGCGGCCAGTGTCCCATCGGACCTTCACGCTGCTCGCCCTCGCACTGCTTGGCGCCTCCTGCGTGGAGGGCCGTGTGTTCCAGCTCCAGTACCAGTCGCCGCTGCACGACGGAGGGACACAGACGAGCGAGAGCTTCCTCCAGGGGCAGACCAGCGTCGATCTGCTGTTCGTGATCGACAACACCTACGGCATGCAGCCGGTGCAGAGCGCGCTCGCGGCCGGGATCGGCACCGTGCTGCAGCGGATGGGGCTGGCCCGAATGGACTGGCGTATCGGGGTGATCTCGTCCGACCTCGGCATCGATCCCCACAGCGGCCCGGGCTGCACCGTCCAGGGCGGCGACCGGGCCGAGCTGCAGAGCAAGCCGCGGACTGCGGGCTGCGCGCCCCCGCCCGAGCCCTACATCACTGCCAACAACGTCGCGGACCCCGCCGCCGCCTTCCAGTGCATCGCGCTGCTCGGCAGCGCCGGGTGCGGCTTCGAGCGCCCCTTCGACGCGGCGCTGCGGGCGGTCGATCCGGCGACGCAGCCCGTGCTCAACAAGGGGTTCTTGCGCGACACGGCGCTGCTGATGGTCATCTGGGTCACCAATGAGGATGACTGCTCCGCCACGAACCACCAGATCTACGACCCCGACCTCGTGTCCCTCGGACTCTGGACCAGCTATCGCTGCTTCGCCCACGACGTCGAGTGCAGCGGCAAGGCGCCAGACGGCAGTCTGACCGGCTGTCAGTCGGGCAAGGGGGCCTACCTGCGGCCGGTGAAGCAGGTGGCGGACCAGCTCGGGGCGCTCAAGCCGATGGGGTCGGCGGCCGTGGTCGTGGTGTCGGGCCCTGCCGCGCCCGTGCGCGTCGACCAGGCCGCGGAGCCGAAGCTGCTGCCCAGCTGCTCGGGAACAGGGGGCGTGCAGGCCACCCCCGCGATCCGGCTGCTCGAGCTGGTCTCCCTGTTCGGGCAGGACGGGGCGGCGCTGCCGGTCTGCGGGTCGGACGTGGGACAGCGGCTGGCCGACGCCGTTGTGCAGCTGGGCAGCAGGACGGGTCCCTACTGCCTGCGCCACGCGCTGCACGATCCGGCGCAGCCGGGATGCAGCGTGGTGGTCGCGCCGCCCGGCGGGTTCAAGACCACGGTCCCCCCGAGCAGCGTCGGCTCGCCGGGGTTCCGCATCATCCACCCGGTGAGCCCCGGCTGCCAGCATGGAGCGCTGGTGTTCGACGACGCGGTGACACCGCCGGCGGGGGCGGCGGTCACCATCACCTGCGACTTCGTCTCGAGCACATGAACGGGCCGATTGCGCTGCCGCTCGGTCGGATCCTGCCCGACCGCACCCTGGCCTACCGGGACGGGCTTCGGTTCTGGGCCGGGGCGCAGGGCCTGCGCGCCTCCATCCGACGGACCGGCGTGCTGCAGCCGGTGACGGTCACCCCGGACGAGGGCGACCGCTGGCGCCTGGTGGCCGGGTTCCGGCGGGTCGCGGTGCTGGAGCAGCTGGGCGCGGCCGAGGTGCTGGCACTGCCGGTGACGGGGCCCGTGCCCGAGCTGTTCCTGCGCGCGGTGGAGGAGCACTGCGGTCAACCGCCGAACCTGAGGGAGGTGGCGCGTGCTCTCGACGTGGGGCGCAGGCTGGGCTGGTCGCTGGAGCAGGCGGCGTGCAGGCTCCTGCCCGCGCTGGCCCTGGAGCCGGCGGTCGAGCTCGCGCGGCGCTACCTGGAGCTGCTGGAGCTGCCGCCGACGCTGCTGAGCTTCCTGGTCGACAAGGGCTTCTCGCTCAGGCGTGCACTGCCCTTGTGTCGTCTGACCGCGCAGGAGGCGAGCGTGGTGGCCAAGATGCTGCAGAACCCTGGGATCAGGGGCGGCCGCCAGCTCGAGGAGTCCACCTCGCAGCTGGTCGAGCTCGCCGCCCGCGAGGGTCGGGCCGT
>Ga0180009_10007992_pt1 | contig 10627 bp, 10 predicted proteins | sample OS_PC_MetaG_FD_123537 | JGI IMG/M metagenome (GOLD analysis project Ga0180009, IMG submission 123537) | Groundwater microbial communities from the Aspo Hard Rock Laboratory (HRL) deep subsurface site, Sweden - OS_PC_MetaG | ecosystem: Environmental > Aquatic > Deep subsurface > Groundwater... | reverse complement strand
TGCCCTTGCTTTTGCCTATCCAGTTTTTCTGCATTGTCTTGATTTTTTGCGGCCATTGAAGAGAATCAATTTTATCCAAGAGCTCTGGTGCATAATTTGTTGTTCTTATGAACCATTGACTGAGATGCTTGATTTCCACCTCCGTGTTTTCGTGTCTCCAACATTTTCCATTATGAACCTGCTCGTTTGCCAGGGCAGTATCACACTTCGAACACCAGTTTACAGGTGCTTTTTTCCTGTATGCCATTCCTTTTTCCAAGAATTTCAAGAAGAAATACTGGTTCCACCTGTAATATTCAGGGTCCATTGTCGTAACTATCCTGCTCCAGTCATAGCTTAACCCTATCTGCTTCATCTGCTTTATGTAATTCCTTATGGCCTTTTCAGTGAATATCCTCGGATGTGATTTTGCCTGTATTGCTGCATTTTCAGCTGGCAATCCCAAAGAATCAAAACCCATTGGGTAGAATACATTAAAACCTTTCATCCTCTTGAACCTTGCATAAACATCACCAATTGAATAATTCAGGGCGTGGCCCATATGAAGGCCTGATGCAGAAGGATAAGGAAATATTTCCAGAACATAGAATTTTTTCTTTTTTGGATTTTTCTTAACCTCAAATATTTTTTTCTCTTCCCACCTCTTCTGCCACTTTTGCTCTATTTTCCTGAAATCTGTATTCCTGATATCCGTATTCCTTAAGTCCTCCATATGAGAAAGAAAGGTTGTGTTGTTTTTAAATGTTGTGAGGCTGTCACGTAATCGGCCTGGGATGTATTTTAATAAGGATGTCGTGAGGTGCTTGGGATTTTTGGAGGTGACTACCCCTTTATTTTTTGTGGTCACCTTTTGTATGGGCACGGACTTCTTTATAGATTCGCTTCTTTGTGCCCATATGAAGATATCTGATCTTTTATTAGATCAAGCATCTTTTTGATGTACTCTTTTTTGTTTCCTTTATCATAAAGTTCTAAGGCATCATAATATTCTTCTCTTTTTTCAAAAGGTATGAAAAACATAGGATAACCTTTCTTCATCAAGATAAAATTCATCAATGTCCTTGCCGTCCTACCATTTCCATCTTCAAAAGGATGTATCCATGCAATCTTGGCATGAAGCAATGTTGCTAATTCAAAAGAATGTAATTTATTCTTATTTTTACTATGCCATTTCATTAGATTAGAAATATGGCCTTTAACTTCTTCGTGTTTTGGAGGGACATATGTTGCTCCAGAGATTTGAACATTGAAAAATCTTATTCTCCCTCCAGAGGCCACACCTGTGTTTTTAGTAAGAATCTCATTTATCTTTAACATAAATTCTTGTTTAAAATCTTTTTTGTATTTTTTTATGTATTCTAAACATTCTTTTCCATTTATTGCTTCATTGTAATCTTCTGCTCTAATCCCTGAAGGGATTAGTTTATCTTTTAAAATAAGTGCTGTTTGCCTGAGGGTTAACCTGTTTCCTTCTATAGCATTCGTGTTATAGGTGAATCTAATCATAAAATCCTCATAAGTTTTTTCTTTAATTTTTTTTGAGGTTTTTTTGCTCCAAACATCATAATTTTCTTTTAAATCCTGAAGAAGTTCAGTACTTTCATTTGAGAGATATGCATATCTGTGTTTGTATCTTATTAATCCCTCTTTTTGTAATTGTTTTTCTAAATTAATTATTTCTTTTTTAATTCTTTCTTGTGAAGGTTTTTTGTTTCCAAGATATACTCTTTTTTTCCTCCATTTATTCTGAGAAACCCTTGTATTCTTAGTTAGATAAAAATATTCTTTGTGATTTCTTTTAATAATCTCCAGATAGGTCATATAGAATGTATGGGCACATGGGTATATAAACCTTTCGCCAATTTGTGCCCATAAAAGAAGTGGAATATATCTGCATGGGGGGTTACATGCCACTTTGTGATGATTTATGTATTTTTAGTGCAATCATAATATCTTTGTTTTATACTTCTTTTCTATCTCAAAGGTGATTTTCCTTGCCTTTTCTAATGCTTCGGGAAGCATAAATGTTGAAGCCAAATCTCTTTTTATTTTATCAAATGTTTTTTGGGGGTTGTTCATTTTTTTGTATAAAAAATCAAATTTTGTAAAATGAGCGAGATTATCTGCAGAAGCTACGATCTTTGCTTCTATTGTTTTTGGTTCAGGATGTCTGCTACTCCTATGTGCTTTGATACAATGGATTATCTTTTTAGTTTTGGAGTTATCAAACGCTATAGAGTCTAAAAATTTTTGTGTTTTTTTAGCAGAAGCAATATTATGGTCTTCTTGTTCATAAGGTTTTATGGACAATGGGTGGGTGATGTCATGCAACCAAGAACTTATTTCAACAACTTCCTTGTCTGCTTTGGGATAAAAATTGCATAACCATAAAGCTTCTTTAACCACCGCTTTTATATGGTGTTTAATAAAATAATCTGGTAGATTAGATTTTATCAGGCTCATTATTTTGTTTTTTAGTTTTCTGTCCATCTTTGAGTATGTTCAAATCCCCAAGGGGGTATAAAAGCGCACGGAGGGACTCGAACCCCCGAATGACCGCTCTGCAGGCGGTTCCCTTAGCCGCTTGGGCACGTGCGCATAAACCTTTTCAACATAGGTGAATTATATATTTCACCAATTCTTTGTTCGTTTGAACTCACAAAGGAAAGGTTTATCATCCCCAAAACTTTCTAAGCTCGGCGTTGCCTCGCAAAGAGCTAAAGCCCTTTAGTTCAATGGGGGTAATAGCGGGCCCGATGGGACTTTCATCAACGCTTTCTCTTTTGTGAGCGAAGCGAACCATACTGGTTTCTCTTTTGCTGCGGTGGCTTTCTTTCCTTCAGGTTTCCTGAAGGCTCGGTGAACTTGTTCACCCCTGTCTCAAAAGAAAGGGTCGACTTTGAACCCACGACCTTCTGCTTAGAAGGCAGACGCTCTATCCAAGCTGAGCTACGGGCCCTCATAAGGTTTTAAAGAATAATCTTATTTTTAAAACTTACTAAAACAAGAATAAAAAAGAAAAAAGAAGGTATTACCTTCTTGTCAAGATTACAATCAATAACACTACCAACACAACCAATATCAGCACTCCTACCACTAAGGCAGTTGCACTATTACTCAAGTTTCTCCAGAATGAACCCCATGTTGTTGTTGGCTTGTAGGTTGTTCCACCAGTTGGCGTGGTTGTTGATTCAACTTTCACATTTATGTTTTTTGATGCAATTAGTGAAGAGCCATCTTTCACATTGATTACTGCAACATAATCCCCTGCACCTGTGTCAATATTCACATTCACATATGCGTATGTTGTTGCTTCTTGTCCTGCACTAAGTGTTGCCTGCTGCGTGACTGATTCTCCCCATCCAGTTGCCATAACTTCTACAAAATATGTTTTTGAGGTTGCTTCATTGTTCTTTACTGTGAAAGGAATTGTCAAGACACTTCCTGCATTTATGGTAAAACTCGTCTTTGGTGCATTTATTGTTGCTCCTGATCCTTGTGCCTGGCAGGATTTCAATGTCAAGGTACCCATCTTGGATTTTGAAGACTTGCCGTCCCTGAAATAAACAAATGCTTCGACTGGGTGTTCTCCTTCAGAAGCGTCTTTTGGTGTTGCAAAGGTGAAAGTTGTAACCATATCATTATCATTGCCACTATAATCATCCAAATCAAATTTTGATGACTGCTGGTCTATGCCAAGTGAAGGTGCACTCAACCTTATGTAAACATCATCTTGGTCTTTTTCACCGATGTTCAAGACACCCACCTTAAAACTGACTATGCTCCCGCAAGATGCTATTTGTGGGGCAATATCAAATGAGTCAATTATGACATCATAATTATTCCTCTTAAAATCAAGCCCAACGCTGTCATAATTGCAGTCCTCATCCTCATTTCCATCATCATATGCCTTGATATAGAGCATATATGTGTCATCAGTATCCAAATCCTCGTCTGAAGGTATTTCGAGATTCAATTCAAAAGTTTGTTTCTTGTCTTCTTTTACCTTTTCTGAATCTGATTCTACGCTTGCAACTTCCTCATCAGTGTCAATATTATACAGGATGGCTTCAACAATCACGTCATAGTCGTCGCTGCCTTCATTTTTAACATCGACCTTTATCTCGATGGTATCTCCTGGCTTGAAATCATCTCCGTCATTAGGTTCGTCAATCTCAACTCTTATGTTTCCTACTGTAGGTCCACTTATGAAATCACCATCACTTACCCTTCCGTCACTGCAGGTTTGTGGTTCAACATCAATCTCAATATTGAATGTGGATGTTGCGGTTGTTCCAGTGGTTATGTCCACAGTGCCAGTGTATTTATCAATGGTCATTCCATCTGGAATTAATGTAGTTACTGTAACTGTCTTTGTCTCTCCAGTTTTGATTGTGCCTATTGATGCAACATCAAAAGTGATAAGATTTTCGTCAGTATCCTCAAAATCCCCTGTTATGGTTAATGTTGGGGTATATGGGATGGAACCAGTGTTTTTTATTGTAAAAGTGTTGCTTATTTCTGAATCCTCAGGACCTGAGAATTTCAGTTTATTGCCATCAAGGCCTGATACTGTTATTCCTCCAACAGGATTCACGTTTAGAGTATAATCCATTGTATCCTTGTTAGCTGCATTAGATGCATCCTGAGCAGTTATTGTTGCCTTGTAAACTCCTGATAAAGTGATAGGAAAATTCACATTAAAACTAACTGTTTGCTGAGCACCTGCATCAAGAGTTATGCTTGATATTATTGGTGCGGGCATCTTATAACTGTTGTCTGTGATATGCATCAATTCCGTGCTTTGGAAAATAATTGTCCTTGAGTCTGTTGCGTGCTGGTTTTCTGCTGTAAACGAGACTGTTACTGTGGTTGATGGATTTCCTGACGGGCTGGTCGGAGTCCTTATGTCTATGTCTGCTGCATAGGCCAAATTAGCACTTGCTCCAAGTAGAAAAAAGCTTAGAACAAGTACGACAAATAATTTTATTGTGTTCATGGTTGTTTCCCCCTTGTGTTCTTGTTAGTATTATCTAATCTGTAACCTCTTTTTATAACATCACTTAATTTATAACCTCTTTCGTGATTGTTATTGGTGATTGTTATCATTTTGTAGTTAGAAAAATATATAAAGCTTTCCATTAGATTTTTTTGATTTTAGGGATTTAGAATGGGGGGTTTAGTTCTTTATCACCATCCAAGCAGATGAAAGACCTATTATTGTTCCTGCGATGATGTCACTGGGGTAATGGGCGCCAATATAGAGCCTTGAGAGTGCGATTATCAGGACTAGGATGAGCCAAAGAGGTTTTAATTTTGGGTATATCTTGTTAAGGTAAGGGAGTGATACAAAAGCTGTTGCAGTATGCCCGCTTGGAAAGGAAAATCCGGATTGTGAGATTACCTGGTTTTCTGGTCTTGGGACCATAAATAAGTATTTCAGAACTGTTGTAATAGTGATTGCTATGGCAAATGAGAGCAAGTATTTTGGCAGGTGCTTTTTTTCTGTTATGAACAAAAGTATTATCAGGACGATAAGAATTATGAACCATTCTGTAAAATTTCCTGTGGTGAGCATAACAAAATTCAGGAAATCCATTCTTATGCTCTCAAAAAAATTTAGGATGGATTGGTTAAAGATGAAACTGAGTGGAAACAGGATTAAAAGAATTAAAAGGATTATGCTTTTTTTCTTTGTGTTGGTGTGCTTCATGGTATCAATGATTAATAAACTTCAACAGGATATCCGCAATTGTAATCAGAGGTCATACAATTATAGCAACAGGCCCTCGGGTCTGGGAAATATCTTAAACAATTGTAAGGATTGCTGGTTCCTTGGAAGCAGGCATAAAGAGAAGGTGGGGAAGGATTGCACACCTCATAAGTTTTGTAACAATTAGCAGTCTGGTAATCCCCTCTTAGGTTGTATGCTGGCTTGCAATTGCATTTGTTAAAGTAGCAGGCATAACCAGGAACGCGGGCATAAGTTGCTGGATTTGAATTGTCATTGAAAGAATAACAACAATCAGCGTCCTTGTTGCAAGATTCTCCATCCAAGGAACATCCTGGCTTGCAGACATAAGTTTCATCTGCTTCTTCCACAGCATTAAATCCTGCTGCACAACCAATACAAACTCCGGCATCAGAATGTGTTATACTGCACCATCTGTTTCCTTCTTTATAATTATAATAAGAAGGGTCTGCCATTCCTGAAGAAAAACACCCATCTTTGTATGTTCCAGTTGGAACACCTCCTGCACCTAAACAGGTCAAGATGCATTTTCCTTGTTCAGAATCCCAGCCATACCCATAATTGCATTTGACACAGATGCAACGTTCTGGTTCACCTTCCAAGGAAGTTGATGATGTTGTTTCTCCTAGTTGTGCGTTTGGATAAGTTTGGTAAGGGATTGAGACTCCTGCAGAGAGTGGGAATGAATAATCAAAACTATAACACGCACCGCCACTTCCTGTTGTGCACGGGCCAGAAGAATAAGGGGTTATGCATTGTCCGGTTGTGTGAATACAAACTTGACCAGAAGAGCATCCTTTATAGCATTGTTGACCACATGCATCTTTTCCTTGGCCGCATATTCCATTGTAAGGTATGCACGCCCCACTAGAACAAGAAGGTATCACCCAATAAGCATATAAGTTATCATAACTGCAAATTTCATTGCAGTGAGTTTGTCCTAAATCATATACTGAACACCAGCTAAGGCATTCAAGAGAAGAGAGTGGCAGCAGGGATGTTGAGTTTGAAGAAAAAAATATTAAGAGCAAGAAAAATACTAATATCATCATCTCTTTTTTCAGTCTCATTTTTATGGTTTTAATCTTCTTAGTGTTCTTTGGTTACAACTTCTTGGAGTTATTGGTATTTGCGTGATTGTTGTTTTGAAGGTGAGATTGTGAGTTGCGGTGTTTTTGTTGATGTTTGACATGTTAGGGTGATTTGCTTTTGGTGGTTGTTTTTTGTTTGTGTTTTGTGATTGTTGATAATGTTAAAATCTTTTTTGAGGTGTATGGTTGCGTCCTGTGATGTGGATTGTTTGCGTCTTGTTTGGCGTGGTTTGTGTTTGTTTGTTGTGGTTGTTAGTTTTTCCCTGATTATTTATGATAATAACTATCTGATAATAGACTGATTAAGGTGTTGTCCTGAGCATTGTTCTTGGGAAAGGAATTGCGTCTTTTATGTTATCTAATCCGCATATCCAGGATACTACTCTTTCCACCCCTAACCCATACCCGCTATGGAGCACAGAGCCATATTTCCTCAGGTCAAGATAAAATTTGTAATTCCTTGGATCCTCCTTGTCTTTTTTTAGTGCTTTTTCTATTTCTTTTATGTCAATGTCCCTCTGACTTCCGCCTATTATTTCACCATATCCTTCTGGTGCAAGCATATCCATACATAGTGCTGTTTTTGGGTCTCTTGGATCGCTTGGCTTGTAAAAAGCCATTATCTCCTTTGGATAATTCGTGACAACAACAGGGGTGTCAAAATGTTTCATAAGCTTGTCTTCTTCTATTGTCCTAAGATCTTTGCCCCAAGAGACATTTAAGTTTTCTTTTTCTTTTAATATCTTAAGTGCCTGTGTATAAGTGATTGTTGGGAAGGGTTTTTGTATGGAAGACTGGAGTTTTTTTATGTCCCTGCCGAGGATGATTAGTTCTTCCTTGTTTTGGTTCAAAACCTGCTGGATTATGAATTTAACTTCGTCTTTTGCAACCTGCGCCAATTCTGGCAGTTCCATCCAAGCTGCTTCCATTTCTGCCATCCAGAATTCTGACAGGTGTCTTGAGGTTTTTGATTTTTCTGCCCTGAATGTTGGGCCCATATTGTATATCTTTTCTAATGCAAAAATTCCTGCTTCTGCATATAGCTGCCAAGTTTGTGAGAGGAATGTTTTTTGGTTGTAGTAATTTACTGAGAAAAGTGTTGAGCCACCTTCGCATTGTGTTGGCTGGAGTATGGGTGCATCAAATTCATAATATCCTCTTTTCCTGAAGAACTCGTGGATTGCTCCGGTTACAGTGCTCCTGATTTTCATTACTGCCGTGAGTCTTCTGCTTCTTAATGCCAAGTGCCTGTTGTCAAGCAGAACCTCAGTGCTTGCATCTTTTGTGAGCGGGTATTTTTCTGCAAAATGAACTACTTTCAGGTTCTTGACCTGCACCTCATAACCAGTAGGTGCCCTCTTATCTTCTCTTATTGCCCCAAAAATCTCAACCGAACTTTCAACAAGAAGTTTTTCTGCATCTTTCCAAAGTTTTGCTGGAACAGAATCCCTGTCAATAATGCACTGAATAATTTCTGATGAGTCCCTGAGAACAAGAAACCTTTTCTGGTTTGAACCCCTTTCCCTGTAAACCCATCCCCGTATTGCAACCTCCCCTTTTCCTTTTTTTATTGCTTCCCTGATTGATGTGAATTTTGTTGATGTGGATTTCATGCTTTAAAGGTTGTGAATTTAGGTATTTAAGTTTGTTGTTTTTTGTGAGGATACAACAGGATAAAAGCAAGGAAGCAGGCAGGGGGGTTTTTAGAAGAGTTTATAACTATCATTTAAACTTCTATTAAAAAGATGACAATGATAAAAATAGGTTACCGCCAGGAATGCAGACAGGAACAAACCCTCCGAATTGAGCAAAAGCAAAAGGTAAACATGCGTTGCCTTGCGAGATTAGAGTACTTGCTTTTGTTAAATAAAAGATTAAAACACCGTGTATTCCCGGGTGCGTTAAGAGGGTGGGAGGGTTTACAGAGCGCCCATAAAGTGCTTGTGGATCGCAATTCTTCTGGTGTCCTTATAGGGGGTCTATCAGAGAAATTGTGGAACCCGGAAGTAAATAAAGAAGATTTATATAACTCTAAGGATGTTGATGTTTTAGTTCTTGATAAAAGTTTTGAGTTATCTAAAAAATTCGAGTTTGGGATTGACTGGTGGACACCAAAATCTGAAAGAATAACCTTTAGATTAGGTGGGGGTAAAGTGGAATACATAAAGTGTGAATGGTTGGAGAACGGGCATGGAATACCTCTTTCTTTTGGAGTGGATAAAAAACATCCTCTTGATCCTGGTTTATACATCCCAAACAGAGAGTGGATTGTTAGAATGAGGGAATATGAATCAGATGCCCATATCGATTATGGGAGAGTTGAGGTAAACTTTGATGGTGATACTTTTGAAAAATTTAGAGATTTAGTAAGGGGGAGGATGAAAGATAATCTTCCTGATTTCATTTATCAAGAATTTCAAGGCCACATTCCACTTCCTGAATGTTGCTTAGATGATTCCATTGATTATCCAGCGGAATTAATCAAATTTGATTTGAAAATACTAAGAGGCATAAACGGGTTTAAAGGAAATTGGTTTTAGAAATGCAGAAAAAATAGAAATATTTATATAGGGATCATTCATTCTTATTGAATAAACATTCACTTTAAATGAAGATGATTCCAAAAAATACCACTAAGTTGCTTAGGTTTTTAATAAGAAACATTGAGAGATATGGTTATAACATTAATCAGATATCTAAGTTTCTAAAGATTAGTGTGGGAAGTTCTTTTAAAATCCTTAAAGATTTGGAAAGGAATAAGATAGTTACTGCCCAAAGTATAGGTAATGCAGTAAATTATAATCTTAATCTTGATAATCCTGAAACTGTAAAACTATGCGAATTGTTAATTCTTGAAGAAAGAAGAAGATTGGAGGGTTATGCTAAACTGTACAGCGAATCTCTTCGGGAATTTGAGGGGGCAGAATTAATTATCTTATTTGGCTCAATCTTGACAAAAAAAGAATTTAATGATGTTGATGTTTTATTTGTCACAAACAAATCTAAAGAAGTAAATGAATTCTGTTTAAAATTATCAAGAATAAGAACCAAGCCAATCGTTCCATTGATACTAAAAAAAGTGGATTTAATTAAGGAATTAAAAAATAGAAAAGAAGTAATCTTATCCTTAATCAGGGAAGGTATAATCTTAAAAGGGGAATCTGTATTTGTGAAGATAATTAAAAATGTCAAAAAATAAATCGCGATTAGACTGGTGCCTATCTAATGAGAACAGGTTGAAGAGAATACCCATTAATAACTTAAAATCAAAAGAGCATATCGAAAAAGCAAAACATAATCTTTTAGCAGTGGATTTTAATATTAAAGGTGGTTTTAATGATTGGGCAGTTTCTCAAGCTTATTATGCTATGTATCATGGGTTGTTAGCGATTTTATACAAATTCGGATATGAATCCAAAAATCATGAATGCACCATAAGTGCAGTTGAGCATCTTATTGACACAAAGAAAATAAAATTGGATATAGAAGATGTGATGTTTATACGAACCACGGAACAGATGAAAATGCAAGATGCTAAATCTTTAAGAGAGGAGTTTCAGTATGGGACAAGGACAGATATAGACAAGGAAATACTAAACAGTCTTGTTAAGAGAGCAAAGGAAATTGTTGAGAAGATTGAGTTTGTTTTATCAGGGAGTTAAGTTTATTAGGGAGTTAAATCTTAGTGCAACATTGCGAAAAGGAACCGAAGAATAGGATTCTTATGTTATTTTATCCTGCTTTTTTTGGCTTCTTCTTCCATTTTTTCAAGCCGGTCATAGTA
>Ga0180009_10007991_pt1 | contig 10628 bp, 9 predicted proteins | sample OS_PC_MetaG_FD_123537 | JGI IMG/M metagenome (GOLD analysis project Ga0180009, IMG submission 123537) | Groundwater microbial communities from the Aspo Hard Rock Laboratory (HRL) deep subsurface site, Sweden - OS_PC_MetaG | ecosystem: Environmental > Aquatic > Deep subsurface > Groundwater... | reverse complement strand
CTTAACCAGCGGAGCAAATTCTGCGCCAATGCCCTGGTGTTCAACACAGGAACGGGGGCTGCGCTTTTATAACAAACGGTACAGCCCATTGGCTGGCGCATTTGTACCTGAGCGCAAAATCTTATGTTGATAATTTGTATTTATTTGTTATCTTAGTGCGGGTATTCGCCAAAAGGCTGTAGCGTTGGGCGTTAGACAGCATTTGAACGCACTTAAAAAAATCTTGCAAACTTGTAACTATTTACTTATCTTTGACGTTACTAACTTGAAACATAACTATGATTATATCTTTTGGATCTAAAGAAACCGAAAAGGTATTTAATGGTGAACGAGTAAAAGGTGTTCCATTAGAAATACAAAAAACTGGCAGAAGAAAACTAAGAATGCTTAATAACTCTCAAAACATAAAGGATTTAACTATGCCTCCTTCAAGCAAACTTGAGAAACTTGGAGGAGATTTAAAGGGGTTTTATAGCATCAGAATTAATGATCAGTGGAGAATAATATTTCAATGGAAACCAGCTCAAGCAAGTAATGTTAAAATAATTGATTATCACAAATAACAATAAAAATGAATAAGCTACCTAACATTCATCCTGGAGAAGTATTAATGGAAGAATTTCTTATTCCTTTAAATATCTCTGCTTACAAGCTTTCAAAAGAAATTGGTATTCCTCAAACCAGAACTTCTGAAATATTGAAAGGTAAAAGGAGGATAACTGCGGATACTGCCTTACGTTTAAGTTACTATTTTGGCAATTCAGCTAAATTCTGGCTTGGACTCCAAGATGATTACGACCTGGAAGAGGAAAAAAACAAAAAGGAAGATCAATTTAAAGAGATCAGGAAATTTAATGAAAACGCTGCCTAACAGCTGGTCAAAACCAATAAGCTAGGGCATCTGTATCTAAAACATTAAAACTATATACAAAAGCAACTTAGATATTTATTAAATTAGTGCGGTATGACCGCATACTGGCCATACCAGCGGAACGTTATGCCGCATGCTGAATAGCTTTGAAACTTGTAATAAAATACTTGAATGATACACTTTTTTAATATACTTTTGTAGTATAAATAATTAGTAAAATGAAAAATGTATCATTAAAAATTGAAGACTCGATTTTTGAAGAGACCGAAAAAATTCTTTCCAAAATTAAAAAACCTCGAAACAGATATATAAACGAGGCGATTGACTATTACAACAGGTTACAGAAGAGAAATTTAATGGAAAAGAAACTTAAGAAGGAATCAGAAATAGTGATGAATGATTCAATGGCTGTTTTAAAGGAATTCGAGGAGATAGATTATGCAAACTAAACAATTCGAGATTTGGATTGCAGACTTAAATCCAAAAATTGGAACAGAACCAGGGAAAACCAGACCAATTGTTGTTGTGCAGACAAATTTGTTGAATAAAGTTCCCCATCCTTCAACCCTAATATGTCCAATTACAACGAATGTAAAAAAGGATTCGGAAATATTAAGAGTGCACTTACAAAAAGGGACAGGAAATTTACTCCAAGACTGTGATATAATGATAGATCAAGTAAGAGCAATAGATAATAATAGACTAATAAAAAGGACCGGGAAATTACCGAAGGAATTGAGTGATATTATCAAAAATAACTTAAAAATTCTATTTGACATTGAATAAAGCACGACGGCATCACAGCAGGTATACACAAGTTTAACTGAGCAGAAAAATAATTTCGCATAAAAATTCCTTATCTTTGTATAAAGCGATAAAACATGGATTTACAAACAAGAAAACTAAACTTCATTCAAGAGTTCCTGAGGCTTAAAAATGAAGACCTGATAAATAAACTCGAACACCTTTTAAGATCAGAGAAGCAGAAGCAATTTGAAGAAAACATAAACCCTATGAATCTTGATGATTTCAATGAAATGATTGATGCAGCAGAAAGAGATTCGAAAAATAACAATGTAATTCCAGCTAGAGATCTTAAAAAGGAAATTGATTCATGGCAGTAAAAATCTTCTGGACAGAAACAGCAATAAATCAATAAAAGACATTTTTGACTTCTATAATAAAAAGCGAACCTAAAGGTTGCCAGGAAAATAACGAAGAAGATCGTTGACAGAACCATCCAACTAGAAAAAAATCCTAACAGCGGACAGATAGAACCTCTTCTTAAACAAAGAAAACTCAATTACAGATATTTAGTTGAAGGTAATTATAAAATCATCTACTGGGTTGAAGATAACTATGCAAAGATTGCCAGTGTCTTTGATTGTAGGCAAAACCCAGTAAAAATGAAAGATATTTAATAAAACCTGTGTATAACAATTAAGCGTTCTGGCTGTGCGCAGCACAAATCCTGAACGTCCCAATTTGCCGGGATTGAACGATCTGTCCCGACTTGGCGGGCAACCGGGGTCAATACTTATGGGGATTGATTATCAGCAAAATGGGGATTTGGGTATGTAAAAAAAATGAGATATTTACGCTAAACGTTTAAAAAGAATTTATCTTTAAATCTGAAAAATTAAATAATATGAGAAATATTTTACTTCTCAGTTTATTGCTAATGCTTTCTGCTGGCTTCAGCCATGCCCAATGTGGCATGAACGAAGTTGAAGTGAAAGCTGTAATTGCTACCGATGACTGGGGCGAAGAAACTTCCTGGACACTCTCAGATTTAATGGGTACTGTTTTGATGCAAGGAGGCCAGGGAGGTGTTTATGCTGGTAATACAATCTACTCAGATAGCATTTGTATTTCGGTGAATTGTCCGGTATTTTTTGAGATTTATGATACATATGGGGATGGAATTTTAGCCCCGAACGGTTATACACTTTATTTGGACGAAGCTATTGTAGCGAGTGGAGCCAATGATATTGAATATTACAAAATTGACACTGTCAATTGCTCGTTTGTTTGTGATTTAACTCTCACTGTACTGAATTACCTGCAAGGACACATCAGCGGAACCATAACACCATCGACTGACACTCTGATACTAGCAAAAAATGTCTTTCGTTATTTCCCGGAATGTTTGGCAGAAAATGAAGACATGATATTACTTGCTCTAAACGTAGTTCAAGATTATGATGCTCAGATTGGTGCTCTTTTTACAACCCCCAACACCCAAAACGGTATTCCAAAAGACACTGCAGCTGCTCCAGGTTTGGATTTAGAACGAGCAATGATTGCACTACAGCAGGGTATGTTCGATTATATTTTCGTGCCAGAGGTTTATGTAGATTACCCTGAGCACATAAATGGCTTTAAGTATAACTCTTGCTTCAATTTTCCTGGATATGTTGACCCACCGGTTGATTCAACGCTTAGCTATTCAGTATTGATCCGGGCCAATTTTGAAGATCCGGATGGGATGAACCCATACTTTGAAATTAACGGAGATGGAACCGAGCATGCCCTTCGTCCCACAGGTCTTTATTTAGCTCCAGGTAGCGTAGCCAGCGTATCGGTTCCTGCCAGCCTCATTGGACAGGACTATTATGTCCGGGTGGGTTCTCATGAATGGGATCTAACTGACAAGTGGATCTTTAAACGACTGGATAGGATCTCAAAAAAATTCCCGATCGACTCAACCACGATCAGAGTATTCAATCCTTTGGGAGGCGCCATTTCAATTCTTGTTCCCTACGGGGCTTCCCAGGGAATTGTAGAGGTCAGTGTAAACAACTGCGTGGAATGCCCCTTCTTTTCCATGAAGTCCTTCTATCAGTCGCCCGACTTCAATGCCGAATTGAATAAGCCGGGACCATGGGCTGTGTTCGAAACCGACAATGTAATGTACACCATTCCAAAACATTCCATCATACCGGGTCAGTATGATCTTATGCAAACCTTACTGGATTGGGATGATGCTCTTAGGGGTATCAATTCCATTATGGCCAGACAGATCATTCCAGACAAGCACAATTTGTACATGATCGCAGATTTAATTATCAGTGGAGGCGCGTTTTCGATCGGATACCCGATGTCCAACACCCCGCTTGACTATATCAATGTGCCGGGCCCCGCCTACTTCATTGACGGTCCGGGCCCCAATGATGAAGTCAACTTTCATGAATACGGACACGCCTTGAAGATATCCAAATTTCCTGGCGAGGTAGAAGCATTGGTCAATTTTCCATATATAATGGCCATGAATTATGGGTTAAACTTAGAACTGAATGAAGCCGTTAAATATAGTTTTGTTCCTAATACCTATGACATCGACAAGACCATAACCCACAGGTTGGTATCCAACAGTTTTGGGTTTGAGAGGGATATTACAGACTCAACAACAAACGAAGTAAGGTATCAACACAGAGGTTATGGCCACTACTTTGAAATTGTAAATCTGTTTGGTTGGTGCCCGCTTAGAAATTTTTGGAAGCAGGAATTCATTGATTTTGAAAACGGGATCAATCATGGTATTAATGACCAGGACATTGATAGCAGAATTCTCAGGATGTCCATAGCTGCTCAGCAAGACTTACGGCCCTTGCTTCATGTTTTTGGAATTCTTCCACAAGATCCAATTGCATTACAAGACTCCATTGAATATTATAATATTCCAGCGTCTCTGATCCTTTATGACAGAATGCAGGAGTACTTCAATCTAATCCCGGCAAACAATGCTGCATTCATTGAATATGCTCTATTTGTCTATCCGGATCTTTACACGAATGGTCCTTCAGCCAATCCGGATTACGGTGTAGGATGGCACTACCAAAAGTCACTGACCTATAATATGGCCGAAGCAGAGCAGAGAACGGAAATACTCCAGAATATTATTGACCTGTATTACCCTAATGGCCAACCTCCCAATAATGGCAATCCGGAAGTATGCTGCTTACTTGATACTCTCATAATAAACCTTGTTGGTGAAGAGATAATTGTAACAGGAGGAACACCGCCCTACGAAATCACTATTGACACAACAGGAAGCTATTTAACTGTAACGGTGATGGATTTTGACAGCTGTATATCCACTGCTCAATTCATAATCACTGATATATCAAAAGTGATCACAGAGGGCTTATGTATTTTCCCAAACCCAACAACTGGCATAATTCAGATAGATTTTGGCACGCTTCAGGACCAGGTCACGATCTCAACTATGAATCTGGCAGGAAAGCTGATCAAGTCTCAAACAATGGTAACCACTAAATTCGTCAGTTACCGGCTTCCCGAAACTGCTGGGGTTTACATCATAAATATCACTTACACTGATGGTAATTATCAATCTTTTAGGGTAGTGAAAGAGTAAAAACTTTTGCCAACAATTAAGCGTTCTGGCTGTGCGCAGCACAAAGCCTGAACGTCCCGACTTGTCAGGATTGAACGACCTGTCCCGCCTTGGCGGGAAACCGGGGTCAATAATTATGGGGATTGATATGAAATTGGATTTACTAAAAAACCTATCCTAAAGCCAAAGCAGCAGCTTTCGCTTTATAAAACGTTAATAAACTGAGACGCCGGAAATTGCTTTTGAATTTGATTAAGAACGTTTTGTCGGGGTGGTACACGGCCTTTAAACAAATAAAGGGTAATCAACCGGCCTTTTCGGCAACAAAGACACTAATGCCGGATGCGCACAAATGCCCGGGGCAAAATATGCATGGCAAATCTGCGTAATCTGCACCCATTTACTTTACATTCTTTGAAACCCTTATCCAGCGGAGCAAATTCTGCGCCAATGCCCTGGTGTTCAACACAGGAACGGGGGCTGCGCTTTTATAACATACGGTACAGCCCATTGGCTGGCGCATCTGTACCTGAGCGTAAAATCTTATGTTGATAATTTGTATTTATTTGCTATCTTAGTGTGGGTATTCGCCAAAAGGCTGTACCGTTGGGTGTTATGTTAAATTGGCAGATTTAGAAGATGACATTGATTTTTCCCAACTTTTTCAAAGCATAAAAGCTGAATCTGAACAGCAACTAAAAGAAAAAGCACTGCGAAATAAAAGAATTAATAACAACCTTCTTAGCGTAAAAATCGATGAATAAAAATAGGAAAGCAGAAATAATCCCTTCCAAAATGGTTGATTTGGTATATACAATCCGTAATCAACGTGTAATGCTTGACAGGGATTTGGCTCAAATATATGAAACTGAAACAAGGAAAATAAATCAACAGGTGAAACGTAATGAAGCTCGATTTGGTGAGGGTTTTTCTTTTAAATTAAATGAGCAAGAATTTCAAGACTTAAGGGAAATCTTGAAATCACAAAATATGATCTCAAATTGGGGTGGTGTTCGTTATCCTCCGCGTGCTTTTACCGAGAAAGGAATTTATATGTTGGCTACTGTGTTACGGTCACCAATGGCCGATGAGGTCGCCAAACACATCATAAATACTTTTACTGAAACCAAAAAGATTTTGGCGGAAAACAAACATTTAAAGAAACGTATTGAACAGCTGGAGAAAGAAGCTTCGGCGAAGAATAGGGTTATTAAAACTTTACAATTAATTGCAATTGAATTAAATAAGAAATCTTGAGATCACAAAATGTGATTTCAAGTTAAAACAATACAATGGAAAATAAATTGGCATACGAAAATAGAATCATAGCATTTGTAGATATATTAGGCTTTCAGACTATACTGAATAAAACACAATTGAAGGATGCAGATGGAGGATTAGCTGATAATGAGAGTTGTATTTTCGATTTAAATAAAACTTTTGAACGCATCTCTGACCTGATGGGGGCTGAAGAAGAGCCTGAGGATGCAGTTCCATCCAGGCAAGTGACTCAGTTCTCTGATGCTATTGTAATATCTTTTAAAGTAGCTGAAAGTGAAAAGGAACTTCGATATTTATTTGAAGAGCTTTTATTTTTGCATATCGAATTGCTAAGACAGGAAATTCTCATAAGGGGTGGTATTGCATATGGTCCTTTAATACATACAGGTAAAGTACTTTTCGGGCCTGCAATGGTTCAGGCATATAAAGTTGAAAGCCTGGCAGCCAACAGCCCAAGAATAATTTTGCCAAAAAGTTTGACGGATATAAATAGTAAAATAAGTGAGAATATAAAAGGACAGGCTCAAAAGCTGGATGACCTGATAACCCTGGATGAGGATGACTTTTATTACCTCGATTATTTTGATAAATGCCAGAAGCCTGAACTGAACCTGTTTGTTAATGATGCTGAGTACATAAACCACCTTAAACAAACAAAAGAGGTAATACTGAAAGGATTAAAAAATATCCAGCCCAATATATACAACAAATACGGTTGGATGAAAACAAAGTGGAACCGGACAATCAAAAACAACCAATCTGCTAATCGTTTAGAATTACTTGTTAAAGAAAAAAGAAATGAATTACATGACTTTTTTAGCAATGCTAAACCAATCAAATCTTCAATGTAATCCTTATGAGTGTGTGGAAAGGATTTCTATTGACTGAAATAACAACAAGAATTGGCGATAGCTTACATGGCATTCCAAACTATTACACATAATGAAAAACCATATATCCCGAAAGTTTTAGGTACTAAGTCGTACAACAACACACAAGTAATTGGACAGCAAGTGATTAATTAAGCATGAGTACATTTAATAAAAATATCAGAAGCTTGACAGGTAAGTGCGTTGAAATGCTCAACGCCTCATATACTGAGCTGTCAACAATTTTATCAAGATTAACGATCGTTTTGCTTTTTCTGGCAGTTATTCCTGCATGTTTTTCCCAGGAATATTTTACTGCCGAGCAATGGAATTTCAGGATCATAAAGATCAGTGAACCCTATGTTTTCCAGGATGAGATCACCAGTTATACAGCCAGTTTCAATCTGGGCAACCGGGATATGCTGTTGCTGGAAATCTATCCTCGCGGCAGGGATTGTTTCAACGACAGCCTGTGCCTTATTATTGAGACCGAGCGCATCCTGGAAGATATAAAGAACCAGGATCGAAAGCGGTTTGATGGTTTGGAGAGACAGGACATGGAATTTCGGGTGAAGAACGGATTTAATAGTTCCCGTCACATTTACGCTTCAGCTTCGGAACATGCAGTTATTGATCTGTACCTGACGGAGGGGTTTGTGTATGCGCTTTCGTTAACAACAAAGCAGGATCCCTCGGCTTACATTGACGATATGGATTCGTTTGAGTTTCTGCGGGAACTAAAAGACCATGGCGCTCGCAAACAGGAATTCCAAAGGAAGAAAGATGCTATTGGGCCTTAGCAGTGGTAATGACTTTTCTTACACGGTACGGTTTTTTTTGCTGGGATTCGTAGTAAGTGCGCATCAGTATTTCAATCACAATACCGATCGTGATAAGTTGAATTCCGGCAATTAGCAGTATAAGTCCCAGGATAAGGAGTGGTTTGCCCCAGATATCGTATCCGAGAATTTTAAGAATAAGGAGGTATACATTGATTCCCAAACCACCCAGGAACAGGATAAGTCCGAAATTTCCGAAAAGGTGCATGGGTTTTTGCATGTATTTTTTAAAAAACAAAACAAGCAAAAGGTCGCTCACCACTTTAAAAGTCCTGTTTATACCATATTTTGATTTGCCCATGGTCCGGGGATGATGTTTCACGTCCATTTGCGTGATGGTGGCTCCTTCGAGGGAGGCAAGCACAGGAATGAACCTGTGAAGTTCACCATAGAGTCCGAGGCTTTTGGCAATATCGCTTTTAAAGACTTTCAACGTGCATCCGTAGTCTTTCATCTTGACCCCGGTGGAAGAGCGTATGATATAATTAGCAATGCGGCTGGGGATTTTCCGGAGGAACATTCCGTCCTGCCTGTTTTTCCTGATACCGGCCACCATGTCCCATTCTTCTTTTTCAGCCAGTTCAAGCATGGCAGGGATATCAGAGGGATCGTTCTGGAGGTCGCCGTCGATGGTAACAATATACTGACCTTCTGCGAAATCGATACCGGCGGAAAGGGCGGTGCTTTGACCATAGTTTTTCTGAAGTTCGATGATTTTCAGATCGGGACCGAGAACAGCCCGGAGTTCTTTCAGCGTGTTATCGGTTGAGCCGTCATCAACATAAACGATTTCGTATTCATATTCTTTCAGGCTGGATCTGATCTTTTCCACCAGTGGCCTGATATTTCCTTCCTCGTTATAAACACAAACTACAACAGAGAGCTTTAACATAGCAAATATTTTGATGGGGCGATTCCCGTTGGTAAATCCTGACGGGATACAAAAATAACCAATATCCTGTATCAGTATGAAATATCCATTCCGGAATCGCTGTTTCCCGGATCACCCATGTCGTCTTTTCTAAGCTGGAAATTATTGAATTTATAGGATAGAGTAAGCATAACCACCTGAGGTTCCATAGTAAAACGGGATCTTTCGTAAAAGACATTTTTCTCTGACGAAGTGATCTCATATTTCAGGGTGCCAAAGATATCTTTCACCTGAAGTACTGCGCTGAGGGACCGTTTAAGAAAGTCCTGCCGGATGGCGGCATCAGCCGTGAATGTGCCTTCCCGGGATCCCTGGGCAGTAACGGTAGGGCCCCGGTATGTTGTTCTGATTTCAAACCGCGTGGAAGATTTTAGTTTGACGCCGGCATTCATCCTTGTGTTCCAGGTAGTGGTGAATTCGTTGAGGGGTTCTCCGTTAAGTTCTCCGTCCAGTTCGTAATAATAAACACTTCCCATGAGATTAAGTGAAAGCCACTTTACTGCATCAATACTTATCATGGCTTCTCCTCCCAGTGAATGATCCTGATTCAGGTTTACAAAGGTATGAGTGATCACGGTGCCTTCGGAAGCTTCACTAACCCTGGATATTAAATTTTTAGTGTTTTTATAGAATCCTTCCAGGCTCATGAAGCTACCTTTCCACTTTTTAAGCCATCCCAGTTCAAAAGAGTTTATGTATTCCGGTTTAAGATCAGGATTGCCACGCCAACGGTTATTAGCATCCCTGTAGTAGGTGAACGGTTCAAGTTGTCTGCCTCCCGGCCGGTCGATACGGCGCGAGTAGCTGGTGTAAAGCTGGTGGTCTTTTTTTAATTTTCTGGAAATATGAAGGCTGGGGAAATAATCGGGCTGGTCAATCGTATAATCCAGCCCGGCTTGCTCCGATGTGATGACCCTATGGGTATATTCACCCCGCAGTCCGAGGAGGTACTCAAACCCAAATAGCTGATGTGAAAAAGTAAGATAGGCAGCATAAATATCCTGCCGGAATTTCATTTTATTACTGTAATCGGGAATTTCCGACGCCGGGATCTGTCCGAAGATATAATCCTCATTATCTTTTGAGTGATCGGTAAGCAGGCCGGCTTCGAGGGTTGCGTTATTACGGAATGGTTTGGTATAGTCAAGTTTATTTTGCATTTGCCGGGCGTTTTCCTTTTCCAGGGTGTTGATGTACCGGATCGGATCTCCCTGTTTATTCCAGCTGGCATCGGAGATCCATTCTTTTGTGTTTTCTTCATCGTTACCATCGCGGCCTGCAAGAAACACATTGATTTCCAGTTTTTGACCGAGTGTGTCGAGTTGTTGCTTAAAGTATAAGTCGGTAGAGAAGTATTTGGATCTTCTTGGGCCATCTTCCTCACTAAGGTAATATTGAACCGGGGTTGTATCGGGAACGATCCATTCTTTGCTCTCCAGGTGGCGGTCCCATCCGGAATTGAATTCACCATATCTTACTG
>Ga0180009_10007990_pt1 | contig 10628 bp, 9 predicted proteins | sample OS_PC_MetaG_FD_123537 | JGI IMG/M metagenome (GOLD analysis project Ga0180009, IMG submission 123537) | Groundwater microbial communities from the Aspo Hard Rock Laboratory (HRL) deep subsurface site, Sweden - OS_PC_MetaG | ecosystem: Environmental > Aquatic > Deep subsurface > Groundwater... | reverse complement strand
ACGGAAGGAACTTATTGAAGCTCATAAAATAGGTGATTATTCCAAAGGATTATTATGTTTTAAATGTAAAGACTGGTATTATCCAAGGGCTTAAAAGCAATAAGACAAAGCCTGATGGTATGCCAAGGAAACTTTTAGATGTAGACAAGATTGAGGGCCTTGGATGGAAGGCCAGAACAAGCTTAGGTGAAGGGATAAAGATCATATATGAATGGTTTTTTAGAGCATAAGGAAATATATAAATGAATATTCTGATATTGAATCACTATTTTGAGCAAGACATGGAAGCGATTTTGAGTTTTAACTCACTTCATAAGATTAGGACTATGGAGTACGGATTTTTTCGGAGCGAAGCTTTGAAAATTTTCCCAACTGAGGCCTTTGCTAGCATAGAGGGATGTTCTGACCAAAAGTATGCTCAATTGAGAGACTTGTATAGAAAGAAGATTAGAAAGTTGAGCGGGTCTCTTCTTCATGAGTTCCCCTTTGATATCTTTGTTATCCCATCTGATTCATTCTTTTATATTAGAGACTTTATCAGATATGTCCAGGGCATTGGGAAAAAAGTAGTAGTAGTTCAGAAGGAGACCACAATATCTCCTGATGGGATGGTGAACGATTCAAAAAAGATAGCAAAGTATCTGCCTTTCATTTCGGACTATATGGCTGTGTGTAGTGAAAGACATAAAAAATTCTGGATAAATGCTGGTGCTAAGCCTGATGTAATTGAGGTTACTGGTCAGCCAAGATTTGACTTTTATGTTCAGCCACAGAAGTGGAAGATAGAAGAGAAGAAGGGTAGAAGAACAATCTTATTTTTTTCATACGACCTCAAGGCCTATATACCGGAAGATAGAGGAAAGGAATTTTCGTGGAAGAAATTAAGGGAGCAAACAGAACAAATACTAATTGAGTTTGCAAAAAAGAATTCCCTTAAGGTTGATTTAATTATAAAACCACACCCACAACAGCAAGGCAGAAATGCTGAAATAAGCTTTATTAAGGCTATGGCAGGAGAGAAAGCAGAAAATGTTAGGTATATAACTAATAGTAATGTTGACACTCGTCAACTAATTGTCAATTCAGACATCATCGTAGGTTTTCAATCCACTGCCTTGATAGAATCAATGCTCTTAAGAAAACCCATCATCTATACAAATTGGGCCACTGAATTTCAATATCTAGGTCGAGACATGATTCCCTTTTCAGAATACTCTAAAGCAATACATTGTTGCAATTCAACTAATGAATTTCAAACTCTGCTATCAGAGTTTTTAAATAATGGACTTGAACCCAGTGATATAACGATGGAGAATAGAAAGAGTATCTTTAGCGAACATTTAGGTCCAGTCGATGGCGAATCTACTGAAAGAGTTTTCAAAGTGTTAGAAAAAGTAAAAGGAATTTGAAGGATGAAAATTTGTTTAATTAATCCTCCAGTAGAGATGAAATATAGGTACTGGTATCCAATTGGGATAGGATATGTTGCTTCTTTTTTACTTAAGGCTGGATTTGAAGTAGAAATTATTGATTGTATTGGGGATAATTTATCTCGAGCAGGTTTTAAAGAACAACTTGCTCAAAGCAAAGCTGATGCATTTGGAATAGGTGGATTAATTATGGCCTTTAATAATGTTGTAGAAATATCTTATATGATTAAACAGATGTATCCTGATGCCTTCATTTTTGCAGGAAATACTGTTGCATGTACTATTCCAGAAGTTTTAATTTCTAATTCTGCTGTTCAAGTTGTTATTATGTGGGAGGGGGAATATACGGTTGTAAATTTAATGAAAACAATAAAAAATGGAAATTCTCTTGAAACAGTAAAAGGTATTGTCTTTAGAAATAAAGATGGTGAGTTTATAAAAACGACTGATCAACCAGTTATTCGTGATCTTGATGAACTGCCACTTCCTGCATGGGATTTGATTCCTATGGAAAATTATTTTAAAAATACAGTTACATTTCCCATATCTACGGTTCGAGGATGTCCTTATAATTGCATTTATTGCTGCAAGACCTTTCTGTTAAATAAGGTAAGAGCAAGGAGCCCCCAACATGTAATTAATGAAATGGTTGAGGCTCAAAGACAATTTAAATTTAAAATTAAAAGAGTTGCTTTTTTTGATGATTTATTCATGTATAATAAAAAAAGGGTAATTGAATTTTGTAATTTAAAGATGAGCACACCATTAATTAAAAGTCTCCCATGGGATTGTTCAGGAAGAGTGAATTTGATAACAGAAGAAATAGTTAAAAAAATGATTGAAGCAAATTGTGTATCGATTGGTTGTGGGTTTGAATCAGCAGATCAAGAAGTTCTGGATTATTACAAAAAAGGGACAACCGTGGAACAAGCTCAAAAAGCCATCGATATTATGAAAAAATATAATATCGAATTTTCTGGCTCAGGATCCTTTATGATAGGTGCACCAAATGAAACTTACAAGACGGTTAAAAAAACTGTAAAATTTTGCAAGAAAAATAATCTCCGGTACTTACCACATTTTACGACACCTTATCCTGGAACTGTGCTCTATTCCTGGGCCAGAGAACAGGGTTTGATTGGAGATGAATTAGAATACATTAAAAAAATATCAAAAATTGGCAATACTAACTATTTGACAGTTAATTTAACTAAGTTCTTTACAGACGAGGAATTAAGCAGGTTAAAAAAGGATATGACTTATTACCCTTCAGCTAATCTCTCAATTGCTTTAAAAAGAAGAATTGAAGAAAGTTCAAAGATAATTGAGCTCTTGTTTACAAAAGGTCTAAGGGAGACGGCTAAGGAAGTTAAAAGATTTCTTTCAAAGAGCTCTCCCCAAATTAAGCTTGAACTTTATTCTAATGAATGGTTTTAAAAATTTGATCCTTTTATAATTTCTGTGGTCAGGTTGAGGAATAGAAGCATTTTATTTACAGGAAAGTTTTGATTATTTATGAGGAGGCTAACAATGATTTCAAAGGAACTTTCAGATAAAATAAGGCACAAGATCAAAAGAGTTTTGATCATAAAATCTTGCCGAATGGAACAATTCCATTCTAATTTAGAGACTTTCAAAGAAAACATAAATCCAGAAGCTTGCATTGATGTGTTGGCACAACCTGGCGTGAGAGATGAATTGTTGGCAAGTGATTCAATCAATGAGGTACTGGTTTATGATAAAGAAGGTTTCTTTAAGGCAAAGGATATGGGCAAGAAGTTATGGCAGAAAATTCAGGAGAATTATGATGCCTTTGTCATTTTTTATAACAATGTCTTGGGGAAGGGTTATCATCAAGTTAATAAAATAGCTGCCTTAAGCAGGGCTAAATATATAATTGGAATAGACATTGAAGAGGATATATTTATAGTTCCTTATAGGTTGTGGTGGCGAAAAAGATTATCCAATTTTTTCTCCACCTGGATAAGAATATCTTTAATAACTATATTCATAATACCTACTTTTGTTTTTATTGTTTTATTGGAAGGGATAATAAAAATAGTGATAAGAACATATAAGGCCTACTCAAGGAGGTATTATGAAAGATAATGATATAAGCGATCTTATAAAAGATCTTGGCGAGAAACCTAAAATATTGATTATCCGTTCAGCCCCTATTTATGTGGCAAGAAACTTGTTGGAAGAACTCAAGAATCGAATACCGAAAGCAAAGATTGACTTTTTAGTTCAACATGGCATTATTTACGAACTTACTACCGATCCATTCATTAATGAAATTATTCTCTATCGAGGCAGAAGATTTAATATCTTCAAAACTGATATTATGCTTTGGCTTAAATTACTAAGGAGAAAGTATGATCTGGTAATAGCTTTATATAATAGACCTCACTTTAAGGATTACTTTCATGTTGACCTTTTTGTCCAATTAATTGGAGCTAAGAAAAAAATGGGATATAATGTAGATGGTAATTGGCTAAGAAGTAATAATAAAGCAAGGTTGTTTGCTCAAAAAGTCAAGTATCTTCTCAAGCCATCCCCCATCTCAGAGTTGAGTATATCGTCGTCTTCGCTTGATCCAGAGCATGCAATGCTTCAGATGCAGCGCATGGCTGATGCAAGCAGAGACTTACTTGATCATTACCATCATACTAACTCTGGGCCAAGTCTGCTATTTTTAAGTCTTCGCGCTGGTTGGCAGATTCATACAGCGTGGGAGACAGTAATTGCAACTGGTTTATTGTTGCGTGGTGTGCGCCCAGAGTTTCTGAGTTGTGGTGGTGGTTTACCCATGTGTGGAATAGGAAACATCAATGTTGATGGATATCCTGCACCAGAGAACTGCCAGAGATGTACACGCACTGCTACCGGTTACTTTGACTACTTTGGCTTCCGTCACATGAAGCGAACGGACTTTGTGAGTTCTGACGAGTTTCAACCACTCTGGGACGAGATTGACAGTCTAAATTGCCAGCAGGTTGATAATTTTTCCTATCAAGGTCTCAAACTTGGGCAGATTATTAAGCCAACTATGGCCTGGTTTCTTGGGCGTGATAGCTTGCCACCAGGAGATTTGTCCCTTCAAATACAAAGAAGCTTTCTAAAAAGTGCTGTTGTGATGGCCGAAACCCTGGAAAGGATCATCACCATAAAGCAATATGACGGGCTTTTTATGGTCAATGGTGTCTTCTTCGCGGAGGCAATTGCTATACAGTTGGCCGAAAGGTATGAAATTCCCTATATATGCTACGAGTATAGTTTTCGCAACTATCATCTGTTGTTGTCGCCCAATGACAGCATTAAAGACATGCGCCTCGACAAGTGGTGGCTACAATATAAAGATATTGCTCTCTCCACTGCTGAGAATGCTGCTCTTGATAGTTATCTTGAAAGCCGCAAAGGACCTGGAGACACACGGCTGGAACTGTGGCCTACTATTAAGTCAGACCGAAAGAGCATTATTGCAAAACTAAGGCTGGATCTTGAACGCCCCATCGCGGTTCTGTTTTCGAATAAACCGGGAGACACAAATTTCTATGGACGGCAGGCTATTTTTCAAGACATGTTGGATTGGATATCAGAGACTATCAAGTTTGTCTCCACAATACCAGAATCTCAGCTTGTGATACGTGTGCATCCTGCTGAAACAAAGGGAAGTTGGCGAAGCAACCAACCAATAGAGCCAGCACTGCGTGATCTATTTCCAGTTTTGCCTTCAAATATTATCATTGTACCTTCTGAAAGTCCAATCAGCTCTTATGTCCTGATGGAAGTAGCTACTGTGGGCTTAAGTTACATTTCTACAACAGGCCTGGAAATGACTCTAATAGGCAAACCAGTGATTATTGGAGCCAATGCGCCGTATTCACAGAAGGGTTTTACATACGACCCTGGTACAAAAGAAGAATATTTTCAACTCTTGAGCTTGGGGTTGCAAGGTAAGCTCCAAGTTGATCAGAAAAACATCGAATTGGCGAGGAGATTTGCCTATTTGTATTTTTTCCGCCTGTATACACCGTTTAACCTGATAACTATGCCAGCAAGAGGTCAAATTAGTGTAAATTTTAATTCACTGGAACAACTCATGCCTGGCAGAAGCGCTGGGCTTGATAAGGTATGCCAGGTGATTCTGGAAACAACGAGAAAATAGTCATGTCGCGTACAGAAGGAAATCCATTTAAACGTAAAGAGGTTAGATTTGCACCCAAGAGGACAACAGTAATTGTCTTGAGTTTCATTCCACATCTGAGAGGCTATTTCTCTGAGCGACTTGAAATTTTGCAGGTCTGTCTGCTTTCTATTCTCAAACATACAGATCGTCCGTTTAATTTAATGGTTGTTGACAATGGAAGTTGTTCTCAAGTCGTCAAATACCTTGTTGACATGAAACAAAAAGGTTTGATTCAGCATCTGCTACTGCACCACGAGAATCTGGGATATGGATATGCGCTCTCAATGGCATTTCAGGCTGCACTGGGCGAGTATGTTGCTTTTAGCAACGATGATGTCTTCTTCTATCCAAATTGGTTATCTAACCAAATTGCTATCCTCGAAGCATTTCCGAAAGTGGGTTTTGTGGGAGGACAGCCGATTGTGGGACATCCGGCTGCAAAACTGGCCCCTACGATTGCCAGCCAGTTGGGATTGTCTCTGCAGGACTATACTCCACCCTTCGAATGGGTGAAGGAGTGGGCTCACAGTCTTGGCACAACACTGGAAGACTTGCTTTCAGACCCATATGTGAAAGGTGAAAAGCTATATTTGCTGAGAAGCAATGGGATTACGGCAGTTACAGGATGTACAGGGTACCAATACACATTTAAGCGAGCGTTGCTGGTGGACCTGCCGCCTTTGTTAAAAGGCTTGGGTGTTGGGCCGGAAGATCAGCATTGGCATCAAGCCGCTGACAACCGTGGCTACTTAAACCTGAATACAGTGGAGCGATTCACACTTCATCTGGGAAATGAATTGGATTGTTTGGATCACTCACTCTTAGAGGAGTATGGCATAGAACTTCCGTCACCCTGGAGATCACTCTGGAAATATAGAGTCAGGAAGTTTCTGAATATTATAAGGACTGTTTACCGTATCCCTAAACTATCTCAAATTGTGAAATTCCTTTATCAGAAGCTGAGAGACTTTAATTAAAATGGATAAATTGGCTGTTACTAAAATTGTTGTTGCTGGTCTTGGGTCCGTCGGGCGCCGTCATCTGAAAAATTTACAAATGTTAGACTGTAGAGATGTGATCCTCTACCATACTGGTCGCAGCACATTACCTGAGGATGAACTGATGGGGATCACCACCGAGACCAAGCTGGTTACCGCCCTGGCCCATCATCCGCAGGCAGCCATCATTACCAATCCTACTTCGTTGCATGTTGAGACAGCTCTGGCATGCGCAGCGGCAGATTGCCATCTGTTCATCGAAAAACCACTTTCGCAGACGTTGAAAGGGTGCGCAGAATTAGAGGTAATAGCAAAACAGCAGCAGTTAGTTACGATGATCGGTTGCCAGTTTCGCTTTCATCCGTTGCTGATCACATTACACAAACAACTACAGGCTGGACGCATTGGAGGGGTAATTAGCGCCCGTGCGGAGTGGGGCGAGTACCTGCCCGATTGGCATCCCTGGGAAGATTATCGACATAGCTACAGTGCCTGTAAATATCTGGGTGGTGGTGCAATTTTAACCCTGATTCACCCACTGGATTATTTATACTGGCTATTCGGCGAGGTGAAAAGAATTCACGCCTCAATGCGTAGTATAAGTTCTTTGCAAACAGATACCGACGACGATCTGGCTGAGATCACATTAGAGTTTACCTCAGGAGTCATAGGCCAGGTGCATCTGGATTACATACAACGTCCGCCTATACATACGCTCATGGTTTGGGGTGACAACGGACGGGTAAAGTGGGACTATCATGCTGGTACTTTGTGTTGGGAAACCGTAGATGGGTCTATCCAGGTGGAGGAAGTGCCTGATGGATTTGAACGAAATACAATGTTTATTGACGAAATGCGACACTTCTTGGAGTGCGTAGAACAGCACAAGCCCACACAGATTCCTTTGGAAGACGGCATTGCTGTGCTGGAGATTGCACTGCGCGCAAAGCAGGGTGTGTTAGGGAGAGAAAGAGAATGATTAAATCAATAGAGGAGATGTTTAGTCTTGCTGGCCGTGTGGTGATCCTAACGGGTGGTGCCGGCATGTTGGGACACCAGTATACGCGAGTTCTGCTCTTGGCTGGTGCGCGAGTGGTCGTGGCAGATATACGTGTCGAAATAGCGAAACAGGTGGCTCATCAAGCAATAGAAGAAGTGGATGGAGAGGCATTTGGCCTTGGCGTAGATGTAAGCAGTAAAGATGAGGTAACTCAAATGATAGATGAGGTGCTAAAACGCTGGGGCCGGATTGACATTTTGATCAACAATGCCGCCATAGATCCCAAGTTTGATGCCAAGGTAGCTAATTTACAGACCTATAACTTTGAGGATTATCCCCTGAAGTTGTGGCAGCGTTCATTGGATGTAAACCTGACTGGAGCATTTCTGTGTGCCCAGGCCGTAGGCAAGGTGATGGTCCGTCAGGGTGGTGGGGTGATTGTTAATATCTGTTCAACCTATGGGCTGGTCGCCCCTGACCAGCGATTATACAAGCAGGCGGAGGAGGCAGAACAGACGCTGTTTAAACCGGCAGACTATGCGGTGACCAAGGCCGGGATCGCACAGCTTGCTCGCTACCTGGCAGCGTATTGGGGAGATAAAAACATTCGGGTAAATACTTTGACTCCAGGTGGTGTGTATAATGCCCAGGATGATGAGTTTGTGTGCAAGTATTCGGCCCGTACACCGATGGGACGTATGGCGGAAAAGGACGAGATGTGCGGTGCCTTGCTGTTTTTGGCTTCTGATGCTTCATCCTATATGACCGGGGCAAATCTAATTGTAGATGGAGGATGGACAACATGGTAGTCAGACCAGAGGTGCTGGCAATCATTCAAGCACGTGGCAACTCTAAGGGGGTTCCTCGAAAAAACTTGCGTATGTTGGGCGGACATCCATTGATTGCCTACAGTATTGCCAGCGGCCTGGCTGCTGAGACTGTGACACGTTTGATTATCTCTACCGATGATGAAGAGATTGTTGATGTCTCGCGGCAATATGGGGCAGAAGTACCATTTTTGCGTCCATCAGCACTGGCGACTGATGATGCACCAGATTTTCCATTGTTTGAGCATGCCCTTCAATGGTTGGATACTAATGAAGGCTATCGACCCCAAGTAATCATTCAATTACGACCCACTACACCATTTCGTCCGCGCGGCCTTATAGACGAGGCTATTAGGCTTTTACTTGAAGATCCGGAAGCAGACTGCGTAAGAGGGGTCACGAAGTCCACCCAAAATCCGTACAAGATGTGGCGTATAGAGAAGGACGGCTACCTGGTGCCATTGTTGGAAAGTGAGTTTCCAGAACCGTATAATATGCCCCGACAGGAGTTACCGCCGACATATTGGCAGACAGGACATATCGATGTGATTCGTTATGAGACAATTATGAACAAGCACTCTCTGACTGGAAACCGAGTCCGTCCCATTTTAGTGGATCGTTCCTATTGCATTGACATCGACACACCTTATGATTTTGATTTGGCAAACTGGATACTCAAGCAAGGATTTCTGGATATTGATTTTCCACAGACCCGAAGCAAAAGATCGTGGCCGCAGACCGTTGCTCTTCTTGTTTTCGACTTTGATGGGGTTTTTACAGACAATCGTGTCTGGCTCACAGAAGACGGCCGAGAAACTGTAGCCTGTCACCGTGGGGATGGCATGGGTGTGAGGTTATTGCGTAGGCAGGGAATTAAAATTGCGGTTCTTTCCACAGAATCCAATCCTGTAGTGACGACTCGATGCCAGAAGTTAGATTTGCCATGTTATCAAGCCCTGGAGGATAAAGCAGCCGTATTAAGTTCGCTTGCCCAGAAGGAGCAAGCCGATCTAAAAGACATGATCTATGTAGGAAATGATGTCAATGATTTAGAGTGTATGAGATTAGCAGGATATGCTGTTGCTGTGGCTGACGCTCATCCAACAGTGTTGGCTCAGGCAGACTTAGTACTCCAAAATCGTGGAGGCTATGGAGCTGTCCGTGAGTTGTGCGACCTTATTATTAAATCAATGAGCATAAGGAGGAAATATGAAAAGAGCAATTAAAATTGGAAATCACTGGGTGGGTGATAAGCACCCGGTATATATTGCAGCAGAAATTGGTCTTAACCATAACGGAGATGTTGGGATAGCCAAAAAGCTTATTGACGCCTCGGTGCATGTAGGGTGTGATGCAGTTAAGTTTCAAAAACGAACTCCAGAACTGTGTGTTCCTCCAGAACAGCGGGATGTGATGCGCGAGACACCGTGGGGCCGGATCACCTATTTGGAATATCGCCATAAAGTTGAATTTGGTCTAAAGGAATATCAACAGATTGACTCCTATTGTAGGGAGAGAGGAATAACCTGGTTTGCATCTTGTTGGGATGAACCATCTATAGATTTTATTGAGCAATTTAATCCACCTTGTTACAAGATACCTTCGGCATTACTGACTGATATTTCCCTACTAAAGCATCTAAGACAGACGGAAAAACCTCTAATTCTTTCAACGGGTATGTCAACGATGGAACAAATTGAAGATGCGGTGAAGATTTTAGATGCAGGTAACCTTATCCTCACTCATTCTACAAGTACATATCCCTGTCCTCCTGAAGAACTGAACCTTCGAGCAATTAAGACACTTTATGAGAAATTCCCCTGCCCCATTGGATACTCAGGACATGAGGTAGGTCTGCCTACCACAGTAGCTGCCGTAGCCTTAGGTGCCTCTTATATAGAGCGCCACATAACCTTAGACCGTGCCATGTGGGGAAGTGATCAAGCAGCATCGGTGGAGCCAGGAGGATTTGAGCGATTGGTAAAGTACATTCGTGTTGTAGAAAGTGCCCTTGGCGATGGCATAAAAAGGGTCTATCCAAGCGAAATTGACTCTATAAAACGACTCCGACAGTTCAAATGAAAATTATGATGTCTAATTAAGATGATATAAACGACATTCCCCAATTCAGTAAAAGCGAAATGTAGACTATATTACTATGAAGAAAGGTGGAAAAGGGGCTGT
>Ga0180009_10007989_pt1 | contig 10628 bp, 6 predicted proteins | sample OS_PC_MetaG_FD_123537 | JGI IMG/M metagenome (GOLD analysis project Ga0180009, IMG submission 123537) | Groundwater microbial communities from the Aspo Hard Rock Laboratory (HRL) deep subsurface site, Sweden - OS_PC_MetaG | ecosystem: Environmental > Aquatic > Deep subsurface > Groundwater... | reverse complement strand
ATACAGATGATTACACGAACCCCGATATCACGTTTGCTTGTCGCCTGGGGGCTGGTGGCCTGGTGGCCGCTGTTCGGCTGCGACCTGCCGCAGCAGAGGGATCCCAAGGGAAAATCCAAGGCGGTGCGGAAGCGGGCAACAAAGGCGGCTCCGCGCAAGATTGGCGCGCTCAAGACGTATCGGTATCGGATCCCAGGGGACAAGCTGTGGCAAACGGGCAAGGCCCGGGTGGGGCAGCCCATCAACCCGGGTGGGGGCCGGTGGCAGCACTACATCTATAAGGGTGAGGCGGAGATTGTGTCCGAGATCGGCCCTCCCTTCCGCATCAATGGAAAGGTCGTCGGCCTGAAGCTGTCTTCCAAGGCACCGCTGTCCCAAAACCTGGCGCTGATCAATAAGCATCGGAAACACCTGGAGATCATTGACTACGAGTTCGCCAGCAAGCTTCCCGATCGCCTGCTCAAAGCCATCGCCGACCTGCCGGCGCGGGATCTGTCGCTTGATCTCACCAGCTTCAGTGGGTCGCCGCGCGAGCTGTCCAAGCTCTCCCGCCTGGGGGGACGCTTGGCCCACCTGAGCCTCTATTCGGCAGAGGTTGAAAACGACGACGGCATCCTCCGCCTGGGCAGACACCTCGGCTTTCTGCGTCGTTGCACGCGGCTGTGGCATCTGAACCTCGGCGGTACCAATCTCACCAACCGGGGGTTGCGGAGCGTGCAAAAGCTGGTCTGGTTGCGATCGCTCATGCTCTCTGACACCAAGGTCAACGACAAGGGCATGGGTCTCCTGACACCGCTGTCAAACCTGGAGATCCTATGGGTGCCCGAGCGGGTTTCGGAGCGGGCCAGAAAACAGCTCAAGACCACTCTAAAGAACACTGGGATCTACTAGCGTCCCCGGCGGCACGATTGACGCGAGGCTGCCGAAAAAAACGGCATCGCTGGTGGACAGGGGGCGCGGTCTGTTACTCATCCCGCGTGGGCTGTCACTCATCCCGGGCGGCGTGCTGTCTGACCTTTCCGCGCATGAGCAACGCGATGCCAACGGTCACGGCCATGCCGCCCACCGTAGAAGCGGACAGAGGTGTTACGCCGTTGATGGCCGACTCGCAGGTTCCGCCGCCGCACCTCGTCGACGGTATTGGCGCCGGAGGCGGATGTCACCCCGAGGCACCTGGTGGGGCGATATGCCGCGTCCAGAGGGTGCGGTATGGGCGGCGCGGAGCCGCGCATCCCAGCCGCGATCGTGGTAGGATGCGCGCATGAAACTCACCGTCAAAAACCCCGTGGTCGAGATCCTGGGCGATGAGATGGCCCGGGTCATGTGGAGCTGGATCAAGGAGCGGTTGCTGGAGCCGCACCTGGCGCTCAACCTGGAGACCTACGACCTGTCCATGGAAAATCGGGACGAGACCGACGATCAGGTCACCCAGGACGCGGCGGAGGCCATCCGCCGCCACGGGGTCGGCGTCAAGTGCGCCACCATCACGCCCGACGACGCTCGCCTCGTGGAGTTCGGCCTCAAGAAACTCTGGAAGTCGCCCAATGGCACCATTCGCAACATTTTGGGCGGGACGATCTTCCGGGCGCCCATCGTCATGCAAAATGTGCCGTGCATCGTGCGCACCTGGAAGGAGCCCATTATCGTCGCGCGTCACGCCTATGGGGATCAATACATGTGCCAGAACGTACGCATCCCCGGTAAGGGAACGGCCAAGCTGGTGTTCCAGGGCGCCAATGGCGAGCAGCAGGAGTGGAAGATCCACGACTTCGAGGGACCGGGGGTGGCCCTGGGGATGTTCAACCTCGACGCGTCCATCCTCGACTTCGCCCGCGCGTGCTTCGAGTTCGCGCTGCGACAGGAGCTCCCGCTGTACCTCTCCACCAAGACGACCATCCTCAAGGCCTACGACGGGCGCTTCCGCGACATCTTCGAGGAGTGCTTCGACGCCGATGGGTACCGGGCGCGGTTCGCCGAGGCCGGCCTGACCTACCAGCATCGGCTCATCGACGACATGGTGGCCCAGGCCCTGAAGTCCCGCGGGGGGTTCGTCTGGGCCTGCAAGAACTACGACGGCGACGTGCAGAGCGACTCGGTGGCCCAGGGTTTCGGCTCCCTGGGCCTGATGACCTCGGTGCTGCTCAGCCCGGACGGCAAGATCATGGAGGCCGAGGCGGCCCACGGCACGGTCACGGCGCACTATCGGCGGCACCAGGCCGGGGAGGCCACGTCCACCAACCCCATCGCCTCCATCTTCGCCTGGACCCGGGGACTCGCCCACCGCGCCCGGCTCGATGGCCTGGACGAGCTCGACCGGTTCAGCAAAACCCTCGAGCAGACCTGTTTCGCCGTCGTGGAGCAGGGGCAGATGACCAAGGACCTGGCCCTCATCGCCGGAGTCAAGGAGTACCTGACCACCGAGGCCTTTGTAGACGCCCTCGCCAGCGCCCTCGCCGAGCGTTGGTCCATAGCCTCCGCTGGCGGCTGAGGCTCCGGGGCGCCGCACGGCGGATTGAACGCCAGGTTCGACACTCGCCAAGAGCTAAGAACCAGTTTTTATACGGAATGACGCTCCACGTCATTTTGGCTTGCTTTCCGGAGGTGGCTGGTCCCTAATACTTTGCTGGCCGAGTGAAACCGGCGTGAGGTTGTGGCTCATGGAATACCCCTCGCTCATCGGGCTCGATGTCGGCTCGGTGAATGTGAAATGTGTGCTCCTTCGCGAGGATGGGCTTGAGCCGGACCCCTCCCGCATGGCGCAGGCAAGCTGGTGCCGGCCCAGCCAGGGACGCCCCCTGGAGGTGGTTCAGGGGCTGCTGGACGAGGTCCTCGGCGATCGCATCGGGTCGGTACGTCTGGCCGTGACGGGCAGCGGCAAGGAGCTGCTGCCCGGCGGCCAGGCCGAGCGGGTGAACGAAGTCGTGGCCGTGGCCGCCGCCGTGGCCGGCTCCCGTCCGGACGTGCGGACGATCATCGACATCGGCGGACAGTTTACCAAGTGGATCCTCGTGGATCCCACCGTCAGGGAGGCCCCGGGGCGCGTGGAGGACTTCGCCCTGAACGGGCTGTGCGCGGCGGGCTCGGGCGCCTTCCTCGAGCAGCAGGCGGGGCGGCTCAAATTGGATCTGGCAGCGCTGGGAGAGCTGGCCGCGGGCGCGGCCCGGGGGGCTACCATCGCAGGTCGCTGCAGCGTGTTTGCCAAATCGGATATGATCCACCTGCAGCAGAAGGGCACGCCGGTGGACGAGATTGCCTACGGCCTCTGCCTGGCACTGGCGCGGACCTTTGTGGCCACGGTGCTGCAGGGCCGCCCGGTGGAAGCGCCGCTTGCGCTGGTGGGCGGCGGGGCAGCCAACCGCGGGCTCGTGCGGGCCTTTGCCGAGGTGCTCAGCCTTTCGCCGGAACAGATCTTCGTGCCCGAGGACCATCTCACGGCGGGAGCTCGGGGGGCCGCCCTCGGATCCGCTGCCTCGCCTGCCATGGAGGCCGGTGCGCTGCTCGCGAAGCTCAGGCCTTCGGCGTCGCGCCCCGTGGAGTTGACCGTGCTGAGCGGCGCCGAGCTCTCAGAGCGCCCCGCCGACCTCGCGCCCTTGACCGTGTTTGATCGCGCCCGGGTTCCGGGGCTGCCCGAAGATCCCAGCGGCTCGCGGTCGCCGTCCGAGATCACCCGCGCCTATCTGGGCGTGGACGTGGGCTCAGTGTCTACCAATGTGGTGCTCATTGACGAACAGCGTGAGCTGATTCTGGGCATCTACCTGCCCACCCGCGGTCGGCCCGTGGAGGTGCTCGCTGAGGCGTTGACTCAGATTGCCGCCCGTTTTGAGAACCTCGAAATTCTTGGCCTGGGGACCACCGGAAGCGGCCGACACCTCGCCGAGAGGCTCCTGGGCGCCGATCTGGTGAAGAACGAGATCACGGCGCAGCTGGTCTCCTCGGCGCACTATGTGCCCGGGGTGGACACTATCATTGAGATCGGCGGCCAGGACTCCAAGTTCATCGACGCCCAGGACGGTCACCTGCGGGACTTCGAGATGAACAAGATCTGCGCCGCGGGTACGGGTTCATTTTTGGAGGAGCAGGCTGAGCGGCTGGGAATCGAGATCATCGGTGAGTTCTCCGACCGCGCCCTGGCCTCGGATCGACCCCGGGATCTGGGCACCCGCTGCACGGTCTTCATGGATACCGAGCTCGTGCGCGCCCAGGCCCAGGGCGCTTCTGTGGAGGACATCTGCGCCGGGCTGGCCTACTCCGTGGCGCGCAATTACCTCGACAAGGTCGTGGCGGGGCGCCCCATCGGCGAGACGGTGGTGTTCCAGGGCGGTACCGCCTCGAACCAGGCGGTGGTGGCGGCCTTTGAGCAGCTCCTGGGTCGGCCGGTGCAGGTGCACCCCTACAATCGCATCTCCGGAGCCATCGGCATGGCGCTGCTCGCGGCCCGGGAAATGGAGCGGCGGGGCGGGAAGTCTGCCTTCCGCGGGCTCGATTCCTGCGCCGAGCACACCGTCACCAGCTTCGAGTGCAAACGGTGCGAGAACCGCTGCCAGGTCAACCGGGTCAAGGCCGGCGGTCGCAAAGCCCACTTTGGTGATGTGTGTGAGCGGTTCACGGCCCGGGATCGCCAGGATGGCGCGGTGACGCCCGCCACGACGACCACGAATTTATTCACGGCGCGCGCGGAGCTGCTGCAGGAGCACCTGCCGGCGCCGGGCCTGGCCGGGCGCACGCGCATCGGCTTGCCCCGGGCCACGTTCCACCTTGAGCTCATGCCCTTTTGGGCGCACCTGCTCGATGAGCTGGGATTTGAGCCTGTGCTCTCGTCGCCCAGCACGGCCGAGCACCTGGCGCGGGGCGTCGGCGGCCTCCCGCCGGAGGTCTGTCTGCCCCTGAAGCTGACCAACGGGCACGTGCGGGAGCTGATCGAAGATCTGCGGGTGGAGCGGGTGCTCTTGCCGACGCTGCTCGAGGTGGAGCAGGTCCAACCCGAGGATCGCTCGTCGGTGTGCCCCTTTGCGCACGAGCTCCCGGACATGGTGCGAATCCGCCAGCGCCGGCGCGTGCTCACGCCCCAGGTCTGTCTGGGGGGCGACGCAGGCTCGGACACTGAGACGGTCCGCGCATTGGCCGACGCGCTCGGGGTGTCGCAGCGGGCCGCAGAGCGTGGACTGGAGCGGGCACGTCTGCACCAGGGCGCCTTTAACCGAGCCCGGCAGGAGCTGGGGCAACGGGAGCTGGCGAACCTGAAGCGCGGCGTCGTGGTGCTGGGAAAACCGTACAATCTGCACGACCCCTTCGCCAACCTGAACCTGGCCCGTCACCTGGAGCGGCTGGGACTGCTGGCCATTCCCATGGATCTCGTGCCCACCCGGGACGAGGTGCTGGACGCCTCGTGGTACATGGTGCCCTGGCAGCTCAACCGGCAGCAGGTCCGGGCGCTCCGGGTCATGGCCCGCCATCAAGGCCTGCACCCGATTCTCGTGTCCAACTTTGGCTGCGGCCCGGACGCCTTCGCCACCAAGCACTTGGAGCGCATGATGGGCGCGCGGCCGCGGCTCTTCCTGGAGTTCGATGAGCACCGCGGTGAGGCGGGCCTGGTGACGCGGCTCGAGGCCTTTGCCGACGAGATCGCCGAGTACGAGCGCGCCGGACGCCATGAACCTCTGTCCCGGCGCGTGGTGCGCCCGGACATGGTGCGGGAGAACCTCGAGGAGTCCCGGCGGCGGGTCTTTGTGCCCAACTTCTACGGTCACGCGCATGTCTTCGCCGGGAGCCTGCGGGCCCTGGGGCATCGGGTCACCCTGCTGCCCGCGCCGGACGAGGAGTCGGCCCGCCTGGGGGAGGAGGTGAGCAACGGCCGGGAGTGCCACCCCTACGCGCTGGTCGCCGGCGAGCTGGCGCGGCTCATCCGGGGACGGCCGGTGATTGAAGGGGACAAGTTCTTCGTGCCCGGATCCCGGCTGCCGTGCCTGATGTCACAGTACGGCGACGGCTTCAGCATGGTGGCCGAGCAGCTCGATTCGCCCATCACGGTGTGGGACCCCCACGTGGGGGAGATGTCGGAGGCCTTTGGTATGCACGGCATGTCCCGGGTGTACGAAGGCCTCGTGTGCGTTGACTACCTCATTATCATCGGCTGCCAGCTGCGGCCCCGGGAGGTGGCGGTGGGCAGCGTGGACGAGACCCTGGAGCGGTGCTTCGAGCTGTTGCAGGACGCCATCGCGGACCAGGAGGACCTCCGAGACGCCTTCGCCCGGTGCCTCACGCGGCTGCATCGCCTCCCTCTGCACCCGGCCACCCCCCGACCGTTGGTGGGCGTCACCGGGGATCTGTACTCCCGCGTGAACCGTGTGGGAAACGCGGGTCTGTTTCACAAGCTGGAGGCCATGGGGTGTACGGTGTGGCCGAGCCCGTTTTTTGGTGGCTCCGTGGAGTACGAGCCGCCGCTGCATGCCTTGCGGCACGCTGACCGGGGGAGTGTTGGCGAGGCGGCGCACGCGGCCTTCATGGGTGTCCTGATGCGCGGCCAGTCTGCGCGTTTTGCCGAGCTGCTCGATGACGAGCTGCGGGAGCGGTGTCAGGAGCCCACGGCCCTGGAGCTCCAGGCGGGAGCTGATCCCTATTGCGGTGCCAAGACCATTCACTTCGTGCGGGACATTGTCTGCAAGATGGTGGACTTTGCCCGGCGCGGGGCCGACGGGGTGATCAGCGCGGCCGGGCTCAACTGCATGGTGGGCATCAGCGCCGCGGCCATGATTCCGGCCATCCGCGAGGATCACGGCGGCATTCCCATGGTGGCCCTCGCCTACGGAGGGAACGAGGGCCCAGCCCAGTGCATTCACCTCGAGACCTTCGTGCACCAGGTGCACCAGCACTACCAGAGCCGTCACAAACCCACCTGACCCCGCTTCTTCTTTTTTTATTTTTCGATGAGCTTGTGCAGGATGGCCATGAGCGCGCGGGCGTGCCAGGGGCGAATCTCGGTGGCGATGCGAATGGTGTTGTTTTCAACTTTGATGCGTATGGCTTCGAGCACGGGCTTGAGCTGGCTGCCCCGAAGCATGGGCTTTTGGGCGACGATGTGTCGCACGTAGCGCAGCAGGGTGGCGACGCGCTGGGTGGCGCGGGGGTCGGCGAGCACCAGCCGGACCGCGGCGGCCAGGTGGCTGCCTTTGCTGCGCACCACCAACACCGCGACCTGCAGGGAGGAACCGCCGAGGCGGTTGAAGGGCCAGGGGACCCGCCGCTTGGCCTGGGGGGTCCACATCAGCGCCACCAATGGCGACGGAGGTTCCAAGGACAGTCCCCCGCGGCGAAGGAGCTTGCGTCGATTCGGGGTCAGGGCGCTGCGCGAGGAGTCCTCCAGTAATAGCTGCAGGATCGGTCCCATGGGACGTAGGTAGCTCCACACGCCCAGTTGCCTGGCGGGAAAGGAGAGCCCATAGTCTCCCGCCCGTCGATAGACCCGTCTGCCCATGACCATGGCTGCAGCCAGGGGGCCGGGCTGCCGGAAGTGGCGCAAGAGGGAGCGGCGCTCAAGCTTGCCGGCCGCCAGGAGGCAGAAGGGCCGATCGTACCGGCCGCGCAAAAAGCGGGGGTCCTCCTTGCCCGGGCTGCTGCCGGCTCGGGTCTCGAGATCAATGCCGAAGGCCACATGGCGGGCCTGGGTCGGGTCGAAGCCGATGCGGTCGAGGTACCGGCGAAGTCGGGGCAACCGTCGGCGAGCCAGGATGGAGGCCGCCCAGCGGTACTTGCTCAACGCGGCCATGTCCACGATGCCCAGCACCGAGTGGCCGTCCGGAATGAGCCCGAGGAGATCCAGCAGGCTCCGGGGGCGCTTCTTGGCCGGCGGGTTTGTGCCCAGGGGGTCAAAGTCAGGCTCGGCGCCGTAGTGCAGACCGCCGTCTGGAATGGCAGATCGCAGAGACGGATACCGGGCGGGGCCCGCGGGCGTATGGGCGCGGCGGGGCTCCCGGGGATCATTGGCGCGCGTGTGGCCCGCCGCTTCGCTGTGGGAGCTCTTGAAGAAAGGCTCCGTGGATCGGAACCAGACCCCAAAGACAATGGCCACCGCCGCCGCGCTGCCGAGGATTACGATGCGTCCACCGACACTTTTTACCATTCGGGGCATTCGTAGAAGGTACCGGCTCTGGCGCCCGGGTCAACCGGGTTCGGTCAGGGAATCGCCTTTAAGCCGAAGTAGGCTTTTTTGAAGTCGGCCAGGTAGGTCATGGCCACGCCCATCTGTACCTGCACCACCAGCACGTAGCTGAGGGCGCGTTTGTTGTGCCGCGCAATGAGCACGGCCGTGGCCAACCCGGTTCCGGGTCGGTACAAAAGGCTCTGTTGCCACTTGAACCCCCGCACGGCACCGATGCTCATCAGCGGGAGCATCTTTGCCGCGGCGATGCCCGTGAGCCCTGCGAGATCGGCCTTGAGCTGGGCCGGCGTGCGTCCGGCCCGGCGCACGTACAGGGTGAACCTGGTGTGCGACACGGTGTCAGTTCCCGCAAAGGCCAGGTAGCTGTTTTTGTTCGGCTGTTTTTTGAGCTTGAGGGTGGTCGGTTTGGCCACGTTGATGCCCAGCCCCTTGGGGCGAAAGTTGTTCCACTTGAGCGGCTTGCGGGCGCTGCCCCGGCCCCCGGCAGCGGCGGGGGCCCCCTGGGCCGACCCCAAAATCGCGATCAGGGCCAAGGCGACGGCCGCTCTCAACGCGGACTCCAGCCCAGGTTGAGAAACAACATCATGTACACCCCCGACAGGGAGCGGCGATCCATGGCGTCGTTGCGTGTCAAATCGGCGTGCGTCTGCAGCACTTCTGCCCGCAGCTTCAGGATCAGGTCCGGTCGGTATCCCAGACGGATGCGATAGTCGAGCCCGGCCCCGTACTGATAGCCGTAGCCAGCGTAGGTTGTGCCGTTGTCCTGGGCCAGCGTCGTGTAGTTCGCCCCGAACCGGGCGAAGAGCGTGGCCGAGCAGAAGAGCCGGAGAAAGACCTTCACGTCCCCTGTGAGCTGGGACAACTGCGCGGTCGATGCCGCGGAGGTAAGGATGTAGCTCCCCTGGGGTGGCGGTGGGTTTGCGTTGTTGGCCATGAGCACATTTGGGGGCAGGTCATTGGTGAGTTGCGCGCCGAGGTAGCCCAGTTCGAACCCGATCCAGCCTTTGCGCCAGCCCGCCCAGGCGCCGTAGGCCCCGCCGGACTTAAATTGGCTGCCCAGCTCCCCGCCCGGAATCAGATAGCCGCCCCCGACGCCGAGGTAGAAGCGGCCCCAGGGGCTGGCGCGATAGCGGGGCCGACGCCGTCTCGGGGGCAAAGGTGCCGCGGCTGGCCCTGGCTGCTGCGGTGCGGGATCCACCGTGTCCGGCGCGGGCGGGGGCGGGGGAGGGGGAGGCGCGTAGCCCCCGTCCTGCGCGAGCGCCGCCCTGGCGCCCCACAGGAGGAGCAGTCCGATTCCCATCCCCACCGCACAGGCGCATTTCTTCGCGCGCATGATCGACCTCGTTGGCAATTCAGCAGCCTCTATTATGAGAGAATCGTCGGTCGAACGCACGCGAAGAATTGCGGCATCACCCCGTGGCGCGAGGCGGACTAGGGCATGAAGCGGTAGCCCACGCCGTGCACGGTCTGCAGGTGGGTCGGATGGGCGGGGTCGGGCTCGATTTTCTGGCGGAGCTTGCGAATGAAATTGTCCACGGTGCGCTCCGTGCCGTCGTAATCGTCTCCCCACACCTGTGACAGAAGCTGTCCGCGGCTGTAGGGCCGCTCGGGGTGATTCACCAGATGCAGCAGGAGGTCGAACTCCCGGGCGGTCATGCGGAGAGGCGCGTCGCCCCGCCGCAACTCCCGCGTCGCTGGCCGCAGGGTGAGCTCGCCGAAGGAGAGCACCTGCTCGGACAGGGCTTGGCGCTGCTGCCGTGGGCGACGCAGGGCCGCGGTGACCCGGGCCAGGAGCTCGCGCAGGCTGAACGGCTTGGTCACATAGTCGTCGGCGCCGAGCTCGAGCCCCTTCACTTTGTCGTGCTCCAGATCCCGGGCCGAGAGGAAAAGTACCTGGGATTGCACGCCCTGCCTGCGTAGCTCTCGCAGCACCTCGAAGCCGGACAGACCGGGCATCATCACGTCCAGCACGATGAGGTCGGGGGGCTGGTCCAGGGCCATTTGTAGCCCCGTTTTTCCGTCCGTGGCCAAGCGCACGTGGTAGCCCTCGTAGCGGAGGTTGTGGCCGAGCCCCTGGGCGAGGGCAGCGTCGTCTTCGACGATGAGGATGGTTTCTTCGTGGTCGCTCATGCGTCCTTTGGATCTGCTTCTCCGGGGGCCTCGGGCGCCCCGGGGGCCTCGCGCGCCGCCGGGAGCCAGATGGTAAAGATGGCACCGCCGTGGGGGGCGTTGTGGACCTTGGCCTGGCCGTCGTGGGTCCGGGCAAAGCGCTGCACGATGGAGAGGCCCAGGCCAAAGCCGGGGATCTTGCTCTCGGTGGTGGAGTTGGAGCGGTAGAACCGGTCGAAGATCTTCTTGAGATCGCGCACCGGAATGCCCGGGCCGGAGTCGCTGACCTCAAAGGCGACCCCCTGGTCCTCGGCCCGCGCGGTGACCACGACCTGCCCGTCCGCACCGCCATGGGTGAGCGCGT
>Ga0180009_10007988_pt1 | contig 10632 bp, 11 predicted proteins | sample OS_PC_MetaG_FD_123537 | JGI IMG/M metagenome (GOLD analysis project Ga0180009, IMG submission 123537) | Groundwater microbial communities from the Aspo Hard Rock Laboratory (HRL) deep subsurface site, Sweden - OS_PC_MetaG | ecosystem: Environmental > Aquatic > Deep subsurface > Groundwater... | reverse complement strand
TGATGGTCTGGCGCAGGTCGCCCTGCTCGATGTTCTCCTCCAGGACCCGGTCCGAGAGGTTCACCTCGCCGATGAACTCCTGGGCGTCCAGCTCCACCTTGGAGATGTCCGGCACCACGCGGTCGGCCTGCGGGAGCTCGGTCAGCTCCTGGGCGGCGCGCAGCACCCGGCTGCCGAAGGCGATCTGGTCGATGTCCTCGCGGGCCCGGTTCATGGGCCGGTAGGTGACCTGGCCCAGGAGCACCGACTCCACGGTGGTCAAGCGCATGAACTTCTTGGCCTGGACCGGGTGCAGCAGCCCGCCGTTGCTCACCAGGTGGGAGAGGGCGAAGTCCGCCTTCTCCAGGATGGTTCGGTTGGACATGTGGCTCATGGTCGGTTCCTTTCTCGGGGCCTACAGGTCGTGGAAGGAGACCGCCTTGTCGACGCTCTCCCGGTCCACGGGCTGGTTGAGGTCCAGGGGCCAGCTCGCGCCGGCCCCGCTGCCCGCCGCCCCGGGAGCGCGCTCCCCGGCGGGCTGGCTGTTGGGCAGGCCGAAGCGCTTCTCCAGCCGCGCCACGCGCTGTTGCTGCTCCTTGACCGTGCCGGTCAGGGCCTGCAGCGTGGTGACCAGCGCGCCGAGCTGCTCACCCAGCGGGTTGGGCGCCTGGGCGGGTGCCTGAACGGGCGCCTGGCCCGACGCGGGGCTCGCGGGCGCCGCCGCAGCCTGGCCGCCCGCGGCAGTCGGGGCTCCCGAGCCAGCCGGCGCGAGGGCCGCGCTGACTCGCTGCAGCGTCGCGCGGATGGAGTCCATCGCGGACGCCAGGCGGTCGCCCTTGGCTGCCGGATCTCCCGCACCACCGGCAGCCGAAGCGGACGTGGCGTCCGCGGCGGTGCCAGAGCCGGGCTCGGAGCCCGCGTCACCTCCGGCGCCCACCGCTTCGGCGAGCTGCCCGGCCACGGCCTGCAGCTCGCCGGCGAGCTCACCGAGCCGGGGCCCGGCCTCGTCGACCTCCTGGTCGCCGAGCAGCTCCACCGCCTCGGTCAACCCCTCCAACGCCGCCACCGCCGCGGCCAGGGGCCCACCCGTCTCGGGGGCTGGGCTGCCCCCCGCGCCCGGCTCTCCGGTGCCCGTATCGACCTCCCCCTGGGCCGTCGTTGCGCTCCCGTCCGCGCCATCGCCGTCGCCACCGGGAGCGTTGATGTCGCTCTCCACCGGGGCGGTCTCGTTGCTCGTCTCGTCCATGCCGTCGCTCCTTTTCACGATGAGAAAGCGGCGCTTGTTGGCCGCCCGGTCCACGAGGGACACCTCCTCCACCACCATCTCCAGCAGGCGCGTCACCCGGTCCTTTCCGCTGGTCCCGGGCATCAGGCCGCCTCCTGCTCGGGCGCGGGCGCCTCGGTACGGGAGGTCTCCACACCTCGGGCGGAGGCCTCATCCGCTGCCGCCGTCTCGGGGATCCGGCGCGCTGATCCACCCACCGAGAAGCCTCCCAGGGTCCCGTCCTTGATCCGCGCCCACAGCTCGTCGGACAGGATGCGCACCGCCAGCAGCCACGTGCCCCGGCGCACCTTCACTTCGCCGATCTCGAAGTCCACCGGCGCCAGGTAACTCTCCAGGATCCGCACCTGGCCGTTGACCTGGAGCCGGTGCATCAGCCCCAGCCCGCCGAACTCCTCCATGAACCGGTGCGCCGCCTGGCGGATCTCCTCGGCCGAGTAGATGTCACCCTGGGCGTCCACCACCTCGGGCTCGAGCACGATGCCGAGGACGAACCGCTCGTCCTGGGGGTCCACGCCCTTGATCAACGGGATGGTCTTCGAGAACGAGCCCGCGCCCACAACGGCACCGCCGTCCTGCTTCGCGGCCTTATCGGTCCCGCCCTTCTTCTGCGCCCCTGCCAGGAGCTGCCGCGCCTGCTCCTGGAGCGCCGTGAGGTCGTCCGCCGACAGGCTCGGGATCCTGCTCTGCGGGATCCGCGAGATGGCGTTCTGCAGGTGCGGGATGTCCAGCTCCCCGTCCACGTCCCGGACCGGAAAGTGCCGCAGGCTGCGCGGCGTAGTCTTGCCCTCGTCGTCCTTCTCGCCGCCGGGCGCGATGTGCAGGAACGCGCTGTCCTCCAGGTCGTTGATGTAGGCCTGGCTCCACTGGTCTTTCTCGATGCCGGTCGTCTCGCCGGCACCCTCCCGAGGCTCCCGGCCCTCGAGCTCCCAGTCCTCGACCCCCCAGCCCGCGTCCTTCAGCGCGTCGAGCTGCTTCTTCACCGGCGCGTAGTTCGTCACCACGAGCTGGGTCAGCGTCTTCGGCCCGCCCACGCCCCGCATGGACCGGATGGTCCGCGGCGTCTGGATCCGCTTGACGTGGAACCCCGAGCCCTTGAGCAGCCCGGGCAGCTTGCCCCGCACGCCGTAGGTCAGCAGGAACTTCCCCTTGAGCGACTTCAGGACCTCGAAGAACCGCTCCTCGTCGAACTTCGACTCCCCCACGGCCACGTCGTAGCCGGGGTAGGGCGGGTCCAGGAAGAACGCCGTGTGAGGCCCGTCATACTTGCGGACCACCCGCAGGTAGTCCCCGTCGTAGACCCGCACGTGCTTGAGCCTCGGCCCGTGCTTCTCCAGCCGATCCACCGATCGGGCGACGATGCCCTGGCCAGACGGGCTAAAGCTCCGACCTCGCATCTTCCCGTAGGAGAAATGCGTCACGTACAGGAACCGGTGCAGCTTCTCCACGTCGCCAGTCGGTTTCGAGTCCAGCAGCCGCTTGTAGGCCGCCCGGTCCCCCACCCAGCGCATCCGCTTGAGCCGCTTGATGCCGTCCGCGGTCATCCGCTTTACCAGCCGGTAGGCCTGGGCCAGCTCCACGTCCGCGTCGTTGATCACCTCTACCCGGGACCGCTCCTTGGCGAAGAGCACCGCCGCGCTCCCGCAGAACGGCTCCACGTAGGTCCGGTGCGGCGGCAGCATCGCCGCCAGCCGCTTGGCCAACCGCTTCTTCCCGGCCGGGGAGCCCCACAGGGTCTTCTCGACCCTCTCGGGCGCCACCTGATCCAGGACATCGCGGGCCTTCTCCACGGCCACGACCGCCCGACGCTGAACGTCGCTCTCGGCTGCAGGGGTGCTTCGCAAGCTGTGCCTCCTACAGAGGCAAAGCCCCCCACCCCAAAAACGGGGACACGGACGATCGCAGATGTGGCGACGGGACCGACGCCGAAGGCCCTCAGGAGGTCGTTTCCATCTCTGCTCGATTGTGTAGTATCGGCTTCCGAGCAGCACCGGAGACTCGCATGAGCTCGATCAGTGTGACCCCTTGGAAACTCCCTCGCCTGAGTGACGAGGGACTCTTGGCCGTCATGAACCCAGACGGAAGCGGGCTGGCCTGCCTGGCCAGTGGATGTCCGCATCCAGGATGTCAGTGCGGTGACGTCTTCATCAAGGTCATCCCCATCGACTTCAGGGTTCAGTCAATCAGCCTCGTGGGCGAGAGCATGCGGTTCATCTCGCAGCAGATCGGTGGCCTGGGACCAACCGAAGACATGGAGTCCGCTGTCCTCGCCCGGCTGATCCTCGACACCGGAGAGCTCCTGGTTGAGCCGCAGGTTCCCGATGACGCGGAGCAGTGCGAGGAACACGAGCCGCCGGTGGATCCCCGGAGTGACGCGCTGCTCGAGCCGCTGCATGGCGCACTGGACGCCGAGTTGCTCGACGACTTCGCCCGGTTCCTGAAGCGCATTAAAGGCGAGCCGATTCCCACTGACGAGCCGCGACCCGATCCAGATCTGGACGACTGGGTTCCCGGCGACAACCTGGTCTACGAGAGCGTGTACAAAGTCCCTCGCTTCGACGCCTACGTGGTCGAGGAGACGTCTTACCTATCCACCGACCTCTACTGTATCGACCCGGAGTGCGACTGCAACGAGGTCATCGTCGCGTTCATTGATACCTGGGGCAGTGGTGAGGACGCGGGCGCGGCCAGGGTCGATGTGGGCTCCGGAGAAGTGCGGTTCGAACACAAAACCGATGACGACACTCTCGTCCCCGGCCTCTGGAGACGGTTCGTGATACGGCATCGGGGGATCTCGGTCCTCCTGGAGCGACAGGCAAAGATGAAGGCCTTCGGTAAGACCGAGTTGGAGCGCCGCCGGGCAACCCCGCCGACGGGGAACGTATCAAAGACGCAGCGCCGCGCGGAGCGCAAGGTCGGCCGGAACGATCCCTGCCCGTGCGGGAGCGGCAAGAAGTTCAAGAAGTGCTGCCTCCCCGGGACCTCCTGATGGCAGGAGGCCGGGTGGGGAAACATCGAGGAGATCCCGTTTTGACCGCTGCGCGCCATCCACTGCAAGTCCGCGTGAATGCCGAGCTGGTGCTCGACGCCGGCTGGTGGGAAGAAGTCACGGACTCCTCTGGCGAGCCCATGCGCTGTGTCCACCCACCATCGGCGACGATGTTCGAGCAGGTCCAGGCTTACCTTGAGTCCAGGGCGTCTACGCACACCGAGTCCCAGCCATGGCGGATCGGGGAGGAGGCAATCGCCGCTGTGGCGGTCTGCCTCCGCTGGGGCTCCTACCTGGCGGTCCTGGCCGATCGCGACAAGAGATCGTCCATCAACGCTGACGCCAAAGGGTTGAGCCGGATCGCAGACGGAGAGATAGCGCGCATCAACATCGAGGCCTCGGCCGCCCTCGAGCGTTGGATCGACCTGAGGCGGCTGGAACGAGGCCGCTACGAGCTGCTGGTGCACCTGGCCGTCGCTCACCTCCCCATGCCCCGCAAGACGACCAGAGTCGGCAAGGAGCACCCGTTGTTGATGCTACTCGGCCAGCCCGCCCTGGCAGACAGTCTCCGGGCGGGTATCCCGTCCGCCAAGCTGGAGAGGGCGGCTAACGAGGCGCGGGCACATCCGACCCGGGTGCTGGCCAACGCGATGATCCAATACTGCTGGCGAAACGGGCCCATCGAGGACGTCCACGCCGGGACGGAGTACTCGTACCCGATGACCGAGCGCCGGATCGCGCCTTCGGAGGAGCGCCTGCTTGTCCGAGAGACGGCCGCGGCGTTTTCCCAGGGGATGCTCGCCCTCGACTGCCTGATGAGCAGCGAAAACACGAGGGACTGGTCCGACACCGTGCTCCCGTTCCACTTGGCAGAGATGATGCTGGTCACCCCGAGCCGGTGGTCTTTGACCGAGAAGACTCGGAGCCTCGATCTGCCGGGCCGGGAGCACGCCGTGACGCGTTGACGAAGTGGCCTAACCAGCTGAAACCAGTGAGCTTCTACAAAGGCCATGCAGGGGAGGGAAGGCGACCCCGAGGTCCGAGAGCTCGCGCTCACCGAGACCCCGGGTGAACTCTCCCCTGTCATCTCGGGTACCGACCGCCGATCGGGCGACCTCGGCGATCACCGTGCGCTGGCCGGCCTGCTCGACGTAGAGCGACTTGCGCCCGGTGTCGGCGTCCACCGATTCCCGGACCCAGGGCAGGATGTCCTTCATCCGGTCGGGCGCAGATTCCACGCGCTCGAAGAGCTGGAGTCCGCGGCTCACCGAGAAGGTCTTTCCGTGAAGGAAGCGGCAGGTCTCGGTGGTGTGCTCGTCGAGCACGGCCTCGAAGACGTAGCGGTCGATGCCCGCCTCGGCGAGGGAGGAGAGCTGGCCGAAGGATCGCCCTTGCGCGATGAACGATCCGGCGACCACCTCCCAGTAGGGCTGGCCACGGCCGGCGATGGTGGACGCGGCAGCCCGGGCCAGGTCACGGGCGATGTCCTGGCGTCCCAGCCCGGCCTCCAGACCGTCGGACACGATGCGCCTGGCCTGGACACTGAATACCTCTGCCCGCCGCCCATACTCGTCGCGGATGAAGGCGCTCTGGCTGGTGGCGAGGTAGTCGACGATCCGATGGTCCAGGGCGTTGAAGTCGGCGCTGATGGCAAACCGCTGACCCTGGCGCGCGGCCGAGCGGGCAGCCCGGACCACCTCGTCCGCGGCGTCGCCGAATGTCGCCTGCACAGCGCCTGGGACCGCGGCAGTCCGACCACCGGCAGCTTCGAGGGCCTGGGCGATGAGCGTCCGGCGCTGATCGGCCGTGGTGCTGCCCCAGTCGACGTCGAGCACCGAGACCGCCGCGCGCACCGCCGCGTCGTCGGCCTGGGAGGCCCGAGTGCGGAGCTGGGCGGCCAGGCGGGCCACGGCGCGGTCGAAGCCCCTGGCGCTCCCCAGGTTCATGGCCTTCGACACCGGCACCCGGAGGTAGCGCTCCAAGAGCTCGTCGGCCGCCTCGCGGGCCTCCGAGACCAGCCTCAGCCGGGCCTCGACGCTACCCTCGGTGCACATGCGCCGCACCGCCAGTCCCAGGTGGACGAAGGATCAGCGGGCTTCGTTGCCGTGCTCGGACCTCGAGGCCTGCCTCGGTCGGGTGCAACAGCACGTCGTGGCTCTCCGCACAGCGGTCACACACCGCGAAGACGAGGACGCCGTTCCGCCACAGGCTGATCGCCTCGTCGAGGCCCACCCGCTGGCGGCAGATCCGGCACTCGATGACGCCTCGCTCGGCGTCGAGCTGGGCCTGATGTACCCAGGCCTGGTTCAGTGTTTCCGCCTTCATCACCGGTCTCCAGCGCTCGAAGCGAAGTACGAGGCATTGGAGGCCTCGGGAAGGTCGTTCGCGTCCGCTGCCGGCTGGTGCCTGACCGCTTCACCGCGCCAGAGCCGCGCCAGCTCTTCGCCGTGCCCCTCGTGGAGCCGGGAAAGCGCCTGCCTCTCGATCTTGCGGACGCGCTCGCACGAGAGGTTCAGCAGCTCGCCGATCTCATCGAGGGTGTGCTCGCCGCCCTCTGCCACGTCCAGGGCGCAGGTCTCCGGGATCTCCCAGGGCGCCAGGTGCGGCCAGGCCACGGTGATGGCGCCGCTGGGTTTCACCTCGAGGTACAGGTGGTGCCGGCAGCCGACGAAGGGGCACGGCCGAGGTCCGCGCCGGCAGTCGGCACGGGATGCCGGCCGCGGGTTGTCGAGGGACGGCAGCTTCCCCGTAATCCTGCGCCAACGGAGAAGGGCTGCAGGGCTCATGGTCTTGGGCCTCGGGTCCAGCCTGGACCGTCGGTCGACTCGTCGTGCTCGTCGCTGTTCCTCGTGTGCTCTCATGATTCGTCCTCGACAGGTGGCTCCTCACTCGCGGCGCTGCCACCGGCGCCGGCAGCCAGGCTCTCGAACCAGGAGCCGAACTCAGCGTCCGGCACCGGGATCCGCTCCTTCGCCGGTCCGGCGAGGTAGCGCCGGGCCAGGGTCATGCGCCGGTCGGACAGGCGTCTCTCCTCGGCCGCGAGCTCCTCGCGGAGGTTGACCAGACTGCGTGCGTCGCGGAGCAGGGAGCGCTCGCTACCTTCCGGTTGGTCCTCATTGTCAGCTCGAAGATTTTGGATCCCCGCCAACGTGAGCGTGATGGGCTGCTTCACCCACGCCGCTCCGATCTTGCGGAACTCCCGGTTGAAGATGTCCCCGGCCAGCAGGCGCCCCTCCTCGGGCGTGAGCACTCCTACCCGGACCAGCTTCTCCACCATCCCGGAGAGCCGCTCCGGGTCGCGGGTCACCGGCGTCTGGGACCGGAACCGCCAGAACCGGATCCCCATGTCCGCCAGGAGCCGCCGGTTGATCAGGTAGTCGAACTCGTCCCGCTCCGGCTGGAACACCTGGTCCTCGGCGAACCGGAGCTGGGCGTCGGCCACGGCGCGGTTGAAGTCCTTGCTCTCACCGCGCAGGAGCCGGGGCACACGGAATGCCGCGCCCACCTTGTCGATGTTCCGCTCGTCGTAGACCTGGAACAGGGCGTCCTGCTGCTGGGCGTCGGTGAGAGGCCGCAGCTCGATCTTGGCGCGCGCGTGCTCGCCGGCGCCGCTGCCCTCGGCCTCGAGGATCAGCACCTTGTGGAAGTTGTCCTTGCCCTTGAGGTTCTCCTCGATGAACCGCTCGATGCGCGGCACGGAAGTCTCGGAGAGCTTGCCCCCCGAGACCAGCAAGGCCAGCGGCGGCACGGATTTGTTCTCGAAGTAGAGGTAGTTGACCTCCTCCATCTGCCGCGATCCGAGCACCGCGAGCAGGGTCCCCACCCAGCGGGGCACCCCGTATGGAGAGCGCGGCGAGTGGATGGCGAAGTGGATCAGCTCGGTGGTCGGGCCGTCCTCGGGGTCGGCCTCCAGCAGCGACTCGACGTCCTCGTACACCTCGCCGGTCTTGCGCGAGACCACCCGCGGGTCCCCAAAGGACTTGAAGAAGACCTGCTCCGTCCCCTGGATCTGCACGTAGCTCCGCAGCCGCCGCTTCGAGGAGACCACCTCGTAGCTCACCGGCGACATCTGCACACGGTCCGCCACCTCCACCGACACCTGGTCCAGGGACAGCAGGCGCACCGTGTACGAGGGGACGTAGACCAACCGGGCCACCCGCTCCCGCGCGTCCCGCAGAACCTCCCAGTAGGCGTTGCCCGTGGTCTCGAGGTCTTGCCTGGACCGCCGACGCAGGTCCACGAAGGAGTGGTCGAAACAGCAGTAGTCGAAGAACGAGTGCAGCCTGGCCCGCTCCACCCGAGCCAGACGCTTGAGCTCGGCGCGTCTCGCCGTAACATCGTCTGCGGTCGGTTCCACCGGCACATCATCCGGAAGCTCGCCACGCTCCCGGGCTGCCTCCCGCTCCAGGTAGACGCACTCGGCCACCCGGTCGTCGGCGTCCTCGTCCTCGAAGTCGATGGCCGGCTCCAGCCGGTGCCCGAACCCGTCGATGTTCACCGCGTAGGCGTCGACGTTCTGCCGCAGCGAGTTGGAGTGCTCCATCAGCAGGCACAGCGCCAGCGGGTCGTAGGGCGGCTCCAGCGCCCCGGCGCTGGTGAACAGCTCCGAGGACTCCTCGCCCCCGGGCAGGCTCGCAGGCGTTCGCTCCTCCGCGCCCACCACCACCGCCTTCAGGATGGTCTGCAGGCGAGTCTCGGCGTCCGCAGCCGCCGACACCTCGGTGCCTGTGCCCACTTACTCGTGCTCCTCGGCGTACACCACCAGCCCATCGGGCCCGAAGGATACGGAGCGGACCTGCAACCCCTCGGAATCCACCAACGCTCGAGCGGCACCCCGGAGCAGATCCCGGGTTGGTGCCTTCACCATGAGCTCGCGCGGCGGATCCGGTGGGCCGGCCGGCACTCGCTCAGCCGGGATGACGAACAGCTTGACGGCGGACTCCATCCAGTACCTCCTTGGCGATGCAGGAGGTCGAGCCCGCCCGCGACGGGAGCGCATGAGTTGCGCGGTGGCGCGCCTCCTACAGAGGCAAAGCCCGGACATGCTGGATCCGGGACACCGGCGCGACGCTCAGGATGTACGACTTGGATGGACGAGTCGCAGCGTGCCTGCCCGAACTAGGTTGCAATGACGCCGCTTTTTGATTGACCGGCAGAGCTTGACCTGTGACAATGTACGTAATGACTATTACAGAGATAACACTACTCAAAAGCTGTGCATTCAGGTTGAGCGCGCTCGCAGGAGCGGAGTACCTCCGGAATCCGGCGGACGTGAATGATGCGCGTTGCGGCAGCGGGATTGGACACTCGGGAGCGGTAGTGTGGACATCGTTACCTTTCAACAAGAGGGGCGCTGGTACGGGCTGTTCCTGAGCTCGGTAGCTGACCTGGTCCCCACCGTATACGTCGATTCACTCAGGACATTTTCGCCCATCTTGTTCGGCATCGTGTGCTACCGCGAGCGCTCCCTGCTCGCGGTCAGGCTACGACCGCTTCTTCGACCTGCCAGCGCCGACACCTCGCCTCACCGCGGGCGAAGCTCACCAGAGCGCTCGTGCGTGAGCCTGCTCGTCGTGGGGCACGGCCCGCACCTCGTCGGGCTGCCGTCCGAGACCGTGGCCTGCATCCTGGATGTCCGGAAGGAACAGATGATCACGAGCGCCTCCGAGGACGACACGAGGGCGAGCCGATTATACATCCGGTACCGGGATCGCGAGATCGCGGTGCTCGATACCCCCCGGCTGGTCCGGCTCGTCCGTTTGGCGCTCGGGTGTGCCGCCGACGGCCTGGGAACCATCTCACTGGAGGGCCGGCCGTGTTAGCGCTCGAGGGAGGGAGTCGATGAGATCGACCCGCGCACAGACAGCCCATGACGTCGTCATCGCCAAGCTGGAAGCCCAGCTGGCAACGAAGTACTCGGGCGACGACGTGTGGACGAACCCCGGGCAGGAGAAGAACTACGAGGTGGACGGCGTCTGGCCCGACGTGGTCCTCACCGACAAGCGTGGCCGAGTGAGAGCGGTCTACGAGGTCGAGACCGCCGACACCGTCACCGAGGAGCACGCCATCGAACAGTGGATCGACTACTCCTTGCTGGATGTCCCGTTCTACCTCGTCGTACCCAAGGACCGCGAGCGCGAGGCAAGACGGCTCGTACGTGAGCTCGAGATTCGCATCCAGGAGGTGATCCCGTTCTGACGCTTGGCCGCATCGGACAGTCACCAGGATGGACGACGACGCGAGGAGATGGAAATGAGCACCAGAGGCACACCGGGCGAGGCATGGGACAGCGGCATGACCGACACTGACACCAGCGATCAGGTCCAGCTCCTCCGAGACCTCAAGCAGCGGAGCCTCGAGGTCGACGAGGCCAGGTTCCAAG
>Ga0180009_10007987_pt1 | contig 10635 bp, 10 predicted proteins | sample OS_PC_MetaG_FD_123537 | JGI IMG/M metagenome (GOLD analysis project Ga0180009, IMG submission 123537) | Groundwater microbial communities from the Aspo Hard Rock Laboratory (HRL) deep subsurface site, Sweden - OS_PC_MetaG | ecosystem: Environmental > Aquatic > Deep subsurface > Groundwater... | reverse complement strand
GTTTCAATCATTCCTAATGCGTCCATATTATTTCCTCCGTCAATTTATTATATTTATATTTGTTCTTGTAAAAATCTTTTAACCATTGTACTATACTATGAAAACTGAATCTCCGGTTTCAAGCGCGCCGGCATTGGCTTCTTCAATATCCACATGTAATTCAAGAGCGTACATATCGCTTACTCTGCATAATACTCTTTCAAAAATAAGTTCCCTGTCTTTGCCCGTGCCACAACGCACACGCGCTTCTTCACCATCTTTTATTTTAAATTCTTGAGCATCTTTTGGGCTAAAATGTATATGCCGTTTAGAAACAATGACTCCTTGTTTTATCTCAATGGTTCCTTTAAGGCCAACAATCTTTATCCCCGGAGTATTTTCAAGTTTCCCCGAATCTCTTATTGGCGGCTTTAAGCCAAGCATCCTGGCATCGCCCATCGAAACTTCAACCTGAGTATAAGAACGGCACGGCCCTATCATTCTGATGTTTTCAAAGGAACCTTTCGGGCCATGAATATCGACTTTTTCATTAGCCGCATAGAAACCAGGTTGAACTAATTGCTTATAAAGCGTGGGCTGAGCATCCTCGCCGAAAAGAGCTTTAAAATCCTTTTCGGTAAAATGCACATGCCTATTGGAAACACCTACTGGAACAGGTTTCTCCGAGCGTTCCATACGCAATTTTATTGCGGTAGAAATATCTTGAACAATTTTTTTATCCATTTTTTCTCTGTTACTACTCTTCCACGCATCCATACATCTATGCATCTACTCTCTTATGCTTCTTGAAAATGAATTACTCTCAAGAACTTATCGGCTTTCAAACTCTCTCCACCAACTAAAGCTCCATCCAAATCAGGTTGAGCCATTAATTGGTCTACATTGTCGGCCTTAACACTGCCGCCATAGAGTATTCTGGTGCTTTGAGCGAAATCTTTGCCATAAAGTCTTTCCAATTCTTTTCTCACAAAAACATGCGCATCTTGCGCTTGCTCTGGAGTGGCGGTTTTTCCGGTACCGATAGCCCACACGGGCTCATAGGCCACTATAATATTTGAAACTTCCTCAACTGATAAATCTTCAAAAGCGCCCTTAAGCTGAGTTTCAAGAACTCTATAAGTTTTTTGACTTTCTCTTTCCTCAAGAGTTTCCCCTATGCATAAAATAGGTGTTAAAGAATTTTTTATGGCTGCTTTGATTTTTTTATTTACTATTTCGTCAGTCTCACCAAAAACATGGCGTCTTTCGGAATGGCCGATTATAACATGAGTACAACCTATATCTCTAAGTTGAGTTGGTGACACTTCACCCGTAAAAGCGCCCTTATTTTCCCAACTCATATTCTGAGCGGCAAGTAAAATAGGTGAACCGCCAATCGCTTTTTTAACAATTGAGAGATGTGTAAATACCGGAGAGATAAGAACCTGATGTTTTAAATCCGGATCCAGTCCTTTTTTTAATGCCAAAGCCAATTCCTCAGCTTCATTAGAATTTAAATTCATTTTCCAATTACCCGCAATCATCGCTTTTCTATCCATATTTTATCTCCTTTTGTACTTATATTATATTTATATTGGCGGAACTTCAACCACATCAAAGCAGTTCTCTTAGCAACTCTTCGCGTGGCTGGGCTATAACAATCTTTTCAACCAAAAGACCTCTTTTGCCAACAATGTCCGCTCCCGCATCCGCAGCTGTTTGCACCGCTGCTATACTGCCTGTAAAAGTTACAAAAGCTTTACCGCCCAAAGCCATCGCAAGTCTAATTTCTATAAGTTTAATTGTTGCAGCTTTTGCAGCAACATCAGCCGCTTCTATTAAAGCTGAAATTGAAAAAGCCTCTATAATTCCCAAAGCCTCAAGCTTATCAACTTCAACACTTTGACTAATAGCGGGAAAAACATCGGGGTGAATATTTGGGACAACAAAACTATCAACTATGGCATGAGCGGCCTTAGTTATTCCCGCTTCAACACTTGCCTTGACGGAACCCACATCTCCAGCAATAAGCGCTATATATTTTCCAGAGCAAATACTTCTTGAAAGCAGAAGAGTAACATTTGAAGTTTTAAGCATTGTATCGGCTACTTCCAAACCCTTGGCAATACTTGATACCTCAACACCGCCTATAGATTTCATAATTTTCCTCTCATCAAAAACAAAGTTCAAAGCTTAGAATTTAGAGTCGTGGAATCTTTTACGCTCTGTCATACTCTTTCCTGCTCTCTGCTTACTACTCTCTACTCACTGCGCATCTATTTCAATATATTTCCGGTTTACTTTTGAAACTTTACCGTCAATACTAGCATGAATATATGCTCCAAATTTATCGTCGGCTACAGAAGCTATAACATCACCTTTTTTAACTTTTTGGCCTACATTTACAATAGTTTCAGACGGAGCGCCTATATGCTGACTTAGCATAATTCTAACTTTACTTGGGACATAATTAAATTTAATAAACGGGGCATTCTTATCATAATCTGAAAGATTTAAACGGGCTATAAGCTTTGAAACAGGTGTTTTTCTATAATCTCTAAGCGGATGGACTTTAGGCTGAGATTCAAAATTAAGCGAAGCGGTTTTTAGATTAATACTCTTTTCAATTAAACTTTTCTTAGCCATATCGCAAATACTTTTGGGGTCAAGATTTTCAGGGCAAGAGTAGAGACTGCATAATGAACACTGCGAACATAAAAGAGCAAATTCATTATGAATATCTTTCCCACTTCCTGAAAAAAGCAAACTGCGCATAACCCTATGCGGATTTAAAATATGCCCTAAAAGATATCGGGGACAAAGCTCGGTGCAAAATGAACATTGATCGCAAGCGGATTTCCCTATCCTTGAAACACTGTTTTCAGATCTTGATTTTTTAAAAATTAATGAATGATTTTTAGGCAGAACTATTAAACCACCCGAGACCTTAGTGACAGGCAGCGTAAAATCCGTTATAACTTTCCCCATCATCGGCCCACCATCAATAGCGATATAATCCTTACAAGTTGCGCCTCCGGCAAAATCTATAAGCTCGCCATAACTCGTGCCTACAGGAGCTTTAAAAGTACAAGGCTTTTTAACCGCGCCCGTGATGGTAATAAATTTTTTAGTAATAGGATATTTATTTGATATGGCCACATTATAAAGCGTCTCAACATTATTAACCACCGCTCCGACATTTATAGGCAAACCGCCCATAGGCACAAGTCTGCCTATAGCGTCATAAACAAGACAAAATTCATCACCGGCCGGATAATAATCTCCAAGCAGTTTTATCTCAATATTCTTTCTTGATGCGGCAATTTTCTTAAGGAGCTCTACTACTTTGGTATGCTTCTTTTTTATTCCAATTATTCCGGTCTTTGCTGTTGTGGCCTTCATCATCATTTCAAGACCGTCAAAAACAATCTCAGGATAATGTTCAAGTATTTTTTGATCTTTTTTAAGGAGAGGTTCGCATTCCGCCGCATTAACAATTACAAATTCCGCTTTGCTTGTTGCTTTTACATATGTGGGAAAGCCGGCGCCGCCGGCGCCCACTATACCCGCTTTCTTAAGCGTTTTAGCGAAATTATTCATTTATTTATTAACAGGCTGCTCTAAACCCATAGTTTTCTTCACAGTATTGCCAAGCCGCTTAATACCCTCTTTTATTTGTTCTTCTGTGGGATAAGAAAAATTAAGCCTCATGGTATTTTTACCACTGCCATCGGCATGGAAAGCCGAACCTATAACATAAGCGACATTTTCTTTGACCGCTTCATAAAACATTTCATCAGCATCCATATTTTCAGGAAGTCTAACCCATAAAAATAATCCGCCTTCAGGCTTGGTCCATGTTACGCCCTGGGGCATATATTTTTCAAGGGTGCTAATCATGACATCTTTTTTGGACTTATAAACTTTCTTAACTGTTTTAGTATGCGTTTCAAAATATCCGCTTTTCAAGAACTCACTCGCAATAAGCTGATTTAAACTTGAGGTGCATAAATCAAGAGATTGTTTAAGCGTAGCCATTCTGCTTATTATTTTCGCATCAGCCAAAACAACTCCCAATCTCAAACCGGGAGCAAATGTTTTTGAAAAAGTGAAAAGCGAAATAATATTTCTGGTTTTAAGCGTATCGCTATCAATTTTATAAATCATTCTTGGCGCCGAGCCTTCAAATCTAATTTGCCTATAAGGAGAATCTTCTACAATTGCAACATCATATTTCTGAGAAAGTTCCACAATCTTCATTCTCTTTTCTTCCGATAAAGTCACACCGCTGGGATTTTGGAAATCCGGCACAAGATAAATGAATTTATAATGTTCATCTTGCTTTTTAAGCCAATCGAGCCTTTCTTCAAGGTCTTCTATTCTAATACCGTCATCATCGATTTTAATGCCCACAAAATCAGCACCGTAAGATTTAAAAACCTGCAAACCGCCCATATAACTGGGCATCTCAACTATAATAGGATCGCCGGCATCTATAAATAATCGTCCCACTAAATCCAGCGCCTGTTGAGATGCGGTGGTAATCAAAAGATTCTCGGGTTTGGCAGAAATACCTTCATGATCTTTCAGAAATTTAATAAATTCCACTTTAAGATCAGCTAAACCTTCAGTGGGACCATATTGCAAAGCCATCGCACCCTTTTTATCCATTATATCCCCAACAACTTCTTTTACAAAATCACAGGGAAACAGTTTAGGATCAGGCAGACCACCGGCAAAAGAAATTATTGCAGGATTACTTGTTAATTTTAAAAGTTCTCTTATTACGGAACCCTTGGTTCTTCTTGGAACAACTGCAAAATTTTTGACTAAATCTATCATAAAATTATCCTGTTTACTATTAGTTTGTAAATGGTTTATAAGGTACCACTACAGTTTACTCAAAACATGACTACAAGTTCAAGGCTATGCCGGGTGTCGTTTCAACGAGCTATGCTCATCAGACGACCAAGGCTATGCCGGGTTCCCGCCCCAGGCGGGACAAGGCTATGCTGCGTGGACTGGGCTAACAGAGGTTTGCGAAGCCTGTGGCGCCTATGGCGCCAGACACCTGGCAGTTTCGCAAAGCGAAAGCTGGCTGAGTTCCCGCCCCAGGCGGGACAAAGTTTTTATTTAAAATTGATAAAGAAATCTATATTTTCTTTGTAACGTTTAATATTTTCTGAATCTTTCTCTTCATCTATTTTCCCAAAGTAATGTTTAATTGCCTTTTTGTAAGTTTTTTCCCTAAGTTCTTTAAGTTTCTTTGGAAAAAGACGGCCGGTTTTTTTGCAGGCTTCATCTAGAGCCTTTATATGGCCGCTCAAAATTTCAATATCCATATCCTCATTTTTATCGAGGATAAACCCCGTTGTTTCAAGGATCGCTACGGCGCCCTCTGTCTTAAGTTTTTGAAAATCTTCTTTTTTTACTTTATTTTCTTTACAAGTTTCTTCATTTGTGGCAAGACAATTAAGCGCAAGCGGATAATTTTTAACTTCCAAAGCCACCTCACCAATATACAGTAAGGCTTCAAAACTAAAAGCCGGCCAAAATTCATTATAAAATTTATCTATAAAGCGCTCATATTCTTCTTTCTGCATCTGAATAATGGCAAGCCCCGTTGTCTTTCTGATATATGGCGAAACATTTCCCGATGCATAAGCTATAATTTTGCTATCTTCAAGTTTGCTTTTTTGTATTTCTTCGGCTCTCCCCATACTTAAATAATCCCCTTTCCCCTCTTCATACATTTTTCTTATATTACCCCTGTAATTATCAATATCTAAAGAAAGGTTAAGGTAACTGCTCATATTGTGGGAAAGATAAGGATCATCATATTTGAGGTCCAAGAAATCTTTCATAAGTTTTCGATTATTTTTCATTTTTTCATGAAAATACATATCCTCGGTAAAAAAAGCCTCATATTCAAACTCAATCATATTTCCTTGAGGAATATCTCTTCTATAATTGGGATATAATTTTGTTTGCAGAGCATGCACAAGCTCGTGAAGATAAAGAGCATCGGCAAATTTAACAAACTCTTCTCTGGCGTCTTTTCGTGTATAAAGTATTTCAATTATCTTTGGATCCTTATTTTCCTTTGCGGTAAAAAACTCTGTAATATATGAAGAATTGAAATATATCTTATTTTCTTCCATAACATAATAGGCAAGTCTTGAAGGTTTGTCTTTTCTTATCAGAATTTCAGGAAATTCAGCTCCGATTTTTTTAAATCTTTCATAAAAATTCTCACCTGTTTTTGTTTGAAGAATGACAGCCGAAAAATCATTCTTTAATTTTTTGGAAAGTGCCTTATCATAGCGATATGCCGCTGAATTAAGAGTAAACACCATTATCATTAAAAATGAGTAAATCAATCTCATACCCACAGTTTAACAAACTTAAGACAGTGATAATAGTTGACAAGATGCTTTGTAATGTATCAAAATAGTTACTAATCGCAGTAATCAATTTCGGGAGGATATTATGTCAAACAATCATGGTGGAGATGTTTTCAGTTCATTCTTACTCGGTGGAATTATCGGAGCGGCATTAGGAATTTTATTTGCGCCAGCGGCAGGTAAAAAAACCAGAAAACAAGTTGAAGAGTGGATAGAAGATACCACAGAAACAACCATGGATAAAATTGAAGATGTGGAAAAAGTGATAAAAAAAGGAAAAGACCAACTTTTAAAGCACATCAACTAAAAAAAGGCGCAAAGTAAGTATAAATTTAAAGCCCCTCAATTTTTTAATTTGCGGGGCTTTTTTATAAACTTTTTACTTAATTATTTTCTGCTTTTTTACCGTCCATGATTGGGCATAATAAATAACCTAAAACAAAAGTTGTAAAAGTGCCTATAACAATAAGCCAGGACCAGCCAAGACCTATCTTTCCCGTTTCAGATAAATACAATAAAATTCCCATACTTACAGCGCCGAAAATCATCGCGAAAATATTGGCTTTATTCGCATGACGCTTGGTTAATAAACCGAGTAAAAACACTCCTAGGAGACTGCCCGCGGTAACTCCATTAATCTTGAAAGCAAGCCAAAGCATACCCTCTATAGATTGACATAAAAAAGCGGTCACAGCCAAAATCAAAGCGAAAACTATTACGCTTATTCTTGAAACAAATAAATAGTATTTTTCGGTTTTATTTTTTACCAATAATGGCCGGTAAATATCTGTAACAAAGGAAGATGAAAGAGAACTTAAAGGAGAATCTATACTTGCCAGAATAATAGCCGTTAAAATAAGACCTTTTAAACCCGCCGGTAAAATATAGAAAGTAAAATGAGAAATTATTTTATCCGAATTTTCAGGCAAAGGCAAAGATGGATTTTGCTGATAAAAAACAAATAAGAGAGTGCCAATCCCCAAATACAAAACAACAAGCGGGAATGAAGCAAATATAGTGGCAACAAGAGTTTTCTGACTGGATGCCCTGGTATCCACAGTCAGCAATCTCTGCATCATTTCTTGGTCGGTGCCAAAGGCAGCCATAGAACCTACTACGCCGTTTATAACTGCAATTAACAAAATATTAGGGTCTTTTACATTCCATGCAAAATTAAAAATTGAAAGTTTCCCCGCTTCACCCGCAACCTGCCAGAATTCTAAAAACCCGCCTTGAATATTTAAAAGCAAATAAACGGCAATACCAATACCGGCAATATAAAAAGTTATAGCCTCAAAAGCGCCCGTCCAGACAACTGCTTTTATTCCGCCAAAACCTATAAAAGCCATACTGATAACAGTAAAAAATAAGAGCGTCATTTTCATGTCCCAGCCCATTATAACCGAAACAGCCAAAGAGGCGGCATAAAGTCTAACGCCCGAAGCTAAAAGACGGGTAATAAAGAAAAATATGGAACCTGAATATTGCGTGCCAGCGCCAAATCTATGTTTTAAAAATTCATAAATCGTGGTGCAATTATATTTATAAAAAGCGGGAATAAAAAGATAGGCAATAATTAAACGCGCGGCGGCGGAACCTATAAAAAATTGAAGATACTGCCAATTTTCTTTAAAGCCGACAGCTGGAACGCCTACAATAGTCATAGCGCTTATTTCAGTTGCCACAAAAGAAAGGCAAGCCACCCACATCGGAGTTTGACGACGGCCAAGAAAAAAATCTTTAGTGTCCTCTTCGTTTTTCCCTTTTATATAAGTTATCGCAAAAAGAATTAAAAGCGCAATGCCAAGAATGGAATAATCCAGAAAGCCTAAACCCATTATTTTTTGAACTGCAGTATTTAACATATATTCAAAATTCTAAACCTTAATCCATTTTTAATTTAACGGGCATTTTTCCTCGAGCTTCTTTATTTCCCATTAATATTTGTGCGGTTGTTTTTTGAAAATCAGGCAAAGCGCAAAAAGCGCATAAACCACCTGAAATTTTACGGTTTAAGCCATCAAAAACAAAAGGACTGCCAAAAGAAAGCATTATGGAATCTTCGGCTAAATTAATTTTATCTGATATAAATTGTTTTTGTTCTTCATTTAAATTAATACTTCCACTATAAGCGCGCGGCCCGGAAAAAGAAGCCACTATAAGTTTTTTGGTTTTATGAGGATTGAAAGGGATAATATTAATACCAAGTTTTTCCATTTCTTCTATAAATAATTTTCCCTGCCAATTATCAGATTGCGCAAGAGGCTCAAGATAACCCACAGTTTCACTAGGCTCAATTTCAAACTTTCTGTTTTTAAAAGCCCAGGCAATACATTCTTTTGCGGATTCTTCAACAAATTTTTTATGTTCTACGCACCCTATTACATTTGAATCCACTCTATTAAGCAGACCCGCGGAAATTTTAGCTACCATTCTATTTTGCCGGCTTAAAGCTTTTTCTATAAGTTCATCGTGTAAAACACCTTCTTTATAAGCATTTTCAATCGCCGTAAAAAGTTTAAAAGGTTCCTTGGGCACCAGTAAAATATCAGCCCCTGCCAGTAAAGCCATAATACCTGAACGGCCTTCATCACTAATAGCATCCATGGAAAGAGCATCTGTTACTACGCATCCGTCAAAACCTATTTCCTTTCTGAGTAAATCGGTAATTATTTTTTGAGAGAAAGAGGAAACATTTTCAGTATCAATAGAGTCAATTTTCAAATGGCCTATCATAATTGAATCAGCGCTTTTAACAAATGCCTTATATGGTTTTATCTCAAAATCCAATAATGCCTCTTTAGTGCGTTTAAGCTCGGGTAAAGTTAAGTGAGAATCCGTATCGGTTTCTCCATGGCCCGGAAAATGTTTCAGACAGGAAATGCAATTATGAGAGTTCAAACCCCCTAAATAAGCTTCAGTCATTTCATTTACAAGAGCAATATCATCGCCAAAAGCTCTGGTATTAACAATGGGATTTTCTCTCTTTGAAGCAAAATCCACAACCGGCGCCAAAACCCAATCCACGCCGAGAGCTTTAGATTCAAAAGCGGTTATTTCAGCTTTTCTTCTTGCCAAATCACTTGAACCGGATGCGCCTATTGCCATATTGGTCGGCAATAAAGTTGCATCTTTAAGCCATTGTCCGACTCCATTTTCATAATCAGCGCAAAATATTAGAGGCGTTTGAGCATATGATTTAAGTTCCTTAATTGTTTCTTTAACTTCCTCTACCGTGCCGCCATAAAAACAAAAACCTCCAACTCCCATTTGCGCAAGTTTAATGGCATTGTCCATTGCAGTTGTATTAAATCTAAATTCCGGATATATAAGCCTGGCGAGATTGGTGGATTTCATTATTTTTTCCCCTTTTTAGCAGTCACTTTTCTTTTTTCATCTTTCTTTATTTTATTCCAACTGACAAGAACTTCAGCGGATGTTTTAAATTTCTTTCCGCCAAAAACATGAGGATGCCGTCTTATTAGTTTGGAATTAATACTTTTGATGACATCTTCAAGGTTAAAGTGACCTTTCTTTTCAGCAAGCGCGCTATGAAAAACAACTTGAAGAATAATATCGCCAAGTTCTTCTTTTAAATTTTCCCAAGCAGAATTTTTTATAGCGGCTTCCACTTCCCCAGCTTCTTCATGGAGATATTTGATAAGAGACTTATGATTTTGCTCTTTATCCCAAGGGCAGCCGTTTTTTCCCAATAGCTCGTTCATTATAATCACAAGATCTTTCAATTTAGAGCTATTTTTTAGTTTATCAACCTGAGTTTTCTTCATTTATTATTCATTAATTGGCGCATAGACTCTTTGAGCTTAAAAGTATATAATTATAATATTCATAAGCACAATATCAACCGGAGGACCGATGACAAAAACTGAAGAAAAAACCGACAGTCATCTACATAATATTTTAGATAAAGGTTTTGTAAAATTAGTGGATTTTATGGGCGGTGACGCCAGAGCGGTTGATTCTGCAAGAGTTTCTTTCGGCTCAAAATCAAAAGGCGAGACTCAAGATAAACGACTTATAGAGTATCTCCTTAAACATCAGCATCATACCCCCTTTGAACATTGTGTATTTCAATTTCATATAAAATGCCCTATTTTTGTAGCAAGACAATGGATGAGACACCGCTGGGGCTCATACAATGAAATAAGCGCTAGATACTCTGAAGTTAAAGAAGAGTTTTATATTCCCGAAAAATTTAGACTACAAGACACGCTAAATAAACAAGGTTCTC
>Ga0180009_10007986_pt1 | contig 10637 bp, 7 predicted proteins | sample OS_PC_MetaG_FD_123537 | JGI IMG/M metagenome (GOLD analysis project Ga0180009, IMG submission 123537) | Groundwater microbial communities from the Aspo Hard Rock Laboratory (HRL) deep subsurface site, Sweden - OS_PC_MetaG | ecosystem: Environmental > Aquatic > Deep subsurface > Groundwater... | reverse complement strand
CAGATGATAGGTTCTTACATATTACCCCTCCAGAAATTTATATAGAAATAGACCAAGAGACAAGCATAGCAACATTAAAAGCAAGAGGTAAGTGGTTAGGAACCAGAGATGTAATCTTCACTCGCTCAAGCTTATATAATTTAGAAAAATCTATAAGTGAATTAAAAGAATTTGAATCAGAGTTAGTAGCAAAAAGAATAGCTCCAAAAATACAAGCGCAATTCACAGAACCGCAAGATCTAGCTGTATATAGTTATATAGAAAAAGTCTTAACTGCTTTAGAGCAAAAGAAAAGCAAAGAAACCCCAGAAGTAAAAGCAACATTTGCACAGAATCGTCTTAATGTAGCAGTAGGAAAAGATATAGATATGAGTGTGGGTGTAGAAACAAGCTCAGGAGGAATCGCAACAAGAAAACCAAAATTAGACGTCAATGTAAGACCAGATGGAGTAACTCCAACTGAAGGTGAAGTATTAGAAGAAGGATTCCCTGTATTCTTATTATATCCTTTAATATTAATTGGATTAACAACTTTAATCGCTTTAGCAGTGTATATTAAAAGGAATAAGTCTCAACTAAAAAGATTAATCCCAAGAATAAAAACAACTGTCCCTGAAAAGATAAGAAAAGATGCTAAAGAAATCCTGGATTATAAGAAAGAAATAAAACAAATATTATCCAATATTAACAAACTACCATTAAAAGAATCTTCTAATAAAATATTTGAAGTAATTAAAAAATTCTTTAATACTTTAACACATCCGGATTACGAGTTCACATATTCAGAGGTAACAAAAGAAATCTTAGAAGAAGATCTAAGCAGGTCTACAAAGAACTTCTTAATAAAATTCTCAAAAGAATTAGAAAACATAAGATATGGTAGCAAGGAATTAAGTAAAAGTGATTTAATAAGTATTGCAAATAAATTAGAACAATCAATAGATATCTCTTTAAGAGATATTTCAAAAGTGCAAACAAAAGAAGAGATTAAGTTAGAAAGAAGTAAACCCATATTAAATTTTGTAATAAAGACCAAAGAATATTTCTTTAAATCAGAAAAAACAGAAGAAAAAAGAAGAGTTCCATTTACTGAAAAAATAAAGAATTTCTTTAGGTTAGAGAGCAAAAAACTTTCTTCAAAAGAATTAGAAAAAATAGCTTTACAAAAATTAAAAGAGCAAAGACAAAAGAAGATAGAAAAAAGAAACTCTATCAAAAGATTCTTCCACGATAATTTTGGTTTATATAAAACCCCAGAAGAAAAAACAGCAGAAAGAAGAAAAAAATTAGAATTTAAATTAGAAAAAGAAAGGATAGCAAGGAAGATACAAACAGAGAAAAACAGAGAGAAAATAAAGAAAATAAATGTAGTGAAAGAATTTTTCCATAGTTATATCGGTCTATTCAAAACAACTAAAGAAAAAGAAGCTGAAGAGCAAGAAAGATTAAGAATAATTAACGAAAAGATAAGAGAGAAGCAACAAAGAAAACTAGCAAGAAGAAATGCTATCAAAAGATTCTTCCATAACAATTTTAATTTATTCAAAACAAAATCAGAAATAGAAGCAGAAGTAAAAGAAAGATTAAGAATAATTAACGAGCAAAAGAGAGAAAGATTACAAAGAAAATTAGCAAGAAAAAGGAGAATTAAAGGATTCTTTAATAGTTATTTCGGATTATTCAAAACTACTAAAGAAATTGAATTTGAAAAGCAAGAAAAATTAAGAATAGAGCAGGAAAAACAAAGACTTAAACAAAGATTAAAAGATGAAAAAAGGAAATTATGGTTAGCTAGAAGAAGAGCTGTAAGCGACTTCTTCCACGATCATTTAGGATTATTCAAAACTATAGAAGAAAAAGAATGGATAATAAAGACCGAATTAAGAGAAAAAAGATTAAAAGCTATAGCTAGAAGAAAAGCAGTAAGAACTTTCTTCCATGATTTCTTAGGAGTAAAAACACGTGAGGAAAGAGAACAATTAAAGTTAAAAGAAGGCAAGCTTAAGTTAAAGGTTTTTAAAGAGAAACAAAGATTAAGAACTGAAAGAAGAAGAGCAATTAGGAAATTCTTGCATGATAATTTTGGTTTATATAAAACTCAGGAAGAAAAAGAGTCAGTAAAAATAAACAGGCTTAGAGAAAAAAGAATAAAGACATTAGCCAGAAGAAAAGCATTCGTCCATTTCTGTCACAATCATTTAGGATTATTCAAAACAAAATCAGAAATAGAAGGAGAAAGAGATAGAAAAATTAGATTAAAAGAAAAAGTAGAAAGAGAAAAAGAAAAGAACAAATTAGCAAGAAGAAAGACTGCAAGAAAAATATTGCATGATTTACTAGGACTTTATAAAACTCCAGAAGATATTCAAGAAATTAAAGCAGAAGAAAGAGTCAAAAAACTAAAAGAAGAAATTCTAAAAGAAAAACAATTAAAATTAAAAATAGAATCAAGAGAAAAGAGAAAAAGAGTTTTAAGAAGAGTATTGCACAGGTATCTTGGATTTTATAAAACAAAAGAAGAAATAAGAAGAACTAATGCAAAAGAGCATTTAGAAAAACAAAGGAAGCTTAGATTAAAAGAAAGAAGAAAAGAATTATTACACCAGTTCTTACATAACAAATTAGGCTTCTATAAAACATCTGAAGAAAAGAGAATAATAAGCAGGAAAAAAGAAATAATTAAAGAAGAAAAATTAAAACTTAAACAGGAAAGAAAAAGAGCATTGCATCAATTCTTACATAATCAATTAGGCTTCTATAAAACACCTGAAGAAAAGAGAATAATAAGCAGGAAAAAAGAAATAATTAAAGAAGAAAAATTAAAACTTAAACAGGAAAAAAGAAAAGAATTGCATCAATTCTTGCATGATAAACTTGGATTCTTTAAAACCCCAGAAGAAAAAGAAAAGATAAAGGAAGAAAAAAAGATATATCGTTTAGAGATAAAAAACAAGATAATAGAAAAAGTAAGCTTAATCAGAAGATTAATACCAAGAAAGAAGATATTACCAAGCGATGAACTTCATGTATTAATAGAATTAGAAGAAGAAGCAATAAAGCATGGAAAAATAAGAAAAGCAAAAGAATTACAAGAAGAAATAAATAACATATACAGAAAAATAAAATTCCACAAAGACCATCCCACCTTAACTAGAGATTATGATATAATAAAAAACAAAATAGAAGCTGTAAAAAACAAACTACATAATTTAAGCAAGCAAACCTCATTTACTAAAAAAATAAAATCTTTATTCTCTCCAGAATTAGAAAAAGACAAAATAGATGAGATAGAATTTTTAATCAAAAAATGTGATCAAGCTTTAAAAATTAACAGAGAATCAAGAGCGCAGCAATATTACTTGAGAATAATACAATTATATAAAAAATTAAACAGAAATTCAAAAAGGTCTGTCCAAACAGATATCATATCATTAAGAGAAGAGATAGCAAATATTTCAATAAAAGAATCTTTAGAGCGCGCTCATAATGCATTATTAAGAGGAGATACTTCTACTGCTAAAAAATTATACAAAGTTATCCATGCAAATTTCCCATATCTTCCAACAAAATACAGAGAAGGATTACAAAGAGAAAAAGTTTCATTAGCAGAAAAACTAGAAAAGAAAAAGAGAAGATTTTTTATAAGTATACCAAGAATTCCATTGCCTGAATTTAATATACTTACTTTATTCAGCTTGGAAAAAGAAAAGATAAAAGAGCAATACAATAAAATAAAAGAATTCAGTCCAAAAATATTCAATAAAACTCCAAAATTCTATGAAGAGCAGTTTAAAGATTATTTACTAGCAAGAAAACCAAGATTTATTTCAATACAAACTGATACAATTCCAAAATCCCAGATATTAAAAAATCAAAACAAAAAAGTAAGAGAGATAGCAAAGCATATTTCATTAATTCACAATTCATTAAACAAAAAAGATCATTTAGAAGCAAAAGAACATTATCAAACAGCATTAGAATTATTTAAAGAATCTGCTAATGAAATTCCTGAAGAGATTCATCATATTGTATACTCTAAGCTTAAACCACTAAAAGAAAGAATACTCCATATTAGCTTAGCAAATTTACTCTCAGAAACACAAGGGGCAATAAAAAGGGAAGAGCATGATATTGCTAAACAACTGCAAGAAAAAGTTAGGGCAATTCACGAGCACCTCCAAAAAAACAATGCTCTTCCATTTGCCCCTTTAACCCCCTCAATCCTAACTCTAATCAAGGATGCAGAAACAGCAGTGAATAAGAAAGACATACAAAAAGCTAAAGAAAAATATCTTCAAGTAGAAGAAGCATATAATAAACTCTCCTCTCAACAAAAAAAGATATATACCCTAAGCTTCTAAAAATTTACAAAGAGTTAATTAAAAACTAAAATTTTAAAAACTTACATCCTTTAAACTAAACCATGAAATATAAAATCCTAGATGATTTAACCTCAGATATTATGTTTGAAGCATACGGTAGTAATCTAAAAGAAGCATTTGAAAGTTCTGCTTTAGCTTTATTTGATATAATCTGTAAAATAAAAGCAGTAAGACCTCTTAAATCAATTCATATTGAATTATCTGCAGAAAACAAGGAAGAGTTAATGTTTTCTTGGCTGCAGGAGTTAATCGCTAGAGTAGATTTAGAAGAAATGTTTTTCTCAAAATTTGAAATTATTGAAGTTTCTGAAACTAATTTAATAGCAAAAATCTACGGAGAGCCAATATCTCCAAAAAAAGGAGAAGTATTAGTTAAAGCTCTAACAAATCATAAATATGAGTTTAAAAAAACTAAAAGCGGATATAAAGTTACAGCTGTTTTAGATATCTAGATAAAAACTTCAATAACCTTTGCATTTACTTTGTGTTTATTTATCAGCTTAAAGATGTCATTTCTATATTGGATAGGAAGTAATATACAACTTTTTCCTAATTTTTTTCCATCATATTTTTCTAACAATCCCTTATAAACCTTATCCTTAATTCTAAATCCATATATTTTATTAAGAAAAGAACCCCTATTTTTATCTATTCCATCCCAAAAAATAATAACAAAATGCTTAACTCCAGAAGGAAGTTTTTTATCTTCATAATGACCATACAAAATAATTCCAGTAGATGCTATGCTTCTCTGTAAACTTTCCCATTCTTTTAATTTTCCAATTTTTATACTAAATTCGTTTTCAACGCCTTTTGTCTTAAATAATACTGCTTCCCTACTACAGTAAAATTTACCTTCTATATCTTTAATTTCATTTTCAAGTTTTTTAGAAATTTTTCTAACTTCAATAAAAATGTCTACATCACTTTCTTTTGTTTCTTCATTTTTAGCTGCAGAACCGTACAGAACAACTCTTTCTATATTTTCAATATTTTTTAAATTATCTAAAAGGTAAGCTACAAAATAACTTGCATATTTTTTTAGCATTTTATCAATTTTTTTAGCTCAAAAAATAAATTTATTTTTTCTTGTAAGATGTCTTCTGTTGCAGGAGCCCCATAAGCTAAGTCATCCCTTTTTTCCTCTATTTCCCTCATTTTATTTATTATCTCATCAATGTTCTTGATAGATTTTACTTGAGAAGTTATATTGTCTTGTACTTTTTTAAGGACATTTTCTTTTCTCTTCTTAAACCATCGATGATCTATTCTAGAACCTTCTTTTATTATATCCTGTTTATGAAAATACAATTCTAAAAGAGTCTCTGCTCCAAGTGAAAGTAAAAATGCTAATCTTCTTTGATGAGAAACTAAACCATTAGAATCTTTCGATGCTGCCTCTATCTCATCCAAAACTTCCTTCAATATTTCGTCGTGTTTCTCTTTTTTCACTTTAAGACATTTATCTTTATTTTGTTAAGACATTAGTCTTTATAAGTTTTTCTATTTTAAGTCATTTGTCTAAAGATATATAAGACATTTGTCTTTAATAGAAACCTTATTTAAAGCTCTAACAAATCATAAATATGAATTTAAAAAAAATAAAAGCGGGTATAAAATTACAGCAGTTTTAGATATCTAAAGGAAATTTATTTAAAGTTGCTCATTCTTAAAAAAACTATGAAAGAGAAATTACAGCGAATAAATGACTATGAATGGTTACTTCCGAAGTCAGTTAGAAAAGGAATGAGAGTGGACGCTAAAATAATAGCAAATAAAGCAATTTTAGCTGCTATTGAAGACGAAGCTGTAAATCAGTTGACAAATGTTGCAATGCTTCCAGGAATTCTAAATCCAGTAATAGGTTTAAGTGATATGCATTTCGGATATGGACTCCCAATGGGTGCTACTATGGCCTTTGATAAAAATGAAGGCATTATAAGTAGCGGATGTACGGGATTTGATATAAATTGTATTGATGGAGATACTAAAATCTTACATTCTTTTGGATATACAAAAAAAATTAAAGATTTTGAAAAAACTTTCCAACAAGACAACATAGTATGGTTTAATCCTACAAGCAAATTAAAGAATACAGATATAGCTCTTTTTATGAAAAAAAAGACTGGATTAAAAAAAGTCTATAAAATAAAAACAGAATATGGAAAAGAGATAATTGCTACAGAAGATCATCCTTTTTTTACAAAAAATGGAAAAATAAATGTCAAAGATATTAAAGTAGGAGACCAAACTTCTTTTTATCCTTTTGAAGGAATATCTTATGAAATACCTAAAGAATTTACCATAGTTGATTTAAAAGATATAAAAAAAGAAAATTCCAAACAAGAACTAATTAAAAATGGACTTTTACCTCTAAAATCTAGCAATTTGAAATTATCTTATCTATTGAAGTTATTAGGATTTCTTTTAGGAGATGGTCACGCATATAGAACTAAAGATGGTTACGGGAGATTAGATTTCTATAGCAAAGATGTTGATGATCTTAAAGAGATACAAAGAGATATTGAAATGTTGGGTTATAGAGGAAATATTAATTCAAGACAGAGAAGCCATAGTATTGATACATTTTATGGAAATGTTAAATTTGATACTATTGAGAACACTTTAAGAGTGAATATGCAATCTTTATTTGATATTTTAGAAGCATTAGGATTAGTTTTAGGAAATAAAGTCCATAATAAATTTAGAATTCCAGATTACCTATTTAAATTGGCATTATGGCAAAAGAGACTTTTTTTAGCATCTTTTTTTGGGGCTGAATTAAGTTCCCCTAAGACTGTAACAAATCATGGATATAACTTTTATGGATTGGTATTGTCTCTAAATAAATCAGAAAAACTTCTTAAAAATATTGATTTTTTCCTAAAACAAATAAAGTTAATGCTGAATGATTTTGGGATAGAAAGTAACATAATAAAAATAAGAAAAGAGTACGAAGGTAAAAAAGGCATTACTTATCGAACAAGACTACAAATATCTTCAAAACCAGATAATTTAATTAACTTTTTTTCAAAATTAGGATATGAATATAATAAGGAGAAGAAATTTTTATCTAATATTGCTACAGCCTATCTTTTAACTAAAAAAAAGATATATCTTGAAAGGGAAGAAGCTATTGATAAAGTAAATGAATTAAAGAAATTAAAAAAACCTAAAGAAATATTTAAAGAATTAGTCTCTGAACATGTAAATAAAAGATTTTTAATTAGAACCCTTTATGAAAAAAGAAAAGATATTAGAATATCTTTTAATTTTCTAAAATTTGAAGATTTTTTAAAAGAAAAAATAAATAATTTAGGAAAAACAGGACAAGTCTGGGCTAAAATTGTTGAAAAAGAAGAAATTGATTTTGATGATCTAGTCTATGATTTTACTGTTTTTGATGAAAATCATAATTTTATAGCGAATAATTTTGTTGTCTCTAACTGCGGCATTAATTCTATAAGAACTAATCTAGACTATAATGACATTAAAGACAAAATAAAAGAACTAACATTGGAATTATTTAGAACAATCCCCTGTGGGGTCGGAAGTAAAGGAAAATTAAAATTAACTCCAGATCAGCTAGACGAAGTTTTAGTAAAGGGAGTAAACTGGGCTGTTGAAAATAACTATGGTACAAAAGAAGACATAAAACACATAGAAGAAGATGGTTGTATGGAAGGAGGAGACCCAAATAAAGTGAGTGATCTAGCAAAAAGAAGAGGACTATCCCAGCTAGGAACTCTCGGAGCTGGAAATCATTTTTTAGAAGTCCAGAAAGTTTCTGATATCTTTGATGAAAAATATGCAAAAAAATTAGGAATAATAAACACAAATCAGGTTTTAATAATGGTTCACTGTGGAAGCCGCGGATTGGGTCATCAAGTAGCTTCCGATTATCTTAAAATTCATGAAAAAGCAATAGAAAAATATGGGATAAAAATACCAGATAAGCAATTAGTAGGAGCCCCGGCAAATTCTGAAGAAGGTCAAGATTTTTTCTCAGCCATGAAATGTGCCGTGAATTATAGTTTCACAAATAGGTTAGTAATGACTCAATGGATTAGAGAAGCATTTGAACGAGTTTTAAAAAAAAAATGGGAAGAAATGGAGATGCAAACCGTATATTCCATAGCCCACAATATTACCAAACTAGAAAAACATAAAATTGACGGAAAAGAAAAAGAAATTTATATCACAAGAAAGGGCTCTACAAGAGCATTCCCAGACACCCCAGTATTAATTGCAGGAACAATGGGAACTTCTTCTTTTATTTGTAAAGGAACTAAGGAAGCCCTAGAAAAAACATTCGGTAGCTCAGTACATGGCGCTGGAAGATGCATGTCAAGAACTGCAGCAATTAAAAAATTCTGGGGAGACGAAATAAAAAAAGAACTATCTGAAAAAGGAATTATTACTCAATCAACCCATCCAAAAGTCTTAGCAGAAGAATCACCTCAATCATACAAAAACGTTCTAGATGTTGTTGATAGTGTACACAATGCAGGAATTTCCTTGAAAGTATGTAAATTAAAACCAGTTGGGGTTTGCAAGGGTTAGTTCTTTTACTATTGATTTTTTTATTAGATTATTTTTTATTAATTTTTGAATAGAATTAATATCTTGTATATCTAATTCATAGTATACAGTCCCATACCCATTAATACATTTGTAAATTTTTGATTTAATTTTATATTTATTATACAATAATTTAGATAATTTTTTAAAATTCTTTTCAATTATTGAATTTAAACGAACATAAGTTGGTTTGCCTTTAATTTGCTTTATTTTTGCCTTTTTCTTAACAATTTTCTTTATGAATTCTTTTAATTTTTCTTTATTTTTTGTAAATTTCCATTCATATATAGGATAAGATAGAATAACTTTTTTTAACATTTTCTTTTTATTAGTATGAATAAATCCTATGTTTTTACTGAATTTTATGATGTTATTTTTTCCAAAAATTTCTAACCTAGATATTTTTCCTTTCTTTTTTATTTTTATAATAGAATCAATCTTAAAAATTTCTTTTAGTTTGTTTTGTATTTGATTTAGCCCTTTATGATTGATAGATTCTGCACCAATTCTTCTATTTTGTCCAATTTCACATTCTAGCCATCCTTCACTATCAAAAAATGCTCTTAACCATAAACTTATTTCTTTTTTTGTTAAATTAAAAGGCATTGACCATTCTCTAGCATAATAAGAACCAAATTTACATAGTTCAAAATGAATCTCTTTATTATCTGATATGTAATTATATCTATCCTTCCAATTTTTCCTTCCTTTTGTTATACTAATCTTTTTTTCAATCCCAAAGATACTTTCAAATCTTTTTTTAAAATCTTCTATCAAATTGATATCAGTATTTGTAAAACTTACCCTATGATATTTCTTTTTTGGTGAACTAACATAACCATCTGCACATAAATACCCGTGTATTGCAGCCAAATCTTCATCAAATTTCATCATATAATTAAAAGACCTTTCATTTAAAAGTTTCACGCGGGTTTGTCGGATAAGTCGGATGAGTTGAACATACATTTTATAGAATCTAAGTTAAAAAACCATTTTTCCTAAAACATCGTTTTAGCATAAAAACTATAAAATAGTTTCTCTATCTTCCATAGATTCCACTATAAGTTTATTTTCCTCTGGATGAATTCTTGTTTGAGTACCTTTTTTAAAATGCAAAAATTCTGCTATTTTTTTTGGTATTCTAATAGCCAATGAATTTCCAGATTGTGTTATTGAAGTCCTTGCTTCTAATCCCCATAGTTTTTTTTCTTTTATGACTTTATCTATCTTATCTGAAGTCTTCTCATCAAAAAAGATTTCATTACATTTGTCGCATACTTCTGCATCAAATTCTCCAAGACTTTTTCCATATAATTTAAAATCTACTTTCTTTTTTACAAGATTCCCTTTTCCACATAAATAACATTTTTCCATTTTATTCCACCATCACCGTTTTTATAATATATTTATCCTTAACTATTTTATAAGCAACCTTTATGTAACCATATCTTGCTAAAAAACCATCCGTTTGTTTTATTTTTGCTCCTTTCTTAATTGTTTCTATGACTTGTTGTTTATTTATAGCTTTTCCTGCCATTCTTTTTTTAGCGTGATAAGTCAATATTAGCTCCAAAGTAGTCACCTGTAAATACATGTATATACTAATATTTATAAAGTTTTCCATTTTCCAAATATATTTAATATATCAATTATATTTAATATATCAATTATATT
>Ga0180009_10007985_pt1 | contig 10637 bp, 10 predicted proteins | sample OS_PC_MetaG_FD_123537 | JGI IMG/M metagenome (GOLD analysis project Ga0180009, IMG submission 123537) | Groundwater microbial communities from the Aspo Hard Rock Laboratory (HRL) deep subsurface site, Sweden - OS_PC_MetaG | ecosystem: Environmental > Aquatic > Deep subsurface > Groundwater... | reverse complement strand
TTCCTTGACTATATTTTAAACGAAACTGTACATGAATATTTTACTAAAAAAGGCACAAAAATTGATTATGTTGGTTTTAGCTACTACGGGCGCATTCTTATTGATAAATTTCCCCTGCTTGCTTACGAAGATAGAGGAAGAAAAAGAATGGATGAACTGGGTATATTTCATGATGATATGTGGGAATTATACCCTGAAGGATTATACAAACAAATCAAGTTTTTCTATGAAAAATATAAAAAACCAGTGCTTATAACTGAAAATGGAACGTGCACAAATGATGATGAAATCAGGAAAAGCAACTTGCAGGATCATTTAACTTTTATTTTAGTAGAATTTAAATAGGTAATATTTTTTTGTATTTTTACCCCTCTTGCTGCTCACTATACAATCACAAAATTATAAAGAACTCGATAACTCTAAGTTGGGGTGAACCTCAATTTATTTTTTCAATTTATTTTTTCTATTTAGTACAAGAATTTTTTAGGAAAAAAATTTTAAATCGAGTATCTAGCAGGCAGCTTATATTCTTCAACTATATTCTTAGTATGTAGAGTGCCAACTTGCGGGCATTATTTATCTTTTTTAATTAAAGATATATCCTTCAAGTTACTTAATTCCTTTATAATCTGGTTCGAAATTTCGTAGCTTAGAGGGAGCCAGCATACCCTAATGTTGATAACACATTTTTTTTAATAAATTTTTCAATGTAATCTAAAAATACAAGTATAAGTCTTTTGCACAACAATTAATTTTTAAGTATTTGTATTAATATAAATAAATTTAGTATAATAATATAATTTAGAGTTAAGCAAAAGACTTAATATAAAATAATAATTAAATATGACTGATTTACCGACTAACAAATTATCGATTTATCTTATTAAAGAATATAACAATAATTATCAAGACATTCTAAGAAATTTTAATAAGCTAAAAAAGGAAGAAATAAAATATAGAAACGAAAAAGTGGGAACTTTATATTACGATGATTCTCACATTTTTGAACCATCATGGGTTAAAAAATTTTTTAATACAAGTTTCGATAACAGTAAAAAACAAGATATTGATCAAGATGAAAAGAATAAGCTAAAATTATATAATGCAGTTTCAAAAGCTATTCTAATGGTTGAAAATCTAGGTAGAATTTTTGCTGTTACCTTTGGTTATGGTCGGACATTGCTCAATCTTGGTGTTTGGGAAGAACGTTTTGGTTTAAAAATAACGCTTAATGCTGTCGATGTAAACAATATTAGACATATAGAAAAAAAAGATATGTCTACAGTTCCAAAAGATACTAAGGAACAATTAAGTCGTGCAGGAGTTCCTTCTGACTTTGGAATTGATATTGAACAAGATATGATTCAATCGATAACAGGAAAATCAAAAGATGAAACGTTCGGAAAAAGCGTAACAGGTAAAGATGCTTTAAATGTTTCAGTAAAAGTTGATTTATCAAATATTAAAGAATTTTTAAAAAAATGTTATGAGAAATATTTAAGTGATGATTATAAAAAGGATTTTGGATGGATTGATCAAATCGCAGAAGTTAAAGATATCAATTTAATTGAAAAGTTAAATGGTAAATTGATTGAAAATATAAAAAATAATAAAGTAGAAAAAACTTGGATGGCAGTACCTGAAATTATTGATTGGGCTGATGTTTTAGGTTTTTCTTATAAAGGTAGTATTAGAAATATATCACTAAAGGACGATATATATTTATCCGATTTTATTGATTCATTACCAGAAGAAAATAGGAATAATTTATCAATAGATATTCTTAGAAGAAAAAATATTTTTTGCTTTGGTGCACAGTCTGAACAGATAAAATATCAATGGTCTGCTTTTAATTGTTTATATTGTGAAGTAAAAAATAATACAGATGAAAAAACATATTTATTAAACAATGGAAAATGGTATGAGGTAGAAAATAATTTTTCGATACAAGTAAATACAGATTATATAACGCTAAGAAACCAGGAAAGATCTTTTACTTTACCCTCGTATAAGCATGAAAATGAAAATGAATATAATAAAAAAATTGCAGAAAATAATAATCAGTTTTATTGTATGGATAGAAAAAATATAAGTTTTGGAGGAGGTTATAGTAAAATTGAATTTTGCGATCTGCTAACAAACAATAAGAAAATAATTCATGTAAAAAGATATGGTGGTTCATCTGTTTTGAGCCATTTATTTTCACAGGGAATAGTATCTGGTGAGTTATTTATAGCAGATAAAGATTTTAGAAAAAAAGTAAATGAAAAATTACCTGAATCTCATAGAATTGATAATATTGAAGATAGACCTATAGCTTCGGATTATGAAGTGATTTTTGCTATCATAAGCTCGTTTGATAGTGATCTGGATATTCCTTTTTTTAGTAAAGTAAATTTGAGAAGTGCAAAGTGTAGATTAGAAGCTTTCGGCTATAAGGTTTCTTTGCAGAAAATCAAATCAGAAAATCTACAGAATGATGAATAAAAAGACTCATTTATGCTATTTTATAGTTAACAAAATAGAAATAATTTATTTTTTTTGTTTGGACTTTTAAAATGCTTAATTTTTAAAGTTTTATATATAATAAAAGCTTTTGGAAATTAAAAATAAAGATTAAAACACGGCATTTCATATAATAGGATTATATTTTATTTTTCTGCCAGAAGTCGTCTTATTAATTTTAGTAGTGTAAAAGATAGAATTTTTTTAAGCAAAGAGAAAGTAGTAATGATAAGATTAAAATGTTATTTTTCACAAGCTATAACGCTTTTAAGGCAATTGGATGAAAAGGAAGCCAAAGAATATCTGAAATATTATGAGCATATAGAGAAGTGTTTAAAGAAGAACCACCGAATAGATGTTTTTTGTCCCATAAAAGAAGACTCAAAAATTTCGTCTTCGGAAATATACTGGAGAGATTTGGGGGAAGTGGATAAAGCAGATTTTATTGTAGCAGATATTTCCGTTGTTTCTTGGGGTGTTGGACAAGAATTAACTTATGCAATAATGAAAGGCAAACCTATACTTGCTTTGTATAATAATAAATCACGATTTAAACTTTCCGAAATGGTTTCGGGTTCGGGCTTAAGAATTCGTACTTATAATGGAGAAAGTGAAGAATGGAAAGAACAAATTGCAAGACATATTGCAGGGTTTATGCCCGAAGTTAAGCAATATTTGTTTCTTAGGGAAAGAGTATGTGCGAGACCGTTATAAAACAGAGATTATTGGTTAGTATACGAGGAACCAAAGAAGCTATCGAAGCCTATAAAGGTGGGGCCCATATTATAGATGTTGAGTATCCTGCCTCGGCATTAGGTACCCCCTACCCCCTTAATGTTCATGCTGTACGAAAAGCAATGCCACCAAAAATAAAAATCGCAACCAACATAGGGGAAGATCAGCAAGAAAGGCGAAGCACTGCATGTCAGGCAGCTTTGGGTGTTGCCTTAGCAGGTGCAGATATTATTAAAGCTGGTTTAGCAGGATATTCTTATAAAGAGGCAAAATATTTAGGAGATAGCATAGTTAGAACTGTTAAATATTGGTTTCCAAAAAAGAAGGTTATTCCAGCAATTTTTGCAGATAAAAATTTACGAGAAAAGCTTGACCCAATAGTAGAAGGGCCAAAATTAGGAAAGGCCATAAAAGCAGATGGAATTTTAATCGATACATTCAATAAAAAATTAAAACAGAATAAATTAACGAGGTTATTAAGCTGTAACGAAATTGATTGTTTTGTCAAAAAGTGTCACTCCTTGGGGCTGGAGGCTTGGATAGCTGGTTCTATAACTCTGGATGAGATGCCGGAATTATGGAAAACAGGAGTTGATGTTATTTGTGTAAGAGGTGCTGCTTGTGTTAAAGGTTCCACCAGAATGAGTGCAGTTTCCCAGAGTCTTGTCAAAGATTTAGTTAAAACTATACCTTAAATTCTGATGATACAAATTTAACTACTATAACTAAATAGTATGTCTCTAGAATATCGCAATTGGTATTTTAACAGGTGAAAGTTATAAATAATTCGTGAGGAAGTAATGAGTAGAGAAAAGAAAAACAAATTATCTATTTATTTAATTAAAAAAGATGAAAAAATAGATAAATCTGGGGTTCACCCCAACAATTAATTAATATAAAAATTTTTAAAAGTGTTTTAAATAATAAAGATGATAATCAATTAGATTTGTTTAATAATTTTTAATTTTGCGGAAAGGTGAAATTAGAATGTCAAACGCTATTTTTTATAATAACAAAAAATTCACTGAAGAAATATTTAATGCAGAAAAGCTCTATGAAGAGTTAATAACAAAAAATGCAAAATTAATATTTGGTGAAAAGAGCATATATATTAATATAAAAAATAAGATAGAGTCAAAATCATTAGGTAAGGCTATCCCAGACGGAATTCTATTTAATTTAGCAGATATTGATAATCCAGAATTTTATTTAGTTGAAATTGAATTGTCGATCCATGATTTTTTTAACCATATTTTTCCCCAAGTTACGAAATTTTTTGCCTTTTTTAAAAACCCTAAAAGTGAAGATGAGCTTATTGAAAGGGTATTCTCCATTGTTAACATTGACAGTAAATTAAACGAAGAATTTAAAAAATATATTGGCAGAAGAGAAATATTTAAATTCATTAAAGATACCGTGGAAAACAGTCCCAATATTTTACTTATTATAGACAACTACAAAGAAGAGTTAGATGAAATAAAAGAAACCTATACCGATACTTGGGATAAGATAGTCCAGATACTGCTTGTTAAAGAATATAAAAATGAAAATGAATCCATAATTACTGTAGAACCAGATTTTGAAAAAATTAATCTGCCTGACGCTAAAGAAATAAAAGAGGAAAAACAGAAAACTTATAATGAAGAATTTCATTTGGATGGTGTTGACGATAATATAAAAGAATTATATAGAAATTTAAAATTAGAAATTTCAAAGATTGATGATAACTTAGTGTTTAATCCACAACATTATTATATTTCAATTAGAAAAAATAAAAATTTTGCATATCTTGATATCAAAAGGAAAAAAATTAGGTTAACTGTAATGTATGATGAAAAAGAAGCAGAAAATTTAATTAAATTTCATAAAATAAAACATTACAGTCAAGGCATTCAAAATTTCTATGGCGATAGCTGCTTTGGAGTATTTTTAGAAGATGATAAAAATCTTGATGAGATTATTAATCTGCTGAAACTATCATACAAGAAATATAGTAAATAATTTATTCAAATAACATTTAGCTAAAATAATTATTAAAAAATTTTCAAAGGATTTTTAAAAATGAATATTTATGAAGAAATTCAAAAATATACTAAAGAAAATTATGGCTATGAAGCGAAAACTTGCTGGATTGCACATGTGAAAGAAATGTGTGGCTTACCTGTAAAACGAGCACATAATAGGATTTCAGATGTTAGAAGTAATCCTTGTCCAGATAACAAAATTGAGTCTATTAAGGAAGCATTTAAATATTTTAGAATGATTTAATACAAAATAATCAAAATATATTAGATTAATTAATGTTTGAAATTTCAAAAATAATAAGCTCCATCAGTAAAAATGAAAAAGTGATAATTGCTAATATTAATAGCAAAGATTTAGATACTTATGTATCTATTAAAGATGAGTTTTTAAAAGGCGGTGTGGGCTCAAATGGTGCATTTCAATTGAAATTCAACTCTTTTTATAGGTTAAACGGCGCTGGTCTAACAAAAGAATTTAAATCAGCATATTTCAAGTTAATGGAGGAAAACAGAAATACCGAAGATTTTGACAACCGGCAGATAAAGGAAATTCTGCTGGAACTGTTCAAGTATAAAAATGCCCAAGGCAATAATTGTATACATTTTTCGTTTGCCACAAAGCTAATGCATACAATCAATAATAATTTGCCTATATATGATTCCATGATAAAAAAAGTCTTTGGTTTTACAGGCCCACATTCTTATAACAACATTAATGAGAAAATAAATAATTATTTAATCCACTATGAAGCCATTAAAGACACCTATAGACAAATTATTGAAAACAACAAACTAAACAGCACTTTTGCACTTTTTGATTTAAAGTTTCCTAATTCGACTTTAAGTAAAACCAAGACTTTAGATTTTATTTTTTGGACAGCAGGCAAATTAAATCTATATCATTAAAGATTACCCAAAATGGCTTCAGGATAACTCCAATCTCAGTTAAATAAAATATATTAAAAACTATTTAGGTTTAAACTGACATACTGTTGGCAGGGTAAAATTAAAAATAAACCCCAAGTTATCTTTTACCCTGGCTCACGCTTTAGGTTACTTAGTATCTTGGGGTCCTGCCTTAGAACTTTTCTAGGGGATTTTTCAGAGCTTTAACCTACTTATTACATTCTTTCGTTTGTAAATTTCAGTAGTTTCTGAAAGTTGCCTCCTGTTCTAAAGACAATTTTAAATATAGCAAAAAGGTAAACCTACATCAAGAAAAATTCTTTCTTTCAGCAATTTTTAACTGAGTAGCTAAAACATTAAAATATAAAGCGCTAGAACGCCCCTAGGAGCTACGAAAATTAGCTGGGTATGTAAAATTTATATAATAGAACAAAACTTATACTACATAGTGTTACACAGGATCACTATTTTACTAAAGCTCTTTTAATTCGCCACGGTTATATAGCCTTTTTAATGCGTTAACTACTATTGGGTCAAATTGATTTCCTGAACCTTCATTTATTACAGTTACAGCTACTTTTAATTTTAATGGAATTCTGTAAGGTCGGGTACTCATCAAAGCATCTAAACAATCAGCAACAGCAATTATCCTAGCTGTTCGTGGTATATTTTCACCTACTAATCCATCTGGATATCCCTTACCATCGAATTGTTCGTGGTGGCACCTTACAATTTTTGCTATGCTTATTAAATTTGTGTATGAAGAAAGTAATTGTTCTCCAATTATTGAGTGGCGTTTTAGAATTTCCCACTCAGAATGGTATAATTTACTTGGTGTTCTTATTATACTATCAGGAATTAACACTAATCCAACATCATGGACTAAAGCTGCAATTTCAAGTAACTGACATTCATTAGATGGGATACTCATTTCTTTTGCAATCATAAGTGTTAATTTTTGGACTCTTAAGCTATGCCCTTTTATAAATGAATCCTTTTCCTCTATCATTAAAATCAGCATTTTTACAATTCCCAGAAGGTCAGTATTGCTAATAGAAAATTCTTGTTCTTTTTGTTCCCCAAAATAAATGGAATTTAATTCTTCCATAAATTCACTAAATCGTACATCTATTAACTTTACTTTCCTCTCTCGCCATGCCAACTTCTGTACTTCAGAGCAATTAGGCCATAAAGCATATGCCCATTGGGAAAGCTTATCCAATTCTTTTGAAACATCAAACCATATTTTTGATAGATTAAAATCAGAAAAGGAGTAACCAACGAATAAAAAAATACTTATATACTTATGTACTTCTAGCTGTCGATATATAGCCATTCGATTATTAGTTGCAGAGTAATAATCTTCTTCTGTAATAACTATTGGAACTTTTCTAGATGAAGACCTTGAAATACAACCATGTGTTTTATATATGAAAACATAGTTAGTCTTATCATTAATATCAGCTATCATATCACGGCTCGAAATTATTGATTTGTGTTCAACCCCAAACTTTTTATATGATTGCTCGATCAATGTGTCATAATTTGTTGTATAAATAGCAGACCAATTAAACTTTGGAAGTAAAAGGTAAGCTTGATTTGGTTCTAGTCGTGAAATCCTATCGATTATATAATTAATAACCACTCTCCTCCCTAGGCCAGGTTTTGATTGGATATAAGAGGTTACTCTTGACAAAGATTCTTCTTGATGTTGCCCTTTCAAATACTTTTTACTTAATTCTCTTGCCATATTTTGAGCTGAAGGAGCTCCAGCTTCCATAGAAGCACCAGCTCCAACAAATAATACACACTTTCCTGATATTATGTAATTATATAATTCTTCTGGAATTTTCATCGGTATAATCTGACCTATTAATAATTGGTTTTTCAATAAGCATAATAAAATATTTACAATTAAGTAGCATCTCTTTTAGCTTATTATTATAATTCAACTTATCAATAATAGCCTGTCTTATAAATACAAGAGGTACAAAGATACTTTAAATAAAACCCAAAAGACTATTTTAAAGTTATTAAACATAAAGCTGTATGACTATTGGTCAAGCAATAAAGTAATTAATTCGGAATAAATTAAATTTTAATCTGCGGAAAATAAGATTTATTTAATTTTTTTATAACTTTTATTAGAAAGATCAAGTGCTTTATCATAACAACTTTTTAGTATTTTTATATATGAAATGATAAAAATCAATAATATAAACAAAATCATTACAATAAAAGAAATAAAATGAATTTTATTTATTATAAAAATTTTATAACCAGATAAAGATAGGATAATCAAACCTAAAAAAATATGAACAATTCTATTAATTATGTAAATAAATTTATTTTTAATATTTTTTTTTACTAAAATTGACTCCCATATTAAAATATTTTTATGAACTAATTTATTAATTGCATTTTCTAAATGTTCCTTATAGCCACCCAAAGTTAATACCTTATCTAATGTATATAAATAGTAGGATAATACCCAAATAATTACTAACGGTGTAATATAAAATACTTCTTCTACATCCTTTACTAATCCATATATTAATGCTGCTCCATTGGCACCAAAGAATATACTAAATACTTTATCAGCTGATCCTTCCAATATATTGATATAATCACAAATTCGTATATATTCTAATTTTAATATATCTAATTGATTTTGAGATATTGAATTATTTGTTGTTTCTTGTTTATTCATTTTTTATTCTCTAGTTTAAAAATTCTCTCTTCTAGTTCTTTTAATTTGTTATTATAGCTCACCTTGCACTATAATACTGCCATTTTAAAATCATCTTTATTTACATGCAGATAAATGTCAGTGGTGTCAAGCCTTGAGTGTCCTAGAAGCTTGCTGATTGTTGGTAGATCTATCCCTTTCCTTCTTAGTCTCTCTGCATATGTATGCCTTAAACTATTAAGGGTAAGATTTTTTCTGTAAGTTTTTGACTCTTTAAAAATTCTGGATATTATATTTTGTAGTGAACATTTTGTTATTCTTTTTCCATGTACCCCCCTGATTAGAGCATTTATATATTTTCCATTTAATTTTCTATATAAATATAGGAGCTCTCTTAACTTCCTGTTAAAATAGACTACTCTGTTTTTTCTGCCCTGGCCATTTTGGTCAGGATTAATTACTTCCATGTATGAATCTTACTGTCGCTCTATTTTCTCAGCCAGCTCATGTAGATAGACCCAGCGTTCCATTTTTTCTGCCAGCTCGGCCTGAAGTTTTTTTTGCTGCGCTACGAGTTCCTGCATGCTGACATAGTCCGACCAGCTCCCGCTCATTTCTTCGGTAAGTCTTGCCAGCTCTGCCTCTAATTTCCCGATGACACTGTCGATCTGAGCAAACTCCCTGCTTTCGGCAAAAGTAAATTTTGTTTTTTGGTCAACTCTGGCAGGCCGCCTCACCACTTTGCTTTGTTGCCCTGCCTTTGGTTCACCAGCCATCACGCTGCATCCATACGCTCCAAGGTCGTTGTAAAATTCAATTCTTCCGTCACCTTTTACTGCTATCAGACGGTCAGTTGTTTTATCGAGAAAATACCTGTCATGGGATGCAACCAGCACAGCGCCATGGAAATATTCCAGATATTCCTCCAATACCTCAAGGGTTTGTATATCCAGATCATTTGTCGGCTCATCCAGGAGCAGGACATTCGGTTTTTCCATCAGGACCTTGGCTAACAAGAGCCGTCTCTTTTCGCCGCCCGAAAGATTCTTAATAAAACTGTACTGCTGTCTACCGTCAAAAAGGAATCGGTCAAGCATCTGGCTCGCCGATATTGTGTACCCACTGCTTGTTTCAACATATTCCGCCGTTTGCTTGATATAATCGATCATACGAATCGAGTTGTCCATATCCTCATTGTTTTGTTGGTAATATGCAATCTTAACCGTTTCCCCGATACTGATGTCACCTTTATCCGGGGCAATCAATCCGGCAACAAGATTTAACAGGACCGTCTTGCCCGCGCCGTTTGGGCCAACAATGCCTATCCTGTCCGTTGGGCTTATCTTGATACTGAAGTTTTTGATAACCGTCAGCCCGTCAAACGACTTGGATACGTTATCAAACTCAACTACTTTTTTTCCAAGGCGGGTATAAGCAACCGGAAGCTCGAGCTGCTCCCTGGCGATTTCCTTTCCTGCCCCTGCCCCTTTCATCTCCTCGAAACGGGCAATCCTGGCCTTCTGCTTGGTCGTTCTCGCTCTGGCCCCCCGGCGGATCCACGCCAGCTCATTTATATACAGCCGCCTTCGCTTTTCTTCCATCGAGGTTTGCGTTTCTTCGCGCAGCGTTTTCTTTTCCAGAAAATATTCAAAGTTACCGTCATAGGAATACAGCTTTCCTTTATCTATTTCAATGATGCGATTGACGAACCTATTAAGGAAATAACGGTCATGGGTCACTAAAAGCAGCGCCCCTTTTCGCTGGCTCAAATAATCCTC
>Ga0180009_10007984_pt1 | contig 10639 bp, 5 predicted proteins | sample OS_PC_MetaG_FD_123537 | JGI IMG/M metagenome (GOLD analysis project Ga0180009, IMG submission 123537) | Groundwater microbial communities from the Aspo Hard Rock Laboratory (HRL) deep subsurface site, Sweden - OS_PC_MetaG | ecosystem: Environmental > Aquatic > Deep subsurface > Groundwater... | reverse complement strand
CCATGTCCGCCGGCTTCAGCCCGGACATGGCGTAGGCCTTGTCCGCGGCCACCTTGCTCAGGCTTGGTTGGTCCAGGCCGCGATATTTCCCGCCGGTGAGCACGGCTGGCCCTGATCTTGACCGCCCTCTCGCGGACCTTGGGGTCCAGGCCCTTGAGATAATCCTCCGAGCACAGGATGGCCGCGGGCTCGGGTTGCCGGCGGCCCCAAGCACCCTATTGATCGGAGCCAGGTTGGAGACCGCGTGCCTGGTACGGCGGCAGGGCGGGGACGTCCTCGTCCCCACCTCGGTCAATATAACATTTTTGGAATTGGGTCCTGACCGTTGAATACTTAGTCCGAAACAGGGCGGTTTCAACGGAGCCGGGGGGGGCCACCTGTAACAGCGCGACTCTACGATGGATGGCGACGTGGCTATCCGGGGGCGCTTTGCGGCTTGGGCAAGCGCTTCCAGCGCGGAGCTTGTTTGGCGCCGGCCAGCTCGCTTCTACTGGCTCCTGTCCAGCAAACGCCGGACCTTAATCGACAGGTCCCTGGTGGCGAAAGGTTTCTGCAAGAACTCTACGCCTTCGGTCAGCACTCCCCGGTGAGCGATGATGTTGGCGGTGTAGCCGGACATGTACAATACTTTTAGTCCCGGCTTGATCTTCTCAAGGCGCTCCTTGAGTTCCTTGCCGTTCATGGACGGCATGACCACGTCGGTTAGCAGCAGGTGAATATCGCCATCGTGCTGTTCGGCCAGGAGCAAGGCCTCGCCGGGTTGGCTGGCGCTTATGACCTGATACCCCGCCCGGCTCAACAACTGGCGGCACAAACCCAATATCTGCACCTCGTCTTCGACTACCATGACCGTCTCGTTGCCGTTCAGGTCTGCCTCTCCCTCTTCAACGATTTCCTCCATGGGGCCCTGACTGGTGCGGGGCAGGTAGATCTTGAAGGTGGTGCCGTGGCCGGGTTCGCTATAGACGTCTATCAGTCCGTCGGCTTGCCTAACGATGCCATAGACCGTGGAAAGGCCCAGGCCGGTGCCCTTGCCCGCCTGTTTGGTGGTGAAGAAGGGCTCGAAAACCTTATCCCTGATTTCCCGGTCCATGCCCACCCCGGTGTCGGAAAAACTCAGCAGCACGTAATCACCAGGTTGCAAACCTATATGGCTGATGCAGAACCCCTCATCCAACTTGAGGTTGTTGGTTTCGATGATGACGCTGCCCACCCCGCTGATGGCGTCCCGGGCGTTCACCGCCAGGTTGGCGATGATCTGGTCGATCTGGGCCGGGTCAATCTTGATCGGCCATATATCCTCACAGGGCATCAGCCTCAGGTCAATGTCTTCGCCGATCAGCCGTCCCAGCATATTTTGGCTCTTGCTCAAAACCTCGTTGAGGTCGATCACCCGGGGGCTCACCGTCTGGCGGCGGGCGAAAGCCAGTAGTTGGCGGGTGAGGTCGCGTGAGCGCATGGCCGCGTCCAGGATCTGCTCCAGGTTTTTGCGCAGGGGGTCGTGCTCATCCACCTCATCCATGGCGATTTCGGCATAGCCGGTGATGATGCTGAGCATATTGTTGAAGTCATGGGCCACGCCCCCGGCCAGGCGGCCGATGGATTCCATTTTTTGGGCCTGGCGCATCTGCTCTTCCAAGTGGCTTCTTTCCTTACTCAGGCGCAGGCGCTCGGTAATGTCCTGGAAGGTGCCCACCAGCTTGACCACCTTGCCACCCTCCGTGACCGGCCGGCAGCGGGTGTGCACCCACAGAGGCTTATCATTGGCGGAAACCAATCTCAGCTCCAGGTCAAAAGGCTCGCCCCTGTTAAGGGCGGCGTCGATGGCATCCATCAACTTGGGCCGGTCCTTCTCATGGTAAAAGGCAATGGCCGCATCGTGGGTGGGCTGGAAATCAGGTGGGACCTCGTGGATCTCTCGAGTCACCTCGGTCCACTCTACCCTCATGTCCTCCAGGTTCACCGACCAGCCACCCACCCGGGCCATACGCCCGGTTTCCAGCAGGAACTCGGCCGAGTTTTGCAGGGCCGCTTCGGTGGCTCTCAGGTCGGTGACATCTTCGCCCGAGGAAAGCTGCCCCACGATCTTGCCGGTCTCGTCCCTGATGATGGTGTTGTGCCAGGCGATGAGGCGCTTGCGGCCGTCGCGGGTCAGGACGGTGTTCTCGTAATAGGGCGCTTGGTCGGAATCATCGCGCAGCAGGGCCTGGACCACTGGCAGGGTTTGCTCGCGGGTTTCGGGGGTAAGAAAATTGTCAAACCAGCTCTTGCCCAGGATCTCGTCTTCGCCGTAGCCCAAGATCTCGCAGCCCCTGCGATTTATGCGCACCACGATGCCTTCCTGGTCGATGACCACCATCATCACCCCGGCGATGTCGAAATACTGCTGGGCCCGGCGGCTCTCGGCCAAAAAGGCCTCCTCGGTCCTCCGCTGTTCGGTGATGTCCCTGATGGCCACCGCCGTGGCATAGGTGTTTTTCTCGGGGTCCAGACAGGGCGAATAAAGGGCCTCCAACAGGCGGCGCTCTCCACTCTTGACCGTACGCCAGGTTTCAAAGCGCACCGTTTCCCCGGCGAAGCACCGGTCCAGTTGGCCCTTGATGGCCTGGTTGAAATACTCCTCGCCCAGCACTTCGGCCACGTGATGGCCTTCTATCTGCTCCTCGTCCCGGTTCACCAATCGTTGATAGCTGGGGTTTACCTTGAGGTAATGGTAACGGCGGTCCACCAGGGACATGGCCTCCTGGCTGTTGGCCACGATCTCGGCGAACAGGTCGTGTTGGCGTTCGATGCTTATGTCGTGCAGGGCAAAGGCGATGTCCCCCGCCAGCTCCAGCAAAAGCGACCGCTCCTCGTCATCGACCGGCGCCCCATTTCCCAGCGCCACTCCCAGCAGGCCCATGACCTTTTCGCCGCGTTTGAGCAAGGTGACCAGGGCCAGGCCAGGATTGCAGAAGCCTTGCACAGGGCAGCCGCCACATTCTTGCTGTGGCCTCAAAGAGACTATGCCTCCGGCCTGGGTCTGTGCCTGGGCATGGCAAGCGGGCCACCGCCCTTGGAAGGCGGATGGATCCACTTCCAGTGATTGGCCTTCCCGCGAGGCCATGGCCGTAAATTCGTTTTCCGCTCCCGGATGGCCCAGCACGATCCAGGCCAGGGAGTACCCTCTCGTCTCCACCAGTTGCTTGCAGGCCTCCTGGACCAGGGCCTCAGGCTCCCGCGCCCGCACGATCAGCTGGTTGATACGGCGGATGGAGCGCAGGATGCTGTTGATATGCTCCGCCCTTTGCTGGGCCTGCTTGCGCTCGCGCACCTCCTCGCGAAGGGCCAGGGTGCGCTCGGCGACCATGGCTTCCAAATGGTCGCGGTGATGTTGTATCTGACGGCGGCTGTGGTCCATCTCCAAGAACAGGCGCGCCTTGCCCCGCATAATCTCGGGGTCGTAGGGCTTGACGATGTAGTCAATGCCGCCGGAGGCATATCCCTGGAACACGCTTTGTTCGTCCAGGGAGTGGGCGGTCAGGAAGATGATGGGGATATGCTTGGTATTTTGGTCCTCGCGCAGGTACTCGGCCAACTCGTAGCCGCTCATCTGTGGCATCTGCACGTCCAGGATGGCCAGGGAAAACTGATGGTCCAGGGTGGCGGCCAAGGCCTGGTTGCCGCTGATGGCCGCTACCACCTCGGCATCCACCTCGCTTAGGACCTGGCGCAGAGCGATCAGGTTTTCCTTCTTGTCGTCCACGATCAGTATCTTTTGCTTGTCGTTCATAGCGCGGCCTCTTCCGAGGGTGAAGGCGGTGCGGGCCCGTCCTGCCCTCCAATTACGAGATCTTGCAGGCAACGCGCCATCTCGGCGGCGCCCATCACCAGCTCCACGGAGCCGGTGTCTATGGCTGCCTGGGGCATGATCCCGTAGCTTGCTTCAGCCGGGTTTTGGGCAATGGTCAGGCCCCCGGCCGCCTTGACGGCCTCGAGGCCCTGGGCGCCGTCCGAGTTGGCGCCCGAAAGGATTATGGCGATAAGGTCTTCCCCCCAGGCGCGGGCTGCGCTTTGGAGCAGCACGTCTATGGAGGGGCGCGACCAGTTGACTCTCTCCTCGGTGGACAGGGAAATGTCTCCCTCGCGTTCCACCAGCATGTGGTAGTTGGCCGGGGCCACGTACACCCGCCCCGGCGTTATGCGCTCCTTGTCGCAGGGCTCCACGACCTTGAGCTTGGCCAGGCGGCCCAGATGCTCCGCCAGGGCGCCCCCGTCGCTGGAGTGCAGGTGTTGCACCACCAGGATGGGGGCGGGGAAATCCGCCGGCAGCAGGGACAGCAGGACCGAGAGCGCCTGGAAGCCGCCGGCCGACCCGCCGATCACCACTGCCCGTTTGGCGTGCTGGGTGCGCGGCCGCGTCATGGCAGCACCGCTTTCTTGTATATGCGCGCCTTGCGGTCCACGGTTTCATACTGCCCGGCGACCTCGGTGAACTGGAGGTCCTCCTTGGTGCCCAGGCACAAGAATCCCCCGTGCACCAGGCTTTCGGAGAAAAGCCGCAGCACCCGGTTTTGCAACTCCCGGTTGAAGTAGATGAGCACGTTGCGGCAGAAAACCAGGTGCATTTCGCTGAACACCGTGTCCGAGACCAGGTTGTGGTTGGAAAACACGATCCGCTCCCGCAGGGAGGGGTCCATGGCCACGGCCCCGTAGCGGGCATGGTAATAATCGGAAAACGACGCCTTGCCTCCCGCTTCCTGGTAGTTCCTGGTGGCCTCCTGCAAACGGCTGATGTCGTAGATGCCCTCGCCGGCCTGTTGCAGCACCGTATCGTTGAAGTCGGTGGCGTAGATGGTGGCCCGGTGGTACACGCCTTCTTCCTTGAGCACCACGGCCAGGGAGTAGGCCTCCTCGCCCGAGGAGCAACCGGCATGCCACACCTTGAAGTGGGGCCAGGTCCTGAGCACCGGGACCACCTTTTCGCGCAGAGCGCGGTAGATCCATGGATCGCGGAACATCTCGGTGACCGGAATGGAAAAGTAGCGCGCCATGCGGGAGAAGAAGTCCTCTTGGCGCAGCAGCATGTCTATCATCGCGCTTATGGAGGGGCATCCCTCCCGAGACAGGAACTGGCGCACCCGGCGCTCGATGGAAGCCCTGGCGTAAGAGCGGAAATCATAGCCGTAGCGCCGGTAAATGGCCTCCAGCAGCAGGTCTATCTCGATTTGCTCTATCTGCCCATTTTGCAACGGCCGACCTCGCAGGCAATAAGTGGGTTCATCGATACAGCCACACCCGCATCATGGATATGAGTTTGCTCTTGTCCACCGGCTTGGGCAGGTAGTCACTGGCTCCGGCGGCCAGGCATTTTTCTCGGTCCACGGGCATGGCCTTGGCGGTCAGGGCGATGATGGGCAGCCCGGCGAACCGCTCCTGGGTTCGAATCTGCTCCATGGCCTGGTAACCGTCCATCTCCGGCATCATGATGTCCATGAGCACCAGATCAACTTCAGGCTCATCCTGGAGCACCTGGAGGGCCTTTTTGCCGTTGTTGGCCTTCAGAGGGGTCATACCCATATCCGCCAACAGGGCCGAGACCGCGAAGGTGGTGCGCATGTCGTCGTCCACCACCAGCACTTTTTTCCCCGCCAGAATGGCGTCGCTCTCGTGCAGGTTGCGTATGATCTGTCGCTTGCCGGCGGGCATCTTGGCGATCATGCGATGCAGGAACAGCGATACCTCGTCCAGCAGCCGCTCCTGGGACCTAACATCCTTGATGACGATGGACTCGGTGTTCTCGCGCAGAGCCGCTTCCTCGTCACGGCTTATGTCCCGGGCGGTGTGCACGATCACCGGGGGCAACTCCACCCCCTCATGGTGCAACTGTTCCAGCAACTGGCGGCCGTCCATATCCGGCAGGCCCAGATCGAGGACCATGCAGTCGTAGTGGTCGGCGCGCAGAGCTTCCGCTGCCTCGGCGCCGTTGGCGGCTTCATCCACCTGCACGTCGCCCCCTCCGATGAGGGAGACGGTGTTGGCGCGCAACTGGGCGTCGTCGTCCACCACCAGCACCCGCTTGGTGCCCTGGGAGGCCACTTGTTCCAGCTTGGCGAAGGCGGCTTCCAACTGCTGGTTGTTGATGGGCTTGGTGGCGTGGCCGACCGCTCCCTTGCGCAGGGCTTCGCCGGAGGCCTGCTCCGCCGAAATGATGTGCACCGGTATGTGCCTGGTGCGGGTGTCGCCCTTGATGACGTCCAACACCGCCCAGCCGTCCAGGCCCGGCAGCCGCAAGTCCAGGATCACCGCGTCGGGAAGGTACTCCTGAGCCAGTTGCAGGCCGGATTCTCCGCTGGGCGCGGCCAGGCATTTAAACCCTTTGGCCTGGCATTTGGAATAGAGAATATGGGCGAAGTTGGGGTCGTCCTCGATGATGAGGATGACCCGGTCGCCCGAAGAGATCCGCTCGCGGTCATCCTCTATCTGGGCCGAAGAGTCCGGGGGCAAGGCGGCGCTACCCTCTGAGTTCAACCAAAGGGGCGGCGGATCGTCCTGTCCCGTGGGCTCGGTAACAGCCGCGCCGCCCGTTGCGGCCACCGGCTCATTGGGCATGTTGGCGGGCAGGTAAACGGTGAAGGTGGCTCCTTGGCCCAGGCGGCTCTCCACCTCGATGGCCCCGCCCAACAGGCGGGCCAGCTCCCGGGATATGGACAGGCCCAGGCCGGTGCCGCCATAGCGGCGGGAGGTGCTGCCGTCCACCTGTTGGAAGGCCTCGAAAATCACCTTTTGCAGCTTGGGCTCTATGCCTATGCCGCTGTCATTGACCGAAATGGCCAAATACTCGCCGTTTCCCAGGCCCAACCAGGCGAAATTTAGGTTCGGGCGCGGCCGCTGGAAGATGATCCGAACTCGGCCTTCCTCGGTGAACTTTATGGCGTTGGACACCAGGTTCTTCAGTATCTGCTCGATTCGCTTCTGATCGCTGTTGAGCTCCGGCAGGGCCTCGGCCCGCACCTCTACTTCCAGCTCAAGCCCCTTTTGCTTGGCCATGTGGCCGAAAGCGGACCGCATCCCTTCGGCCAGATCGGCGGTGCGCACCTTGGCTGGGCGCAGATCGATGCGCCCGGCCTCAATCTTGGCCAGATCCAGAATCTCGTTGATCAGGTTGAGCAGGTCGCTGCCGCTGGCGTGGATGATTTCGGCGAACTCCACCTGTTCCTGGTTGAGGTTGCCCTCCTTGTTGTCGGACAGGGCCTGGGCCAAGAGCAACAAGCTATTGAGCGGGGTGCGCAGTTCGTGGGACATGTTGGCCAGGAACTCTGACTTGTATTTGCTGGCCAGGGCCAGTTCCTCGGCCTTGATCTGCAAGTCGCCGCGAGCCTCTTCCACCTCCTTCTTCTGGCGGCTGAGCATCTCGTTTTTCTCTTCCAACTCCTCGTTGGTGACTTGCAGTTCCTCCTGCTGGGTCCGCAGCTTTTCCTCGGAGCTCTTGAGCAGCGTGGTCTGCTCCTCCAACTCCTCGTTGGCGGTGCGCAGTTCCTCCTGCTGGGCCTGGAGCTCCTCGGACATTGCCTGGGCGTCTTCCAGGGCCTTGGTCAGCTTGCGTCTGCCCATGGAGGTGTGCAGGGCTATAGCCATGCTTTCGGCGGCCGAGGCCAGGAACTCCTTGGCGTATTGGCTGCTTTCCTGGAAAGCGCCTAACTCCAAGACCCCCTTTATCTCGTCGGCGCGCACCAGCGGTTTCACCAGGATCTCGCCAGGCGAGGCCTGGCCCAGCCCCGAAGACACACTCAGATATCCTTCCGGCACCTCTTTTAAAACGATGTCACGTTGTTCCAGCGCCGACTGGCCCACCAGACTTTGGCCCATGGCGAACTCTTTGGGTGGGTTGAGCTCACCCTGGTGGGCATAGCCGCCGGCCAACTTCAGGATGCCGCCCTCGTCGTGTAAATAGAGCAGGCCGACCTGGAAGCCCAGGTGCTCGCACAAAAAGGTGACTATTTCGCGGCTCAGCTTTTCCGGTTTGAAGTTGCCGCGCATCAAAGCCGCCAACTTGGCCAGCCCGGTTTGCAGGGCATTTTGCCGGGCCAGTTCTTCCATGGCCTGCTGGCGCTCCTCTTGGCGCTGTCGCAGAGCGTCGGCCATGGCATCAAAGCCCTGGGCCAACTTGCCCAGTTCTCCCGCTTCGTATGCCTTGGAGCCCAACCTGGCCTCCAGGTCGCCGCCCTTGACTCGTTCGGTGACCCACAGCAGCCGCTTGACCGGTTTCACAACCGAGGCGGTGCCCATGAACCAGGCCACCAACATGGCGATGAGGGCCACCACCCCGGCCAGGGCCAGGTACTGGGCCATCACCCGGTTGGGAGCGGCAACAACGTCCTTCATGGGGATGGAAAACATCACGTAGACGGCGCCCGCCTCCTTGCCCAGGCGGGTGTAGCCGTACAGCCGTTTTTCTCCCCCGGCGCCGATGCCTTCGTAAAAGCCCTCCTGATGCATGGTGAGGGACTTGGTGACCGCCGGGGCGAACTTGGGCTTGCCGATGAGCTGGGGAGCCGGAGGGGTGCGGGCCACCAGCAGCCCCTGCGCGTCAATGACCGCCAAATGAGCGTCGCGGGGCAAGTTGGCCTTGACAAGAATTTCACTCAGCCATTCGGTGGAAAGGCCGCAGACCAGCACGGAAAGCAGTTTGCCGTCCGGGCCTTTGACCGGATAGGCCATGGTGAGCGTCGGCTTGCCGCTGACCCGGCCGATCACATAGTTGCCCACCGTGAACTGGCCGGTCTTTAAAGCCTCCCGGAAATAACCGCGGTCTATGAGGTTTATCGGGGTCTTCTTCTTGGGGTAGGTGGCAAAGGTGATGCCGTCGGGCTTGGTGCCCAAGATGGCGGTGTAGCCCGGGTTGGTTGACATGATCTGGTTGAATATCTCGGTGGTCTCTGGGGCGCTGTGCTGTTTGATCGGCGGGAAATGGGAAAGTGTCATGAACAGCTGGCGGGTCTGGGAAATGTGATACGCCTCGGTTTTAGCGGCGTCGTGGGCAGCCTCCAACACCTGAGCCTTGGCCTGGGCTATCGCCTCCTGGCGGTATTGCACGGCCGACCAGACCAGCAGGATCATCGCGGGCACCACCGCCAGGGCGACCAGCAGCACTATGCGCAAGCGTAGGCTCCCTAATGGCAGGAAATTCATGACCACCTCTCTTGTTCAATGCGAATTTTGGCCGCTACTCCTCTCGACTGGTGCTTGGGCTCATGACCCAGCGGTCCTCTTGCGCCCGTCTTGGCACAGCCTTCGGGCTGCCGGCTCATCTCAAGACGGGATCCGGTTGTATGCTAGCGGACCTTGACAAAGCCCCGGCCCCGCTCAGCGGGCCTGCGGCTGTAAATATTCCCTTAGTTCGGTGCGCACCGCTTTCAGAAGCATGTTCTTGCTCAAAGGCTTGGCCAGCAGAGTAATGGGGCCGTAACTCATGGCCTCCATGACCAGGTCGCTGTCCGGATAGCCGGTTATGATGATGACCGGCAGGCTAAGGCCACGGACCTGCATTTGGCGCATAACCTCGCCACCGTTCATGCCCGGCATCTTCAGGTCCAGGAGAATCAGGTCCATCGATTGGCTTTGCAAAAGGCTCAGCCCATCCTGGCCGTTGCCGCACTGAAGAACCTCGTAGCCCTCTCTGGTCAGGTGGTACTGGATCAGCTCGCGAATGGCGGCGTCGTCGTCAAGCACCAGTATGCGGGGGCGGTCCCGATGAGGCTGCAGCCCTTCGGTCCACCTCCTGAGAGCTTCGATGCGGAAGCGCCAATCCTTCCCCACCTTAAAGGCGGGGAGCTCTCCCCGCCGGGCCAGGCGGCGCACCGTTTCCACGTGGGCCCCCAGAAACCTCGCCGCCTCTTGTGCGCTCATGATTTCTTCTGATCGTTTCACCTATAGACACCCCAAAGCCGGCCCCGAACGAAAATAGCGGCTAGTCTCCCGACCGTGCCGAAAATCATCACTGAGCATGCTGTTAGTTGATATTAGTTTAGTTTAGTTGACTTGCTTGGAGTATATATTAATAACACCTACTTAAATCAAGTGTTTTTTGCCTTTTACACAAAGATGGCAAGGGTCTGCCGAGACCTGTTGGCGGGGGGCAAACAGCATTTTGAGGCGATTGGCGCAGAAGAGGCGCGGCCGCTTTTTAAAACGCCCATGACGCTGGGAGTCCTGGGCATGGATGCGAAGCGCCAGGCAGGAGGGGACGGCATCCAGGCGAACCGCCTGGAAATTGGCAGGCCCTCACGTGAGGGTACGGCTTTGCCGTGGCAAGGGGCCGCCTGAAGTTTCATCGAGGGTTTTTGCGAAATTGATCTGGGCGTCGCCGCCTGAAAGGGCCCTGCCATGCGCAAAAGGCTCGGCTGAGAGCTGGTAGCGCCTTGGCCGGCCGGTTGCGCCGGACCGGTCAAGACACCTGCCAGACTTTCTCGCCTTGGGCCCCTCGCCGGGCCTGGAGTACCTACGGTCCTAGCTGGCCCGCTGCTGCTCACCCATACCGGCGATCACCTGAACGTCGTTGTTCTTTTTGTTCAGCCAGCCGTGGTAAAGAATCAGCTCGGAGTGGTCGTCCAGGCTGCTGAAGTCGCGAACCGCCACGCCTCGTCCCGCGGCCATGCTG
>Ga0180009_10007983_pt1 | contig 10640 bp, 10 predicted proteins | sample OS_PC_MetaG_FD_123537 | JGI IMG/M metagenome (GOLD analysis project Ga0180009, IMG submission 123537) | Groundwater microbial communities from the Aspo Hard Rock Laboratory (HRL) deep subsurface site, Sweden - OS_PC_MetaG | ecosystem: Environmental > Aquatic > Deep subsurface > Groundwater... | reverse complement strand
GCGGATTATCAAAGAAATCTCTAAAGTAGAAGAAGAAATGACCCGGACGAACCTGAAACTGCATAACGAAGAATTTTTGCGGAAAGCCCGCTTAGAGGCAGTGGAGAAAGAAAAGGAGAAAGCGAGAGCCTTGGCGGAAAAGGGAGCCAAGCTGAAAGAGGGGTTGGAAAGAGTGCAAGGGTGGAAGAAGGGAATCTAACGATTGCGGAATGCGGATTGCGGAATGCGGATTGCGGAATGCGGAATGCAGATTGCGGAATGCGAAGTGCGAAATATTTTAACTCCGCATTCCGAATTTCGCATTTCGAATTTGAAAGGAGTTTCGTATGTATTTCCCCGTTTATCGTCCGCGGCGTTTGAGAAAGAATGAGAATTTCAGGAGAATGATTCGGGAGACGAAATTGTCCAGGGATGATTTCATCTACCCTCTCTTCGTTATTCATGGCCGAAAAGTTAGAAACGAGATTCGCTCCATGCCCGGGATCGCCCAGTTGTCCGTGGAATTGGCGGTCAAGGAAGCGGTAGAGGCTTCCAACCTGGGTATTCCAGCAATCATCCTCTTTGGTATACCGAAAAAGAAAGATCCTCGGGGCTCCGAAGCCTATGCCCGCTCCGGAATCATCCAGCAAGCCATCCGGGCCATCAAAGACAGGCTTCCGGAACTCGTGGTCATTACCGACATTTGCCTCTGTGAATATACCAGCCATGGGCACTGTGGGGTGGTGATCAAGGATCGGGTGGATAATGATGCTACCCTTGAACTTTTGGCTAAAATGGCTCTCTCCCACGCCGAAGCCGGCGCGGATATGGTCGCTCCATCGGACATGATGGATGGACGGGTAAAGGGTATTCGCGAGATTCTTGATCAGAACGGATTGGAAAACATTCCCATCATGTCTTATGCTGTTAAGCATGCCTCTGGATTTTACGGTCCTTTCCGTGAGGCCGCGGAATCCACGCCTCAATTTGGAGACCGCAGATCTTACCAAATGGACCCGGCCAATGCCCGTGAAGCTCTGCGGGAAGCAAGGCTGGACGTTCAGGAAGGGGCAGACATCATCATGGTCAAGCCCGCTCTCCCCTACCTGGACATCATCAGGGCCGTTCGGGAAGAGTTTGATCTTCCGGTGGGCGCCTACAACGTGAGCGGTGAGTATTCCATGATCAAAGCCGCAGCGCAGCGCGGATGGTTGGATGAAGAACGCGTGATGATGGAAGTCCTCACGTCCATCAAACGAGCTGGAGCCGACCTGATTTTAACCTACTTTGCCAAGGAAGCGGCAAAGGTGTTGCAAAGGTAAACGTAAAGTGTTAAAAGTAAGGTGCAAGGTGCAATCAGGAAAGCCTCCAACCTAAAGCTTAAGAAGAGAAAGGGGGTGATGAAGAGTCTTCGGTGGATAAAAATCCATGATCCAGAGTCGCTGATTTTTAGAACAACCTTAAACCTGAAGAAAAAAACTTGATTGTCTAGGAAATTCCTTTTTGGACACAGATGAACACGGATTATCGGGATGAATAGAAAAGAAAATATTTATCCGTGTTTATCTGCGAAAATCTGCGTTCCAATTAATTTAAAACTGGGGACGTGAAACCTAAAACTCGAGACTTAGAGAGGAGGGACCGATGACCGCACGCAAGAAGATCAGTCGCCGGGCGTTTTTAAAAGCGGCAACCGCTGCCGGGATCGGCGGGATGACCTGGGGATTAAGGGGGGTAAGCGAGGCGGCCCCCCAGAAGGCCAAACCCAAGAAGAAAATTTTAGGGGTCGATGTCATCAAAATCGGAGGGCAGGGAGTTACCTCCGGTGCCCACGCCGATTACGGCTGGCAAATTCTCGCCGGTTCAACGCTGGCTATTGAAGAGATCAACGCCAAGGGTGGAGTCCTGGGGAGTAAGCTCGAAATGAAGTTCATGGACGAAGAGCTTAAACCAGCCGTGGCGGTTAAAAATGCCAGGTATTTGGCCACCGACTGGGGAGCTCATCTTCTTTTCGGGGTGGATTCCAGCGGCAGCTCCATGGCCGTAGGCCCCGTTCTTCCGGAGCTGGACCGCATCTGTATGTTTGTTCATGCCTCTACGCACCGATTAACCGAAGAACTGGTCGCCGGCAAAGGAATTAAACAAATCTTCCGCATTTCTGTCCCTGTCTACCAGGAAAGCATCCTGTCTTCGCTTATCTTTAAAGAATTCCCCAATATTAAAAGATGGGCCGGAATCCACTGCGATTACGAGTATGGATACTCCGTCTGGGCTCTCTTCCAAGATACCCTGAAGAAGTACCGTCCAGACGTAGAATTTGTTTCCATAGCCTGGGCTCCTTTCTGGACCATGGATTTTTCTTCCCACATTGCAGCCGTTATGGCCGCGAACCCCGATGCCATCCATGCCACCCCCTGGGCCGGGGAAGGAGTCATGCTTCTCAGACAGGCGCTTATGCTGGGAGTCTTCGATAAGGTCCAAGCCTGGTTTCAATGCATGGGCGGCTCCGTGGATTTACTGGAAGGAATTTCCAGAGAAGTCGCCGGCGGGAAATTTAAAGATAAATTATGGGCCACCGCCCGTTACATCCACAATTATCCCGATACCCCTGAAAACAAAAAGTTTGTAGCCAACTTCCGCAAACGTTGGAATCGTCTTCCCAACTATTCCGCCGAAACTGCTTACTCTACCATCTACGTTTTCAAGGCGGCAGTGGAAAAAACCAGAAGTCTAAAAACGGCTGAGCTCATTAAAGCCATTGAAGGAATGGAAATCATGACTCCAGGTGGTAAAAGATTCTTCAGGCCGGAAGACCACCAGGCGGTTTATAACGTACCTGCAGGGAGAGTGGTGATGGATCCCAACTACCCAATTCCCGTATTGGGAGACTTGAAAGTGCTCCCGGCAAAATCCTATTACCGCCATCCTCCTTTTGAAGCCATCACATTCAAAAAGTGAATTCAAACCCTGGGGAGGGGCCGAGTCGGCTCCCTCCCCGTATGAAATCAAAGGGGACGGGAGGAAGGATATGGAAACCCTAGCCTTCCAGGGTTTAGTGGGTTTAAGCGTAGCCATGTACCTGTGGCTACTGGCCGCGGGACTGACCATTGTCTTCGGTGTCCTGGGTGTCCTCAATTTTGCCCATGGAAGTTTATTCATGCTGGGAGCTTACTTTGCATTCACTTTCTATGGGCTCTGGGGAATAAATTTCTGGCTGGCCATTGCTTTAAGCCTCCTCGCTGTGGGGGTGGTGGGCTATCTGATGGAACGGCTTTTTTTACGCCATATTTATCATTTGGATCACGCCTATCAACTCCTCCTGACTTTTGGCTTCATCCTCATATTTGATGATGCGGTGAAGATGGTCTGGGGAGGGGTAGCCAAAATTCCAGCCATGCCCAGCTTTTTTGAAGGGACCTTTTCGGTCTTTGGAAGACTTTTCCCTTTTTATAATGCTTTTATCATCGGGTCCGGGTTGCTCGTGGCTGTGGTTCTCTGGCTTCTCTTCGAAAAAACCTGGTGGGGCAGAATGGTGCGCGCCTCGGCTTCTGACCGGGAGATGGCCAGCGCCATCGGCGTCAATATCCCCACGCTCTTCACCGGAGTTTTTGTCTTGGGGGCCATGCTGGCTGCCCTGGGGGGAGCATTGGGAACTCCGGTGCGGGTAGTAGCCCCCGGGATCGGGGCGGCGATGATCATCCAAGCCTTTATCATTACGGTTATTGGCGGACTGGGAAATTTGAAAGGAGCTTTCGTCGGGGCCGTCATCGTAGGCTTACTCAGCGCTTACGGCATCCTTCTGTTCCCGGTTTTTGAGCTCTTCCTGATCTTTGTAACTATGGCGGTAGTTTTGATAGTCAGACCTAAGGGGCTGTTTGGGGGGTGAGGCATGAAAAAATTAGCGCTTCTTTTACTGGTTGTCCTTCTGGGGTTGCTGCCCTTATTCGTCGGTAAGTACACGCTTTACATGACTATCCATATTATGCTCCTTTCCCTTTTTTCCCTCGGGTTTAACCTCCTTTTGGGTTACACGGGGTTACTTTCTTTCGGGCAGGCCGGCTTTTTTGCGGTGGGAGCATATGCCTGCGCTAAGATTCTTCTGGCCGCCCCTTCCCTACTACTGGGGATATTAGGGGGCGTGGCCGTTGCGGGGGTAATTTCTTTGCTCCTGGGCCTTCTCAGCATCCGGCACACGCGCATCTATTTTTCTATGCTCACCCTTTGCTTCGGGATGATGATTTTTTCTCTGGCCTGGAAATGGCGGGACATGACCGGGGGTGATGATGGGTTGGTAGGGATTCCCCGCGCTCCCTTGGAGGTCCCCGGTCTTTTCAGAATCAACATGACCCCGATGGAAAATTATTATTACGTGGTCCTGGTTTTCACTATTCTGGCGGTCTATTTATTTTATCGGATCGTGCACTCGCCCTTGGGACTGACCTTGCAGGGGATACGCGATAGCGAGACGCGGGCGGCCTGCGTGGGTATATCCGTGCGCAACTACCGGTTGATCTCTTTTACCATCGCCGGGCTGTATGCCGGTTTGGCCGGAGCTCTTCTCCCGCCCCTGGAAAGTACGGTAACCCCTCCTGTGGCCCACTGGAGCCATTCCGCTGAACCCGTGCTGGCCACGCTTCTGGGAGGGATTTACACATTTGCCGGACCCATTGTCGGGGCCGCTTTGTTTTACATCTTAAAGGATATTATCGTCCGCTTCACGGAATATTGGCTGATCTGCCTGGGGGTCATTGTCTTGGTGCTGGTAATGGGGTTCCGGGGAGGGGTGGTGAGCATGTTTTATGGCAAAGGAGGTCAGAGGTGAAGCCAATCATCCGCACCGAAGATCTGGGAAAGTATTTCGGAGAGATGGCTGCGGTTCACGCCGTAAATCTAAATGTACAGCAAGGACTTTTCACCTCCGTCATCGGGCCCAACGGCGCAGGTAAGACCACGCTCATCAATCTTCTTTCCGGATACCTGCTCCCGGATACGGGCCGGATTTTTTTCCGGGATACCGAGATCACCCGATGGGAACCACATAGGAGGGTGAAGATCGGGATCAGTCGATCTTTCCAGGTCATGAATATCTTTCCCCGCATGACCGTTTTTCAAAACATTCTCCTCGCCGTTCTATCCCGCCTCAACAAAAACTCCAACCCCTTTTCCTCCTTAAAAAGCCAGAAGGCAGCCGTCGAAGAGGCAGAAAAGATCCTGAACGAAGTATGGCTCTGGAAAGAGAAGGATCACCCGGCCAGCCAGATATCCCATGGTGATCAGAGGCTACTGGAGTTGGGGATCGCCGTGGCCACGGATCCCCAGCTTTGCTTTCTTGACGAGCCTTCCTCGGGCATGAACCCCATCGAAAGAATCAAAGTCCTGGAGCTGGTGAAAAAACTGGCTGCGGAAAGGAAAACCACTTTTGTGATCGTTGAACATGATATGGATGTAGTCTTCTCTCTCTCCGATCGGATCGTGGTGATGAACAGGGGAAAGATCCTCGCAGAGGGAAAGCCCGATGAGATTCGGGGTAATCAAGAAGTTCGGGATATCTATCTGGGAGAAGAAATATGAATACCATCCTGGATGTCCGAGAGATCGTAACTGCCTACGGGCAGAGTCAGGTGCTCCATGGGGTTTCTCTGGTCGTAGGCCGGGGAGAAGTGGTCGCTCTGCTGGGGAGGAATGGGGTAGGAAAGACCACCACCTTCCGTTCCATCATGGGCCTGACCCCCCCTCACAAAGGGAGCATTCGCCTGAAAGAGGTTGAATTGGTCGGCAAGAAACCCTTCGAGATAGCCCGGCTGGGGGTCGGTTATGTCCCGGATGACCGGAGAATTTTTCCGGATCTGACCGCAGAAGAAAATCTGGAAATGGCCCGGCGCCTGGCCAAGCGAGAGGGAGGTTACTGGACTTTTGAGAGAGTCTATCAACTCTTTCCCGTCCTGGAAAGGTTGAAGGACAACAGAGGAACCTGTCTGAGCGGCGGCGAGCAAAAGATGCTGGCCATCGGCCGGGCTTTAATGAAGAATCCGGATTTAATCCTGCTGGACGAGCCGATCGAGGGCCTGGCTCCTCTGGTGGTCAAAAATCTGATAGGGGTGATTGAGGAGATCCAGAAATCGCAAGTAACCATTCTGCTCGCCGATCAAAACTTGAAATTTTGCCGCAAGGTGGCGGGAAGAGGGTACATCCTCGAGAAGGGTCTCATCCAGTACCAGGGGGAAATGGAAAGCATCTGGCAGAATGAGGAGATTGTTAAGAAATACTTAGCGGTGTAAAGGCCAAAGAAAGCCATTCGATCTGAATCGGCACAGTCGGAACCAAATAGGAAAAGGGAAAAATATTTCTTGTCGATAATAACTTTGTTATCATTTTACGCCCAAAATTGTTTGTAAGCGCCTAAGGGAGAGGAGAGATGAGCAGAGGAAAATATTACCACCCAGAGATTGAAAGGATGAGCCGGAAAGAAATACGGCAACTCCAAAATGAGAGGTTGCGCTGGCAGATCCGCCGCTGTTTGGCTAAGTCGGAATTTTACGGGGAGAAGTTCAGGAAAGCCGGGCTCAAGGCTACCCACATCAGGACTGTGGATGACCTGATCCATGTCCCGGTGGTAACCAAGCAAGAACTGCGGGAAGAGCAGATAAAGTATCCTCCCTTCGGGCGTTACACCGTGGCCCCGGCGAAAGATTGGAGGGAACTCCATCCTTCCACCGGCACAACCGGAACCCCGGTGAACACCATTTGGTCCGAGGAGGATGTGGAGAACATAACCGAAGTTACAGCGCGGACCATGTATAGCTTCGGAGTGCGACCTGGAGATGTTGTCCAAAATGGCTTCAGCTATGGACTATGGGTGGCGGGCATGTCCACTCATTACGCGGCCAAACGTTTGGGCTGCTTTGTGATTCCCATTGGAGCCAGTATGACCAACCGACAGATCGATTACATGCTCAACCCGGGGTCTACCGTACTCCTGTGTACGCCTTCGTTTGCCCTCCATATTGCCGAAAACCTGAGGGAGCAGGGGATTGCTCCGAAACAATTAAAACTCAGGCTGGGAAGTTTTGGGGGAGAAGGGGGGACGGAGACGGCAGCCACCAGAAGAAAGATTGAAGAAGGCCTGGGAATCGATGCCTATGATTATTACGGCTTGGCGGAGATCGCTCCTACCTTCGCTTCAGAGTGTACGGCCAAGGCCGGGTTACACTGGGCTGAAGACCATTACGTGATCGAGATCATCAATCCGGAAACGATGGGGCGTTGCGCGGAAGGGGAGATGGGAGTTTTGGTCATCACCCATCTGACCCGGGAAGCGACGCCCATGCTGCGGTATTGGACCAATGATTATGCTCGTTACGATTCAAACCGGTGTTCCTGCGGCCGGACCCATGCCCGTTCCGTGGGTGGAATCCTCGGGCGGGCTGATGATATGGTCATTTACCGCGGGGCTAAGTTCTATCCCGTGCAGGTGGAAAAAGTCGTGCGTAGCTATAAGGAATTGGGGGATGAGTTCATCATCGAGCTTACCCGCGACGAGAAAGCCTACACGGATGTGTGCACGGTGGTTTGTGAGTGTCTGCAACCTCAGGAGGATAAGCAGACCCTGGAACGCCGCTTACGGAAGGACCTCAGGGAAGAGCTCATGGTAACCCCGGAAATTCGCCTCGAAGACTTCGGCACTCTGGAAAGGACGACCTTCAAAGCCAAGCGGATCGTGGATAAAAGGAAATAACGTAAGGTGTAAGGCGCAAGGCATAAGGCCCAAGACACCCAACACCCTACCCCCTACACCCTGTTCTTCAAACTTAACACTAAACACTCTATGGTTGAAACCTCAAATTGGGTTGAAGAGCTCCGGAAAGCCCGGAAGGGAAAATTAATTGGGAAGGAGATCCTATTCTTCGACCGGGTTGATTCCACTAACCGCCTGGGCCGGGAATATGCCCTTAAAAGGGCGGAAGAAGGGTTGGTCATTCTGGCCGAGTCCCAAGCGCAGGGGAAAGGCCGCCAGGGACGGGTATGGGAATCTCCCGCCGGGGTCAATTTATATCTTTCCGTTATTCTCAAACCATCCATTCCTCCGGCAGTTGCACCCCAGATCACTCTTCTGGCAGGCGTAGCCAGCGCCAATGCTCTGACCAGAGCTTCTGGCCTGGAGGCGCGAATCAAATGGCCCAACGACATCTTCATCCACGGGAAGAAAGTGGCCGGCATCCTCTCGGAGATGGAGGCCGAAGGCCTTAAGATCCGTTTCGTCATCCTGGGGGTGGGGGTAAACGTGAACTGGAAGAGGGAAGAGGTTCCCCCTGACCTACAAGGTTTGGCTTCTTCGCTGATGGCGGAAGGGGGAAGAAAATTCTCCCGGGCGCTGGTAGCCGGGGAGCTCCTGGAAGAACTGGGGAGGGAGTATGAGCTATTTCTCCGTGAGGGTTTTTCGCCCAGACTGCGGGAAGAATGGAACAGACTTTCCTGGGTCAATCAAAAATGGGTTACGGTCAAAGTGATGGATAAGGAATTCGCCGGCCAGGTTCTGGGTTTAGATACCGACGGAGCTCTTTTATTGAGAGACCGAGAAGGAAATAGGCAGCGATTGGTTGCTGGAGATGTAAGTTTACGCTTATGAGGAGCGAATCATGCTTTTAGTCATCGATGTAGGAAACACGAACATCGTCCTGGGCATCTATGATGGAGAGCGCCTGGTTGATAATTGGCGCATCTGGACGGAGCGCGATCGAACCAGTGATGAATATGGCATCCTGGTGCGCAATCTCTTTTCCTCCCGGTCCATCTCCTTCGGAGGAATAGAAGCGATTGCCATCTCTTGCGTTGTGCCTCCCATGCTGAACATGCTCCTGGAACTCTCAGAAAGATATTTTCAGCGGAAGCCCCTGATCGTGGAATTTGGAGTCAATATCGGCATGCCGGTTCTTACGGACAACCCGGTGGAAGTGGGGGCAGACCGCATCGTCAACGCGGTTGCCGCTTACCACAAACATAAAAGAAGTTTAATCGTAGTGGATTTCGGAACCGCCACCACCTTTGATTATATTTCTTCTCAAGGTGAATATATGGGGGGAGCGATCGCTCCCGGCCTGGGTATCTCCAGTGAAGCGCTCTTCATGCGCGCTTCGAAGCTTCCGCGGGTGGAGCTGGCCAAGCCCCAAAAGGTCGTAGGGAAGAACACCGTTCATTCCATGCAGGCGGGAATTGTCTTTGGCTATGTAGGGCTGGTGGATGAGATTGTCCGGCGCATGAAAGAAGAGGTAGGTTCTGATCCCAAGGTTATTGCCACGGGAGGACTGGCCCCGCTGATTGCCGCAGAATCGAAAAGCATAGAAGAGGTGGACGAGTTTTTGACCCTGGAAGGCTTGCGGCTCATCTATGAGCGTAATAAGTAATAGGCTATAGGTGATAGACAATAGGCTAAAAAACCCAACACCAAACACTCATTCCTTACCCCCTACCCCCTACCCCCTACACCCTTTATCCCCTATCTCGCCATTCTTAGCAGCAGACTTCCCAGCGGCCCCAGTTTATTTTTTATATCAACAAAAGTTTTTTCGCCCCGCATGATCTTGGCCATGGCCACCCACCATCTATCGCTGGTAGCAAATTTTCGATGAAAAAAGGAAGGGCATAGATTGAAAATCTCCCGCAAGAGGCGGGAGCATTCTATCTCCGGCATCAAGTTACGATTGATTGCTTCCTGGCATGATTGCAGGGAATCCCGCCTTTCTTTTACGGCTTCGGCCAGTAACGGGGCCGCCAACTGGGCGCCGCGGATGGCATAGTGGATCCCTGCTCCATTAAAAGGATCAATCAGCCCGGCGGCGTCACCGAGGAGAAGGCATCGGCCTTGATGAATCAAGCTTCTTTTTTGGCGGAGGGGCAGGAGAAAGCCCGCAGCGCTAAAGGGAGGAGTTTCTTCTTTTTGCCATTTCGTATACCCGAAAGCCCGCTGGTAATTTTTAATCTGAGGGGGAGGAATTTTAAAACCTCCCGCGCCCATGGCAAAAAAATCCTTCTTAGGGAAAAGATAGGCGTAACTGCGCTTTAAACTTCCCCAGTCGATATGAATAAGATCAGGCTCCACCCAGGGGAATAAGGAGGTGGGAACTTCGCTGTGAATAGCCAGCATATAAGGCGTTGCGGTCATTAGCTCCAAATTCATAGCTACGATGCTTTGGGCTCCGTCCGCTCCAATAACGAATTGGGCGCAACAGGCTCCCGCAGAAGTTTCCACCTGGACGTTAACGCCTTCCTGACTGAGAGAAAAAAATTGGGTTCCATCCGCAAAGCAGGCTCCCATCTGGATTGCCTTTTGAGCCAAAAAATTATCAAGGACCTCCCGGCGCACGGTGACCAGGAGCGGCTCATGATAACGTCTGAGAAAGTGCTTTTCTAAATTTCGGGTAAAGGAGATACCCGTGATGACTCTTTCCACCACGGGTCCAAGATCAAAAGGAAGAAAGCGAAGAGTGCGCACATTGATACCGCCGGCACAGGTTTTTCCCCGGGGAAAATTCGCCTTATCCAAAAGCAAAACCTCGATCCCGAGACGGGCCAATTCATAAGCCAGGGTCGAGCCAGCGGGCCCCGCTCCGACGATAAGAACTTCGATTTTCTTAGGGAGGGAGTTCTTTATCATTTTTTATTTT
>Ga0180009_10007982_pt1 | contig 10642 bp, 11 predicted proteins | sample OS_PC_MetaG_FD_123537 | JGI IMG/M metagenome (GOLD analysis project Ga0180009, IMG submission 123537) | Groundwater microbial communities from the Aspo Hard Rock Laboratory (HRL) deep subsurface site, Sweden - OS_PC_MetaG | ecosystem: Environmental > Aquatic > Deep subsurface > Groundwater... | reverse complement strand
TTTCTTAGACACATCTAATGAGCCACACATGGGACATTCCAAAGACATAACGCATCACCAAGATGTTAATAGAACTAACTTATATATAAAGATGACGTTAAATAGACAATATCTTTAAGCAATAAAGTTTATAAATGAACTATTATTTCAACGAGAAATGGCAAAGAAAGCAAGTTATCCGTCAACTAAAAGGTTTGGATCTAAGTATGGAAAAAGACTTAGGGACAAATATGGCTCTATTGAATCTGAGCAGAGGAAAAAACACATTTGCCCTTACTGTCACTATGAGCAAGTCAAGAGATTAGCTATTGGTATTTGGAACTGTAAGAAGTGTGGTGCAAAATTCACCAGTAAGGCATATACAGTAAGTAAGATTTCACCTATAAAAATTGAGGTTGAGAAAGAATGAGCTCTTATAAATGCTTTTCATGCAACAAAACTATATCAGACTCACAGGTGTCAAAGAGAGTTAGGTGTCTTTACTGTGGTTCAAAGATTATTTTCAAAGAAAGAAATGTTGTAACTAACGTCAAGGCGCGATGAATCACTCAGGCAGTATAATAGTTGAAGGAGACTCTGATAACATTTTCAAATTGTTTGAATCTGAAGAAAAAGAATTTGAGAATGGCAGAGCATCATACTCAGTCAAAAAGAATAATCATAAGATTGAATTTGTTATTAAGGCAAAAGATGCTTCAGCTTTAAGGGCTGTTTTAAATTCAGTCGCTAAAAACTTGATTGTTTACGAAAAGGTAAAAGATGAACAAGGAAACTGAACAAGAAATTTCTGAGTTGCAGACTATTGAACAGAACTTGCAAAGATTTCTTTCTCAAAAGCAACAATTTCAAACGCAGATTGTTGAGATTGACACTGCTCTTAAAGAACTGCCTGAGTCGGGCGATACTTACAAGATTATTGGCAACATAATGGTTGCAGTCAAAAAAACTGATTTGGAAGAAGATTTGAAGTCCAAAAAAGAGATTGTCGAGCTAAGATTGAAATCTATTGAGAAGCAGGAGCAGAAGATGCGCCAGGATGCTGATAGTCTTCAAAAGCAGATAATGGATAAGATTAAGAAAAAAAGTGATTAATATGAAGTTGCAAGAAGCAATATGCTCACTTGAGGAACTAAAGGAAGACTCAATGGTTCCTAAGAATGTTAAGCTAAAAATTTCTGGAATAATTCAGGAATTAAAAACTGATAAGGATCAGTCTTTAAAGGTTAACAAGTCTCTTAGTGATCTTGATGAGATTTGCGAAGACATGAATATTCCTCCTTTTATTAGAACTCAGCTTTGGGGCGTTACTAGCATGCTTGAGAAGATTCAGTGAAATTTTTTTACGACTACATTCTTGATAAGAAAAGAGTTTGGTATTACTATTAGATCTTTCTTTTTTGTTTCTACATGAGTGTCTAACAAGTTTATTTTGACTATTATTCCCTCTATATGTTCTACTTTTATATTGTCATTAATCTTGTACAATTCCTTGCTTTTTAATGAGTATCCTGCTATAAAGTTTGGTATAAAATCTTTTATTGCTAGAATAATTGAGACAGCCACTATTGCTAATACAACTATTAATATAATGTTTAGGACGAATGGAGTAAGCCCTAGGCTTTCTAAGAATATTAGCACTGTGACAAAATATATGAAGTAAGAGACTCCTTTTGATATTATATGTGTAATTGACGACTCATGACCAGTTGATTTTTTAAATGTCTTGTCTAATTCTATCTTTTTTAGGACTTTTAATATAACTTTTCCAATTATCCTACCGGCTATAAAGCCTATTAATAGTATTATTATAGAAGTAACTATCTTTAGCAGAAGCGGATTATTAATGAATGACTCACTCGCACTTATCAGGGAATCAAGTATGCTCATTTATTATTATAATATAGACACTTATTTAAAGTTTGTGAAGAAATAATATTTTATTTGTTTTTGTCAATTAGTCCTGCTTTTTCAACAATCATTGTTGCAGTGTTTTTGTCTTCTTCTTTTATTCTTGATTTTTGAATGATTATTTTCTTGTTAAATATTGGTCCGTCAAGTACTAGTGTTTCAAACTCTCCTCCCTCTTCAGCTATATTGAGACTTATTTTCTCGTTTAGTTTGACAAGTTCATCTATCATCACGTCATCTACTCTCTTGTTAAGCCACTTTTTTGATAATCCTTCCGCTGCAACTTTTGTAATTATGAATTCAAATCCTTCTCTGACTATTTCTCTCATCTCGCTTTCTTGGTTTATATGCCATAGTGGACTAAATATTTTGAGTGATAGTGAGTCACAAATTTTTTCTATTCTTTCTCGTTGGTAGTTTGAGAATAGTGCACCTGTTATTATTCCTTGCACGCCGTATTCATCTTTGGCTTTCTTCAATGCTGTCTTCAAATCTGTCAGCTCTCTTTCTTTTTCTCCTTTTGTATTTGCGATTATCAGTGGTATATCAATTGCTTTTGATTGTAACTCAACTAACTCTATTGTTGGTGTGTGAAACATGTATGAGTCTTTATTATCACTTTGAATTGTTATCATGCATTCTATTGAGTAGTTCTGTTTCATCATCGTGTACATTGCGTAGATGCTGTCTTTTCCAGAACTAACTAGTGCTCCAAGTTTTAAGTTGTGTTCTGCATAAAATGTTTTTAGATATGCCGACTTGGTTTTGTATCCGGATTTTTTTTTCAGTTTATCAAGTGCTTTGTGAAAGTTTGAGCCATACTGCGCAGCCTTCTTCTTTCTGAGGGCAAACTCTTCTTTTAATCCCATGTTCTTCGCAACAACTCTCAAAATATATTTTTCCTGCCCTTCAAATAGTTTGTACTTTGCAGGTATCTTCAACGCATATCTGATCAGTTCTTTGTCTAAGAATGGAAGTCTCAACTCTATGCCATTGTACATAGTTACTACATCATCCCTGTATAAATCTCGCTCGTAGAGTTTTAATAAGCCTGATATACATTCCTTGTTCACATCTGTTGATTCTTTGTGTCTTTGGTATCCTGCAAATATCTCTTCGCTTCCAAGCCCAGATAACAATACTTTGCATCCGTCTTTTTTTGCTTGCTCGCATGCAGTGTAGAAAGGCAGCGCGACACCTACTTTTACAACGTTTGAATCTTCTATTAGCGGCACTATTTTTTTTAAATATGACTCTACATCAGAGAGTTTTACCTTAATTATCTTAAGGTTTAGGTTTAAGTTCTTTGCAATCATTTTTGCAAACACTAAGTCTTCTGGCTCTTTTAGCTTTGGATCATCTAAAACTGCAGTGTAACAAGTAAATTCTTGTCCTAGTTTTTTTAATATCAAAGCTATCATCGTTGAGTCTATTCCTCCAGAAAATAACAGTCCAAATTTTCTTTTCGGAATCCTCTTTGATATAGAGTTCTTGATTAAGATTTCTAGTTTTCTTGCTATAACATCGACGTTTTCTTTGATTTCTTTTTCTGCTGAAAAAAACTTTCTCTCGTGAAATATCAACTTGTCTTTGTCAATTTTATATTCAATTATTTTTCTTGGATTCAATTCGTTAACGTTTAGAAAACTAGATTTTTCAAGTGCTTTTTTCTCTGATGCAAAAGAAAATCCTTCTTTGTGATTGTACCAAATAGGTTTTTCTCCTATTATATCTCTTGCCAGCCAAAGAGTGTCTTTATTGATGTATGCAAAAGCATATACTCCATCTAGTTCTTCTAGTGTTTCATCACTCACATTTTTTCTCTGTAAGAGTTTAAAGAGCATTTCTGAGTCGTTTCTTGCTTTCAAGCTGTATTTCTCGTTTAGTTCTTTCCAGTTGTATATCTCACAGTTTGCTAAAAAAATATCATTATCTATCAATGGTTGTTTTACTCTTCCAACGATTGAATGCAGGCAGTGTGCAACGGAAAAGTTTTTTCCTTTGTAGAATCCTTTCGCGTCTTTTCCTCTATTCTGAAGTATTTTTAGTCCGTCTTTCACAATTGACATGGAATCTTTTCTTCCAAAAACACCTATTATTCCGCACATATTATAGGATAAACAAGTTCTGTTTTAAAAAAGTTTGTCAGAAAAAAATTATTTTGTAGTATATATTGATAATTTGAGGCTTGTTTTGTGATCCTTATTAAACTTCACTATTTTTCCAGCAACTTCTCCTATGAAAAATTTTGACTTATTATCAGAAAGCCAGTCATTTCCTTTTCCTGGCCAATAAAATCCACCTACTTCTTTTTTGAAGTCTTTTGCAAACCAGCCTGGCAGGTCAACTCTTACATTATATTGTTCCATTAAAGACCCTTTTTTTAACAAATCTAAACCTTTTGATATGATGCTGTCATCAAAAGTGTATGATTTTTCAAGAGCATCATGAGCATTTTCTATTTCTTGAATGAAATTTTTCTCAACATACGAACTAGGTCTGAATTTTTTCTTCCATGATATCTTATTGATGTATTTCTTTGTTTTGTCATCGGTGTTTGGCTTTTTTAAGAATTTTGATGTTTCATCGCTTGTCACTATCTTTGCTTTTTCAAACCAGCTTTCTTCTATCTCCATTCCTGACACAAATTCTCTTTCAATTGTTTCTATTCTTTCTTCAATATTTTTTAAATCGTAAAGTATTACTTTCTCTTTTTCTTTGTATAGGTTTGTAAAGTTTAGGCTTTCTTCTGTTAGGACTATGCTTTCGTTGATTTTTGCTGAGTAAAAATTTATCTTCTTGAGATAATCTATTTTTTTTATTAATTCTTTTGCTCTTGGACCATACTCTGACATTACTTTGTTAATCTCATCTTCTACGCTTAAAAGCTCTCTTATACCTTCAACTTCTTTTTCATCTAAGAATTCAAATTCTTCAGGTGGTATATGTCCTTTAAGATAGTATATGAGTTCGCTTTCACTTATCTTCTTTGCTCTTTGGTAATCATCTTGTATTTCAGATATAGGAATTAGTTTCTTAGCTTTCTCAATTATGCCACTACCACTTATTTTTTCAATGTCTTTTTCAAAGTAAAGCCCTATCTTTGCAAGTTTTCCTATCTGGTTTTTATGCTCAAACCATACAGGATTATATGATAACCTTTTTGCTCTCTTGATAAGTTCATCTAAGCTTAAGCCGTGTTCTAATTCAAATTTCTCCACGATGCTAAAACCTGTTTTTCTGTTTAGTTTCTCCTGCCAATTCTTCATCTCTTCTCTGTTTTCTAGTTTTCTTGCAATCAACGCAGCACTATCGATTAAGTATTTGAATTCCTCCATCGGCAGTACTTTGAAAAATCGTCCTTCTTTTGCTTGAGTCAGTATTTTGGTTCTTAGAACAGTTCTTATAACATCATAATCATCCCTGGTCAACACCTCAGATGATGCATCCTTGTTTAATCGTCCCATTGGTATGCTTGCACCAAACATATCTCTCATGAATTTTCCATCTTGTATGTATAGCTCTTTTAGTGCGTTGATTGTATATTCAAACTCTTCCTTGAATTTTGATAGATAATCTTTGTTAAATTCAAATCTTACTTCATCGACTGGATAAACATCAAATATTCTTGTTGCGTCAATAAGTGTTATTTCTGGTTTTTTTAGTATTGATCTTACACTTGTTAAGTCTACTAGTCCATGTTTTTCGATTATTGGGTGTTTCTCTGGTAATTTCATAATGAAGTCTAAGTCTTTTTGATATCCGCCAATTGCTGCTTCTCTGCTTATTGGCGTGTTTGCAGCAGCCCATGCTATTAGTGCTCCTATCATGAATTTTCTTTCGTCTTCAGGTATCTCTATGTGTGGGTTTCTTACTTGTGTGTATATATCTCTTATTTCTATTGGCAGGCTTGTTAGGTTCCTTTCAAATTTCCCGTAGAACATTCCTCCTTTATCTGCTGCGATTAGGTAGTCATTTCCTTCTTGGTCCATGAATGATGTGCTTCCGTATATTAACTTGTCAATCTGTAACAATCTTTTTTTGTATTCTTCATCCAGGCCTAGTATCCTCACTACTTTTCTTCTGTCTTCTATGCTTTGTATATCTTTTACTCTTGATGGATCTTTTAGAACTTCTTCAAGTGTTGTTACGACGTCTTCAAGTGATTTTTTTATCTGTGTCTTCTTCTTTTTTATTATCTCTTCTTGTCCTTCTTTTGTAAACGCTTTTTTTTGTTCAGTATTTCCAAAAGCTTCTATTATCTTTAGAACTGTGTCTCCTTGCTTCCATGTTCTTGTATGATCTTGGTAGTGGACAAACAGGTACAGTTGGTTTTTTAGTTTGTGACCGCTTTCTCCAACAACATACAATTGTCCATCTTCTGCGTTCATCTCTTCCATTTCTTCTGGAGTTCGAATTATTGCTCTTTTCAGGATTGCACCATTTGTTGCAATGTATGGGTTGTTGTTTTTGAATCTTTCAAGCCATAGATTCAGAAGTCGTGGATCACCATCATAATCCTTTAAAGTTTTTTCAAAGTGAATTAATAGTTCAGGCGTAGTTTGGGCTATAGCACTACGCATTTTATTGTATAATCCTAGGTTTTTTTCTATATCCATCGTCTTTTTTCTAAAAAAAAATTATTTTATGCACTTGACAAGTGAAGGATATATTTAAAGGTTGTTTTTTTAACCACTAGAAAGTCACAAAAACGTAAAATGATCAGTCACTGGACGTCGTACTTCACAACAAAACAATCCTTAAAATCAACTACAGTTGTCACTTTCGAAAGTTTCTGCCTTATTGTTTCTTCACTCAGCACAGGTTCTAATTTATCATCGTAAGACATACTCACATATTCTAAATTATTATAAGTAGCGTGATTTCGAAGTTTTGAAAATATATAATCCTCAGAAAGAGTCTTGTCAGCATTAAGATAACCTTTGCTAACAAGACTTTTTGATTCAGCATCAGAAAGCGACAATTTAGCAAACGCTTTTTTAAGAACTCCAACCTCTTGCTTGCTAAGATTGTTTATGTCAGGCAGTTTTTTGACAAGGAATTTCTCCTTATCAACAATTACATCTCCATCTATCAAATCAACCAGCACACAAAAATTACCCAAAGAGTCCTTACACGAGATTATGGCTGCAGGTATCAACTTTACTCTAACATCAACATCATCATCAGACATCAGCTTTATATCTTTTAGTGTGGTTCTTGGTTTTACCACAGGCAGCAAATCTCTCTTTTCAAAAGTTTTCACTTCTTGAATCACGTCAGGCTCGTCTTCTTCAAGGATATTAACAGCATCTCCTCCATGCATACTTTTTCTTGGGCGTATGTTTACAAACAAAGGTATTTCCACCACTCCAGAGACGAGAGCAGTTCCTATAGTAAGATTTTGTATCTCAAGTTCAGAATCAGCAGTTATCCCCTCAACACTATTAGATATAGCTTTCAAATCATTTGGATTAGTAACTTTTAATATCATTTGTGTAGTACACTGGCTGACCACAGACTTATCCACCCTTGCAGGTCTTTGGCTTACAACACAAAGTCCCAAACCAAATTTTCGTCCTTCGCTTGCAATAGTCCTAAGTATTTTTGAGCTTTTCGCCTCTCCAAAGCTTCTTTCAGGACAAAAATTGTGAGCCTCTTCTAAAACCAAGAAGAATGGAGGTATCTTATTCTCTTTTCTCAAATCAAACAAGTCCTTGCACAGCTTGTAAACTATTATCCCCTGTATATCTGGTGGTATTCCTTTAAGATTAATAACAGAACAGTTATTTGGACTTACAAGCTGGTTGTAAGACACTGGAGAGTCTGAAAAAATATTTAAGTTATTTAAGTATTCTATCACGCTTATTATGCTCCACTTAGCAGAGCTTTCATCTCTTTCCAGTTCTAAAAGCAGTTCATTAAAATTTAGGCTACTTATGTTTTTCAAAGCGTTATAAAGTATCCCTAACTGCGTGCTGGAAAGCTTTGCAGGCATCAAATGAACAAGTTCTGAATTAGTTATGTTTTTTGTAAGTTTGAGGGGTATAACTCCTTCATTGATTTTTGAATCACCATATTCCCTGAGCTCATAACCTTTAGGCTTTAATCCATACTTTGCTAACAAGTCTTTATCTTTTATATTTTCATATCTCATCTTTGAGTACTCGCCATGAGGGTCTATTACGAGCAAAGGAATCTTCCTGTCAAGAATCTCTTCAATCAAAACACCCACAGTATAACTTTTTCCTGCTCCAGATTTTGCAAGAATAGCACAGTGTTTTGTCAATAGTTTATTAATATCAAGATACAATTGTATATCTCTTCCTTCAAGCTTTCCTATATACGCGCCTTTTTCTTTGTCTTCTAAACTGATTATTTTCTTTATGAAGTCATCTTCAGCTCTTAAAACTTCTACTCCCACATCAAAAGGTATTCTTATCTGCCTAACTTTTCCTGTCTGGTCCTTGTAACCTATAGTCTTGCACTTTGCAATGCTCTCAACAGCCGTCGTCTCAATATCTATTATCTGACAAAGGACGAAGTCATATACTTTATGATATACTTGAACGTATTCTAACTTTTTGGCTTCCTTGGCGAGCTTAAAAGAGAAAAACGCAGGTGTTACCTTCCCAGTTATATGACCTAGAATCATATTATCACTAGAAACACGAATGATTTATTAATGTTATCATCATGAGTAACATTTAAAAAAAAGGGCTTGTTACCAACATATTATTAGGAGGATATTACAATGGCTAAAGAAACAAAGAATAATCAGGCAGAACCACAAACTAAAGAAGAGCAGATTGGTTTTCACAAAGGCTCTTTAAGCACACTTGCTAAAGAGAGGCAGGAACTTGCCAGAATACTTCAGATAGTTGAGCAATTGATGCAAATGCACATAGGTGCTTTAAAGGACTTAGGGATTGACCTTCAAAAGCAAGCTGAAGAGATGACAAAAGAGATTAAAAAACCAAAGAAACCAATAGAAGACATCATTTAAATCACTCATAAGGAGTAAACTAGACAACATTTTTAAATTTCTTTTGCTTTCTTACAAAGTATGCTAGTTACACCAATAGACGAAGTTCTATTAGACAATCTTGGAAAAAATAATTTTTCTAGACTAGAAAGTGTGCTGACAAAAAGCAAGCTAGAGTTATTAAAGCACTTTTTAGGAAAATCAAAAGACTTCTTTAGAGAGCATCATCTCCTATCACTCAAAAACGTCATGGATTTTACCAAAGGAAAAAAAAGGAGAACAGGAGAAGATGAATGCTCACACCACATCTATGTAGCTCTTAAAGGGCTTAAAAAAAAGCATTTTTACAACATAGATGACGCTTTGATGTTTAATATTAAACTAGACCATGATTATGTGGAGAACAAGGTGGAAGAAAGTGTATTAGCAGAGAATGACTTCAAGCTTTTAATTGAAACGCTAAGCCCACACTACAAAGGATTAGAATCAACCAGTTTTGATGAAAAAGACAAAGAAAGCTCAGACTACGCAATCAAACAAGCAGAGTCACTACTAAAAAAAGCCATAGTTGGAACAAGAGAGGACTTCTTTAATGAATACAAAAACGAGCATTCGAGAATAAAGGACCACTCAACAAGTAAATTGACGTATTTAGAATTTAACAGTAACTTAGTTGAAGGCGTAAGAACAATAACTAGATATGCAGGAAGCGATGACAACTACGGACAATACATGCTCAGAATATACCCAATTGACATACACGATGTACTAATTCATGTACCTCCTGCAAAGTGGACTGATGTTGCTCACAATCAAGGCACTTTGTGGCCTAGACATTTAGTGTCTAATTTTGGACTATCATTAGAGGAACTAGCAGAAAAAGAAAGATTCCTAACAGAACTCTTCCAGGATGACGAGTCTAAATACTACAAAGAGAAAGAATTGTTTGGAGAGCAATACAAGGAACTGCTGCAAATAAACAAATCTGGTGCTGATTGGAGAATAAGAAACATTGAAAAGGCAATAATCCACATATACATGGGCAAAAAATTTCTTAAAGCACACAGAAACAAATCAATGTACACTGAGTATATAAAACCAGCTTTTGAGAAAATGGTTTGGAGTGCATACATCCAATCAGCAAGAGAAAGGATGTTTCAAGCAGTTTATAATCCTGAAATAACCATCCCAATAAAATCTGAGATAGAAAATAAATGGGTTCAATACATACCAAAAGGACTGAATTTGGTGGAAGTAGAACTGTCAAAGAATGAATCACTATTTAAAGGAACCATCAACAGGGCAATAACAGAGATGATGAAAGGAGAGATGCTAAGCAGGTTTTTCAAAAATAAACCTGAAAACATTTCAAGCAAAGAACTTTATGAACGAACGCTGGTATATGAATCAACCTTACAACAAAACTTAAAAAGAGTTGACTTGCTAAAAGACTTAAACATACAAACAATTCATGACTTGTGGAATATGAGAAGCCCGGGTTTTTATAAGTCAAATATAAGAAAACAAGTCAGAATGGATTATATTCTTAGAAACTTCCCAAAATTAATCAAGCGCACAACAACCAACCAAGACTAGTATTTTCAGCAGAAAAAATGGATAGAATTGAAGATAACAAAAATTCGACGATAGTCGGCTATCCCCGACCTAAAGGTCAGGGTATTACGCTCGACTATCTTAAAAGTCGAATTTTTGGGATTAAAAATCTCAACCTGAAGGTCGGGGTATTAA
>Ga0180009_10007981_pt1 | contig 10642 bp, 16 predicted proteins | sample OS_PC_MetaG_FD_123537 | JGI IMG/M metagenome (GOLD analysis project Ga0180009, IMG submission 123537) | Groundwater microbial communities from the Aspo Hard Rock Laboratory (HRL) deep subsurface site, Sweden - OS_PC_MetaG | ecosystem: Environmental > Aquatic > Deep subsurface > Groundwater... | reverse complement strand
CTTGACTGATGCAAGTGTAGGTTAGGAAACTAATCACGCACGCTAAGTAGAATGTTGACGCAAACTGTCCTTGAGTATTTATATTTGAGGAGTTTGACAGAAGGTGGCTTATTCCTCGCTCTTAAAACCTGAACGGCTTCGCCTGTTCAGGTTTCTTTCTTATTAATATCTGATAAACTTAATATGTTATGATTGTCGTCTTTAGCTTGACATCCATAACTTACTGAACTACTCAACTTATCTTGTATAAGATTATCAATATCCGAAGTCTCCTCTAGAGACGAGGATTCGAGATTTCTAATCTCGTTACTTGCATCATAGGATTCAGGCGTGGTGGAACTACTCTTACTCGTTTTACTACTCTCATCACATCCATCTACTCCAACCTGCTCATCAAGAGATACACCATTCCAATCTAATTTAGGGTTAATAATATTGTTGTTATTTTTATTATTAATTAAATCAACTCCTCTTGCATAAACACTAATATCATTCTTACTTGTCAGGTTTTTCTCAAAAGTTACTCTTAAATATTCTCCTGAATTAATTAACTTCCAAACATCATCTCTCTCACTTACTGACATAAAAACATCTTCAATAAGATTCCTGTCCTCATCCAAATGCTCTGCATTTGTTATTTTAATTAGGTTTTTGTTTGTTGTTGGGTCTGAATTAATTATCTGAGAACTATCTATTAGTTCTACTGCAAGAATAAGGGTTAATGACAGTATTAGAATTACTATAATCAAGGTTATTTTCACCTGGCTTTTTCCTCCTCCACCCCACCCCCCATTTTTATCATCAATACCTAAACCAGAAGAGTTATGAGAGCTCTTGCCCTCACTACCTGAACTTCTCGCCTTATCCTGCATTAGATTATTAGTATTTTTCATCTCTTTTTCCATTTTCACCTCTAAGTTTTATATAGTGTTCTCATATTTATTCTTATCTATTATCTCCCAATGACCGCCCTTTGCACCCCCTACTCTTTTTAATAGGCCAGCATCCCTAAGCTTGACAATGTTCTTTTCAATGGCCCTAGTTGATAACTTCAATCTCTCTGCTATCTCGGGAATAGATATTTCTGAATTTCCCCTAATTAAATTGAGAATTTTCACCGAACTTTTCACCGAACTTTTCACCGAAGTTTCCCCATCCTTTTCAATTACTCTATCTAGATAGTCTTTACTTTTGAAAAATTCAATTCTAAAATATTTTTCATTTACATCTAATTTAAACAAAGGAGCATTAACTTCCTTACAATAATTTTTCATTCTGGCAAACCCTGAACCAACTTTTTCAATTAATCCCGCTCTTGAAAGTAAATCAGCAATAATTTTATTTCTTCTAAATACATCTTTACCAATTTTGAATTTTTCTGGTTTTATCCATACATTAACAATACTAATTCTATCTGGAAAAATTTTGAGGAGATTATTATGCCCCTCTTCAAAATAATCCCTATGTGTAACTGAATTAATAACAGCTTCTCTTATTGCTTCTAAAGGATATTCATATATATTTTCTCTTTGTGGTTTTCCTGTGAATTTATAAGCAACTCTTGTATTTCTAACAACGAACTTCATAACTTCTTCAACAATCTCAATAAGATTCCCGTCAATTTCTTGCCTATCTATTATATCACTGCCTTCTTTATCTTTAAATGAGACGCATGTAAAAACAGAATGAGAAATAAAACTCTGTGGTTTCTCTGCAAAAAATAACACTCCTGCATTATTAAACTTCAAAATTCTATCCTTTTTAACAACCCCCAGTTCTGTAAATATTTTTTTATTTGGAATTATTCTTGAGATATTTGCTAATCTAAGGTAATTACTTAATTTACTCTCATCAAAATCATCAGGATAAACAAAATTATCATTAATTTGTTCATCAAATCTTACTTTTCCTTCTCCAACAACCATGCTGACAATTTCATCCCTATTCATCTTCTGAGAATTAGCTCCAATTCTCATATAAAATCCCTCCTTACATCTATAAGGTTTATTATCTCCTTCCCCTACTTCAATAATCAAAATATCCTCAAATCTTTCTAACTTGATGTCAATTGAAGGGTCGCAGTTTCTTGCTATATTTTGAACTTCCGATTTAAGTTTATTAGTAATATTAATTCCCATCATCTTGCTATTATCACTAACTCCTAAGAAAATTCTTCCACCACCTGCATTAGCAAAAGCAACAATGTCTTTATCAACATTACTTAATCTCTCTTTAAATTCTCTCTTTAAATTCTATCTTCAATCCTTCTCCTTCCTGCAAAATAAATTCAAGTTCTTCTTTATCCATTTTTTCCTCTTTTACTTAAACTGACTCTCCCTTATTAATATTTTCATCAACACTAAACCCAGTGATGTCTTGGTTGTTCTTATCATCTACTGCTCTGAAACCGACTTTGTCAGGTTTCTCTGCAGACTTATCGACAGTGTCTAAATTAGATTCGATTTTACTGCTCTCATCAGCTTGAATATCTTTACTTGTCGGGGTACTCTCACTACTCACTTGCTCGTCACTACTTAAAGAACTACTCGCCTCATCCAATGTAGTACTCACAATATCTGCCTCATAGGATTGGGGTGGAGTGGAACTACTTTCACTATTTCCTTTTATCATAGAAAACTCATAAGTCTTGTTTTTATCTTTATAAAATAAGGTTAGTGTAATTTCAAGATTTTCCTGAACATTAGTAAAATAAATAACACCATCTTTCAACTCACCTTCACCTCTTCCCTGAACTCTCAATGAATATCCTTTATATCCTTCTAAATCTTTTGGGAGTGGTATTGAGAGGTTGTTGGTGTTGATTGTGTATACCCCCTGCAACCCCTGAACTTGTTGTTGAGATTCTGGATTTGTTTCAGTTAGTGCTATGACAGTAAGACTGACTAGGGCTAGTATTATTATTAGTCCTGTCATTCTCACCTGACTTTTTTTGTTATTGATTTTGTGTTTCATCTCTTTTGCCTCTTTCTTTAATTTGTAATCTTCAGCCATGCTGATTTCTTTTTCTTCTTCTTTTTCTTTCTTTCAGGAACTGAAAGAAAATTATCTTCTGAGACTATTGACCTGCCTATTTTCTCTTCTGCTTCTTTTCTTGCATTACCTGCAACTTCTCCTCCTTGCCTTGCTGCAACAGAACATTCATTCAACCCTTGTGCATTTTTATTAATTGTAATTTCAGTTGTAACTTTTTCTCCTAGCATGCCAAATATTAACTCAAGCTCATCCATATGGTCTCTTAAATTCTCTTTATCAAGATTTTTGATTTTTTATGCTCTTCTATTGTTTTTCCAAAAGTTGCCTTGCTTATTTCATTAGTTAAAATTGCATACTCTATTTCTTTTTTTAGCCCTCCATTTTTCCATTCATCAGTAAGATTCTGTCTTATTGCAATACCTCTTAATCTTTTATCAACCCAATCTTTAGAATATCCTTTTAACTCATAGAGTCTCTTCATTCTTTCTTGAGCAAGTTCTGGATTTTCTATTTCATCAATTCGTTCGCTCCCAACTCTTGCAAGCCATAACTTAAATGGCTCGGCTTTTTTTGATGGAATTGACTGGATTATTCTGAAAATTCCTTCTTTATTTGCAAAATCTGCTTCTCTTAGCTTTCCATCTTTAGCAATTGCTTTGAAACCGTGACAATTTGTCACGAGTTGAGGTTCTCTTTCTTTTAACTTTCTCCAATAAGCTAACTCATCAAGACTATCAGTTAAAACTCCTATAATATCTGTCACAGAAAAATACCACTCATTATTATTCCAAATTCTTCTGATTCTTTTATTTTTAAAAACAATAATTTTTTTATCTATCATTTTATCCACAGCCGATTTATATTTAGTTCATAGAGTTTTTGCATTCTTTCTTATCTTTCATCCAAATTTTCCAATCAGGAACTTTCATTTTCTACCTCCCTCCACCATTCTATACCATTAAGGAAAATTTTATTTGCCTTCAATTTTGAAAAAAATTCTTTATTCTCTTCATGATAAGATTTCTTAAAATTTTCATAATCCAGATAAACTGGCGCTATTTTAGTATTAAAAGCCAAGCTTATCTTCTTTACACTATTCTCTATTTCTTTTTCATTTACTTTCTGAAAAACAAGGAATAAATCAATATCAGAGTCTTTTGTATAATTTCCTTTTGCATAACTGCCAAAAATTACTGATATTAGGGGTTTGCTCCTTAAATCTATCAAAAAGTTTATTGCAGAATTTTTTATATTTTGAGGCAGGCTATTAAGCCTTTTTGTTTCAATCATATATAGGAAAGGAACTAATTCTACATTAGAGTAATCAAGGCTGAAATGCAATTGATTTCCTACCTTTCTTCTCTTTAATAAAAAATCTACTTTTTTAAGAGCATAATCTACAGAAGGCATTCCTATTTTTAATTTCCTTGCGAGTTCTCTTTTATGAATCTCTTTATTAAGATAAACTTGCTCTATTATTTTTAATGAAGTATTGTTATACATTTTATATCAGTTGTCATATATTCTATAACATTTAAATAATTTAGTGTTTTTCATGTTAAATCTTCCTTTTATTATTTTCATATTCTTTTTTCCTTTTTCTTATTTTTTCGCGTGTCGCCTCCGGCGATTTTTTCTGCCTTTTGTGGAGCATTCGTTAAATTTTCCATTTTGTCTAAATATTCTTTAGTTGCCATCTTTTATTTCTAAAACTTTTTTCTTTTTCTTCTTTTTTTCCTTCTTGCTTATCTTCTCATTTATCTCTTTTTTCATTTTCATCGCCATCTTCTTTTTTATCTTCTTCTTTTATCTCATAAAATAATCTCTCTAATCTATCCACAAACTTCTTTGCACAATCTATCATTTCTTCTGCTTTTCTTTTTTGAAATTCTTCAGAAACTTCATATTGAGCATCAATTCTATCTTCCTTTGCTACTTTTAAATCTTCAACATATTCACTCTCTAAACTTACGCTCTTTAATATTCCTAAATACCTCTCTTCTAATTTTCCTTTTTTAACAAAATAAAAATCTAGGGCAGAAATGCTTGCATTGTGACTCTCAGATTTTAAACCAATTTTAGCAAGACATGCTAAAACAGCTATATACATTGCATAATAGCCCTTAACAACGACCCAATCATATTCTTTGAATTCTGCAATTTCAAGTATTTTTTTTATTCCTTCATCTACAGAAATTTTGTAATCTATCTGCATTGCAACAAGATTATTTCGTGCTTTCTCTAAATAACTTTCTGCAATATCTTTATACCTTTTATTTTCACTTAACAATCCTTTTTTCTTATAATTTCTAATCCTTAAATTTAAATCCATTTTAGTTTCTCCATAGATTTAACCAGCTCATTATAAAAAAATTCAAACCCATAAAGTATCAATTTTTCAGATAAAAGATTTTCTGTAAATTTATTTCTCTCAATAAGCATATTCTTAAATTCCTTTAAAGAAGTAACTACTGGAGAAATATGAACATTATACTTCATGTTTATAGTATTTGCCCTTCTTTTTATTTTCTCATAAGAATTTGAATCAATTACAACAAATACATCAATATCACTACTTTCTTTTCTTGATTTTCTTGCTGTGGAGCCATAAACTAAAATCGTCCGTGCAGGAGTTTCTTTTTTTGTGTCTTCGATAAATTCTATTAAAGCTGAGTTTGTTTTTTTATCAAGACTGCCCAACAATTCTTGACCTCTTTTGAATTCAGTATTTTCTATCTCCCTTAAAACCGATTTATTCTTTAGATTAAGAGAGTAAAGGTGAATATTACCCTCTCTCTTGTGATTTAAAAAACCTTTTTCAGTTAATTCCTTGAGATAAGTATAAATAGGTTGATAAGAAAGCCCAACTTCTTTTGATACTTGTTTAATGGTTTTCCATCCTTTAATTTCAAATGCCTGTAGGATTTCATTCCTATCTTTAAGTTTTTTTACCATCTTTATTGATTAAACCAATAAACTTATTGGATAAACCCATATTTAAATTTATTGTGTTATCAAAATCAATTAATCTTTTGTCTATCCAGTCTTTAGAATAACCTTTTAATTCATAAAGGTTTTTCATTCTTTCCTGAGCAAGTTCAGGATTTTCTATCTCTTGTATTCTTTCATATCCTACTTTAGCCAACCATCTCTTGAATGGCTCTGCTTTTTTGGAAGGAATTGACTGGATAATCCTAAATATACCTTCTGTATCTGCACAATCTGTCTCCCTTAACTTGCCATCTTCTGCTATAAGTTTCAACTGGTTACAAAATGTAACCACTTCACTTCCCTCATTAATTAGTCTATTTTTTAATACTTTCCAATAATTTCTAGGGCCTTCACTATCAGTCAAAACTCCAACAATATCTATAATAGAAAAAAACCATTTACCATTAACAAGCTTTCTTCTTATTTTCTTGCCACTAAAAATTGCTATATGTGTTTTATTTTTCTCTTCATTCATCTTTTCTTCCCCTCTTTTTGTTTTTACTCGCCATTTTTCTACCCTCATTTTTTTCGCACACAGCCTTCTGGTGATTTTTCACTCCTTCTACCCTTATCCTGAAAAACCATGCTTTTAGTGGTTTTTCACTCCCTCCACCCCAAGATTCCCAGATTACTTCAATCTCCTTTGGAGTTGAAGTTCCCAAAAATCGCAAAGCGATTTTTTAGGACCAGCACCAGATTAACTACTGCAGCAGCGGAACCCAATAACGGCACTCGTATACGTAGGAGCAGCATTCAGATACGCACAAAAAGGACCCGCATTAGCCCCATCACCCCAAAAGCCACCGCGTCTCACAGCGTAACCTGAAACTGTATTTGCTAAAAAATAAACTCCATCATTTCCATATACTGCTGTATTTGTATCTGTTCCTGTTTGGAAATCAGTTCCATTGAAATAACACCATCCTGCACTTGCTGTATTACATGGCTTTGTATAACCAACTGTTTCATTTGTCCATTCCAAAACATTTCCTGTCATATCATAAACACCTTCTGATGAAACACAATTTCCACATCCTTCATTATCAGTGCATCCTCCTGTTTTGCATGCATTTCCACTTCCAGGACTTTCACCTGCACAATCAGTAGTTGAATCAATAACACAATAATAAGGTGATGCTGATAAAGTTGCTGGAAGATTAAAATAAATTCCATTTAAGTTAGCAGAAGCAAGCCATTCCTCATCTGTGCATAAATACTTGCCTGCATTAGAACAGGCAGTTCTTGCTTCTGTCTGGTCAATATAAACCCAGACAGTCTGGTTAAAAGAAGAATTAGCCAGTGCTCCGAGAGTTAAGGCAGTATCTGTTGCTCCAGCAGAAGTTGGAATGCAATGAGTTCCATTTGGATACATACAATTCGCCTCATACTTATCAATGCAAAAGCCATTTAATTTATTAATATAAGCCATTTCTGCAGGGCATTGAATGCGTTGATACTCCCAGCTCAAATTATTAAAAGAAACATTAGAACCAGTATTAAAAATCTGGCTGATATATGTTCTATTGTTGTAAGAAAAATTAATTTGGACTGCATTATTCGTTGAATTGTATTCAGTCTGGTTATAAGTTCCTAAATCAAAGTCAGATTGAGAATTGTCAATAAATGTCAGGGCTGTGATTAAGAAGGTGATTGAAAATGCAATTAAAGTAATCAACAATGCTCTTTTATTTAACATCTCTTTTTTGCTTTTCATATTGTGCTTTTTTAGCTTAATTTAGCTTTACCCCCTGCTGAATTATTTCTTTCACAAGAGGGTCTCTCTTATTATTATAAAACTCTTTTGTAAAAAAATGCACCTCAATTTTTTTATTAAACCGTTTCTCTAATTTTTGAACCATTCTATTAACTTCCTTTTTATCGATTTCATTAGAAATTATGGCAAAATCGATATCAGAAGTTTGTTTAAAAATTAATTTTGAATAGCTTCCAAATAAATATACATCGCCTATATTTTTTATTTTTGAGAACTCCTCATTTATATCAAGAATCATAAAATATTCTTTTAGAGGCAGTTGCTTTAGTTTATTGTAATTTTCAGACAATAAATCAATAATTTTTTTTGTGTCTTCGTTTTTAAAATTTAGTGATAGAAGGCTTTTCTCCTTGATTAAAAATTTTATGTTTAATAATAGATAAAGGGTTTTATTTAGGATGATATTATTTATTCCTGTTTTTTCGCGTATAATCTTCCTTTTTAATTTAGAACCTGGAGAAAGTGAAAAAAGGGTTAACACTTTCAAAGTATTCTTTTCAAATAGCTCTATCATTTTAACAAATCCTTTATTTTATTTATATATGCAACAGCATTATTAAGAAAATCCTCTGCCCTCTTTTTATATTCCTCTTTCATAAAAACAGTTCCAGTATAATATTGGGCTTTAGTTCTTTCGCTTTTAGCTTCATCTAAATCGTTTGCAAGAGTTAAAAACTCTTTATATCCCTTTTCGAGACTTACAACTAATTCTCTGTTTTTAATCAACTCTCTTAAAACCTGTATTGTTGTTTTGTGGACCTTAAAATCAATCTTAATCCTAAATTGTTTAGCAATGAGAAGTTTAGTTATATCATGCATAGCATAGTATCCTGAAATAATGCTCCATCTGGAAAATTCACTTAGATTTTTTTTACAATGTTCAATATTTTCAAGATAAGAATTTTCAAAGAAATTAACATACCTTTCCAATTCCAATTCATTTATTCTGCTAATTCTTTTTTTCTTAAATAAAGCATCTATTTTTACCATCTTATAGTATTTTAATCATCATTATTTATAAATATTACCATTTTATAGTATTTTTCATTCAACTAAAAACTCCTTTTTTATGTTAATATCCAAATCCAAGACAGAAAATAATAGTTCATAATTCCCTTTTTCTTCAAATCTATATTCAATTAACTCTTCTATTTTAATAATGTTTTTTCCACTGCTTTCTTCTTTAATTAAAACATCTCTCAAATTAAAAGTTTCTGTTATTATTGGCTCGTTATCTTTTGTTAACAGTATCATCCCATAAATTACTTCACTGACTTCTCCTTGATTTACAACCACATCCCCCTTAAGAGGGTCTCTGATTTTAAAATTGTTTTCTAAATCCAAAACAACATTTCCAGTTAAACTCATAAATTTCTCATTAGCAATATTTGGAATTTTTGTTATAGCACCAAAAAATATGTAAACAGTTACTATGAGTGAAAGTATAGTTATTATATAAAGGACTGCCTCTCTTTTTTCCATGCAAACAAAAGGTTTTTGCTATTTAAAAGTTTATCTACCAGTTCAGAAAGACTTAAAAATACCTTATTATTATTATTATTATTATGCAGAATGGTGAAAAAAAGAGGACTTGATAGGAAAAATAGAAATTCTAAGAAAAGAATAAATTTAAAGAGCAGGAAAGCTAATAAAGAGGTTAAGTCTAAGAAAAAAGTAAAAGGTGTTAAATCTAAAGCAGTTAAGAAAAAACAATCTGGGTTTTTTAGCAGATTGTTTGCAGGCATTAAAAAAGTTGAAAATAGAGCAGAGAAAAAACAATTAAAACTGAATCTTCTAATTTAAAATCGAATGTTAAGTTAGTGGGAGAAGATAAAAGAGCTGAAAAAAATAAAAGAATTGATAATCCAAAAAAGATAAAAGATGTCATTAAAAAGATTAAAAAAGAAGTTTTTGAAAAACGATTAAAAAAACAAAAGGAAGAATCTAAAATAATTAAAAAATCCGGCAAAGATTATATACTTACAGGCATTAAAGGTTTTGATTCTCTTTTTGAAAAAAATATGGGCATTCCAAGTGGTGCATCTGTCTTGATAGAGGGTGGTCCTGGAAGCGGGAAAACTGTTTTTTGCCTGGCTGCTGTCAATGAATTATGCAAAAAAAACAAAAAATGCCTTTACATGAGTTTTGAGGAGTCAGAAGAACAACTAATTTCCCATATGGAAGAATTCAATTGGAAAGCTAAAGAGTTTGTAAAAAGAGGGCTGTTAAGAGTTACAAGATTTGATGCAATTGATGTATCGAGGAGTATTGAGGCTTTATTAAGCGCTGCTAAAAAAGAACTCTTAATTGAAGTTGAGCCAATGTTTTTTCCAGAGGACTTTAAGCCAGATTTTGTTGTGATTGATTCTTTGACTAGTATTGCATCTGCTTTTACAGGAGAAGAATCCCGCTTCAGAATTTATATGGAGCAGTTATTTAGATATTTAGAAAAAAACAATATTACTAATTTTTTAATAAGAGAAGTTTCCTCACCCTCTCATGTTGGAACAACATTCAAAGAACAGGGAGAAGCAGTTTCTTTTTTAAGTGATGGAATTATTATTTTATATAATGTAGTTTATGATTCAGGTGAGAGGACTTTTGCAATTGAAATACTTAAAATGAGGGGGGTTAGCTTTAAGCATAGAATTGTTGAATTTAAAATTGTAAATAAAAAAGGCTTAGAAGTAAACCCTAATAAGATTTTAAAGAAAAGCCATAAGAATAATTTTAGTTTGACTTAGTCCTGTCGATTATTTTGCTCTTTTTTTTGAAGAAATATTTCTCTGCTAAAATCTCAATCTTTGCATTATTCTCAAGCATACACCTACCAATTTCAACAGCAGCATCATAACTAAATTGAGTTAAATAGTTTTCATCTCT
>Ga0180009_10007980_pt1 | contig 10643 bp, 8 predicted proteins | sample OS_PC_MetaG_FD_123537 | JGI IMG/M metagenome (GOLD analysis project Ga0180009, IMG submission 123537) | Groundwater microbial communities from the Aspo Hard Rock Laboratory (HRL) deep subsurface site, Sweden - OS_PC_MetaG | ecosystem: Environmental > Aquatic > Deep subsurface > Groundwater... | reverse complement strand
GCCACTTTCTTTGCATCATCAGCCTCATTGTAGCCACTTTCTTTGAAACCAATCGTGAACGTCTTAACAGGCCGGGTACTCTGAGCCTGCATCAGGGCAACAATTGTTGATGAATCTATGCCTCCTGAAAGAAATGCACCGAGCGGAACATCAGCAACCATTTGATGCTTAATCGATTCTCTTAGCAAACCATCCAAATGATTGATAGCTTCAGTATCTGTTCCACAAAATAAGTTGGATACCCCTATCTCTGCCACAGTTTGTGCCGACCAGTAAGAAATCGGATTTGGTATAAACCTTAGATTTTTTGTATTTAAAGTTAGAATTGTCCCAGGAAGCAGCTTATTGATTCCTTTATAAATTGAATAGGGGGCCGGGATATAATTATATCGCATATATAGCGCCAGTGCGTTGCGGTCAATTTCACCCCTCCACGAAGAATGAGTACGTAGGGCCTTAAGTTCAGAACCAAAAAGAAATACATCTCCCATCGAACCATAATATAAAGGTTTTTCACCCAGACGGTCACGCACCAGATGGAGCAATCTTTCCTGTCGATCCCAAAGTGCAAAGGCAAACATTCCGATAAAACGCTTGACTGTATCCTCAACACCCCATTTCTCAAAAGCTGCAAGCATCACTTCAGTGTCTGAATGACCACACCACTGACGTGATGAAAGTTCTTCTAACTCCTTGCGTATCTCCGTGTAATTATAAATTTCACCATTAAAAACCGTTACATAACGGCCTGAGGTTGATATCATAGGCTGGTGACCTGTCGGAGATAGGTCTATGATTGAAAGGCGGCGATGACCGAGGGCAACCCCTGCTTCTGCGTCCACCCATATGCCAGCATCGTCAGGGCCACGATGATGAAGGGTATTGGCCATACGCAAAGCTACGACCTGGGGGTCATAATTTTTCTTGTGGCATGCTCTATCAAGGAATCCGGCTATCCCACACATAGCATCACGTTCGTTTTTTCAAAGAAACTTCTTTAAGTCTTAAGAAGTATAATAAGAGCCCCAACAGTATCGGCAGGATCTGTGATCTATAGCGTACCGCTGTACCAAGGTTCTGGCACGATACAAACCCATATACAGTTGCCCATATTACTACTATTGATATGCCCCACACAACCAGCGGCTCTTGAATTTTCCGTATACTGGAACGTATCATTGCCAAAATGCATAGAATGACCAGCAACAGATTCTCAAAACCGGCCAATAACCCTAATGGATTCAGAACTTCTCCTGGCAATGGCCTAAACAGCGCTGTGAATGCCCCGATAGGTGCAAAGGCCAGCATATTGCCTATACTCGTGAACTCAACCCCAACCTCTTGACTGGAGCCACCTTCACTAAATGAGCGAGAGATTTTCTGAGTAATTTCAAGCATATCCTGCACAGTCTCGATGCCGAACATTTGTTTAAATTGAGCCATTAAAAGAAAGAATGCAGCAAGCACAGATGCCATTAAAACTACCTTCAACAGGAGATTTGTCCTCTGTAATAGGAAAAGTATGCATAGCGGGACTATCAAAATCGGTCCCATCCAAAGCCTTACTAGAATCGAAACCATTATTCCGAGCGACGTAATAAGTAGGTAGCGAATCCTCTTAAGCCGGTACCAACCTACGACTCCATATGTATAAAACGCTATCCCCAGGAGGATTACAGGCTCCTTCCCCAAGATCGAAGACCAGAATAAGATTGAAGGTAAAAGTGCCGTAAAATACAAGGCACGAATATCCTCCCGACCCAAGAACATAACCCATGCACGGTAGAAGATGTACACGCCAATCAGTCCGACCATAGAGAAGCTCACCTTAAGTGCGTGATAGGAGTCTGGAAATATCTGGTTATGGAGCCACGCCAGGGCCATAATATTCTCGGTGCCGGCTCCGATCCCTACATCAAACGGAAAGTCGGATTGGGTGGAATTCGCAAAGTAGCCATAGGAATCGATAACTGAATAATTGGCCTCATAGAAGAGCATAAAACCCAAAGTAACGAACGATTTGACACCCCAGATCCACAGCAGACCCCGCTTATCCCGCGATGTTACAGGCCAGGCTAAGATGCTCACCCAAAGGGCTGTGGCCCACAAAACAGCAAAAACATAGTCTGCTTCGATATCTGGTTGAGGGATGTGAACCCCAAGGGTGGCAACCTTATCGAGGAATAATGGTGCCGCTATGCTGCTCAAAAGCGAAACAAATAATATTACGAAAACGTTTATCTTTCGCATATAAAATGCCAATAAGGCAACCTATCGGAGATAATAATTTTAGTGAATGTATCCTTCAGTGTCATAATCTGTTTTTTACTATAGCGCTGCTCAATTCGCGTAAAGAAACGGTCATATACATCTTGGCGAATACGATTTATACTTTTATCTTGATAGCCTTCATAAAGAGGAATATAGTGAGATAGTCTAAAAGGTCTCAAGGCTTTACCGAGCGCCAATAATGGAAGATATATTCCAATGGCACCAAGCCATGTAAATATCTCTCTAAACATTGGATTTCTTTGCGTGGCTACTTTTAAACGCAACTTGGTTACGAGAGAAAGTAGAAAGCGATAATAAAATGGACGATTATCTAAGGCATAATAAAGATATATTAATAACCTTGATGCATATTTTTTGAGCATCCGGACTTCATCTATCGCCGGTGTGGGTAAGTGATGAAGTACACCCAGACAAAATGAAAAATCTGCAAAGTCGTTTCGAAATGGCAGTTTCTTAAGGTCCCCCATAAAGAAAAAAGCATTGTTTGTGTTTGCTAAATTGCGGCGGGCAACAAAAATAGCCTCAGAAAAATCTACCAATATCAGCTCACGACATTTACCGCTTAGAAAGAAGCTCCAACGTCCAATACCACAACCTAAATCACATACTCTGTAATTCCTCAACTCAGACAGGTTTACTAAATCAAAATATTGTAAAAATTCTTGTTTATGCTCCGGTAATATATCTGGGAATCTCTTCCATTCTTCCCTAAATGTAAATTGAATATCTTCAGCAAAATCAGTTGGCTCATCTGTTGCTTTATCGTTAACTGACTTTTGCCACTTTTCTAGCTGATTTTTAAGTAAATCCGAATATTGCATTGGATCAAGAAGAATAATAACGTCATCAATGACTGGATAAATATGACCATCCACAGCTAAACAATTGGTTTCCAATATTATCTCATTTGAGCCGAAAATATCTTTTAAGATTCCAAGTTTGTCAGCGTAATACATAAATGTTATCTTTTAGTGGTTTTTGAGTTTCATTACAGGCATATCCTATTATTAAATTACACCATATTAGAAAGCCAGTTATTAAACACCTTTTATAGATAACTCCTCGTATAATTTTTCGTACTGCGCTACAATGAATGGCAAACTAAAATTCTCCCTAATACGACAACGTGCAGCCAAACCCAGTCGTATTCTTTCTTCCTGACTCATTTCTATTAATTTATGCCAAGCCTAAAATAAAGAATACGAATTTTTAGGGGATACAAGTCTACCTGTATCGCCAACCAAAAGCGCAGAATCACCAACATCCGTAACTACACAAGGTACCCCACATGCCATAGCCTCGCCTACCACGTTTGGATAACCTTCCCCCTAAGAAGAAGAAGCAATATCCAGAGCTGCTGTGGTGTGTGGAATATCTCTCCGTTCGCCCAACAAGTGAATATTCTTTTCAATACCCAAAGAAGTGATAAACTTAGGTCGAATAGCATTTTTGTTCAAAAAATCCAGCTATGCCACACATATTTGTTACTAAAGCATTGAGGCAAAAACATCATCCCACCGCTTGAGTATTGTCTCCTCACTGTAATGCTCATTGGCATAAGCTAAACCACGTTGCCCTGCGTCCCGCCTTGCTTCCTCATCGCCCATGTAATACTCCAATAATCTAATCCAGTCATCCGTAGTGAAGCACGTCATCGGCAACCCGCAACCTTGCATCGCACGGATATACGCAGGAGACGCGGATGTCACTACAGGAACCCCCATCCGCCAAAAGAGCAAAAGTTTGTTTTCCGGTTTTCCTTTATACAAAGGATCACTCAGTGGAAATGGAATCAAAGCCATATCACATGCACTAATAATGGCAGAACAAAGTTGCTCGTTCCACTCGTAAATATAAATATTGTCAAACAGTTTTCGGGCAATATCGACAGTGTTTCGTTTGCGGTATTTTCTCAGATATTGTCCGTATTCGAGGTCGGTCACGATATGGAGGGCAATTTTATAATTCCTTTTGAGAGATTCGAGCACATCTTTGATTTCATAAAATGACAGAACATTTTGTGGTAGGCCCTCCCAAACAAAATTGAAGACATCACCTGCAGAATAATTAGTCTTAACAACACGCGTGACAGTACTATGGATATCTAAAACAATATGGACATTTTGACAAAATTGAAGGATATCTTGTTTTTGTTCATCTGTGCTGCATATTACCGCGTCCGCCCTTTGGCACATAGCCTGAATGGCTTTCCAATGATCCAATCGTAAATATTGGCTTTGACCTGCAACATACTTAGCCAGTCCCCTCAGGAGCCCTTTTGAGTCCCATCTGGGGATCGCCAGATATGAATCAATAAAATCGTAGACAATTTTTGCATTACCCTTGTGATAGTCGCTCCAGACGCTAAGGTCACCACCCTCTGTTACAACAAGTAAATCATAACTTTCAGAAGGTTTTGCTATTTCAAATGCGATACTCCTCTTGTTTGCATAATAGCAGAATCTACGTCTATCACCCGGCTGATCTAATTTATCGCTAAGTGGAACATAGCCAATTCGCAAATCATTTAGATTCATAAATCACCCCTTTCTAACAGATGACCGACTACTAATCCAACTTGCAAACTCTTCAATATTTGAAATATTATCCAAAGGATGTAATCCATACCATAGATTTTGCATCTTATTGCTTTTCGAAAATCTTAATATCCGCCATAAGCGTAGCCAACTTGCCTTATCAACAATAGAAGAAAATAAACCAAGCCAATCCCCTATTGATAGTTTACGGGTCCTAATGAGCAAGTCCCTTAAAGAGATGGCGCCAAATTTATATTGGAGATACCAAGAGTAGACTTGCCTCCTCACATAACCCGCACGGCTGATTTCAATACCGTCAAGACGGTCTTTATAGTTTGACTTTAAAAGGGCAAGCCAAACATGCATATGATTTATCAGCTCATTACCTGGCAGACGATCTTTAAAATTGGATGCTATTCCCAAATAAGCTTGCCCTTCATTTTGTTGATTGCTATAGACAAAATGCCCAAATGACTTAGGAGATACACCAACAACAAGCAGGTTTTCAGGCACGTAAACCCAGACCTTCGCGTTTAATAATAGGGCATTTAATGCATAGTGATCCGGGAATGGGGGTTGAAATATCCCTTCAGAAATCTTGTTTATCGCCTGACGCGACATCAAGGTTGTTTGCATGTTAAGCGGGATGCGGACCTGAAAGCGATACATGTCGCGAACAATAGCAGAGCGCATCTCTGGGGAGATCAAGCCCTCATTTTCAAAATCTGAGCCAAATTCGAAAAGAGACTCCTTATAATAACTTTGCGTATTACCGTTTATAGAATCAGGAGCCACGTAAGTATAAGCATTATAAGTGATGCACTCAGGATTGCCGTATTTTTCCAGTATTTCCTCAACTCTATGAAAATAGCCCGGCAACAGATAATCATCGTCACCCATCATCAGAATATAGTCCCCAGAACTAGCGTGAAGAGCATGATTCCAGTTATCGGTAGCAGAGACAGGTTTATCCAAACGCATCACTTTTAGCCGAGAATCCCTGGCAAATGACGCGATAACGGCCTGGGTTTCATCTGTGTTGGCATTATCGGAGACAACCAACTCCATATCATGGTATGGCTGCTCCAGAATTGAACTCATACAATTGGCCAGAAAACGCCCACCGTTACGGGTTGGAAGCAATACTGAGAACTTCATTGATCCACCTTCTTTTGAAGAATAATGGTATAAGCGCTACCGCTGAAATCTCTGCGCTCCCATAGCCCCATCGGTAAACTGACTATGTATCCCAATATAAACGCCGCTTTCTGTGCCAGTTTGTTGGAGAAACGATTCATTAAATAGCGCTGCCAACCAAATCTGTTCCACCCCCTGCCGCCTTTATCGTTTGTCGTTAACATGACAAGTTCCAGCCCAAACCGCTTCAGGTATTCCGCCAGGACCTTTTCCGGAATAAAATTGAGGTGCCGGGGAGCATCAACATGGGGCCAAAAAGAGCCTAGGACCTTGAACTGAAATGCTTCCGGGTTCGGAGTTGCTATGACAAATATTCCTCCTGTAGTCAGATTCTTAGCCATGGCGCCTAAACATTCATAGGGATTTTCTAAATGCTCTAAAACATGCCACATCGCGATAACGTCATGTTTTTTCATTGATTCTACCGTTTTATGCGGCATATCGCTCTGTACGGCATTGACACCGATTACGTTCTTCAAATAGTCACAGCATCTCTCGTCCATTTCTATGGCGTCCACTTCATATCCTGATTCTTTTGCCTGATACACAAAAACACCAAACGCTGATCCGACTTCAAGCAAGGTCCCCGTCTTTACATATTTCTTGATCATCTCTATCTTAAATCGTTCAGCCCTCGCAATCCGTTTCAGCTTAGCCAAAGTAGGAATAGCATAGTAATTTGCAGGATAATATTTTCCCAAGTCTCCCGGCACATTTACTAAGTATATTAATCCGCAAGAAGGACATTTATGATACGAAAACACCTCCTCAGAAATGCGGCGATTATAGTCCTTTGTTTGCAGAAAAGGCAACCCCTGAACAGAACAAATTGGACATTGAGACTTTCTCATGAATTCACTCTCTTAAGATAAGCCCTCGAAAAGGGCAAGACCAAAACGCAAGCCAGAAACATACTACCAAAAGCAATGGTGAGTATGGTTAATCTCATAATTGTCATTGTATTCTCAGTAAAATACACTTTAAGTATCATACCAATAACAACGCAGCACGCCGCAGGCAGACCAACATCAACAATATACTCAAAATGAGCCCCTCATATGTTAAAGATTATTAGAAAATTTTGTAAATTTACGTTGCTATTAATAAAAACCGAAAGAATTATTCCAAATAACAAAAATTACGACTGTTTAAAACTCTTGTAATACATATCGAAACCGCTATGACGCCAGCTCATCATATTTTCTATCACCGCATCAAATACTATAAAAAAGTCTACCATAAAAACAAAGGATACTTAAATTTTTTTATAATCAATACTGAATAAAATGATTTCGCAAATATGACAACAAAGGACCTTCGATATAAAACTTAAAATTATTGTTTTCGATGCGCCAACTGCAAACACGATATAATATATAGCCAGCTGCAAACACGACACGATATAACATATATTTGATTACATTTTTATAAGACCAATAAGACCATTTTCCCCGCCTTGTTCGCATTCCAATGCCAGAATAAGCTAAAAATTGACTTGAGCTTACCAGTTTGTATACACGATCTGCATTTTCAATATTTAATGACCTGATCTTTTCCACGGATTGAAACCTCCAGGCATCATCAGGAATGTTTTCAGGGTCTTCAAAACTGGAAAAATCTGTTTCCCAAATTGATCCTGGATATGGCCTATACGTTTGAAAAAACGGAACGTTTGCATATGGGCCAATTTCATATACCTTTTTAATCAAGCGTGCTGTTTCAATCATATCGTCTAATGTTTCCTCAGGCCAACACATAACAAATGAAAATGAAAGAGTAACTTTTGCCTCATTGCAATATTCTACCGCCCGTATAATGTCTTTACGCAGGATTCCCTTTTTAAGAATCCTAAGCATTCGATTGCTACCACTCTCCCCACCGACACCAAATCCATCACCACCACAGTGCTTAATCCTTTTTAATACTTCGACGCTTATGAAGTCATCACGTATATCAGAAACCCTTGCTGTGGAGTCCCATGCGATATTCCCTAAAAGGTCATTGTCATTCTCGATAAGACTCATTAATTCAAATATTCTTGATTTATCCGCAAAAAAATGCTCTTCCTGAAAGTTAAAAAATGTAATGCCATAATTTTCCTTTAAATACTTAATCTCTCTGTATATTGAATATGCAGAACGTGGTCTGTATTTTCTTTTTGTGATAGCATTTATACAGAAAGAACATTTAAAATTGCAACCAAGACCTGTAAGTATAGAAAACCTTCTGTGCTTCTTGCCATTAATATTTTGATTGACTATGTACTTATTTATATCTTCCTTATAAAAAACATCATCAATCCTATCTGGTAATTTATCAAACGATGTCAATTGTGCAACGTCAGTTTTTATTATGATACCTTCTTTGTTTTTTGTACAAATATTAGGTACGTGCTCAATTTCTGTCCTATTATTGAAATAATTCATTAAAGGAATTAAAGAAACGTCCCCTTCATTTATAACACATAAATCTACCCAAGGTGTTCGCACAAGACTCTCTGGCATCAATGTCGGGTGAACACCACCAAAAACAATAGGTATATCTGGAGAAATGTTTTTTATCTTTTTAGACAGACTTATGGCAGAATATATTTGTGATGACATGCAACTGAATCCAACAAAAGCAATATCATTCCGTTTCAATTCTGAAATAGCTCTTTCTTCCCAATTCGGATCGATATTGGCGTTTATTATTATTGCTGAATAACCATTATTTAATAAGATTGTCCCAAGCAAACCAAGTCCCAAGGGAAAATTTTTTTGATTTAAATTATGGACAAGTGTCCCGTCTTTTAATTTAAATGACGGATTAATTAATATTACGTGTGATTTCATACCGTTCCTGCTTTCCCGAACAGAACAAATCGAACATTCAGACTCTACCACGAAATCACTCTCATAAGATATCTTCTTGAAAAAGGCAAAGCCAAAGCACAAGCCAGAAACATGCTACCAAAAGCAATGGCGAGTATGGTTAATCTCATTAAAGTCGTACCGTTATCGGGAAAAAGCATTTTAAGTATCGCGCCTATAATAATACAACAGACCATAGGCAAACCAATATCAATAATATACCAACGCCACATATCGCGGCTTATGAGGCGACGATGCATCAGGGGTATCTCAAACAGTACACAGCCTGCCATCAGGAGTACCCAAGTTATTGCGCCGGCAACTGCCCCCAGATAAGGAACCAATAAAAACAGAAGAGGAATCAGGATGATTATTGCAATAATGTTTTTATAAAACGAAAGGGATGTCCATCCATATGCCAATTGTAACATAAACGGCATCGTAAGCATAGCATTCAATAGAAAACCAATGACGAATATGCTCACCAACAAGTCTGTATTTTCAACAATTCTGGGGTCTCGTGTCCACAGAATCAGTATTTCCTGAGGGAATAATACCATAAGAATCCCTGCAGGGAATACAAATAGCGAGACAGCCTGGCATCCCTTATGATAGAGACGGCTGAGCTCTTCTGTTTTTCCTGTCGCAACTAATTCTGACAACTTTGGGAACAAAGCCGTTGAAACCGGGGAAACCAAATATATCAATGTGCTACCCAAAGTAAATGCCAGCATATAATAGCCGAATTGTTCGAGCGATAGCAATTTACTCAAGATCACTTTATCAGTTTGAGTTAATATTATTGCGACGGCGGAAATTCCGGTCATTCCCGCAGCAAATCGCCAACACTGGCGTAGCAGGTCTCGATTAAAGGTAGCCGCTTTAGCACTTTTGGGTAGGGATGATCGCAAAAAATAACCCGTTAACACTGTTTGAATGCCGACAATCACAATCTGCCATATGAAATAAGCCTCTATAGACTGAGAAATAAGCCACAACACCAATACTGCGCCACCAGCTTGAATCGTTGACATGGATGCTCGGATAATGCTGAGCAGTACTTGTTTTTGCAGACCCGCCAGGCCACCGGAATAAAGAGAAAAAGGCCATTGCGCGGCTATGACCAACCCCATCAAGACAATCGCATGCTGAACACTTTGCACTGGTAGCCCTTTTACATTCACCCACAACCGCGCTATCCATGGAGCAACGATAATAATCCCCGCTGCAATTACAATAGCAATGGACCAGTAAATCCATTCCATAGTACGAACAAGGTCTCTTGCCTCCTGCACATTGCCCTTAGCATACCGACGAGCCAGCTCTCGGTTTAGGGTGGTGCTGAGGCCAAGATCAAGCAGGCTAAGTAAACCCTGTAGTATCAGTAAAAAACCAATCAATCCGAACGCTTCCATGCCCAAGAATTTGATATATAATGGCACAAATACTAACTGAATCAATCCTGACCAAGCCTTACCTCCGAAATTGGCAAGGACGTTCTTTTTAAGTGTAGACTTAAACATAAAGTGTGTTTCTCCACCATTCTATAGTCTGCATTAGTCCTTCGTTGAGTGTATAATGAGGTGTCCAACCAACTTCTTTTGTCAATCTTTCGACATTAGCAACCAATAAAGACGGTTCATTATCAGGAACTGGTATACTCCCCAATTCTAATAGATCTAATTGTTTTAGATAAGTGGCAATCTGTTTAACAACAGTTTTTAAGGCTATCGGTTGACCTGAGGCAATATTTATGGGCCCTTCT
>Ga0180009_10007979_pt1 | contig 10643 bp, 8 predicted proteins | sample OS_PC_MetaG_FD_123537 | JGI IMG/M metagenome (GOLD analysis project Ga0180009, IMG submission 123537) | Groundwater microbial communities from the Aspo Hard Rock Laboratory (HRL) deep subsurface site, Sweden - OS_PC_MetaG | ecosystem: Environmental > Aquatic > Deep subsurface > Groundwater... | reverse complement strand
ATATCGAGCAGGATTATTTCAGCGACGGCATTACCGAGGATCTGATCACCGACCTTTCACATATCTCCGGGTTGTTTGTCATTTCTCGAAACTCGGTATTTACCTACAAGGGCAAGGCGGTGAAAGTGGAAGAAGTGGCCAAGGATTTGGGTGTGCGTTATGTGTTGGAAGGAAGTGTACGGAGGGTTAGAGATCAGGTCCGAATTACAGCACAGCTTATTGATGCCAAAACGGGTCATCATGTCTGGGCAGAGCGCTATGACCGTGATATGAAAGACATTTTCGCTTTGCAGGATGAAGTCACAGGGAAAATTGTTGAGGCCCTGGCGGTGAACCTTGTGGCGGATGAACATGCACGCCTAACAAAAAAAGATACGGACAACCTTGGCGCCTATGATCTCGTATTGCGAGGCTCTGCCCATTTCAGGCGTCATACCAAGGAAAGCAATGAACTCGCTCGGGCGATGTTTGCGCAGGCCGTCCAGCTTGACCCTAATTATACGGCAGCCTATGAGGGGCTGGTATGGACCCGATTGATGGCCCGGATGTATGGATGGAGTGATGATCCAAAACTCCTTGATGATGCACTGGAGCTTGGCAAAAAGGCGGTCAGCTTAGATAAATCTTCTCCTCAAGGACATGTCATCCTGGGTCATGTTTATTTGTGGAAGAAACTGCACGAGGAAGCTATCACAGAGTTTGAGAAGGCCGTGTCTCTCAATCCCAATGATGCTGATGCACTTTCATCGCTGGGAGGGGCCCTGGTCTTTTCCGGTTTGCCGGAAAAAGCGCTCGGATATATTGAGAAGGCCATTCGATTAAACCCAAACTATCCAGAATACTATATATTTAACTTAGGTCAGGCCTTTTTCCAGCTTAAAATGTATGAGGAAGCCGTGATGGCTTTGCGAAAGTCCATCATAAAGAACCCAAATTTTATGCCCGCCCACTATGTACTTGCTGCATGTTACGGTCATTTGGGTAAACAAGAATTTGCTCGGGCTAAGGCAGAAGAAGTCAAGAGGATGATTCCCGGTTTTTCTGTAAAAGTGTCTTCTGAGATATTACCATTTAAAGATGAAGATGATTTTGAGCATTTTGCCGAAGGATTAAGAAAAGCAGGGCTTCATTGAAAGGGGCGCTTTGTGGGAGCGGTCGGTCAGCATCGGCCTCGGCTATCACATGCTCAAAAAGGGCGACCTGATCGCTTTGGGCCTGAGCTGGCGCCGGCCCTCGGAGGAGACCTTCGGCCCCGGATTGTGCATTCCCGCCACATCCACACCAAAATACTTAGATTAGCTGGAATAGAGGGTCAGATCTACGGTTAACTCCTAATCAAAATAAGCACCTGTCTTTAGATTCGGCTGAAGTCTGCATACGTCAGTATAGTGTCTTATCAATTCCCCTAACATAGGATGAAATTCGTGAAAAAAGGAGAGGTCGTTTAAAAAACCAATATCTGTGGGATTGATTTCCAGTCCACGATATATCAGGGACTTCAGGTGTTCATTTCCCTGTCTGAAGTTTTTCAGGATGAAATAAATACCGGATTTTTTTATGTTACCTTTTCAAGGACGGTGAAAAGACGGTCGATATCCTCATCGGTGGTGTATAAGTGCGGTGATATGCGAATGGACTCTCCCCGGACACTGACGAATACATTATCCTGTGCCAGGAGGACCGGTAAATCCTCTCTGAAACCGCCGGGCTTGGATACCCCGATCATGTGCGGTGCCCGCACATGGGCCGGTGCAACGGAAAGGCCCATCTGCTGCGCACGGTAGGCGATCACATCGGTTTTGCTCTGCAGCGTTTCTGCAATATTTTCGACGCCCCATTCCAATATTTGTTTGAGCCCGGCAGCGGCGATCGGGGAAAGAATAAAACTGCTCGCTTCGCCCTGGTCATACCGCCTTGCTCCTGACTGGTAAGCCTCACGATAGTCAACCAAACGGGCAAAGTCTTCGGAGCCGGCGCGGTTGAACCAGTTTTCCTCCAGAGGCATTCCCCTATGCCATTTTGGGGCTACATAACAGAATCCGAAACTGTAAGCACCAAGCAGCCATTTGTGTGATGCGGCCGCAAGGAAATCCGGTTGGACCGTGTCTATTGAAAAAGGCATAGCCCCGACGGACTGGATGCCGTCCACAACAAGGGCTGCTCCGATGGACCGGCATTTTTCGCCGATTTTAACAAGGTCAAGCAGTGTGCCGTCGGTCCAGTGGCAGTTCTGTACGGCAACGATCGCGGTGTTGGTATCGATAGCTTCAAGTACGGCCGGCGTCCAATCACTGTCTTCGGGGCGCTGAACGGTCTCGACTGAGGCATTTTTTTCGTGCGCCACACGCATCCAGGAGTATACGTTTGAGGGAAATTGATCCTGCAGAACAAGAATAGCCTGGTCCCGTGCGACCGGCAAATTTCTGGCAGCGAGGGCAATGCCGTATGATACAGCGGGTACGAGGGCCACGTCGTCGGGTTTACAACTGACCAGCCGCGCAAACAGCTCTCGCGCGGTTTCCGCTGTGGAGAAAAAATCACCGGACGTAATGGTCCAGGGATTTGCTTTAGCCTGTATTGCGGTCCGGCCGGCCTGTTGGGCAGCCTTGAGCAACGGCGAGGTAAAAGCACAATTCAGATAAGCGACATTTTCAGGAAGATCGAACATATCACGCTGGCAAGGGATCATGAGTGCCTCCTTAATTTTTCCTGTACCGGTTTGATTCGTTCCAAAAGAGTGATGCTTCGTTGGTTAAGGCAGGTTTTAGCGCTACATATATCCGCTAAGCCTCCCTCGCATACGAGAGTATGTAGGGTAACAGTTTAGTCCCCCAGGTTTGTTTCTGTCTTTGCTCATTTCTTGTCCATATTTTCGTACCACCAGAAATCGTTGTTTCCCACAGGGTCAATACATTTCCATTTACCTTCAACTATGACTGATGGGGATAACTTCAATTCGTCGCGACCACACCTCATAAGCCGATCATGGGTCATTACCCAGCCTATAAATAAACCATGCCTTTCAAAACATTGGATGCTGTATTCGGAACAGGGTGGATACATGGGACATTCCGCTTTCTTGACCGCTGAAAGGTGGTTTAGGGGCCCCTGATAAAACTCCACTACAGAGCGCATCGGATTAAATGCACTCTTGGATTCCTTGCCCGTCGTCTGGGGGTAGGCACAGGAAAAAAGAAACCCAGGGATTAACAAACATAATAACAATAGTTGCTTCATAGGTCGCTACCACAAATTTTAACCTCCAATTGACTAAAAAATATCGTAAGCGTTCACAGGTTCAGAGTTCACGGTTACAAAATATCAATTGAAAGAAGTCAGAAGACAGTAGTCAAAAGACAGAAGAGCGATCAAATACTCACCCTTTTTGGCCTCAGACGTTCCAGCAGGATGGAAATAAAAAAGCACGTTGCTGCCACCATAATAATCGACGCCCCTGAGGTCAAATTGAAAGTGTAGGAGAGCCAGAGACCGACCGTAGTGAAAAAGACATTCAGCAGGACTGAGTAAAACATCATTTCTAACAGTGAGCCGGAAAACTTCTCAGAAATATAGGGCGGAATTGTCAGCAGGGCAATGACGAGGATCAATCCAACCACCTGAATAACCATCACCACAGAGAGGGCTATCATGGCCATAAGAAGGAAGTACAGGATTTTTGTTGGCACGCCTCTTACCTGGGCAAACTCCTCGTCATAAGAAAGGGACACGAGATCGTGGTAAAAATAACTGACAGTAAGGACAACAAGCCCATCTATTATCAGCATCAACCAGAGATCAGACGTTGGAACGGTCAGAATGCTGCCAAATAGATAGCTCATCAAATCCACATTATAGCCTGGTGTCAGGTCGAGCAAGATCACGCCCAGGGCCATTCCCACTGCCCATAGCACACCAATAACTGTGTCTGCCCTTTGCCTTGTTTTCAAACTGACTGCTGCCATGATAGCAGCAACCAAGAGGGAAAAGCCCAAAATTCCCATTAGATATGAAAAGCCAAAAAAGAAAGCCAGGCCGATTCCCCCATAGGCTGCATGTGCAATGCCACCTGAAATAAATACTATCCGGTTTACAACAACAAATGTTCCAATCACACCGCACATAATGCTTGCCAGTAGGCCTGCCAAGAGAGCATTTCTCATAAATTCAAACTGAAGCGCTTCCAGCATCTTACTCTCCTGAATGCTTTGGTAAAACCCTGTGGGGTACGCCGTGGGCAATCAACTCAACAGGGCAGTGATAGGCCATTTCAAGCATGTCTTTTGTGATTTCCGGGGCGTCATGGAAAAATACCTGTTGGCTCACACAGGCAACAGATTTGATATAGCTCGAAAGAACCATGAGATCATGGCTGACCACAACAACGGTTACGTTCTCGTTCAATTCCTTCAGCAAGGCATAGAAATCGGTTTGGCCCTTCTGGTCCACGCTGGCAGTAGGTTCATCCAAAAAGAGTATCTTCGGCTCACCTACAAGTGCCCTTGCCATGAAGACCCTTTGGCGCTGTCCCCCGGAAAGTTCTCCTATACGGCGTTTACGGTATTCCCACATTTCCACTCGCTCAAGGGCTTGACGGGCTGCAATTTTGTCTGGTCTGGAGAAGCGCCGCCAGCCTCCACCGCCACGCATTCTGCCCATAAGCACAACATCCCGAACTGATATGGGAAAGCCCTCGTTAACACCTATCTCCTGGGGTACGTACCCGATGCTTCCGGCTGCTTCCCGGGGCGAATGACCAAAAACGCGGACTGTTCCCCGATCAGGCTCCAAAAGGCCGAGAATCAGCTTAAGCAGAGTGGTCTTGCCTCCTCCATTAGGGCCAATGACGGCAAGAAAATCCCTTGGGTGAATCGTGAGGTTGACGTCCTTCAGAACTGGATTTCCAGTGAAGGAAAACCATAGATCATGAACTTCTATGACCGGGGAACTCATCAATGATATTACCTCAAAGCAGCCTTAAACCTGGCCGCCACTTCTTTCAGATTTCTGGCCCAGTCCAGGGCAAGTGGATTCGCGAAAACAACTTGCCCGCCAATCTCCCTGGCAATGATTCCGGCACTTTTTGAAGAGAATTCGGGCTGGACGAAAACCACATCAATGCCGTATTCTTTGGCCTTCCCTATCAGGCGTTGCAGGTCCGCGGGCTTGGGGTCCTTCCCTTCGCTCTCAATGGGAACCATCTCCAGGTCATAGGCGCGAGCAAAGTAACCCCAGGCAGGATGGAAGACCATAAACCTGGTCCTCTCCTTCCCTAAGAATATCCCCCGGAATTCGGCGTCAAGGTCAACGAGCTCCATGATGAACTTCTTGTAGTTTGCTTCGTAAACGGAACTATTGGCCGGATCGACTTTAAGCAGTCCTCTCAGGATATTCCGAGCCTGGACCATGACCAGTGGAGGAGAAAGCCATATGTGCGGGTCCTTGATTCCATGAGGCTTGTCCGCCTTCATGGACTTTTTTTCGATACCTTCTTCAGTGTGGACAAGAAGCATCTTGATGTTAGGCGCGACAATTTTTTCGAGCCACACCTTTTCAAAGGGAACCCCGATAGCATAATAGAGCCCGGCCCTGGAAAGGGCGACCATCTGTTTAGGCCTTGGCTCATAGGTGGCCGGACTGTTCCCGGGAAGCACCATCACCGATACATCTACCAGATCGCCACCTATCTTCTCCACAAAGTATTTTTGCGGAACAATACTGACAAAGGTTTTGATCTTCCCAGCCTGCGCCCCTGTGGCAAACGCAATGCTGAATACAAACATTACTGCAACAATCGACATCACTTTGATACAGCAATTTTTCATACCATAGCTCCAAAAAAGGGTTTAGATCTATGCAATTGGATGCCGTCAATCCGTTTACGATCTGTGTGAACACACCAGAAGCGACTCATGGCAGTCGGGACAGTTTTTGACAAAATGATCCATTGCAAAATCATCCCAGTGCCGTTTCTGGCTCGAAGTCAACATCCCGGAGCCATTGCAAAGGGGGCAAACGCATCCCAGAGCCTCAATGATTGCCCCACGAATAAACTCGGACCGGTTCGGAATGTCCTTGATAGCCTTGAGCAAATCATCATCGACTTTGAAAGTGATAATTTCCTGTTTTTTCTTCATGAGCTTAAACACCTCTCCTCTTCAGCAGTGTCGTATTGATAAGTGATATACAAATATTACCATGTATTACCCAAATGTCAAGAGAATTTTATTCGTGATTTTTTACGAGATCATCAAAGGTAGTTGATTAAGAAAAAAAAGCCGGAGGAATTTTCGAGGAGGCAGTTATTCACGATACTTTGTGAAGAATAGCGATGATGTCGCAAATTATTTTCTATAATATACCGCTGGTCCACTTGGGCTTTTTATGGCATCATGCCATACTTTTTCAGCTTTTTGTGGAGGGTCTTTCGGGTGATGCCCAGGCGTCTGGCAGCTTCGCTTTTGTTCCCATCCGTGGATTCAAGGGTTTGTAGTATGGTAGCCTTTTCCACATCTTCGAGGGGCAGATCTGCCGGTACGGCATACCTTGATGGGGATTTTTCCTCATCAGACAGCGCATCCTTGATGACCAAGAGTAAATCCTGTTCATCCAGATACTCAGACCTGGACAAGACCACCGCCCTTTCAACGGCATTCATCAGTTCGCGTACATTGCCTGGCCAGTCGTAGTTTAATAATTGATCCATGGCCTGCGGAGTAAAACCCTTAATCTGTTTTCTGTTTTTCTCTGCAAACGTACTCAGAAAGTGCTGGGCTAAAAGGGGAATATCCTCTTTTCTTTCCCTTAGAAGCGGTACGTTCAAGTTAACTACATTAAGGCGGTAATAAAGATCTTCCCTAAATCTTTCGGACTCTATTTCCTGAATCAGATCTTTGTTGGTGGCAGCTATTACCCTGACGTCTACTTTGATCACTTCCTCACCGCCAACTCGCGTGATCTCCCTTTCCTGGAGGGCACGCAACAGTTTGACCTGCATCCCCAGCGACATTTCGCTGACTTCATCAAGGAAAAGACTTCCTCCGTCAGCTTGCCGGAATCGCCCCTCCTTAAGTCGATGCGCCCCTGTAAAAGCACCTTTCTCATGGCCGAAGAGCTCTGATTCCAGCAGGGTTTCGGTAATGGCAGCACAATTCACCTTTACAAAAGACCCGTCCTTTCTGGGACTGTTGAAGTGAATCGCGCCGGCAATCAGCTCTTTGCCTGTACCGGAGTCGCCTGTGATCAGGACAGTCGCCTCGGATGGGGCAACCTGGGCCACCGTTTCCAGGAGCTTGACCATGGCCGTGCTGCGGCCAATGATATTTTGTCTGTCAAAATGGCTGCCCAGGGTTTCACGTAAGAGCCGATTTTCCTCCTTTAACTGGCTGTGGTCCATGGCCCTTTCCATGGCCAACCTGAGCTCATCAAAATCGAGGGGTTTTGTGAGGTAGTCATAAGCCCCTTTTTTCAATGCCTCCACTGCCGTCTCAACAGAGGAGTAAGCGGTCATAATGATAACCGGTATGGCCGGGTTATAGGTCTTGATTCCGTCAAGCGCCTCCAGTCCGGAAACCTTTAGCATTCGAATATCCATTAAAATCATGTCAAATGCCTGTTCATGGACCTTTTCAATGGCCACCTGGCCATCGTCGGCCTCGACAATTTTATATCCCCATCCGCTTAAAAGGGTCCTCAGCATTGTACGATGAGCCTGATCATCATCGACAACCAGGATAGTATTCTCTTTTTTCACAGGACTGAGGCCTCCCTGAAACAAGGTAATATTATTGTTACTGTGGTTCCAGTGTCATGTTGACTTTGCACCCTTACTGTTCCTCCGTGGGATTCGATTATCTTGTGGACAATGGCAAGCCCTAAACCCGTCCCTGATGATTTGCTCGTGAAATAGGGGTCAAAGATATGGGGCAGGGCCTCTGCTTTTATACCAGTGCCGGTATCTGAGATCGCGATCTCGATGTTGTTGGCAGCGTCATCCCGTTGAAGTTCCACCGAAAGGGTGCCACCGCTTTCCATGGCTTCAAGGGCGTTTAGGTATACATTAAGAAAAACCTGCTTCATTCTATCAGAGTCAATTGATATTTCTTCCATATCGGGAACACTTTTTACATGAACATTGATCCCCTTACGGTGAGCATCCCCTTCAATCATTTTCATGGAATCTTGAACCAGGGCTCCAAGTGACGTGGGCTTTTTCTTAATGCTCATGGGTCGGGCAAATTCCAGGAGTTGACCGATTACCCTGTTTAGCCGTTCCACCTCCTGGATCATGATCTCTGCCGTTTCTTGATCTTCGGGAACCTCTCTGTACCTCTCCTTGAAATATGTGGCGAATCCCTTAATGGAACTCAGTGGGTTACGTATTTCATGTGCAATCCCGGCTGCCAGCTTTCCGACAGATGCAAGGCGCTGGCTTCTCTCTACCTCTCTCTTAAGATGTCGAATTTCGCTCAAATCCCTGAAAAGGATCACGTGCCCCAGGAACTCACCTCCCTCGTCTTCCAGAAAAGAGGCGATCGCCTCCATAGGGATGGTTTTTTTACCCATCACAGGGCAGTCTATTTCCTTCACAATGATACGTCTTTCGGTTTTCAGCCTATCAATGAGGTCCCACATTGGCCGGGGTAACACTTCTCGGGGGTTTTTCCAGAGGACTTGCTGAGATGATAGTTGAAGAACAGACTCGGCTGTCTGGTTGAAAGAAACGATTCTGCCATCCCTGCCGGTCGCTAAGAGGCCGATGGGCATATTTTCAACCAGGTTGTCTGAAAAGGCCTTGACTCTTGAAAGGGACGTCCTGGTTGAGCGGTATGCCTGGGCCAGAAAAAGTGACACAATGCCGGCGAAACCGATTAAAAGGAGTATAAGGGCCATCACTACCGTGTGACGCGCATCCTCTTTCCTTGCGATCTCTACCGGCTCCATGTCCAGCCCCACGAAAATCAATTGGGCCTCATCATCGGCGCCCACATGCAGATCCTTAGGTGGTTGACGCGACACATTTGACATCATTCTTCCGTGATGCCTGCGAAAAGGCCTGCCCGTGGGCGAAAACCGGCGGAAAACCTCAAACGTATCCGCTCCATCCGGATTTGATACCTGCCGCCACTCGACCTCTTTAGAGCTTGAAATTCGTTCAAGATCAAGACCCTTCCCGTAGCTTTCACCTATTTTCGCTGGATCATCGTGGGCCAGGATAGTACCTTCAGAATCGGTGACAATGAGATACATAATATCGGGTTGTTGCGCAGTTTCCATCAACAATTTCTGGAGCCGAAAACTACCTCCGCGCATTCCCATCATCCCCATCATCCCCGTTCTGGCACCTGCCTCAAATGACCTGATCAGGGCCGCTCCTTTTTCCACCATTAGTGTTGTGGTATTTTCTTTTTGGCGGTGGATATTTTCAAGGGTTATGAATACAAAAATGGGAGCTAAAATCAAAACCGCTCCTATGATGATCCATGGGGGAATGCCAATCCAGTATCTTTTAGTTACTTTATTTTTCATAAGATATAAGACTCTAAAAGGCAAGATATGTGCCAAGCACTAAAATTGTAACCGTGCACCGCCCGTTCGCTTCGCTCTCTTGAGGCGCAAAGAACGCTGAGAGGGCAGAAAAGAAAATATCCTTGCTCTGCGGCCTTAGCGTCTCTGCGGTGAACTATTACCTGAAATCGAGATAAAAAACCGCGTTGTGGTTTTATTGCCGGATACTTTTTACCCAACTGGATACCATGCCTGCGTATTAAGTATCCACCTTTTTTATAATCAAGGCAACAAAATAAGCCCCCGGAACCCCCAGTTATCAAAATAAACCTGTCATTTAAATATGTTACATAATTCATTCGCTATCTGGCACAGGCCTTGCTCTATAGGAAAGGCAACAAACAACAATTTAATTTTGAAGGAGGGTTAAAGAATGAAAAGATTAGCAGTTATTTTTGGGAGTGTCATGTTGGTTGGGGCTATAGCCTACCCCGTCTTTGCCTGGGGTCCAGGAATGGGAAGAGGGCAAGGGCAAGGTATATCGGACAACAGAAGTGGCGGTCCAGGGTCTTGTTGGCGCTATGACAGAAAACAGAGCAACCTTACCCAGGAGCAGCAGAGCGCGCTGGGGCAGCTCAACGAGAAGTTCTTTAGCGAGACCGCACCTCTCAGAACTGAGATACGGGCCAAGTCAGATGAGATGAATACCCTTTTAAACGCACCTGATCCTGATGCTGAAAAGGCAAAGGCTCTTCAGAAAGAGATCATCAACCTCAGGGGTACGATGGCCGAAAAGCGGCTTGACTTCCGGCTTGAGACGCGCAAGATCAATCCTGATGCCCGTTTTGGCGGAGGATACGGTAAGGGTTATGGCCGTCACATGAAAGGTTACGGTGCAAGAAGCGGTATGGGCTATGGCAGGCACATGGGAGGTTATGGTCAGGGCCCCTGCTGGAATTAGCCATTAAGTGAAAAATGGGGTGGACAGTGGTTCCACCCCATTTTTTTTGTTTAACTCAATCGCTGAACAGAATAACATTGGCTCCACTGATGTGTATGAAATCATCAAGAATATCGCTGAAACTACGCCGTAGAATCCTTAAGTTGATCATTTTTCCCTTCAATGATAGAAGAGTTAT
>Ga0180009_10007978_pt1 | contig 10646 bp, 9 predicted proteins | sample OS_PC_MetaG_FD_123537 | JGI IMG/M metagenome (GOLD analysis project Ga0180009, IMG submission 123537) | Groundwater microbial communities from the Aspo Hard Rock Laboratory (HRL) deep subsurface site, Sweden - OS_PC_MetaG | ecosystem: Environmental > Aquatic > Deep subsurface > Groundwater... | reverse complement strand
CGAGGGTTGCACCCAATCAGAAAGTGCGGCGGAGTTAGTGTGGCCTTTTGCTCACTAACTGCCGCGCATCTCAAGATGCGGCGAAGTTGGTGTGGCCTTTTGCTCACTAACTCCCTTGCATCTCTTCGCCGCTGACGTTCCAGGTTTCCCGGGCGACGTTTGCGCGGGCTCCGGGCGCCTGCTCTCGGTTCCTCTACAACCTCTCTCTCGAGGGCGGCGACCGGTTTGTCTCCCGTCGCCGCTCTGGTATCAAGCGCGGCGCGGTGGCTTTCGGTGTCCCCGGATCAGCAGCCGCAGCGGGGCGCCCTCGAATCGATAGCTCTTGCGTATCCGGTTGACCAGGAAACGACGATAGCTCGTCGGGATGCCCGCCGGCGCGCTGGTGCTGATCACGAAGGTCGGGGGGTGCACCTGGGGCTGGGTGATGAAGTACAGCCGGACCGATTTGCCGTGGTGGGCGGGAGGGGCGTGAGCCGACACCGCCTGCGCGAGGAAGCGGTTCAGCTCGGCGGTGGCGATCCTCTCGCCGCAGTTGCGATGGACGCGGCGGGCCGTGGACCACAGGCGCGACAGCCCCTTGCCGGTGACAGCGGAGATCCGCAGCGCGGGGGCGTGCGAGACAAAGGCCAGTTGCTGCTCCACGCTCTCGGTCAAGGCCCGAGTCGCCTCTCGGCCGGGGACCAGGTCGAACTTGGTCAGCCCGATGACCAGCCCCCGTCCCGCCTCGTCGATCATCGCCGCCAGACGGGCGTCCTGGTCCGTCGGACCGGCCGCGGCGTCGATCACCAGGCAGACCACATCGGCGCCGCTGATCGAGCGCTCGGCCCTGATGATGGCGTAGCGCTCCATCGCGGTGCTCTTGGTTCGCTTGCGTCGGATGCCCGCGGTGTCGACCAGCACGAACGGCCCGGCGGCGGTCTCGATGCGCAGGTCCACCGGGTCGCGCGTGGTGCCCGGCTCGTCCGAGACGATCACGCGGTTGTCGCCGACGAGGGCATTGAACAGCGAGGACTTGCCGGCGTTGGGGCGGCCGATCAGGGCCAGGCGGATCCCCGGATCCGCCTTCAGGGCGCCGGCGTCAGCCGCAGGGAGCAGCGCGACCATCCGGTCCACCAGATCGTCGATGCCCAGCCCATGCTCTGCCGATGTCGGCAGGACGGCGTCGACCCCCAGCTCGTAGAACTCCCCGACCAGGGGCTGCTGCTTCGGGCCGTCCACCTTGTTGGCGACGTGGATCACTGGCTTGCCCGTGCGCCGCAGCAGCAGCGCGAGATCTCTGTCCTGCGGCGACAGCCCGTGGCGAGCGTCCATCACCAGCAGCACCAGGTCGGCCTCGTCGATGGCGATCCGGACCTGCTCGCGCACCGATCGGTCGATGCTGCTGTCAGCCTCGGGGACGAAGCCCCCGGTGTCGACGATCTGGACCTCGCGATCGTCGAGCAGGGTGATCCCGTAGTGGCGATCTCTGGTGACCCCGGGGTCGTCCTGCACGATCGCCCGGCGTGCGCGCATCAGCCGGTTGAACAGTCTGGACTTGCCCACGTTGGGGCGTCCGACGATGGCGACCAGGGGGACCATCACTCGTACCCCAGCTTGCGGCGACCGGCGGGTCTTCGACTCCATCCCGCCTCGACGTGGACCGTCAGCCCCAGGTGCACCGGGCGGTCCAGCGTCCGTGAGATCTCCTGGCGCGCGGCGGTGCCGATCGAGCGGATCATCGCGCCCCGCTTGCCGATCAGGATCGCCTTCTGCCCCTCCTGCTCGACGTGGATGATGGCCTCCAGGCAGAGGTCACCCCCGCGACGCTCCTCGAAGCGAACGACCTCGACCGCGGCGGAGTAGGGGATCTCCTGTCGGCAGAGCAGGTAGATCTGCTCCCGGATCAACTCTGCAACGAAGAACCGTTCGGGCTGGTCGGTCAGATGGTCCTCGGGGAACAGCGGCGGGCCCTGCGGCAGGCGGCGCACCAGCTCCTCCAGCAGCGGGCCCTGCTGCTCGCCCGTCAGGGCCGAGATCGGCACGATGCAGTCGAAGCCGTGCTCGGCCCACGCCGTGATCAGGGGCAGCAGGGGCCGCCTGTCCTTCAGCCGATCGACCTTGTTCAGCGCCACCACCACGGGGACACCCTCGCGGTGTTGGTCTCGCGCGCTCGGCCCGCACTCCAGGGGAGGCCCCCCGCCTCCCGCGCGGGTCGCGAGCCTGTCGACCACGAAGCGGTCCTGGGGGTGCAGCGCGGCCGGGCCATGCTCGTGACCGGCACGGGGATCGACCTCGGTCACCAGCAGGATGCAGTCCACACCGTCAAGGCTGTCGAGGGCCTGCTGCACCATGAACTTGTTCAGGTTGGCGCGGCGCTGGTGGATGCCCGGTGTGTCGAGCAGCACCAGCTGGCTGACGGCTCCCTGCTCCCGCCAGCTCTTGACGCCGAGGATGCGGTTGCGGGTGGTCTGGGGCCGATGGCTGACGATCGCGAGCTTCTCGCCCAGCAAGCGGTTGAGCAGGGTGGACTTGCCGACGTTGGGGCGCCCCACGATGGCGACGAAGCCGGCGCGGCCGGTCCTGGATGGTCTGGTCACAGCTGTGCTTTAGCACAGGAGCAACGGAGGCAGAAGGGTTGGTTCACCAGCCTTGACAGATCGCGTCCCCCTCGGCAACGATGCTGCCTGCACCCAAGGATGGAGGAGTGTCGTGGGCGTCACGGCGCTGATCACCGCAATCATCGCGATCCTGTTTGGCATCCTGCCGCTGATCTACACCCAGCTCGTCGGTATCGTGGTCGGGATCATCGCGGTCGTGCTGGGGATCTGGGGTCGCAAGCTCTCGTCGGATCAGGGGCAGCCCACCGGCTTCGCCGCAACCGGCGCCATCCTCGGCCTGGTCGCGGTGGTGATCAGCGCCATCCTGTACGGGACGTTCATCTACTCGGCCGGCCGCGTCGGCGACGAGCTGGTGAAGAAGATCGGGGGCGAGTTCCAGCGCAGCAGCGAGCGCGGCGGCGTCGAGTTCCGGCAGGCGGTGGAGCGGGCCATCCGTCGAGCGCGGGTGGAGTCGCGCAAGCCGCTGCAGCCTCCATCGAAGCCGGGTGTCAAGCCCAAGCCGTCGGCCAGGCCTGTGCCCCCCAGGGCCAAGCCGGTCAAGCCGGCCAAGCCGGCCAAGCGGTCAGCGAGCCCGCCGCGCGGGCAGCCGGGCAGCCCTGCACAGAAGGTCAAGCAGCCGGCCCCCAAGCGCTGACCCCAACCACGACAGCCTCAGAACAGCCTCAGAACAACCCCAGGTACAGATGCATGCCGTGCACCGCGGCCGCGGCCAGCAGCAGACCGAGCAGGCAGCGCTCGAGCTGGATCCTGCGCCAGAACGCCGACCGCGTCGGCAGCCGTGCGTCGCCCAGCAACCGCATCAACGCCGGTTGCTCCCCCAGCGTCTGCAGGTCCACGGCGTCCACGAAGGCCAGGCCCTGGCGCAGCGTCGCCGCGGCCTGCTCCGTCTTGCCGGCACGGTGAAAGGCGTCGGCCAGGTCGATCGCCACGTCGGCGCGCACAGGGAGGCGCTCCCACGCCCGGCCCAGTTCCTCGATGGCGCGGTCCAGCTGCCCCAGAAGGAGGCTGCAGCGGCCGATCTCGAGCAGGATCTCGTCGGCCACGGGCACCGCCAGCCCGTCCTGCAGCAGCCGGCGCGCCCGGTCGATGCGCCGGGTCGGAAGCGGACCGGCGCGCAGCGCCTCGAGCTTGGTGCGTGCAGCGCCGAGCCGGTTCATGGCGACAAGGCGCCGGGCCTCCAGCAACTCCCGTGGCGGTCGCACGCGCACGAGCCGAACCCAGCGGATCAGCAGCAACGCGAAGAAGGGGAGGGCGGCCAGGCGGGAATAGACCAGGTAGTCGGAGCCCGCGTAGAGTCGGTCGCCCAGCGCCATGAACGCCACCGTCAGCAGGTAGATCACCACGGAGGCGATCAGTATCCGGGTGCGGGCGATGATCTCGACATCGGACCGGGGATGGCTCACTGCCATCGGATGGCCACCCGGGGCCCGGCGTCGAAGTAGACCGGATAGTCGGCGGGGTTGGAGATGAACGCGTGGTAGTGGAACGCGGCGCCGACACAGATCCAGCGGGCCAGCCAGTAGTCGACCGCAAGCCCGAAGTGCAGGCCGAGGTTCACCGCCGATCCATCCCCGTAGCGCAGGTAGAGCAGGCCAGCTCCGGCCTCGATCGAGGGGGTGACCGAGAGTAGATCGATCGCATACTGGAGCCCGAACGCGACGTTCGCCACCTGGTACAGTCCCCCCTCGGTCTCCTCGTCGGCCTCGATGTTGTGGCCGGTCCAGAGGCCGCTGAGGCGCAGGGCGATGGCATCGCTCAGACCATAGGTCAAGAAGAGCGAGGCGCCGCCGCCGCGGGGCTCCGCCTTGTTGTCCAGCACGATGAAGGCGTAGGTGGGGGCGAGGCCCAGCACCCACTCCCCCCGGGTGCCTGCGTGGGCCCGTGGGCTGACCAGGGCCAGACCGACCACGATCAGACACACTGCTCCACCGTGCCTCATTCGCTCATGCACCTCATCGGACCTTATGACAGCGCCTGACAAACGGCAAGCATGCGCGTTGACAGGGCTTTGGGCATCTGATATCTGCTGTCCGTACAGCAGGGCCCGTCGCCAAGGATCCAATTGTGGCCAAGCGAAATTACACCCGGAAGCAACTGAGACAGCCTGACGAGTTCATCAGCATCTCGATGAAGGTCTGGGATGCGGTGGGCCGGAACATCCCTCGGGTGATCGTCTCCGCCATCGTGGCGATCCTGATCATCGCGGGGGTCTGGACATGGTCCTACTTCGCGGATGCCCGGGCGGCCAAATCAACGGCCGCCATGAGCCGCGCGTTCGACATCTACAACCAGACCGTGTTCCCGATGGAGACGAAGTTGCCTCCCTCGGAGGATGGGATCCCGCGCTTCAAGACCAACAGGGCCAAGCTGGAGGCGTCGGAGAAGGAGTTCACCAAGGCGATGGAGAGATCCGACGGGTCGCTCAAGGCGCACTCCCAGCTGATGCGGGCCGGAGTCCGCTACGAACTCGGCCAGCACACCGAGGCGCTCGCGGATTACAAGGCATATCTGGCCCACGGCGGACCCGAGCAGCTGATGTTCAACGCCCAGGAGGGGATGGGCTACTGCCACGAGGCGCAGAAGCAGTGGGATCTCGCGCTGCAGGCGTTCCGCAAGCTGCCGCGCGAGGGCGAGCAGAGATGGCTGGCCACCTACCACGAGGCGAGGGTCCTCGCCGCCAAGGGTCAGAAGAAGGAGGCGGTCGGGCTGCTCACGCAGGTGATCGAGAAGGCCACCACCCGGACTCTCAAGGAACGCGCCGGTGAGCAGCTGGCGCTGATCGATCAGGGCAAGTGACCCGTCTCCCGCTCGTCGTGCTGTGGTGCCTGGCCTGTTGCCTCCCGGCGTGCGCCCGCAACTACCGGCTCGATGACAGCTTGTCTGTGTCCGATGCCCCGGCCGATGTGTTCCGGCTGGTGTGGCAGAAGAAGCTGGTCCGCCGCAGCCTGCTCGATTTTCGCCCGCAGGAATGGGCCACGGCTGCCATCGACGACGGAGGTCGGCTGTACGTCGGGTCGAGCGCGGGCGTGTTCTGGGCCTTCGACGCTGACGGCCGGACGATCTGGAGCCACAAGGCGCTGGGGAGCATCTCCTCCAGGCCCACGGTGGACGGCTCGACCCACACGGTCTACTTCGGCGCCGACGACGGCAGGATCTACGCGCTGGATAGCAGGAGCGGCGCGCGCAGGTGGACCTACGCCACCCAGGGCACGGTCAACACGCCGCCCGTCCTCAGCGAGGGGTTCGTGCTGTTCACCACCAGCGAGGGGCGGATCTATGCTCTGGACGCCGACAGCGGCAAGTGGCGCTGGCAGTATGACCGCGAGCTTCCCGAGGGGTTCACGATCCAGGGTCACGCCGGGGTGGCGGTCAAGCAATCCACCGCGTTCACCGGGTTTGCAGACGGGACGCTGGTCGGGTTGCGGGTCTTCTCAGGGGATGTGGTCTGGACCCGTAACCTTGGCGGTGGCAAGAAGCAGTTCGTCGACGTCGACGCCACCCCGGTGGTTGTGGGCGACATGTTGGTCACCAGCAGCTACGCCAGAGGCGTCCATGCCATCTCGACCGACACCGGGTCGATTCGCTGGCAGTACCCGGTGGAGGGGGCGTCGGCGGTGACGGTGGACAGAGGACGAATCTTCTTCACAGCCCCGGAGGTCGGTGTCGTGGCGCTGGACCTGGCCGGGCACCTGGCATGGCGACAGGCCGTGCCGAAGGGCGTCCCCTCGGTCCCCGTGGCCCGCGGGCCGTACCTGTTCATCACCGGCACCGAGACCGGGCTGTTCGCCGTGGATGCAGCCAGCGGACGGCTGCTGCAGTACTTCGATCCAGGCCATGGGATCAGCGCCGCGCCAGCGGTGGGTGCAGGCTACCTCACCGCCCTGACCAACCAGGGACAGCTGTACCTGTTCCTGGTGCCGTCGCTGCGGACAGCGCACGCCGGTTGACGAGGGGCGGACAGGCAGGTCAGCCGACGCTGCGCTCCGCCAGCGCGTCCTCGAACCGCTCGATCCGCCGCACCAGCTCCTTGATCAGGCGGGTGCCGCCGATGTCCCGGCAACGGAACTCCAGCCCCATTCCCTCTTCGCCGGGCGAGTGACGGGTCCAGTTGACCGCCGCCTCGAGGGCGATCTTGCTCTCGCCGCCGGGGGCGACGATCTCGAGGATCACGGACGTACCGACCGGCAGGAAGCTGGTGGTCCTGATGAAGACTCCTCCCTCGCCGATGTCCTCGACCGACGAGATGTGCCAGTTGCGGTCCGATTTCTCGCGCCAGTCAACCCGGATCTCCACCGGTAGCCGTCGGTGTCTCCGCAGGGTGAGGTCCACGATCTCTCCGTGCGCGACCCCCTGCAGGAACTCGACCTTTCTGCCCTCCGCCAGCAGGAACTCGACCCCGATGCCGCCGCGCAGCTTGGTCCGGCGTTTCCCCGACCGCCGCCAGGCGATCACCCCTCGCACCAGAACCCTGCTCCGCAGCTGCGGGAACCGCACGTCCACCACGACCGAGCTGCCGAGCTCGTGCTGCTTGCGAGTGGGGACGAACAGCCCCCCGCCCGGGAAGTTGGACTGAAAGCTCCGCAGGAAGGCCTGGCTGTCCGGGTATTTGGCCCGCAGGATGTTCATCAACAACCTCCCCCATTTTCAGTAGGTTTATTAGCCCCTGGGCGCATCATTTTCAAGGCATGATTTGCAGTCAGCCGTAGACAGGCCCTGACGCGGCGCATCGGACACAGATGGGCGATGGCGCGCCGTTTCCCCGGAGCGCCCCGCAGGGGCGCGAGGACCGGCGCGCCACTGTCAGTGCGGCCGGCGGGATTCAAGGGTATAATCGGCCCCGATCATGCGCATCTGTCCCCACTGCAACACGCCAAGCCTCAAGGACCACACGGTCTGCCCTTTCTGTGGGGCATCCATGACGCAGGGCCCGGATGTGGATCCGATGATCGGCCTGCTGATCTCCGAGAAGTTTGTTCTGCAGGAGGTGATCGGCGCGGGCGGCATGGGCAAGGTCTATCGCGCCGATCAGGTGGGGGTGGGGCGCACCGTCGCGGTCAAGATCATGCATCGCCACCTGATGGGCGACGAGACGGCCGGAGCGCGGTTCACCAATGAGGCGCGGGCGGCCAGCCAGCTCAACCACCCGAACAGCATCTCAGTGCTCGACTTCGGCCAGACGCAGCAGGGGTTCCTCTACATCGTCTACGAGCACCTGCGGGGACGCAGTCTCGACGAGGTCCTGCGCCGGGAGTTCCCGATCCCGTTCGGGCGTGTGGCCGACATGCTGTGTCAGGCGATGGACGCCGTGGATGCCGCGCACCAGCTCGGGATCATTCACCGCGACCTCAAGCCGGAGAACGTGTTCCTGGTCCAGACCACCAGCTACGACTTCGTCAAGGTGCTGGACTTCGGAATCGCCAAGATCCAGGCGATGCGCGACCGTTCGATCACCAGCCCCGGGATGGTGCCTGGAACACCGGAGTACATGTCGCCGGAGCAGGCCAAGGGAGAGGAGCTGGGCCCCCCCAGCGATGTCTACTCCCTGGGCGTGATCCTGTACGAGCTGCTCACCGCCTGTGTTCCGTTCTCCGGCGACTCGGTGGTGGCCACCATGATGTCCCACGTCCAGGATCCGCCGATTCCGCTCTCCGTCCGACGGCCGGATCGCCAGTTTCCGCCCGAGCTCGAGGCGTTGACGATGAAGTCGCTGGCGAAGCGCCCGAAGGACCGGTTCCAGACGGCGGCAGAGTTCCGCGACATCCTGGCCGCGTGGGCCGACCGGTCCGGCGTGTGGGTCAGGATGAAGGAGACCGCCTCATGGGCCGAACGACCGATGCCGGTGGCGGCCGATGAGCTGACGGTCCCGCTCAGCGAGACCCGCTCGGCGCGCCGGTTGACCCGGGCGGCCACGGCGACGCCGAACCAGCTGGACACGTTCCACCCCGTGCCGGTGATCGGCCGGGAGGCCGACCTTGCCCGTATCGAGGCGTTCCTCGAGCGACACCATGGACGGGTGCTGCGGGTCGTGGGGCCGGTGGGAATGGGCAAGACCCGTTTGATCCAGGAGGCCAGCCGACTGGCGTCCGCGAGGGGGCTCGAGACTGTGCGCTGCGCGCCCGACCCCGGCCCGCTGCCCGGCGTGCTGGGCGCGGCACGGCGGCTGGCCCAGCGGTGTCTGGATCTGCCGGGCGAGCCGGTTGGCCTCGAGGAGCTGTTGCTCGCCGTCAGCCGCATCGGTCTTCCTCCGGAGGAGGTCCCGGGGATCAACGAGCTGTTCGGCGTCTCCGGACACCTGTCCGAGATGGATCCCGAGTCGCGCCGGCGCGAGCGCGCGGTCGCGTTCCGCCACCTGCTGCAGCGGGTGGCCGCAACACGGCCGATGTTGCTGGTGTTCGAGAGGTTCGAGCGCTACGACCGACCATCCCAGGAGCTGATCACCTCGCTGGTGTCCGATCCGGGAGATGCAGAGCTGGCGATCCTCATCACCTGCAACGGCGATTCAGTCTGGAGCTGGCCGCCGGAGGTCGAGTCGGTGGATCTCGAACCGCTGGACCTGGAGGCAAGCGCCCAGCTGGTGCGGTCCCTGTTCAGCGAGGAGGTCGCGCAAGAGCAGGTGGAGCAGGTTTGCCGGGGCGGCCAGGGGCTGCCGCTGTTCGTCGAGCAGCTGGCCTATGCGCACCTGCTCGAGGGCGAGACCGACGTCCCCGAGAAGCTGGCAGACCTGGTCGCCGCACGGATCGAGCGGCTGCCGCTGGCGGAGCGCGAGGTGCTGCAGTGGGTGGCGGTGCTCGACGACCGCGTCACGCCCAAGAACCTGGGCCGGATCTGCGGCAAGCCGGTGGACCGGGACCTGCTGCACCAGCTGGAGCAGAAGGGGCTGCTCAGCCTCACCGGCGGCTCCTTCACGTTCATCCACCCTCTGGTGAGCATGGTCGCCTATTCCTCGATCCCCGCCGAGGTACGCCGCACCATTCATCTCAACATCGTGGAGTACCTGCGCCGCACGGATGCTTCGGCAGCCGTCCTGGCCTACCATTCCTACGAGGCCGATTCGGACCGGGCGATCGAGGAGCTGGACCAGGCGGGTGTCCTGTCGCTGCAGTGCCTGGACTACGAGTCGGCCTCCCAGCACCTGTCACGGGCCCTCGAGATGGTGCGCCGCGAGTGGGGCAAGGGGCGGATGGCCGAGGGTGACCTCGAGCAGACAGCAGTGGGGCTGGCCCGCAGGCTGGCAACGGTGCTGAAGCAGGGCGGGGAGTCGCAGATGGCACAGGGGGTGCTCGAGGAGGCGCTCTCCGTGGCGGCCGGGGTGGAGGCCAGCCGCGCCGCGCTGCGCCTCGACCTGGGTCGAGTTGATCTGGACCGTGGCAACCTGCAGCGGGCCGCCCGGCATCTTGAGCTGGCGCAGGTCGACGCCGAGCGCAGCGGATCGCAGTACCTGCTGGGCGAGGTGCTGCGCGAGCTGGCGCGGGCCGTGGGGCTGCAGGGTGAGGTGCAGAGGGCAGGGGCGCTGCTGCTGGGGAGCCTGGATGCCAGCCGAGCGGGCGGCGCGAGAGGCGAGCCGGGCTGGAAGGCGCAGCTCGCGGTGGCCACCACCTGCACGCAGCTCGGCCTCGAGGACCGGGCACGAGGTTATCTGCTCGACGCGCTGCAGGAGGCGGAGAGCGCCAGCTCCGTCCCCGGGAAACTGCGAGTCACGACGGAGATTGCGAACGCGCACCTCACGAGCAACGAGTGGGGCGAGGCACAGATGCGCCTGCACCAGGGACTGGACCTGGTAGGCCAGGTGGGGGACCGCAGCTTCGAGGCCTCCCTGCGCATCGAGCTCGGGCGACTGCACCGCATCCAGGGTGACGTCGTGCCGGCTCGCGAGGAGCTCGAGCGGGCGCTTCGGCTGGCCCGGATCGTCGGCCACGTGGAAGCTGTACAGCGCGCCGAGCAGGAGATCGAGATGCTGCGCTACGCCCGGCCCCAGGCCCTCTGATCCGCGATGACGCGCGAATTGCAGTCCGGTGGGGCGGGTGGGTGGAGCAGACAAATCGAGCCCTG
>Ga0180009_10007977_pt1 | contig 10646 bp, 10 predicted proteins | sample OS_PC_MetaG_FD_123537 | JGI IMG/M metagenome (GOLD analysis project Ga0180009, IMG submission 123537) | Groundwater microbial communities from the Aspo Hard Rock Laboratory (HRL) deep subsurface site, Sweden - OS_PC_MetaG | ecosystem: Environmental > Aquatic > Deep subsurface > Groundwater... | reverse complement strand
GTCCCACTCGAACCAGCTGCACCCGCGGCGCCGCCCATCCCCGCACTGCCGCTGGCACCTCCAGCAGGCGCGCCGGATTGCCCCCCCGAACCGCCTGAACCGCCACTGCCCCCGCCACCACCGGCCTCGACATCCGCGCCCGCATCCTTGCTGCCCGCGCCGCCCCCGCCTGCTGTCTCGTCGCTCCCACAAGCGATCGCGGTGAGCATCGTGGCTGCGAACAGCGTGGCACGGAAGCGGACGCATCTTTCCATGCGGCATCAGCCTTGTCGCGATCGTCGATTCCGTCAAGGCAGGGTTGAACCCTGAGCCGCGACGTTCAACAGTCAGCCCCCAGTCGTAACGAAGGAGGACTCGTCGTGCGCTTCCGTTGGATAACGATCGCGATCCTTGCTTGGGTTCTGCCCGCTTGTGAGCTCATCGACGAGCCAACCGGGCAGTTTCACGCCCGGTTTGACGACGCTGGCGGATTGCGCGAAGGCGCACCGGTGCTCGTCGCGGGTGTGCGGACAGGACGCGTTGGCATCGTCAAACTCGACGGTGACAAGGCCCGGGTCGACTTCACGATGGACAAGGGGGCGGACGTGATCGTGCATGAGGACGCGTGCGTTTTGGTGCAGACCTACGGCGTGGGGGAGCCTCACCTCAAGCTGCGCCCGGGCACCAGCGCACGCCCCGCCCTCGCTGCGGGCGGCGAGATCACGTGCGTCGAGAGCGTGGGCCAGCGAGCGGAAGAAGCGGTGAAGAAGGCAACCGAGTTGCTCGAGGGCGTCGCGAACGGCAAGGGAACGATCGGACGGCTGCTGCGGGACGAAGAGCTTGCCGACAAGGTGGAGCGTTTCTTCGAGCAAGGGCCACACCCCTCCGCTGCGCCAACCATACCTGTTTCGTCGGCGAGCGCTGCGCCTCCTGCCTCCACGCCGGTTCCGAAGCCGCCCAAGCCAAAGACACCGACCTTCAAAGAAGAGTGGTGACGCATGAGCGACGTGACTGGGAAGCCGGGTTACGGCATGATCCTCCGATGCCGCGTACACAGCTGAGACGGTTATTGCGGTGGATACCGGCAGGGTTCATCTTCATCCTGGCGAGCCCCGTTGTTCTCGCGGCGCCGGCCTCCGATGCGGTGAAAGTGCAGGCGGCGGCCCGGGAATTCGATGCTGGTCGTCGGGCGTTTCAGCTCGAGGACTTCCCGTCGGCAGCGGCCCACTTCGAGAACGCCTATCGCGACATGCCCAGCCCCGAAGCGCTGCGTCTTGCGATTCGCGCCCACGCTCGCGCTCGCAACAATGCGCGTGCAGCAACGCTCGCCGCGCTGGCCTCGCGTCGCTATGGCGACGACCCTGGAACACGTGAGCTCGCCGCGTCGTTCCTCGAGAAACTGTCGCCAGGCCTGCACCGTGTGACGGTCCGGTGCGAACCGGCGTGTTCGATCGTCGTCGATCGACGAGCCGTGTTGGACGAAGCCGCCACCGAAGCCGTCGTCTACGTCGCACCCGGAAAACACGCGGTCGTCGCCATTTGGCCGGGAGGACGAGAGGGCAAACAAGACGTCGACGGCAATGCGGGGGAAGGTAGCAACCTTTCGTTCCAGCCGGAGGAACCTCGCGCGGCGCCCGTCGTCGTGAAGACCCAACCCGCCCGTGAGGGTGGGATGGATGCGTCCAACTCGTCAGGGCTTCCGCCTGTCGTGACCTACGTTGGCCTCGGACTGACGACGGTGCTCGCAGGGGTGACGATCTGGAGCGGCATCGACACCAAGAACAACCCTGGCAAGGCTGCTGTGGAAGAGCGGTGCCTCGATCTAGGGGAGAACTGTCCTGCGTACCAAGACGGGCTGGACGCGCAGAAACGAACAAACGTCTTGCTCGGCGCCACCGCGGGTGTCGCGCTCACGACCGGGGTGTTCGCCCTGCTGACCGACTGGTCGGGGGAAAAGCAAGACGATTCTGCTCGTGTTCGGCCCACCGTGTTCGTCGGCGGCAGCGGTGTGGTGGCCTCTGGGCGATTCTAGCTACCGCTACCTTGCGACCGCCATGACGCGACCGTCGTCGCGATTGACCCAGTAGACCGTGGTAGCATCGGCAGCAATTCCGGATGGCGTCCACTGGTTGTCGGCGATGATCTGTGGAGTGCCACCGACCTTGGGCATCCTCATCACCGAGCCACCAACGTTGTTCGTCCAGAAGATATCATTCCCGGACACGACGACGCCAGCGGGCCCCTGTTGACCATCGACGAGCGTGATCGGTTGGGTCATGTTGAGCTTGGCGATCGTCAACAATTTCGGCGTGCCGCCGTCCGAGTCGCCTTCATAGTTCGCCCAGTACAAGTTTCCCAGATCGCTCGCGAGTCCGATGGGGAAGTCTTGACCGGACACCATCTCGACGGGGCCTGCGTCCGGGTCGAAGTGGTCGTAGTGCATGATCTGACCGCCCGTAGCGTTGGTCCAGTAGACCTGGCCGAATTCGACGACCATGCCGAACGGCGAGCCCTGGCCGTGCGCCAACGTGGTGACGGGCCCTCCTGCCTTCGGTGTGGTCCGTACGGTCCCCGGCGTGGTCCAGTAGACATCGTCTCCCTCTTCGACGAGCGCGACGGACGTGGCTTGCCCCGTTGCGAGCGCGGTTGGATCGACGTTCTGACCGATATCCGCCTTATCGAGCCGCCAAACCGTACCTGGCGATCCGAACTCGGACCAATACACCGCGGAGAGATCCACGGCGATTCCCCCGGGTGGATGGTCGGAAACCGCGATTTGTTCTGCGGCCGCGCCTTGCTTGGGCGTTCGCATGACGGCTCCCGCACCCCCTTGGTTGGTCCAGTACACGTGGTTGAGGTCCAACGCGATCAAGAGCGGTTCAGACTGGCCCGTTGCGAGCTCGTAGGGTTGACACCGACCCCCAAGGCAATCACCGCCCAGGCAGTTGTGTCCGCATGTGCCGCAGTGCTCGGAAGCGCTCAGCAGATTGGTCTCGCAGCCGTTGGAGGTGACACCGTCACAGTCGGCCTGCGTCGTGCTGCAGGGCGGCGGCCCGTCCGCTTCAGCAGGCGCGTCAAGAGCATCGCTGGCATCCGAAGCGTCGCTGGCATCCGAAGCGTCGCTGGCATCTCCCTGCTGCCCCCCGTCCGTGTCCATCGGGGCGTCGAATGCCTCCGAAGCTGCGTCCACGACGTCGCTCGTGGCTGCATCGGAGTAATGCAGCAGGGACGCGTCGTACTCCTGACAAGCGTCCATGCAAAGGAGCGCCGCGCTCGGGAGCGTGACGCCGATGGCAACCAGTGCCACCGCTCTCCTCCGAAGCATGCCCCGAGGATCCATGATTGCCATCGTATCAGATTTGACCTCGTCCACGCTTCCCACTCGCTTCGGCATTCGCTAGGTTCATCCGCATGGTGTGGACCCAGTCGCTTCACGGGGAGCACTTCACCTTCTCGTCGGTGAAGCAGGTCCTGGCGCGGGCCAGCGAAGCGCGCAGCGGCGACGAACAAGCGGGTGTCGCTGCCGCATCGATGCGCGAACGCGCCGCTGCCAAGCTCGTCCTCGCGGAAATTACGCTGCGTACCCTGCGCGAATCCCCCTCCGTTCCCTACGAGCAGGACGAGGTCACCCGCGTCATCGAAGACGGAATTGACGACAGGATCTTTGCCCGTGTCGCGGGTTGGAGCGTCGCCGAGCTGCGCAATTGGATCCTCGACGATGACACGTCGGGTGAAGACATTGCGCGGGTTGGTCGGGCGCTACCCCCTGAGGGCGTGGCGGGTCTTGCGTCGCTCATGAGCAATCTCGACCTTGTGCTCGCGGCCCGCAAGCTCCGCGTGGTGGTGCGCTGCAACGCCACCCTGGGGTTGCCGGGACGGATTTCCAGTCGGCTGCAACCCAACCATCCCACCGACGATGTCGCCGGGATTCTCGCCGCGGTTAGAGATGGCCTCTCCTTTGGAAACGGAGACGCGGTCATCGGGGTGAATCCAGCCACCGAGTCGGTCGACAACGTCGTGGCCATCCTGCGTGCGGTCAAAGGGCTCATGCGTCGCTACCTGGTGCCCACGCAGAACTGCGTCCTCGCACACGTTACGCTTCAGATGAAAGCGTTGGAGCGAGGTGCGCCCCTGGACCTGATGTTCCAGAGCATCGCCGGCAGCGAAGGCGCCAACCGCAACTTCGGTGTCACCGTGGCGCTCCTGGACGAAGCTTTGGATATGGCCCGGCGCCTTGGAACGGCCAAGGGGCCGAACGTGATGTACTTCGAGACGGGGCAGGGGACGGCCCTGTCCGCCAACGCGCACCACGGCACCGATCAATTGACCATGGAGGCAAGGGCCTACGGCTTGGCTCGCCGCTACGAACCGTTTCTGCTCAATTCCGTGGTTGGCTTCATCGGTCCCGAGTACCTCTACGATGGCAAGCAGATCACGCGCGCCGGCCTCGAGGATCACTTCATGGGCAAGCTGTCCGGCATCAGCATGGGCTGTGACGCCTGCTACACGAACCACGCGGTGGCCGATCAGAACGACCAAGAGAACCTCGAGATGTTGCTCGCCGCCGCGGGGGTGAACTACCTCATGGGCATTCCTCTCGGTGATGATCTGATGCTGAACTACAACACGACGAGCTTCCACAACAACGCGGCGCTTCGTCAGGTGTTCGGCTATCGACCCACGCCGGAGTTCGAGGCTTGGTTGGAGCGAATGGGGTTGTGGCGCCAAGGTCGGCTGACGTCGAAAGCAGGTGATCCTTCCGTGTTCGACGCAAGGGGGCTTGCATGAGCCAACGTCGAATCCCCGCGTTTCTCGAGGACCTGATCGCGACACCGGACTCGAAGCGGTTGGTGTCCGCGTACGACGCGCCTGCGCCTCCGGCCCATCCAACGCCTGGGGTGGAAGCCCCGCACAACCCGGCGTTCCTCGAGCGACTCATGAAAGCGACCCCCTCGCGGGTTGCGACGGGCCGAACGGGAACGCGGTATCGCACGGCTACGTACCTGACCTTGCGGGGTGACCACGCCATCGCGAAAGACGCAGTGGAGGCGGAGATCTCCGACGAGCTCGCCGCAACCCTCGACTGCGTTCACGTGGTGAGCCGCTGTTCGGACCGAGCGCACTACCTGCTTCATCCCAACGAGGGACGCAGGCTGTCGGATGAGAGTCGCCGTCGGTTGGAGCAAGAGGGCACCAGAGACGTAGATGTTCAGGTGATCCTCGCGGACGGCCTGGCCGCGCCGGCGCTCCAGATCAACGGCCCGCGGTTGCTGCCTGCGCTGACCGAAGCGCTTCGTGCCCGCGGTATTTCCACGGGCCGCCCCATTTTGGCGAAGATGGCCCGCGTGGGTTTGCAGGACGACATTGGTGTTCTGCTCGGGGCCCGCGCGACCGTCATTTGCCTGGGCGAGCGACCCGGCCTCGGCACCGGGGATTCGTTGTCGATCTACTTGGCGATCGGCCCGAAGCTCGATCAGGACAACGCAGAGAAGAACTGTATCTCGAACATTCGACCGCAAGGTCTCTCCCCGGAGGCAGCTGCGGACGGAGCCGCGGATCTGCTTCGAAGGGGGCTCGACCTCGGCCGCGGTGGTCTCGACCTGGTGTAGGAGTCAATCTTGCGAATCGTTCCCCTCGCCCCCAAGATCCTCGCCTGTCGTGAGCTTCCCGCCGCCGACGCGAGCTTGCTGCGTGCCCTCGGGATCGATATCGATCGGTTCGGATCCCTGGGACTGCTGACCTGCGATCAAGATGACAGTCTCTATGTCGCTCTTGATCACGCGACGAAGTTCGCCGAAGTGGAGGTTCAGTTCGCCAAGAGCTTCTACGCGGGGTCGGCGCACGCCTCCGGGCCGTTTTCCGGGGAAATTCTTGGAATCCTGGGGGCGTCCGAGCCCGATAGTATCCAGGAAGCCTTGATCGCCGCCGCCCGTGCCCTCGAAGAAGACATCTGCTTCTACGAACCCGAGGGCGGAGGGCCCGCCTTCTTTCCACACGTGATTGGAGAGACGGGCCGGTACTTGAGCGCACAGGCGGGAATCGAAGCGGGAGCGCCGATGGGCTACTTCATCGCGCCACCCATCGAGAGCACCATCGGACTCGACGCCGCCCTGAAGTCAGCGGACGTCAAGCTCGTCCGCCACTTCGCGCCGCCGACCGAGACGAACTTTGGTGGAGGCTATCTGTCGGGCGAACTGCACGCACTGGAAGCGGCCGCACGCGCTTTCACGGACGCCGTGTTGGACGTCGCTGACAAGCCGATGGCAGGTATGCGAAGACCGTCGCATATGCGCTGGTAGAGGATGGGTGATCGGCGGTAGCGGTGCGGAATTCGTTCTAGGGCCGCCAACGAGTAGCCTGGTCGAGTTGGCGTCGAGAAGTGGGTGGCACGGCCAAGCAAGCCTTGGAACGCCTCCAAGCTTCTGCTTGGCCGTGGGTGGCGAAGGGCCACGCTAAGCAGATACACGGCCAAGCCGTCCATTCGCGGCGATTGCACCCTTGCTTGGCCGTGCCACCCAAGATGCTTTCGATGAACCAGCTATTTCCGGGGCGGTGATTCTATCGACACACGCCGAGCTTGCCGAACTCAGGATCGAAGACCTCGCACGTCTGCGGGGACTTGCAGTCGGTGTCTTCGCAGCAGTGTCGACGGCACACGCCGTTCGGGGTCTCCGGATCGGAGAAGTCACAGGTGAGCGTCGGCTTGCAGAACGGCCCTTGCTCCCAATCGCACGCGCCCCCTTCCGCCACATCGTTCGGGGCGGGGAAGCACGTGAAGTAGTCGTCGAGACCATAGTCGCAAGCTTCGCCCGCGCTGACGTCGCACCCCTCGTTCGTCATCGGATTGCACACAAAACGCATGTCGCTGGGGGCGCAGTTCGCGGGCAACTCCAACGTGCCGCCTGCGTCGGGAAGCCCTTCTCCAGCCGCGCCTCCTGCAGAGCTTCCCCCGGTCCCGCCCCCCCCGGTCCCGCCCGTATTGGATCCCGTGCCGCCGCTGCCCGAGCTCCCTCCGTCACGATCTGGTGTGCCTTCGCCCCCCGATGAACAAGCAAGGCACAGCGCGAACGCGGCCACGAACACGACGTGCCGATATTGTGGATTCAATGCGTCCACTCCGTTATGAGCGGGATTGGTTCGTCGTCTGCCGGCGACGGCGCCGCCAAGCGCCGATCAGACCGAGCAGGAGGAACGATGGGCCGAGCGAGGCGTGCGTCCAGGGCTGCTCTTGGGTCATCGAGCTGCACCCCGGGGTGCCGCCTCCGGTGCCTCCGCTGCCGGCGGTCCCGCCCGTTCCGCTCGAACCAGCACTCCCGCCGGTTCCAGACGAGTTGTTGTCACAAGAGATCGGGTTGGTGCAGACGAACTTGGTCCCGTTGTTCGCACAGACCTGGTTGCTCGAGCACTCCGCGTCCGTGAAACAGGTCGTACCGGTGAAGCCCTTCGAGCGACAGCAATAGATGTCGCCGTTCCAGGCACAGAGGCCCGTGGAACACTCGTCGTTCTGCGTGCAAGAGTGCGGTGGCTCGACCAGGGAGTTGCGTCGAATCGCCCGATAGGTCGAGGTTGCGGTGCGGAGGTTATGCGTGCAACCGCCCCGACAGCTCTTGCACTCGTAGGCCCACATGGTGCCCCACGGGTCGGCTCGATCGTAGAGGAAGACGTGCCCGCCGCTTTTGCTGCGGTAGACCATCGCATCAGCCTGTTTTGCGCTGCCGCGATCGACGCGCTTCCAGTGGGTCGTGTTGTTGTAGAAGTGCCAGGTGGAGTACGGGTGGCCGTTGGTCGTGCGAGGGGTTGATGTCGGCACACGCCAGACCTTTGCCACAAAACCGGAGCAATCGGCGCCGTAGGACCCTGAGTGGGTACAGCGGGGACAGCTCCCAGAGCAGCTGCCGGTCGACGCCTTGTCCGTGCGCCAGCGCCCATTTCCCCACCAATAGGAGTAGCCCATGCCCGACTGCGCCCAATCGATGACATCTTGCGCGCTGAGCTCCTCAATCGCGTCGGCGCGGGGAGCGAAGAGCAACACGACGAAGGCGAAGGCGAGTGCAAGGGGGAGGGCTCTCATGATCAATGGAACATTATGCAATTGTCTTGCCGCTTGCGCGAGGACGGAATGCGACGCAAATAGCGGACGAAACGATTCGTACACACAACCTCCCACCCGTTTGGAGTGGGTAGCGAAGGTTCACTGTGGGAATTTCTTGATCCCATGTGGGAACCTGTAAGGAGAGCTATGTTCGCAGCAAGTCCACGACGGCTCGGCGCTCCTCCGCGTCGGTCACCGACGCGAGACTGCGGTTGATCTCCGTGATGGCGGCTGCCGCAAGCGCCTTGCGGAGGGCGGGATCCGCAGCCCCTCGACGAACCATCTGCCAGACGGGGTGTTCTACGCACACGCAACCAGGACGGGACGGTGCGTCAATCGATGCCAGGGGGCGAAGGTGGTATACGATGCCTCCCACAGGAAGAGTCATGCCCTACAGCTTCGTCATCTATTCCGGACCACGCGCCGGACTGCGACTCCCTCTTTCGCAACATGCTCCCGTCGTCCTCGGCCGCGGCGCTGACGCCGATGTCATCTTGCCCCAAGAAGACCGCTTCGTTTCGCGTCGCCACGCGCGCGTTGAGGTCCTGCCCGACGGCGTGTACCTGCACGACCTTGCGGAACGAAAGACGACCTCCGTCAACGGCATGACCGTGCGGTGGGCGCGCCTTGCCCCTGGAAACGTCGTCCGTCTAGGCAACACCCTGTTGCGTTTGGTCTTCGACGGGACCGATGGTCCGATTCCCGGCGAGGGAGCTGACGACGTCTCCGTGTATGAAGTTGTCGATTCCTCCCAGTACCAGCCCGGTCCGCTGCCTCCGGTGTCATCGCGACGGCCGGGCACGCTGAGGACGGCAACTTCGGAGGAACCCGCCCGGGTTGGACGCTTTGAGGACGTGCTGACGTGTGGAGGGTGCGGCCAGGCCGGGGCTCCACCTCCGACACCGGACCTCTGGGACGCTGGATGGCTCTGCGAGGTGTGCCGCGACAAGCGTCGAAGGTATGAGCCGAACACGCCCAGGCGCGTGGGGCGATTCGAGATATTGGGCGTGCTTGGACAGGGCGGGATGGGCATCCAGTTGGAGGCGGTGACCGATGACGGCATCCACGCCGTGGTCAAGATGCTTCGCGCTTCCGACGTGGCGAAGAAGACGTTGGAGCGATTCCTGAGGGAGCAACGGATCGCGGCTGCATTGCGGCACCCGAACATCGTGCGGTGCTACGAGGTTGGAACGCATGAGGGGCGGCCGTTCATCGCCACGGAGTTTGTCGCCGGGGGCAGCGCGGCGGACGTGGCCGGCCCGGAGCAGCCAATTCAGAACGCGTTGTGGCTCGGCGCTGATCTCTTTCGTGCGCTGGGATACGCACACGATCTTGGCGTGGTTCATCGCGACGTGTCCCCAGCCAACGTTCTGCTCACGGGTACCGACTTGGCGCCGGGCGCGCGTGCCAAGCTTGCGGACTTCGGTCTCGCCAAGAGCAGGCTGGACCTGCAGGGCACGGCCATCACCATGGCCGGCGAGGCGGGCGGCTCGACCCTCACGATGGGCCCCGAACAGGTTCGCAACTTCATTCGGGTCACGCCTTCGGCGGATGTCTACTCCGCGGCCGCCACTGTGTTCTGGATGCTGACGCGAGACACGCCGCTCGTGCTTCCGTGCCCGGTCCAAGACGCCCCGGTCCACCTTCGCAACGAGGCCATCATCAACCCCAAGCGACGGTCGCTCGGACTCGTCAGACCCGATGTCCCCAAACCGGTGGTTGCCTTGCTCGACGGCCTGCTCACGTACGATCCCTCCGTGCGGGAGCGGATGCACGCGAAGGAAATCGCGGCCACATTGAGTGAGCTCGCCGAGCGAACCGCCCGGGCACAGCTCCCTCCTTCGGCGGAAGAGAGCCTCGCCAAGACCACGCGATCGCAGTCGCGAAAGTTGGCCGCACCCGATCGCTTTGACGTCGCGCTCGGCACCCTCGAGCAATTCGTCAATGTGCTGGACAATCACGTTGCCGCTGCGGCCGCTGACGTTCGCGCCGCGGTCGAAGCCCAGGATCCTCAGCGCATCGAGCGATGCGTTGCCCGCCACCAACGGCTCCGCGAGGACGTCGAAAGCGCTGTTGCGCGCTGGGAAGAGCTCGTCAGCCTCTCGTAGATGCCCTCGATGCGACTGGGCGAAAACGCGTTCTCAACTTCAAGAACGGCATCTCGAAAAACCGATACGACAGGTGCGCGATCAGGATGGTCACGCCGAGGGAGAGCAGGAAGACCCAGGTCGCGCCGCTCAACGAGGGCGGAAGCATCCGCCTCGCCATCGCGATGGCACTGATGTGCAGCATGTACATGCCGTAGCTGATCGTTCCCACGAACCTCAACGGTCGGGCGTCGACGACCAGTGCGAGGCCGTGATCCGGACGGATGCAGCAGGCGCCAATCAGGGCGGTCATGCAAAGGTGTATCGCCAACAAGTGCGGTTGCGGGAGGCTCACCAACAGCGCAAGGACCGCCAGCGCAACCGGTGCAGACCACTTCCACCCCAGAAGCAATCGCATCACCGCGAAGCTTCGCGCTCGGTGCATGCCATGCGCGAGCAGTGCACCGAGGCAAATGGGGGCCGCAATG
>Ga0180009_10007976_pt1 | contig 10646 bp, 10 predicted proteins | sample OS_PC_MetaG_FD_123537 | JGI IMG/M metagenome (GOLD analysis project Ga0180009, IMG submission 123537) | Groundwater microbial communities from the Aspo Hard Rock Laboratory (HRL) deep subsurface site, Sweden - OS_PC_MetaG | ecosystem: Environmental > Aquatic > Deep subsurface > Groundwater... | reverse complement strand
CCCTGTGTTGGAGAGCCTCTCTATGGGCAGACCCGTTGTGAGCACCAGGGTGGGACTGGCACAGGATCTCATCAAGGATGGAGTCAACGGGTACTTGGTGGAGAGGACTCCGGAGGCAATGGCTGAGGCTATACTGAAGATCAGGAGCTTACCACCCGAAGATCTCAGAAGGATGTGCGAAGATGCGAGGGCCTCTGTGATCCGTCAGAGCTGGCAGGACACCTCGATGGCTTGGAAGGAGTGCCTGGACTACGCTTGGAGTCAGCGAGGGGTGAAGGATCGTATCTCTGTGCCCATCCCCAGAGCCAAGCCGGCCAAGGTCGTCTGCAGGGGGGTCGAGCAAAGCACGGTTCCAGCAGTGCTGCCACTCGTGCATATACCGGCTATATCTGCTGAAGCTAAGGAGCTAAGGGGGGAGATGCATGGTAGCGACCAGTTGCAGGACGAGATACTCAGGCTGGAGTCTACAGTAGACCTACAGTCCGCGAGACCCTGCGTTTACATTCTGTCACGCTACAGATTCCTCACGAGAACGTCCCTCATCCTGAAGGGCCTCGTCCACAAGTACAGATTTGTGGTAGCCGACGTAGTAGATGATGAGGCAGACCTCGCTTGGTCGTTCTATCCATTCCATGATTCCGCGGCTCTCCAAGGTAGTAAAGGGCATATCCCATTTGTACAGAGCATACGTGGCCAGTTCTGGCATATGGGGAAGGAGCACATACGTAACAGTTTACGGTCCATCAAAAGTGCAGACTGTGTTACTACCCTGACGAGGGCTACGGCTATGGAACTCGGGAAACGGTGGCCGGAGTTGCGGACGAAGTGGATCACGGTAGTACCTAACGGGGGCTATGCGGGGAGGATACCCGAGTCCACGAGAGGGGAGGAGGGGTCCCTCATCCCGAAGACATTCCCGAAGCCGCATGTCATCTGCTCTACAAATTTCAACTTCGAAGAGAAGCGCAGGGGGGTTGATGAGATTGTAACGGAGTTGGACAAATCGAGCTTCCTTGGGAGTCTGATCATTGCTGGAAATTCAGGGCCATACTCGCCCCCTGTAGGCAGGATTGGGAGGACAGCCACAAACATAGGATTCGTGTCTGACAGGTTCCAGCTATGTCGCGAGGCGGACGCATTCTTCTACTTATCCTACATGGACGGTCAACCTACCTGCGTGATAGAGGCCATGTCTGCCAGCTTGCCTGTTATAACTGGAAAGACTACAGGGTCTGGAGTTGACGAGTTCATCTCGCATGGGGATACCGGCCTGATATTTAATGGAGCCACAGAGGGGGTGAAGATGCTGCTCGATCTGCTCTCCAAGCCTGGAGAGATGAAGAGGCTGGGGGAAAATGCGGGGAATCACATAAAGAGATCGCTTACATGGGAGCGCACTTCAGCGGAGTTTGACAGGATCTTCACGCGGCTCATAAAGGAGAGGTAGAGATGCACAAGAACCCGAATCGGACCATGAGCAGGGAGGACTTTCAGTTCCCTGCGATCAGGAAGGCAGCGGACCATGTGCAGGAGACGATGGAGCTCTTGCACAGCGAGGGACTTATCTACAGCCATTGGTGCGGCCAGCTCGATGATAAGCATCGTCCGAGCACGGTGGCTAACAAGGGGCCTAACTATGAGCCCCTGACTTGGGCGTATGATGATGAGAGTATTCCCTGGTTTACGCTCTGGGAGTATTCTTGGCTCTTGCACTGTTCGAAGATCATGAGGAAGAAGAAGCCTAGGAAGATCTTGTCCCTCGGCGGATCCTCCTCATCTTTAGAGGCTACTCTCGCTAGGCTAGGGCACTCCGTCACAGTCATCGAGCAGCGTCCCTACACGGTAGAGAATGCGAGGAAGAACGCGGCAGCCCTGAGTTGGGACATGGATGTCATCCAGGGGGACATCGCTGACATCGGCACTCTGGTAGGGGATGCAAAATTCGACATGGTGTTCTCCACATCAGTCTTGTTTCTAGCAGGAGCTATTGCACAGGAGGCTGTAGCGAGACATCTCTGGATGAAGATGGACCCCTCCGGAGATGGTCTGGCCTGCACTACATTTGACTTCCTCAACCCGAATCCAGCACGCTGTGTGAGCGACCCGATCTCCCATTTCAAATGGGACCACTTCTCACCGTGGCCCCCAGCAAAGGAAGGCTTCCACGATAACGGCGAGCGGCATCACTTCTACTACCCAGATCCGGAGAAGGGGTACTATACAGCAGGGGCGCTCCTCCAAAAGCTCATCCCATGAAGATTGGAGTACTGGAGTGGAACATCGCCGCTCTCGGTGGGCGACAGAGGACGATGCTTTGCTTCGCTGACTACTTCATTGAGCTGAGGCATGAGGTACGAGTCTACTCGGACTTCTTCGATGAGGATGGACAGACGTACGGATACACGAGTGAGACCTTCCTCGATTGGTACAACTTTGGCCACCTGAAGTATGAACACCTGGTGTGGACCAATCTACAAAGAACCTATGGTTCCGCCGCAGAGATTCCCAGAGAATGGGGAGGGCTGGATGTTCTCCTTGTACCTTATGGAGGCTACGGATATCTACAATCAATGCTCCCGAATACCAGGGTGATTACATGGGTTATACACCCGGAACAGAGAAGGCATATGGAGGTCCAGGAGATCTGGACGAACAGCCGCACTACAAGGGAGAGACTGCTGTCAAGTAGAGAGTGGGAGCGGTCGGACCCGAAGGTTGTCATCCCCCCGCATAGCTACAAGATATTCCGGGACGCTGCTCTCCCTTGGAATGAGAGGGTGTATGACTTGATCTGTATTGGGTCTATGCTCTACGCGAAGGGGCTCGTGGAGTTCACGGACATGTGTCATAAAGGGGGCTACAGGGGCATCATACTATCAAGTACTTGGGACGCAGCAAGATCGGAGAATGCTAGGGTAGAGCGTGAGATCACAGATCACGGCGCAGTCAGGGTGTCAGAGCCCGCGGGGCATACTGTAGAATATATGACCAATGTACCGGCTAGTAAGGTTGCCGCCATTATTGGATCTGCAAGGGTCGGTGTGAGCTTCAGCCGAGTAGAGTCCTGCCCCCTAACAATGTACGAGTACCTCAACAGCGGATGCGGTATAGCAGCGAGGGGTGTCGGGGCAATTGAAGAGCAGGTTGGGCCATCCGGCCACTACTTTTCCCATGACGCAATAGCTCCCGATGCCGTGGGCACTGCCCTCCAGTTCCCAGATGACCCCAGAGGTATGCAGCGCGGGCTGGAGTTTGATAGAGAGACTGTAGGTCCCGTCGTGCAGGCTCTATTGTGTGGGGAGGTAGGGAGTTGAACTGGAAGAGAGATAGATGCCCTGTGTGCGGGAGTCTCCCTGCGGGGGACACAGTAGGGTCGCACAATCCGAAATGGGTATGGGATACATGCTCCTCCTGCGGATTGTACTGGATAGTCGAGCTGGATCCAAAGCAGATTCCGCTGTTCTCCACTACAGATGTAGAAGCCCACTGGGAATTGCCCGACAGACCCTATGATCCAAAGGTGCAACTGATAAAGAACACGCTCAGTGGGCGGCGGAGTCCGGAAAGGTTTGACGGGCATATCCACCGCATCCGGTCTATAGATGTAAATCACGGGGTGCTCCTGGACCTTGGGTGCGGCGATGGGAACATGCTGCAATGTATCAGAAAAAATATGGAATGGGACCGACTGGTCGGGATAGATTTCATCAGCGACTTGGTCCTATTTGCGAAGCAGCACTGGGAACTTCCGGATATCCATTGGCTTGATATACGTGAAGGAGTCCCAGACGATATTAAGGGGCAGTGTGACCTGGTCGCCATGTCAGATGTGCTGGAGCACGTAATGATTCCAGGAGATCTGTTGTCGGCCGCGGTAGATTGCCTGGTCGAAGGGGGGAAGATCTGGGCATCCTTTGCAGATGCAGCATCGACCCCGCACTTCAACCCCGGCGAGTGGCAGTACTGGACGGATGCGTCGATTGACCATGTATGCGATAAGGCTGGATTGAAGATTATTGATGCCTCCTTAGCTGAAGCCTCGTGCCTGAAATGGTGCACTATGGAAGTGAAATGAAATTATCTCTCTGCATGCTAATCAGCCAGCCGCGGATGGAGCATATCCGCTTTGCCTGTACGTCACTCAGAAAGTTCTGGGATCCAGACGAGATTTTGCTGGGTGCTTCCAAGAACATAACCTCCGAGAATCTGGAAGCCATTAGATACTTCTTCCATCCCACAAAGGCCCCCATACGGATACTCCCGGGAGCGGAGACCCGGAGCGCAGTAGCGCGAGCCCGCTTCAACCTGTTCGACAGCGCGATGGGTGAATGGATATGCTCTCTGGATGACGACGATGGCGTGGTTCGCGGATTTGACTTGGACCTGATAACCAAGAGAGACCTCGTAGGATTCATCCATACGGGGATTCTCGGCGTGTTCCAGGAGCAAGTCTCAGGTCAAGTGCATCGTGCAGGGGACATCATACACAGGGAGACCAAGGAGGTTATCGAGCCGAAGGATGCAGACGGTCTTCGTGGGAGTCATTACTTCTACAGGAATGCGGCATGGAAACAGGTAAGCCCCATAATCGACCGAGAAGAGACAGCCTATGAGGAGTGGCGCGTCGTCTGGCACATGAGGCATCTTGGATGGGAAGGGCACTTGATCAGAGATGTGTGTCAGGTACAGCGCGTGCGAGATTGGGTAAAGGAAGTGCAAGCGCATAGAGATAAGACCGGTCTGTCTTGGGAGAAGGTAGTGGAATCTTTGGAAAAGGAGCATGGGAAGCCAGACAAGCGCTGGTGGCAGAACTGGAATGATACCAAGAAGCGGGATGCAGTTATAGAGTACTGGAAGGAAGATCCACTGCAGGCAGAGCGGAGGAAGCACTTCGAGAACCTTATGACAGGAGTTGCGAAGGAGGGAAAATTCTTGACTGTCCTCGACTTCTCCTGTGGCACCTGTGAAGATTTTCCATTCTTGGTGACTGCGGGCCTTGAGTACAAAGGTGTCGATGTGAGCGCAGCAATGCTGAGTACTGCCCAGAGTAAATACCCACTGGCTGATATCAGCATTGACGACATATTCAAGTCGAAGTTCTCCAGTGGTGAGCATCCCTTAGTCATCAACAGCGCTGTACTCCCTCATCTTCCGCTGGTTAATGAGCGTAGCCCATTAGAGGCTGTCCCTACGGCTATCAAGGAACTCTGGAGGATCACTGGTAGATGCCTAGTAATCCGCCTGTTCGGCGTGGATCGATATGATAGGGATACTGTCAAGGTGCAAGACTCATTCATCTACAATACTCTGAGAGAATGGTCTTGGAGAAAACTACTATCGGACAATATGCTCCCGGCCCCGCGCAGGCTCGATGTTCATAGAGGGAGCACGGAAGCTACGAAGGATATCATGGTGGTAGTAGCATGGAAGTGACAGGGAACAGCATATCCGAGGCTCTGCACTCTCTGGCTCCGCAGCTTGACAGGGAATCCAGAGGATATCATATGAGGAGGGACCTCCACAGCTTGTACTGTTGGACATGGCAGGCTGTAATGATGCACGTCATCCCGTTCCTTCCCGGCGGGCGCGTAGTCGATCTTGGGTGCGGTACAGGGGCATGGCTGCTTAATCTATGGCAGTATGGAAGAAGAGAGCTGATTGGCACTGACAGCAATGCGGGCCTCATCACTATATCGAGAGCGCTATTCTCCACGTTCTCTGCTGAGGCTGTGTTTCACCATGCGCGAGATCTTGAAATACCAGATGGCGCTGCACAACTGATAACAGCCTTCGATTGGCTCTATGGAGCAAAGATGGAAGGGTCGCAACTCACGCCGGAGCGGTTCGCAGAACACGCAGTAGGGCACTTGGCTATCGGAGGATACCTTGCTTTTGACTGGTACATAGATGAGGCTGAGCGAAAGAGCAGCCGCCACTACATCTGTGATGGAGACTCCGTGAACTCTTCCATGCTCTCACTATACCTGAGAATGACGAGGGAATTCAATGGGAGAAAGATAGTCCTATTTGTCTATAGGAGAGATAGATGATACGAGAGAACGACCATTATAGGCTTGAGATCACGCGGACGGGGCTCCTCCATCTTACGACCAGAGGTGAGGTAGTCATGGATCGAGGAGCCCTCCATGAGTTTCTGGATATGTCACAGAAAGTCCCGAGCAGGGACCCGCATGGGGACCTACAGAGATCTGTGCACCACTACATACAGGTATACAGGGATGTAGTAATAAAGGAGCGGAAGGAGGAACGGGACATTCATATAGCCGGGCAGCTCGATACAGAGGGTGGACTATCAAGCAGCATGGAGTTCCAGACATTTGTGAAGGTGGATGATACACCGATCATAAAGATCAACGTATGGCGGCGGTACATGAGAGATATCGCACTGTCCGTAGATGATTCGATATGCTTTCTATCTCCTCCGAGCTTCGCCGAGGAGTTTTACGTATACAGTCCAGAGATGGACTATATGATCATGGATGATGATGATATCACACGATGGAAGCTACCCACCACGGGGCAAATTTCGGGAGGCGGTGACGTAGCTGCTTGTACGCGCATCCCTCGACGGTTAAAGGCCACTATGAGGAACAGCGGATATGGTGTTCTGATGGGTGACGGTGCGGGGTTCGGCGTGATCCTGGCAGACTACAATGTGACAGAGGGTGCACCCTCATCAAAGGGAGAATTCAGAGCGCACAGGCCAAGGCCGCCGGCCGAGAAGAAGTTCGATGAACTGGAATTCCAATGGTCTCCTACCGGACCAAGATCCACAGGGATGATCGAGACAGCAAAGTTCCTAGTCGTTCCATGCGGGAGGCCCGAGGATGTAGAGGTAGTTTGGCTGTCTCTGTGAAGGCTGCACATGGGCATAGATGCTGAAACACTAGGACGCTCCCTCCTGTCAGCAGGGCTGGGTATCTCTATGAGTGATGGTGGCTATCATCTCAGAACAGCCGATCTATCGCACCCTGTTCTCTGGTCTTGGGAAGCGGTAATGCGCCATGTACTGCCTTCAGTAAAGAACGATGGGGACGTGCTGGATATCGGATGCGGAGCTGGGGTGTGGCTCCTACATCTATGGAATGCAGGCTATCGTAACCTCCACGGGATCGAGCCGGATCCCGTACTCGCCGAGGTGTCACGGAGTCTTCATACGATGTACGGTGTGAAAGCCTCCATAGATGAGAATTCCTCATTGGCCTACGAGGGTGGAGGCATATCCCTACTCACAGCGTACGGGTGCCTGTTTGATATAAGGAGGGCAGACGTATTCCGGGAGGAGGAAAATCAGAGCACCTCGCTGACACCATCAGAATTCCTAGCAAGGTCGGTAGAACTATTAGGGGTCGGCGGCTTCGTCGCGTTTGACTGGTATGTGCGACAAGAAACCCCATACCCCGGCCGCAGCTACTTTACTATGCAGGAAGTACTGTCCTCCGCCCCAAGTGAGCTAAAGGAGTTCCTCGTCATGCAGCGCATATATGGTGGAAGGGAAATCTGCCTCTACGTCTACAGGAAGCAAGCAAAGTGAGATACGAGAACAAGCACTATGCGTTAAGGATCAAGCCGGAAGGAATCTTGGAGCTCGCCATAGATGGTGCAGTGGTGTGTGATAGAGGGGCCGTACATGAATTTTTGGACATGTCCTCCCCGGTAAATAATGATCCTCTGGGCGATGAGCGCAGAAGAGTGCAGCATCACATACAGCTGTACAGGGACGCAGTAATATCGAGAGAGTTCACCAAGGGGGGAGAAACTAGATTCACGGTTGCAGGGGAATTGGCGACATCTACAGGAACCCGCGGGATGATGGCTTTCACCACAGTCTACACAGCAAGGGGAGACAGTCCCCTGATACATATAGAAGTGCATAGAGAATACATGGAGACCGTAGAATTCGCCGGGGATTGCTCTATATGCTTTCTCTCCCCTGGTGGATTTGCAAGGTCATTCCACATGTGGAGCGCTGCAGGTGTATACCAAGCCCGAGATGATACCCAGACTGCATGGGTAAAGCACTCCAGTACCAGTGAAGAAAATAGGCCCCATTCAACTCAAGTCCCCGAGCGCCTGAAGGCTACAATGCCCTCATGCGGATATGGAGTTTTGATGGGGAATGTCATAGGATTTGGACTGGCCCTACGTAGATACACGGTTACCGGAGTCTCGGTGCCAAGAAAAGGTGAAATGCGCGCGACGAGGCCGAGGCCGCCGGCCGAGAGGAAGTTTGACGAGATAGAGTTTCAATGGTCCCTCGGCGGGAGGAGGGAGAAGGGGGATACGGAGGGCGGAGAGTTCCTGCTAGCTGGATGCAGAAGTACAAAAGAGTTTGAGGGCATGATTGTCAACCACGGGCACACTGTGGGAAAATAGTAGATAAGGAGAGAATGAGCAGATGCGCATCTTCATCGCTGGAATCGACGGGTATCTCGGGTGGCCACTCGCAATGCACTTGGCCCTCCATGGTCATGAGGTTCATGGAATCGATAATATGTCACGTAGAAGCCTCGTGAAGGAGGTCGGGAGTCACTCTGCTATCCCGATAAAGGAGCTACATAGTAGAGTCGCTATATTCAAGAGAGAGACAGGAATGGAGATACATGCAGGGTATGGGGATCTCAGATCGCATGATTCGCTGCTGTACTATTTCAAGAGTTTTCCTCCGGATGCTATTGTGCATCTCGGAGAGATGCCTTCTGCGCCGTATTCCATGATCGACGAGAAGAGATGCAGGGAGACCCATGACAATAACGTAGGGGGTACTCTATCCATTCTCTGGGCAATAAGAGAGGTGTGTCCAGATGCGCATCTACTGAAACTCGGGACGATGGGGGAATACGGAGTTCCTGGGGTCTCTATACCTGAAGGAGACTTCGAGATGCAACATAGAGGAAGAACTGCAAGGATGCAGTTCCCACGGCAACCTGGGAGCTTCTACCACTGCACCAAGGTTCATGATACTTGCAATGTCGAATTCTGCTGCCGTATTTGGGGACTGCGAGCCACAGACATCATGCAGGGAGTCGTCTATGGAACGCGAATAAGCACCAGCTACCAAGACCATGCGGAGCTAGCTACGCGCTTTGACTTCGACAGCATATTCGGCACCGTGATCAACCGCTTCTGTGCGCAGGCTGTAGCCGGAGTGCCGATTACGCCCTACGGAAAGGGTGGGCAGCATCGCGGGTTTCTCCCCTTGAAAGACAGTATACAGTGCCTCACGCTGGCCCTCGTAAATCCGCCGGAGCCGGGTCAATACAGAGTGTTTAACCAGATGGAGGATACCTACAATATATTAGATCTGGCAGAGATGGTCAAGGAAGCCGGAGAGACTTTGGGTCTGAGGCCCACCATACAGCTCGTGGAGAATCCAAGGATTGAGGCAGAAGATCATTATTACGATGTAGACCACCAGAAGCTACTAGATCTAGGATACGTACCGACGAGTGATATGAGGAGAGAGATCTCCGAAATGCTCACCGACCTTCTACCTTGGAAGGAGCGTATCTTGAAGATGTCCAGATCTATCGCGCCGGTGGTAACCTGGAGCGGGAGATGAACTGCATAGTTACAGGTGGATCTGGTTTCATCGGATACCATCTTTGCAACCTCCTGCGTAGCAGCGGGTACAGAGTCTGCTCACTTGACCTCGTAGAACCCCCATCAGCTGCTCCTGGAGTAGAATACAAGATATGGGATATACGTAAGGAGAGGGATGACCTGTATCTGGGAGCTGATTATATCTTCCACCTTGCCGCTGTTACAGGGGCTCGTGGAGGTCCTGAGTCGGCGATGGACAATGCCCAGCACAACGTAGTTGGCACAGTCCAAGTGGCTCTAGCAGCGCTAAGAGTCGGAGCAAAGATCATCTTCATCTCCTCTGGTGCTGTAACGCCGGAGCCCAGGATGAGGGGGATTTATGGGTGGAGCAAAGATACAGGGGAGAGCGCATTGCATAGTCTCTCTACAAGCGGACTGCAATACGCTATATGTAGGCTAACCAATGTCTACGGCTTCCAGCACAGGCCAAAGTCTGTAATCGGCCAGTTTGTCCAATGCAACCTCAGAGATACCGCACCCGAGATACATGGAACGGGCGACCAAGTACGTGACTTCATTCATGTATCAGACATATGCAGGGGCTTAGTCAGCGCAGCGGGATCGCGCTCACATGGACCCCACAATCTCAGTACGGGAAAGGGAACAACTATTAAAGATCTGTACTCTCTTTGCGCTGGGGTCTTCACCCTATCTTCCCCTATTATGCGTCCGGACGCTGCGTCCGGTATGAGCCACAGTGTCCTCCGTCCTACGGAGCACCTGCCCTGGTCAGCTACGGTTCCTCTGGAAGCCGGCCTCCTACAGACCTACAGGGAGCAGCTAGCTATATTCCAGCGTCACCCCGTACCACTCCAGCAAGTCTAGCAGCTCCGCCCCAGTGAAATTCTCACGGGCTTTCTTGGCGGAGTCTCTCTGACCCTGCCAGATCTCCAAGATCCTGTAGTAGTCAGCCATAGCTCTGGCGTAGTATTCGTTCGTCTGCTTCTTGCTACCGACGCCGGTAGCCTCACACGCGGAGCACCCCGAATAGCTAGAACCTTTTGTCACTTGACCATAGCCAT
>Ga0180009_10007975_pt1 | contig 10647 bp, 9 predicted proteins | sample OS_PC_MetaG_FD_123537 | JGI IMG/M metagenome (GOLD analysis project Ga0180009, IMG submission 123537) | Groundwater microbial communities from the Aspo Hard Rock Laboratory (HRL) deep subsurface site, Sweden - OS_PC_MetaG | ecosystem: Environmental > Aquatic > Deep subsurface > Groundwater... | reverse complement strand
CACAGATCCCTGTCAGTGTATACAATAGGTATAATCGTATAGACATCAGTTTTGTCAGAAAAAGCGGGGTTTTTTACACTTAAAAGTCCCAACGCAGTCAAATAAGTAGGAAACTCCGGCTAGCTTATAGACAGCTTCACATTTTGGGCATTTAGCTTTCATTATTGTCCGTGCCTTCCGGAGCTCTAAAGGATATCAACCCGCTCCTTCAGCTCCTTGCCGCATTTGAAGAATGGTAGTTTCTTGGGTTTTACCTGGATAATTTTGCCTGTTTTCGGGTTGTGGCCGGTATAGCCTTCATACTCTTTGATCTTGAAACTTCCAAAGCCCCTGATCTCCACTCTGTCACCTTTTGCAAGGGCATTGGCCATACCATTAAAGACTGTGTTAACCACATCCTCGGCCTTCCTTACTGTTAGCCCTGTTCCTTTGCTCAATGTCTTTATAAGATCGGACCTGTTCATGCTCTCTCCTTTAAATTATAAAATTATCTCTGCCTATAGACTATTAATCAAGAAATGTCAAGACATTCTGGTCACTTATAGTAAAAAGTTTACTAAGACCTCAAAATCGGTCCTTCTCTTTATCTTTCCCCACCGTAAAGTGTCCATGTCACGTCTTCCAAGCCCAGTTCCATGAGTTTCTCCTTGGTGGGCATACCCTCCTGATCCCACCCTCTCTCCTCGTAGTAATCATGGAGAAACCTATCCACATCTTTCCTGGTGATCTTCTCCCCAAAGTAATCCCGGATCTCCAATTGCACTTTCTCCCCCCTGAGGGGCATGAACCATACATCCGGCGGTTCATCATCCTTTTTTTTGAATCCCGCCTTAAGGTTGAGCCCTCGTATCAGGTTCCATCCCCTTTCCCCTGCTTTCATCAGATCTTGGGCCTCGAGGTGTAGACCTGTAAGGGCTGAGAAGAGGCTCTCTATAAGCCCTATGGAATAGAATCTGTTCAAGAAGGCGCGATTGCAAAGTCCCAGAGATGAGAAAAGGGAGAACCAATCCTCGCTGTACTTTGTATATCTCCCGGGATTAAATCCTTCTCTTTCCACTCTTTTCACCACGTCTGGTGGGGCTCCCATTCGGTCGGCATGTCTTACAAAATCCTGTAGAGTCTTTCCTGGAGCATAGGAAGGGGAACCACCTGCCTGGAGATGGGCACCCCGAGAATTGGTTAGCTCCCCGAACTCCATGGTGCCCATGGGTCTCATACGGGGATCCCATAAGAGGTATCGACCCTTGTTGTGGGGTGCATACCTCATTGCCGCGTCACCAAACTCCTCAAAAAGACGAGGAAACCCGCCAGCCAAAAGATCTCCGATCCCTTCCCTTTGTGAAATCATCTCAAGAAGCCTGACCATGGAGGATGCATCTGCCTCGAGGTCAACTCCTAGGTCCCTTTTGGTCAAAATTCCATCTTCCTTAAGGGCCAAGAGGAGACTCACGAGTCCGGAGAAGGTATGAAGGCATATCCCCAGCCTATCGGCTGTGTGCTGGATCATCACCTTGAGGTAGAAGTCTTCTTCAGGGTCGGCTAACCTCCCTCTTATCTCCTGTTTGAGCTGGCAGGCGTAGGTCTTTATCTCTCTTGTCTTGATACACTCCTTATCCCCAATGGGGCAAGACGGGCAGGCGAGGGACTTCCGGGAGCGTAAAAAGAGTTGGAACTCGGCTATCTTCCCATCCTCATTCATATACTCATGGGAGAGTTCCATGGGGGTCCTTGGGGGTGGAATTCCCCACCACGCTTCCTGGGTGGGTCGGATACCTCCACGAAGGATGCTCTCCCTCCCGGGCCATCTCATGATCCTTTTATAAAGCTCCCGGACCAACTTCAGGAGGTCCCTCTTTCTGGACACCTCCACGGAATTCTCCCCCTGCTTGACCACAATAGCCTTGAGATTCTTGGAGCCCATAAGGGCGGGTAACCCACCGCTCCCCAGGGTTCCTCCTTTGTCCACAAGAGTGACAGATATGGGCACAAGGTTTTCTCCGGCCGGCCCGATGGGGAGGATACTGCAAGGTTCATATTGTCGCAAAAGGTGGTCAGTGATCTGGTAGATATCCATGCCCCAGAGATCTTTGGCTTCCTCCATCCTGATCTCTCCATCGGATATGAGTAGGACCATAGGCCCAGGGGCCATCCCGGTCACTATGAGATGATCATAACCACAGGTCTTAAGCATAAGAGGAAAGCGGCATCCTGCCACTGTAGTTCCGAAGGCTCCATTAAGGGGAAATTTAAGGGTGGTGGCGAGTTTGGAGCTCCCCGGTATGATGGTGTCTGTAAAGGGGCCGGCTCCCATTATAAGAGGATTCTCCGGGGAAAGGGGATCGGACGTAGGATCCATAAGATTCCAGGCCAGGAATGCGTTCATTCCAAAACCTCCAATATACTTCTCCTGGTCCTCTGGTGAAAAACTCTCCTCACGCCATTTTCCAGTACTCAGATCAACGAAAAGGATTTTTCCAGCATACCCTGGTCTCATTTGGCCTCCTGATATTGAGCGCTATCCATTGATTTTTGTCTGAATTGGTTTCAAAAATTATATTGTTGGCAACGGTCACTATGTTTTTATGGGCTTGATGCCTGAGATCAGCAAAATGGCCACCATGTTCAGGCCGATATAGCAGAGCCAGAGTGGGCGATAACTACCCAGAGTGTCGAAAACCCACCCGGCCAGGGGGGGACCGATGAGAGCCGCCATTGACCCCACTCCCATGGTGAGGCCAAGTATTTTGCCATAGGAGAATGTGCCGAAGTATTCCCTCAGTAACGCCCCCCTCATTGTCATACCACCGCCAAATCCTGGTGCAAAGAGCAAAAGAAAAACAAGAAGGGACCACGTACCTTTGATAAAGCTAGAAAAGACCACCAACCCAAGAGTCATGAGGGCGTATGAGGTAGCTGTAATATATCTTTTGTCAAAAATATCACCCAGAAATCCGAAACCAAACCTGCCCACAACGCTGAAAACGGCTATGGCCCCGGTAACAAGCCCGGCTGTGGTCCTCGGCACACCGAGACTCTTTAAGTAAGGCATGATGTGCATAATTATAGAGACCAAGATCATCATACGAATGGCTTCCGCCAAATTGAAGTACCAGAAGTTACTATCTTTGATGGCCTTATTAAAGGGGACATTCTTAACTTTAAGGGAAAACTTTATATCCTGTTCCACAGAACCTGACGAGGGAATATGGATCTCCTCCCCATCAGGAAGATATCCGTATCTTTCAGGTTTATTCCGTATGACCAGGGAGAGGGGGATGCAAAAGGCCCAGACTGTCAAACCTAGAATGAGAAGGGTGACCCTCCAGTTGAGATGGGCGATCATCCAGACCAGGACAGGTACAAGCAAACCGCCTGAACCGAATCCACATGCCGTAATTCCCAGAGCCAGGCTGACTTTTCTATTGAACCAGTTGGCCACGGCGGTCATGACCACTACGCTTGTACATCCGCCAGCCCCCAGGCCAAGCAGAAGGGAGGCTCCATAGAACATGATCAATGAATTGGTCATGCCGAGCAGTATCAGGCTGAAACCGACTATGATGACGCCAAGGAAAATCACCATTCTCGAACCGAATCGATCCACAAATATACCCACAATGGGGGCGAAGATGCCCATCTCAAGACCACGAAGTGAGGCGGCGACGGAGATCTGTGTATAACTCCATCCGAATTCGGCCACTAATGGTTCCATAAAGGCAGTAAAACTATAAAAGACTGTACCGGCCATAAAGAAGCTCAAAATAAAACATGCCAGGACAATCCACCATCCGTAAAAAACAGCCATGCTTGTTTCCTTAGTACGCTAGAATTTATAGATCTTTAGATGGATTAAAGTCTGATGAACTTGTAAATAGTCGTCACTCCGATGAAAACCGGAGTCCAGACCATCTGTAACCATATGAAAAGACTGGATTACGGCCGTTCGATGGGCTCACGGTCCTGAGCCTGTCGAAGGACTTCCGCCGGAATGATAAAAAATGGTGTTTTTCGACTTTTTACGAAGTCGTCAAAGTCTTGTATCATAACATTTTTAAAAAAGCTTTAAAATGCTCACCACATCCTCTCTACCTTTTTCATAGGTTTGTTTAATGCGTTCATTTTTTATAAGTAGCCAAAATATCTTGACATTTTCATAAAAATCGTATATGAATTCTATTTGTCATGGATTCAGGGAAAGAAAAAAGAACAGGTCCCATTAGTAAGGGGCGTTGTGAAGATATACAGGGCAAATAGGAGAAAGGCCGAGGAAATTTATCATATTTTAATCTAACAAAAGGTGGACCATCATGAAAATTAAATGTCCAAAATGTGAGGCTGTCTATGAGATTGCTGAATCGAAGATACCAGAAAAAGGAGCTAATGTTACTTGTAAAAAGTGCCAGAACCGTTTTACAGTAAAGCGAGAAGAAAAAATCCAAGAGGGTGAAACTAAACAGGTGATTATTACCTGTCCTGATTGCGGTCATGTGAATATATCAAAGAAGACCTGCGTCAGTTGTGGTAAGGCTTTCTCAGAAGAGGAGATATCAGAGTTAAAGATAGAGATATAGCCATCTCAATATTGAACTGATACGTGCTATATCTCCTGCCAACCCTTGTCAAAGGCAACCATTCAAATTATGGCATTGGAAAAGAGCTGCCAGTAGATTCGGTTTATTTACAGGGCGTGCAAGATCTGTAAGCCCGATGGATCATATGTTATGCCGGAAACCTTTTATATGAAACGTTACAGTAGTCCGCTGGGGGTGTATGTCCTGGTTAGCTCCCAGCAAGGTATCGTCTGCGTGAAACCCGAGGAACATATGAAAGTCGACTTTACCCGGTGGGAGCGGGACGGTATAACATTGGAGGATCGTAACGAATACAATAATAGCTTAGCGGAAGAACTGGAATCGTACTTCGCCGGAAAGCTACGTCAATTCAGCGTTCCTCTAGATCTCCGTGGTACAGGGTTCCAACTTCAGGTATGGGAATGCCTGCGCCAAATACCATATGCTGAGACTCGGTCCTATGGTCAGATCGCTCACGCTATAGCCCGGCCAACCGCCAGCCGAGCAGTAGGTGGGGCAAATGGAAGTAACCCTATCTCTATTGTCGTGCCATGCCATCGGGTTATTGGAGCCAATGGAAAGCTGGTTGGTTACGGGGGCGGACTTGATAGGAAACAAGCCCTCCTCGACCTGGAAGCGAAGGCGTTTCAAAAGAACCCCCATACCAGGACTTAGGGGCTTCGCCCCAATTGGAATGTTGGAATAATGGAATTGTGGAATAATGGGTTCTGAGAGAATGGGATAATGGTTTATTGATATGTATCATTTGAAATTGAAAAAATTAAAGAATAATTCCTTTAATATCAATATTCCAATATTCCATGTAGGAGGCAAAATCTCAGACATCGATAAATACCCTTAAATCCAATAAGTTGTAGAATTTCTGATATGTATTATTAGAGCCAGTCATGCTCTATCTTCCTCACATGATCTACGCAAAACGTTGTGTTAATCTCGTATGAAGAGATCTGATGAAGGCCATATGGTTGGAAAACAACGCGTTGAGATATCGTGATGATGTACCCGTCCCTGAACCCTCCCCGGGTGAAGCTCTGGTTGCAGTTCGCCTGGCAGGTATCTGTGGAACCGACCTGGAACTGGTAAAGGGATACTATCCTTATACCGGGATACCCGGGCATGAATTTGTGGGGGAAATTGTGCAATCAACTGTTCATCCGGAAAGAGTTGGGGACAGGGTTGTGGGTGAGATAAACGTGGTTTGCGGAACGTGTGAGCCATGTTTAAGGAGACAGTCAACTCACTGTGAACGACGGTCAGTGTTGGGCATTATGAATCGTCATGGTGCATTTGCCGAATACCTATGCCTTCCCCTGACAAATCTCATGACAGTGCCTGAAGATATTTCAGATGAAAACGCTATATTCGTTGAACCACTTGCCGCGGCACTGCAGATTCAGGAACAGATACGGATCTCACCTACAGATCGGGTACTAATTTTAGGATCGGGACGGTTAGGGCAATTGATCGCTCAGACGCTGGTTCTCTGTGGATGCGACCTAAGGGTAGTAGCACGGTACCATAAACAGAGGGAATTGCTGTCTGCATGCCATATTCCATGCATTGATGAGAACGACGTCCCTGAACGCTTTTTTGATATTGTAGTGGAAGCCACCGGTTCCTCTGGTGGTTTTGCGCTGGCACGCAATGCAGTTCGCCCTGGGGGTACCATAGTGCTTAAAAGCACTTACAGGGATGATCAGCAGGTCAATTTATCATCCATTGTTGTGGACGAGATAGCGGTAGTGGGTTCACGCTGCGGCCCTTTTGCCCCGGCTTTGCGCCTAATCAAAAACAGATTGGTCAATCCCGCCCTACTCATTGAGGCCCGTTATTCTCTTGATAATGGGGTTGAGGCATTTGAGAGAGCCGCTCAAACCGGTTCTCTCAAGGTTTTACTTCAGATTATGGAGTAGGCTTTTCCCTTAATGAAACAGGGTAAATTGGCATCCTTTCCATAAACATCATGTTCACGATGTATGGTTGACACACAAGGGTTTTTAATCTTATACTACTTTAATTAGACATCTCGGAAATTCTACAACTTGTTGAATTTATAGGTGTTTATCGAGGCCTGAAATTTTGCCTCGTACATGGAATAATGGAATGATGGAAGATTGGAATGTTGAAAATCCCGTATTGAGTGGCGTTGATATTAAAGGGATTGCTTGATTTAATCCTTTCATTTCCAAGTGAACATATCAATAATCCATTAACCCATTCTTAAAAAACCCATTATTCCAGCATTCCATTATTCCAACATTCCAATTGGGGCGAAGCCCCTAAGTTCAAATGAGATTAATTTCCTTTTCTCACGAAGATAGATGGAGAATGAACAATGGAAATTAAAAAGGGCGATCATAAAAAAGACATTATAACGGTTGTATTTGATCATGAACCCCCTATTAGAGATCCTTACCTTATTGCCGTTTGGTCGGGGATGGGTAATGTAGCTTTAGGCGCTGTCAAATATCTGAAGGATCAATTGGGAGCTGAACGATTTGGGGAGATAAAGATAGCCGAATCTTACGGCTTCACGGGGGTAACGGTAAAGGATGACGGAACCGTGGAATCACCTCTGTTGACAGGGATACCCGGTAATGGGCTTTACTATTGGAAGAACAGGCATTCCTCCAATGATATCATTATCTTTATGGGCGAGACTCAGCCAAGTGGAATGGAATATGAATTTGCCCACAAGCTTATTGAAGTGGGGGAGAAGTTCAAAGTAAAAAGGATATATACGGCAGCTGCTTTTGCCCTTCCCATCCATATCAGCCAGGAATCGAAAGTCCATTATGTGGGTACCACTATTGAACTGATAGAGGATTTGAAAAGGTTCGACCTACAATTAATGACCGGGGGCAGCATTAGCGGCTTGAACGGATTCATTCTGGGAATTGCTAAGGAGAAAGGAATTGAAGGTGTCTGCCTATTGGGGGAAATGCCTAATTATCTAACCCACATAGAATATCCTAAGGCCTCCTATTCGGTCCTATCCATATTGACCAAAATCCTAAATATCGACATTGATATGGGTGAACTTTTATCCATCTCCAGATTTCAGGAAGAGGAGCTTAAGAGGTACATCAAGGAGATTAAAGAACAGGTCCGTCAGTTACAGCAGCAAGAGACACCTGAAGAGAGAAAACCAAAGGTTCTTCATTAGAGATATTTTTCTCTGAAAACCGGCACGTCCATTTGTGAATTATACGGCTTAAAGATAGTATTGTAAGATTTAACCTATAGTTGCATTAGATATGACATTAAATCGATGCTGTCTCGATGAAAAACCTTGTTGTTATTGGCTGATCCTTGATACTGGTTTCTGGATACTGGATGTTTATGGATTCTACTCCTGATGCCATGCAGGTTATCAAGCATCCAGCATCCAGCATCTGACCAGTAAAGGCAACTGGCGCAAGCATATCTGTAATGGCAGTTTAATCGATTTTATGCATCGTTAGGGTTTGCTTACCAATGATGAATGATGGTATACAGAATAAGCAGCTACTTGACGGCTACGTTGGGGTGAAGTTTGAGGCTGTCCAACGCTCTAAAGAGCCCATATTGGGAACAGCAGACCTTTATGCACTATTCAGACGCAATTGTGATCGCCTAAAGGCTTACCATATGACACCTGCCAATGGAGGCAATCTGAGTATCCGCCACGGAAACGGCTTTATTATATCGGCTTCAGGCTCGAACCTGGGATGCTTTGAAGAAGATGAGTTGACTTTCGTGGAACAATGTGAAGTAGAAAAGGAATGTGTTCTTTACCACGGGCAGAATAAGCCTTCTTCCGAATCAATTATGCACTGGCTCATCTATAAGAATCGCCCTGAAGCCCATGCCATTATTCACGCACATGACGAATTCGCGACTCGCCCTGAACTGCTGGCCGGGGATGTGGAAGAGTCAGAACGTGAAGAGCCTTATGGAACCATTGAACTTGCCCATATGGCCATCGAAACATTTAAGCAGGATAGACGAATAATCGTTTTGAAGAATCACGGATACGTCGCCATAGGACCTGATCTCGATAGAACCTGCGATCTTGTGGCGGACACCCACCTGAAGCTCCTCGGCAAGCAAGAGGACTCAGCACTCGCTTCCATTAAGATCCAGAATGAATAGAGATACTTGATATTTAGGAGGATCGAGACATGTCAAATGAGGCATCCTACCTCACCATCACCGTTGATAAGAGCCATATTATCACCATAGGGGAGCGGCTTTACGAGCAGAGCATTGAACTTGTCAGGGAACTGGTGAACAATGCTTACGATGCAGATGCAACGCGGGTGGACGTGACCGTCTCAGAGAAGGAGATTGTTGTTGCGGATAATGGAGAGGGAATGGATGTTGAGGGACTCAATCAGTACTTTAATGTGGGATCCGATGAAAAGCTCATTAATCCTCTGTCTCCCCGATTTGGACGGAACAGAATCGGCCAATTCGGCATCGGAAAGTTTGCAAGTCTGGCTGCTGCTTCTCGCTTTGAACTCACCACCCAGAAAGGAAGTTTTGCGGCCAGAGTGATCTTTGACAAGATACGCTGGATTCAGGGTGATGACTCTTGGAAGATCCCCCTTATTCTATTGGAAAGTGATCCCAAGAGGGGTGATGGAACAACCGTTCGCCTTGTGGAGCTGAAAAGAACCTTTAGACCAGAAGACGTAACCCGAAGAATTGCCGAAGGTGTTCCCATTCGGGCCAGGGACTTCTCTATTTATGTAAACGGATACAGGGTGACTCCCAGGATCCTGACAGGGAATCGTATCCCGGTTATGCATGGTACAGAATACGGTATCATCCATGGGGAGATCGTGATTCTTCCCGCTTATCGCGCCTCCAAAGAGGACATGGGCATTGAGATCAAGGTGAAAGGGGTGACAGTTCGTCGAGAGCTATTCGAAATGGCTTCCTGGGGAAAAGCAGCAACACGCATTAGAGGTGAAGTGCATGCCGACTTTCTTCCTTTAACAAGCGATCGATCGGGGTTTATAGAGGATTCCCCAGAGTACAAGGCATTTACAAAAGTCATGAAAAAATGCATTTCCGAGGTTCAGAAAGCTTACAACCAACTCGCCTCTCAACGCGAAAATCGAAGAGTTAGTCGTGCAGTCAAGGAAGCTTTACGACGTGTTCACCAAGCTCTGGTGTTGAACCCGGAGTTCTCCCCGTTGGGGGTGGTGCCTTTATCTGAGGAGGGAGTTAGGGGTACTGGGGAAACAGGCGTAGAGACACCTCAAAGGAAAAATGAGCAAAACGATATCGAAGTTGAAGATATAGAAGGGGAGGTCCCGCCCCATTCGGATGAGGTGGAGTCTCAATCGGGGGTTAACGGAAAGGAACCCAAAAAGGAACGTAAACCTTCTCTCCGTATTGCCACACCCAATGCAGTGGTAAAAAGGCTAAAATTCGGTGATGCCGGGGTGACTTGCTGCCTGGATCATCTGGGGGAGGATGGGCCCGAGTGTATGACGGAGGGAACCATCATCTATATCAATAGGGATCATCCTTTATACAAGCGGGAAGCCAAAAAAAGAGAGGCCCACATACTGAATATCGCTCGTCTCGTAACGCAGGAGATATCGCTCATGAAAAATCCTGAGAATCCCCGCGAGGCCTACAACCGTCAATCTAAACTACTTCGTGATGCCTTCAAAGAGGACGATGACACATAAAACACCGGGGTCACATCACAATGCCTCATGAACCTGAAGCATTAATAAGGGACACAATTGCCTCGCGCCATGGCAGGCCGACGAGTTGAGAAAAAACATAATCATTGCTTGCCCGTCCCGGACCGGTACGGGCCGGGGAGGCCAAGCAATGCTGGATCCTGGATGCTAGATTCTGGATAAATCAAAAAAGAATTCCTTTTAAATCCAGTATCCAGAGACAAGTATCCAGTATCTGTTTGAACTAGGAACCACAATATATAGAAACCCTGGCCCAGCGCTGGCTTTCATTGATTTACTCCAAAACGAATGCTTCGTAAATGAGACATCGGCAATAGCATAAAAAATATAAATAGCGCCAGGGCGGGCTT
>Ga0180009_10007974_pt1 | contig 10648 bp, 7 predicted proteins | sample OS_PC_MetaG_FD_123537 | JGI IMG/M metagenome (GOLD analysis project Ga0180009, IMG submission 123537) | Groundwater microbial communities from the Aspo Hard Rock Laboratory (HRL) deep subsurface site, Sweden - OS_PC_MetaG | ecosystem: Environmental > Aquatic > Deep subsurface > Groundwater... | reverse complement strand
CGAATGGTCATCAGCCACCCCATGGGTAAATCCTTTATCGACAAATTAAGGAAAGGGGCTCCGTTTCCCCTGGATGACTTCCCGGAAGAACCCGAGGCCGAAACCCTTTTGGCGCCCTACGGTTTGGAGATAACGACATTTGTTGACGAGTCCGAGCTCTATATCCTGGTGGCCGTTAAAACTTAAATTAGCGGCCATTGTTCAGCTATTGTTCCACCGCTAGTAAGTTATTATTGGCACGACGAAGCAAAAAAAGGGACTTATAGGATGTCCCCTATATGTTCTATATTCCTCCCTTTGACCACCAATGCTCAAAAGTGTTGTGTTTTTCTTGACGAAATAGCTAATTTCAGTTAATTTCCTCTAAGTATCCAAGATCATAAGTTTTTAACCATTTTTGGATAACAACATGCCCGCCCGTGCAATCCATACTGTGAAACCGGAGGCGAACCATGCCTTGACCATGTCTTCTAAAGCTCCATTATCTCGAAAGAGACGTGGAGTTTTTTTATTTATTTTGACGGGATTTGACAAAAACGTATGGTAGACTTTGTTGAACATTAAAAGCTGAACTTTGTCCATTTTTTTTGGGTAGTTGCGCACGTTCTGCACGAACGTTCCCCTCGACCAAAAACCCGGTGATTGCCCGTTTTTTCCGGGAAATCGGCCGGGCAGACGAACTGGGCTCCGGTGTGCGGAGGCTGATGAAATACGGCAAGGCCTATGGCGACGCTGACCCTGAGATGATTGAGGGAAATGTGTTCAGAATTGTCGTGAAAGTACCGGAATTTGGGAGGATTGAAACGAAAGACGAGGCCACCAACCAAGTTACGGGTGAAGTCACCCCCGAAGTCACCCCCGAAGTTACCCCCGAAGTCAGAAAGATGCTTTCAATCATGACTGGTGAAATGACACGAGGAGAAATCCAGGAAAAACTGGGGCTTAGGGATGAAAAACATTTTCGAGAAAACTACCAGCAAGTCGGCGTTAAGCTGAGCTTGATCGAAATGACCATCCCCGACAAACCCCGAAGCAGTAAGCAAAAGTACCGGCTTACCGATACCGGGAAACGGTTACTGGAGTCTATGCAGAAATAGTCGAAGGATAAAAATGGAACTGAAAACACAGATACAACCATGAACACAGACACAAGACAACAAATCGAAACAGTGCTTCGGGTCTTTTCCGGTGCCGACCTGCGCACCGCGTCAATCGGTCTAAGTCGGTAAAACCCATAATACAATCCCAAATAGCGCTTGACAATAGGCCTTCGTCTGATATATTTTATCCTTGTTTATCCCGGTTTGTCTGGATAAAAGACCCGTAAGTCAAGTCCATGGCAAACCTAACCATGAACCGATAGCAGAAGGCCATTGCGAGACAATCTATGAGGCCAAGTGTGAGTGGAGACAAATGATGGAAGATCGATGGTTCTCTGTAGACGATATTGCGGCTTATCTCGGCATCAAGCGGGATACCGTTTATAGATGGATAAGTGAAAGAAATATGCCCGGGCACAAGATCGGCCGCCTGTGGAAATTCCGGAAAGAAGATGTAGACGAGTGGATGCGAAGCGGTGGTGGCACAGAAAAGCGCAAAGACGGTGCCAAGGAATGATGGGGAGAAGAATATGAGTGAGGTGAACCTGTTCCGCATCAAGGGCGATACCGTTCAGGATCTGGAGGATGGGCAAAATCGAGAAAGGCCAGTAATGACCAGGCGCCAGAATCAGAGGAGATGCTGCGTATGACATCATCCAGCTTAAAAACATCCGGAATCTGGGACAACCACCATCGTGGAACGATAGGTGATTTTCTCAAAGAGAAGATACTCCAAGGCTCAGATCTCTCATTCGTCTCCGCTTATTTCACGATTTACGCCTATGCTGCCCTGAAGGAACAACTCGACCAGATCAATCATCTTCGGTTCCTGTTCGGAGAACCACAATTCATCCAAGCACTTGACCCTGAGAAAACAGAGAAAAAGGTCTTCAGGATTGAGGACGACGCCCTTTTGCTATCCAACCGCCTTGAGCAGAAACGAGTGGCTAAGGAATGTTCAGATTGGTTGAAGAGTAAAGTCGATGTCAGATCGATTATCAAGCCGGGCTTCCTCCACGGCAAGATGTACCACATGGACAATAATGGTGTTCAAGAAGCCATTATCGGAAGCTCGAACTTTACGGTGCGCGGCCTTGGCCTGGGCGCTACGGGCAACAACATCGAGCTTAATCTGGAAGTTGATAGCACCAGAGATCGAAAAGACCTGAAGAATTGGTTCGACGAAGTATGGAACGACAACACATCTGTTGAGGATGTCAAAACGGATGTCTTGAACTACCTCGCACAGCTATATGAGAACCATTCGCCGGAGCTCATTTACTTCAAGACGCTCTTCCACATCTTTGAGGATTACTTGTCGGAGGCAGAACGTGGTGGCCTCCTCGACGAGAAGACGGGCTTCTTCGAATCCGGTGTGTGGAACATGCTTTATGAATTCCAGAAGGACGGCGTAAAGGGCGCGATCAACAAGATCTTGAAGCATCACGGTTGCATCATCGCAGACAGTGTCGGCCTGGGAAAAACTTTCGAAGCGTTGGCGGTCATCAAGTACTTTGAACTTCTCAACGGTCGCGTTCTCGTACTCTGCCCCAAAAGGCTGGAGGATAACTGGAAGGTCTACCGCGAAAACGATACACGCAACCCCCTCCTCAGGGATCGGTTTGCGTTCACTGTGCTGGCTCATACCGATTTGGGGCGGGATGCTTATGAAACTCACAATTGGGGCAATTATGATCTCGTGGTTATTGATGAGTCTCACAACTTCCGCAATAACGCCCGGGGCAAGGTTCAGGAAGACGGCACTATCAAGACTACGCGTTACGAGTTTCTAATGGAACTGGTTCTTCAGACGGGCGTGGATACCAAGGTGCTGCTGCTCTCGGCAACCCCGGTGAACAACAGCCTCAAGGATTTGCGAAATCAGTTCCTGCTGATCACTCAAGATCAGGACCGGGCCTTCCACGAGTCGCTTGGCATCTACAGCATTGCCCAGGCGATGAAGAATGCGCAGACCCACTTCACGCAATGGGCGGACCCGAAGAAAAACCCGGAACGTAAGGTCAGCCGCCTGCTCGAAGCCTTGGATTCCACATTTTTCAAGCTGCTTGACGAACTCACGATAGCACGGTCCCGTCGACACATCATCAGCTACTACGGGACCAGGGATATGGGCGAATTCCCAAAAAGGCTCAAACCAATAGCCCTGCATCCGGCTACAGATATCAAGGGATACTTTCCGTCCTACGATGACCTGCATGCGGCTATCTCGGAATACAAGCTGACCATCTTCAATCCGTCCGCCTATCTGGAAGACGCCCATGTAAACCGTTACATCAAGGACGGCGCGCAGCTGGTTCTTTTCAACGACCAGAAAAGCCGCGAGTCCTATCTGATTGGCATGATGCGTACAAATTACCTGAAGCGACTCGAAAGCTCCGTGCACAGCTTCGAGGTATCTATCGACCGTACGATCAAAAAGATTGACGACCTGTTGGAGAAGATCGACTATTTCGAAGGCAACTTCGATGAGTACACTCAACCTGACCTGTTCAAGGATCAGGGCGAGGAAGAGGAGGCGGAGCTCCTGGAAAGGCTGATGGTAGGCAAGAAGCTCACGATCCGGTTGGAGCATCTGAAACGCAAGGAATGGAAAAAAGACCTCAAGAAGGACCGCACACAGTTGATTGCCATACACGAGAAAGCTGCGGCCGTCACTGCGGACCGGGACGCCAAGCTTCAGGAGTTGAAACGTCTGATCCAGGACAAAGTCAACTACCCACTTAACGGCGACAATCGAAAAGTGCTGGTTTTCACTGCCTTTTCCGACACCGCACAATACCTCTATGCAAACCTGAAGGACTGGGTGTTTGGGGAGATGGGCCTGCACAGCGCGCTGGTTACCGGCACAGGCGACAATCGCACCACCTTCAAGCAGGCCGGCTATGCCCGTCAGACCGATTTTATCTCCATCCTGACCAACTTCTCACCCCGCTCTAAGCTCCGCGAGAAGATGCCGAACATGCCCCAGGAGGGCGAGATCGACATCCTCATCGCCACCGACTGCATCTCTGAAGGCCAGAATCTCCAGGATTGCGATTACCTCATCAACTATGACATCCACTGGAACCCGGTGCGGATCATCCAGCGCTTCGGCAGAATCGACCGCCTGGGGAGCACCAACAGGCAGATTCAACTCGTCAACTTCTGGCCCACTGACGACCTGAACAAGTATATCAACCTCAAAGACCGCGTCGAAGCGCGGATGGCGATGGTAGACCTTGCTGCCAGCGGTTCCGACAACCTTCTCGATCCCGATCAGCTCGAAGCCCTGGTTGCTGAAGAACTGACCTATCGTGAGAAGCAGCTAATCCGGCTCAGAGACGAGGTAATCGATCTGGAGGAGATGGATGACAACGTCTCACTCAGTGAATTCACGCTCGACGATTTCCGGGTTGAGCTTATGAACTTCCTGATCAGCAACCGCAAACAACTGGAGGAAGCCCCGTTGGGCCTCTATGCCGTGACACCGACGCTTGATGAAATGAAGGGCGCGACATTGTTTGACAAGAACTGGCACGAGATCGTGAAGCCCGGTGTGATATTCTGTTTGCGGCACAAGAACCCGCCGAAGGAGAAAAGATCCTCCAACGTTAATCCATTGGGGCGGTTTTACCTTCTCTATATCCGCGATGATGGCACCGTCCGTTTCACCTTTACTCAGGCAAAGAATACCCTTACCATGTTCCAGAAGCTCAGTGTCGGGAAGGCCGCGCCGTATCAGTCGCTCTGCGATCTGTTTGACCGGGAAACGGAAAACGGCGCGAAGATGGACAAGTACAGCGATTTGCTGGTCAAGGCTATCAATGCCATTGTCCGCACGTTCCAAAAACGGACCGCTGCCGGGCTGCAGTCCGGACGGGATTTTATGATCCCAGACAAGCGGGAGCAGGCCACCGACGCCTCTGATTTTGAACTCATCACCTGGCTTGTCATCAAGGGGTGCCGATCATGAGCAGAGTCAGAAAAAGCGGTGGCTACCGGGAACTGCGCACATTTCAGTCCGCTACGCTCATTTATGATGCCACCTATTGGTTTTGCGAGAAGTATTGCGATAGGTACTCTCGTATGATCGATCAGATGGTGCAGGCCGCCCGCAGTGGGCGCCAGAATATCGCCGAAGGCTCCCGGGCTGCTGCTACGTCCAGCCAAACCGAGTTGCGCCTCGTTAATGTAGCCCGCGCCAGCCTTGAAGAGTTGCTGCTTGACTACGAGGATTTCCTCCGGCATCGTCGGCAGTCACTATGGGGCAAAGATGATCCCGAGGCTCAGGCTGTTCGATGCGTAGCGGGTGATCATCAGTCTGATTGGTCGGAGTTGACCGATCAACAACGAACCGTGCTGTACGCCGAATGGCTTGAACATGACGACCCTTTTGTTCGCGCCAATGCGCTGATCTGCCTGATTCACCAGACGAACTACCTTCTCGACCAGCAGATCGCTGCGCTCGAAAAGCAATTTGTTGAAGAAGGCGGCTATAGCGAACAGCTCGCCTCAAAACGGCTTAAGCATCGGTCAGATCAGTCTGATCAGGCTGATAGATCAAGTTTCCCTCCTTGCCCACAGTGCGGAAAGCCCATGGTATTGCGTATGGCGAAGACCGGCAAAAACGCCGGGAAACAGTTTCTCGGATGTTCCAGATACCCTGACTGCAAAGGAGTGAAGGATTTGTAAGCAATCAGTCGGATTAGACCGACCTGACTGATTAAGGAAAGAACACCATAATGAACACAGGCATAAAACCACAAATCGAAACAGCGCTTCGGGCCTTTTCCGGTTCCAACCTGCGCGCCGCGTCAATTGGTCTGCTGAACAGTCTCGGTTACCAAAGTGAGAAGACACTCGATCTCACCAATACACCGGACGCCTTTCTTGGCGAGTTCGATAAACGTGACAGGAAATTCCGCAAGGCCAAGGCCCTGTTCGAGCGCTGGAAGTCAGTCGAATTCCTGTTTCAGATTACGGATGACGAGGTTCGAAATGCCGATGAGCAGGGTACGCTTTTTGATTCCGGTTATGATGACGGAAACTACCAGTCCTATCTGTTCTTCGCCCTCGACCTGAAGAAGAACCATTACACACGCACCCAGCTCGCAGACATCACGCGGGAGATTAATCTGCTGTTCGATATGCCCGCCATGCTGCTCATACGTCACAACGGCGCGCTGACGTTCTCGATCATTGACCGACGGCTGCACAAGAAGGATCAAAGCCGCGATGTGTTAGAAAAGGTCAAGCTGATTAAAGACATACGCTATGAGGACCCGCACCGCGCACACATCGAAATTCTGCATGACCTCGCATTCCCCACGCTGATGGCGAAGCACGAGTGCAGGGACTTCAAGCAGCTTCACGATGCATGGCGTACCACGCTCGACACCAACGAGTTGAACAAGAAGTTCTACCGTGAGCTTGCGGACTGGTACTTTTGGGCGTTGGATCATGTGGAGTTCCCCTCTGATGTTGAGAGGGACGAAGCCACACGAAACGCAACCTCCGTCATCCGGCTCCTCACCCGCCTGATCTTCTGCTGGTTCCTCAAGGAAAAGGGCCTCATCCCAGCCGACCTCTTCAGTGAGCGCAAGCTCGCCGGCGTGCTTAAGTCTCTGAAGGACGATGACAGCACATTCTACCGGGCCATTCTCCAGAATCTGTTCTTCGGCACACTCAACCAGCGCATGAATACCGCCAGCCGGGAGAACCGAAGATTCGCAAACGATGGGCCTTTCCTGGAGCGAAAGGACGAATACGGCGTCAAAAACCTTTACCGCTATCAGAAGCTGTTTGCCATTTCCGAAGAAGAAGCGGTTAATCTGTTTTCAGACATTCCATTCCTGAATGGTGGGCTTTTCGACTGCCTGGACAAGGAAGACGATTCGGGCACGGTCATCTATGTTGACGGTTTTACCCGCAATGCACGGAAGCAACCCAAGGTCCCCAACTTCCTGTTCTTTTCCGATTACCGAACGCTCGATCTCAGTGATGCCTACGGCGACAAAAAGAGAAAGAAGGAGAAGGTGCGGGGCCTGATCAACCTGCTGGACAGCTACAAGTTCACCGTTACCGAGAACACCCCGATCGAAGAAGAGATCGCCCTCGACCCCGAACTGCTCGGAAAGGTCTTCGAGAATCTCCTGGCCAGTTACAATCCCGAAACCGGCACCACCGCCCGCAAGCAAACCGGCTCTTTCTACACACCCCGCGAGATCGTCAACTACATGGTGGACGAATCGCTGATTGCGTACCTGGAAGGTCAATTGAAGGCGAAGGTGCCGAAGCTCGCGGAGATGAAAGATCTCCAAAACCTGCTCCGCGAAGTCTTTGCCTACACGGAGAAAGCCCATCCTTTCGATGAAGAGGAAGTCGAAGTCCTCATCGACGCCATCGACAAGTGCAAGATCCTCGACCCAGCCTGCGGTTCCGGGGCATTTCCGATGGGTATTCTGCACAAGCTCGTGCTCATTCTCGGCAAGCTCGACCCGCGCAATGAACGCTGGAAGCAGAAACAAATCGATAAGTTAGACTCCGTTTCGATGCGAGAGGAGTTGGAGCGAACATTTGAAAACAACGATGACGACTACGGGCGCAAATTATATTTGATTGAGAACTGTATCTACGGCGTGGACATCCAGCCCATCGCCATTCAGATCTCGAAATTGCGCTTCTTCATCTCTCTCATCTGTGACCAGCGCACCAACAAGAACAAGGCGCAGAACTGTGGCGTCCGCCCGCTGCCGAATCTTGAAACCAAGTTCGTGGCTGCCAATACACTTATTTCGCTAAAGAAGAAGCAAACGCTGTTTCGCAATCCTGCAATCGACAATAAGGAAGCTCAGGTCGAGGGGTTGCGCAAACGCTATTTCTCTGCCCGCAACCGTCGTGCAAAAATGAAACTTCAGGAGCAGGACAGACTACTGCGGATGGAGATTTATCAGCTTCTGAAAGCAGATGGTTGGGAAGATTCGGCAGCAAAGAGTGTTGCTGAATGGAATCCGTACGAACCTGATAAACCGGCCAACTATTTCGATCCGGAATGGATGTACGGAGTTCACAATGGTTTCGACGTGGCCATCGGCAATCCGCCCTATGTCCGGCAGGAGAAGATCCGACATTTGAAACCGTTGCTAAAGGATGAGTATGCCTCCTTTGTCGGAACAGCAGATCTCTATGTCTATTTCTATGAACGCTCAATCGAAATGCTTGCTGATGGCGGCGTGCTGTCGTTCATCAGTTCAAACAAATTTTTCCGTTCCGGCTATGGCAAGGCGTTGCGTGCCTATCTCACCCGTAGTGTGAGGTTGCGCCATGTGATCGATTTCGGGGATGCGCCGGTATTTACCGCCATTGCCTACCCGACCATTCTGGTGGCGCGCAAGAAGGCAGCTCAAGATTCCGGGTCGGAATCTACGTTCTACGCCATGACTTGGCAACCAGGACCCGATGTCGCCGACTTTGTCGATGTTTACGCTCATGAACGTTTTGCCATGCGCCAGGACAAACTGAGTGCTGATGGATGGCAGTTAGAGGCCGCACAAGTGCTCTCCCTGCTCGACAAGCTCACTAAAGCGGGCACCCCCCTCGGGGACTATGTAAATGGAAGGTTTTACAGGGGGATTCTTACCGGCCTGAACGAAGCCTTCGTAATCGATCGCCCCACACGGGATCGGCTGGTTGCGGAAGACCCCCGTTCGGAAGAAATTCTGGAACCGTTTCTCCGCGGAAGGGATGTGAAACGGTGGAGGGTGGAATTCGCTGATCAGTACCTAATCAAGATCGAGTCGTCTGAAAACAAGAAACATCCATGGTCGGGATTACCCGGCAAAGAGGCCGAAAAAAAATTTGCTAAGAATTACCCTTCTGTTTACAACTGGATGCGGCAATACCGCAAGCAACTTATCAAGCGATATGATCAGGGAAAATACTTTTGGGAACTAAGGTCCTGTAAATATTGGTTTAGTTTCGAGGGGAACAAGATCATTTATCCTGACATCGCTCAGCGGTCAGAATTTACCTTTGACGAAAACGGGTATTACCTGGTGAACACTCTCTATTTAATGCCGTGCGAAACAAAATGGCTTTTAGGGGTTTTGAATTCAGCGCTCATATGGTGGTTTTATTACCAGATAAGTAATCAAATTCGCGGCGGATTCGTTCGGTTTATAGCGCAATACGTTTCCCAAATTCCAATCCCTCCGTCTACATCTGTCCAGCAATCCGAAATCGAAAAGCGAGTTGAAAATATTCTGGCGCTGAAGAAGAAAAATCCAGAATCAGATGTATCGGAACTCGAAACCGAAATTGACCAGCTTGTCTACAAACTCTATGGCCTCACACCGGACGAAATCGCCATCGTGGAGGGCAAGAGCGTATGAATGCCGGCACCTCCTCATCTGACTTGGTTTACTTGGCTCACCGGCTTCTGAATCAGTATTCCTGCTACGACAAGTTGGATCGGTTTCTGCACGCGAATGTCGCCGCTTACGAGGTGGGCGACTTGTTCCAGTAGCGGCAAGACGCGTTGGCCACGATCGTTGACGAGTTGCGTAAGGGAGCACCAAGCCCGAAGTCCCAGCGAGCGATCAAGGCGTGGCAGGAGCCTGATTATAATTATGAATTTGCAGGACTGATGATTACATTTAAGACGGACATTGAAGAAAAAACGCCGGGGAAAGGTTCACCGAAAAGTTCACCGAAAACAGAGATGAAAGTAATTGAGTTAATGATGGATAAACCGAAGATATCTACTGCAACAATAGGTGAGATTTTAGGCATCTCAAAGCGTGCTGTTCTTAAGCACACCAAAAAACTTCAGGAAAAAGGAATGCTCAAACGAATTGGTCCGGCCAGGGGCGGCCACTGGGAAATTACAAGGAAGGAAAATGATTAAAGTATTTGTAAACCGTGAAGGCAGAAATATATTCTATGCGTAGAAATTCATCTAATACGTGAACTAATACACACAGGATATATTAAACCCTACATTCCGCACTTCAGAGAGGTCAAACTTTAGAATTTTGATCCTCGTGAGGTGAATGGGAGGGTCAGGCGTAAGCTGAGGGATCCATTCTGAGGAGTCTCAGGAGCTGCTTCTGGATCTGCGAGAGCTTGATTGGAAAAGTAACAGCCTCACCTCCTCGCTGGAACTGATACCAGCTGAAATCACTAAACATTTCTAGCTGTCGGGCGGTCGTGGGCGTCTTGGTCGGCCGTCCTTCTGGTAAGATAGGCATAAAGGGGTCAGGTCTTCCGTTGACTCTTGTTCACTGGCAGTAATCTTTTTTGAAAAAACTATATGGGCTGGATAGTACAGGAAAAAGGAACTAAAGGTAGTTTGAAATGGATTCAGTATGTAGTTAATGAACGTCCTGATGCGTTGAATATGAGAAGATAGTGGTGTCAGACCCAAACAATTGACAAAATAGGAAAAAGAGGACATACGCAAACAAGTGAAAAACTTGATAAGGGCATAAGGTATGTTGATTGTGAAATGACTTTTTTAAATGTGAAGCCGGGTCGGAGCAAAACAACAT